>Ga0068707_1002317_pt1 | contig 13440 bp, 6 predicted proteins | sample YNPNPMetaG_FD_66600 | JGI IMG/M metagenome (GOLD analysis project Ga0068707, IMG submission 66600) | Anoxygenic and chlorotrophic microbial mat microbial communities from Yellowstone National Park, USA - YNP NP MetaG | ecosystem: Environmental > Aquatic > Thermal springs > Hot (42-90C) >... | reverse complement strand
CTCAGGCGGCGTGTGTCCAGGGCCGCCCTTCTCTTCCTTCGGTTTTTCTGCCACCAAGGCATCGCTGGTCAGCATGAGCGTAGCCACACTGGCGGCATTTTGCAGGGCCACCCGGACCACCTTCGTCGGGTCAATGACACCGGCCTTTACAAGGTCCTCATATTGGCCAGTGAGGGCGTTATAGCCCATGTTTCCTTTCATCTCACTGACCTTCTCGCAGACGATGCTGCCATCCTGTCCGGCGTTCGATGCAATTTGCATGATCGGCGACCGGCACGCCCGCAAGACGATCTCGTAACCGACTTTTTCGTCGGTGGTCAGGCCTTCGGGCTTGCATTGCGCAGCCGCCCTGAGTAGCGCAACACCACCACCCGGCAGAATTCCTTCCTCGACCGCAGCCCGCGTCGCATGGAGAGCATCTTCGACGCGAGCCTTCTTTTCCTTCATCTCCGCCTCGGTAGCGGCACCGACGTTCAGTTTGGCAACACCACCGGCCAGCTTGGCGAGGCGTTCTTCCAGCTTTTCACGATCGTAGTCGCTGGTTGTCTTTTCAATTTCGCGCCGAATCTGCTCGATTCGCCCTTTGATTTCCTCGGTTTTGCCTGCGCCTTCGATGATGGTCGTGTTGTCCTTATCGACCACAATCTTCTTTGCGCGACCGAGTTCAGCCAGCGTGACATGCTCGAGCTTACGGCCCAGGCTTTCGAAGAGGGCCACGCCACCAGTCAAAATGGCGATATCTTCAAGCATGGCCTTTCGCCGGTCGCCGTATCCCGGGGCCTTCACCGCACAACAACGGATGGTTCCACGCAGCCGGTTGATGACGAGGGTTGCCAGGGCATCGCCGTCCACGTCTTCAGCGATGATCAGCAGCGGCTTCCCGGAATTGACGACGGCCTCGAGAAGGGGCACCAACTCACGGGCATTGGAAATCTTCTTTTCGTGGATGAGGACATAGCAATCCTCAACCACGCACTCCATTTTCTGCGGATCAGTGACAAAATATGGCGACAAGTAACCCCGGTCGAATTGCATACCCTCGACGAACTCGACCTTGGTCTCCATCGTCTTGCTCTCTTCGACCGTGATCACGCCGTCTTTGCCCACCTTGTCCATGGCCTGGGCAAGTAGCTCGCCAATCGCCATATCATTGTTCGCGGCAATGGCGGCGACCTGGGCCATTTCCTTACTCGTTTTGATCGGAATGGACATACTCTTGAGCTTGGCCACGATATCTTCGACGGCCTTCTCGATGCCCTGCTTGAGTCCGATGGGATTGATGCCCGAGACAACGGCCTTCAACCCTTCGCTGAAAATCGCCTCGGCCAGGACGGTTGCTGTTGTTGTACCGTCGCCCGCGATGTCGCTCGTCTTGGAAGCTACTTCGCGGACCATGCGGGCGCCCATGTTCTCATAGACGTCTTCCAGGTCAATCTCTTTCGCAACCGTCACACCATCTTTGGTCACCGTGGGAGAACCAAAGCTTTTTTGGATAACAACATTTCGCCCTCGCGGTCCCAATGTGACCTTTACCGCTTGAGCGAGTTTCGCGACCCCGCGGCGAAGGGCGTCGCGTGCTTCCTGGTCGTAAGCAATAAGTTTAGCCATAGGTCAACCACTCCTCTTTTCTCTTCAGTGACTCCAACCGGCGGATATCATCAATCACTCAATCACCGCCAAAATATCTTCTTCCCGAAGCAAAACCAGTTCTTGATCACCAATCTTGAAGTCATCCCCGGCATAAGCGCTGAAAAGGACACGATCACCGACTTTGATCTGCATCGGTGCCCGCGTCCCATCTTCCAGCATTCGACCTGGACCTACACAGACGACGACACCACGGGATGGTCTCTTTTTTGCCGTGTCCGGGAGAACGATGCCACCAGGTGTTTTTTCTTCCGATTCTTCGCGCTCGACAACCACCCGGTCGCCCAAGGGCTGGAGTTGAAGTTTAGAGTCCTCTTTGTCGCCTTTCTTCTTTGCCATGTGTGCAAAACCCTCCAAATGCTGATGCAATCACGCTGGTTAAAAAATGGTCACTTCTTAGGGTTGAGAAAATCTCAACCGTTCCCGTCTGCGGGGCTGATGTTTTGCTCAAGCTTTACGCAATTCGCGCGCCAAAACGCCAAAATATTGATTTCGTGGCGTAAGTCTTGTTCTCGAAAAGGTTAATGCCGTACCGAGGGATGGACAAAAAGCTACCAGGAAGGCGTTTTCTATGTCAAAGGCGTCGGATGTTACACGGGACTTCTGCCAAATTGGCACCGTCTGGGATTTGTCACCCGGTCCTTGCACGCGTGGGTGCATTCGATTTGGCAGGGAGCCAACAACTCGGAGGGGCACGTTTATCGTGCCCGCGAAAGCGCGATGGCCAATCGAACGTAGCACAGCGGACGCGACAAGCGCGTCCCTCCGAGAGCTGGCGGAGACCTACCTGCACGAAAACACGGTAACCCGTAGGGTAACCGAAAACCCCACAATCGAGTGCTCGTAGGGACCGGGAAGTCAGTTGGCCTGCCTTGGTACATTGTCTGAACGCGCCACCGGGATAAGCCTTGCATTTAGCCAGTTTGTGTAATCGCATTCATCTGCCCATTCTCCAAAGTCCACCACAAGATCGAGGTCCTTTGCCCCGGAGACATCGAGGATGATGGGCACAGGTGGCTCTCCACCACGGATTGGGCCGACGCTCGCCTTGCGCTGCCCATCCACGAGCACATGACATACGACGCTCCCCTTTTTTCCGGCGGAGGCATCAATGGCGACTTCTGTCGCGAATTGGCGAAACTGCCCGGTCAAGGCGTAGCGGATTCGACAGGCACTGTAAGTGCCAATGCCTTTGAGATAGCCGCGGTTGCCTGCTCTTAACCAACCTCCCATCACGTTCCGATCTTCTTTAAATCCCCGCACATAGTCCAAGAACGGGACGGCAATAAAGCTCTCCGGTTTCATGTCCGACAGATAGACGACTCCGTCGAAACCCTGAAAAAAGCAGATATGTTGAGAATGAGTCTTAATTAAGCTCCAAAGGAGAGAGTGTTCATCATCTTCGACGGAAGCGGCCTCCACGGGCATCCCGGAACTGGATGCCGGATTCTTGCTGGGCTTGGTTATTATGATCCGTGAGCCATCCTCCAGGCCTGCCGCCAATTGACATGGTTCTTTCTCGACAACCGGTCCGCCAGGGACCGAGACAGCTTGAATCTGCTCAGGACCAAATGTTCGCTCACCGAAGCGGGTGGCAACGACAAGATCCCCGTTTCCTTCTCGTCTCAACAGCCGCCCGTCCAACTGATCCCCATTGGCCAAGAGGACGAATCCCGTTGCTGATCCTCGCAATATCCTGTCAAACAAGAGGTCCTTCTCAGGGATAAGACCAGGCAACCGGAAGATAATTCCCGCGGCCTGGTTGACTGGTACCTGCAAATCACCGAGTTCGTCGTTATGCCAGATGATGTGGTCCTTCTCAAAAGCTGAGCAACTTCCCGCGATCAGACTCCCATTTCGTAGGCACAGCCATTCGTACCTTGTAGGTTCGCGAAGGGAGCCCCAAGAGACAATCTCCACCATTGGAACACGCAATTCACCCCCGCTTGTCTGAAAGATGGCGAAGTCTCGGCCGATGCTTTTTAGTTGGGCACCCTCGATCCGACGGGTGATGGTGATCAGTTCCTGACAGCGACAGATTCCAGAGTCTAATGGGACGATGCATGTACAAAGCAAGGCTGTTGCGACGATCGACCGGGCAGATAGGCCAGGAAAAAGAAAATCGCAGGCATGCAGACACACAATGCTAGCCAGTGGCTGCCACAAGACGGATCCACAGCGGTCAAACCGATTTGATTCAACGTCCAGCCGTGTCATCGCTCAAAAATGGGCAAATAATGGTTGGGAATTTGCAAGACTAAGAGCGCCATAGCGGTAGCAAACTCGGGTGAAATAGGATCGGTCCAGGAACCATCAGGCTGCTGCTTCTCGATCAGCTCGTCACGTATTCCCGTGTAGTATCGCTCCCAAAGCTGGCCTCCACGCTGCCACATGGCCTGGGCACAGTAGTAGTGACCGTAGAAATAATAAGGTTCCTGTCTGATGACGCCCGGTTCTGGAATGAAACGCGACAGGTACTCAATCCCCTTTTCGACTTCTGGACCCTCGTAAATGCCGGCGCTGAACAAAGCGACAACGCCCGCGGCTGAGCGAGCAAAGGCACTCTCTCCCGGAATCAGCATGTAGCGAAAGCCGCCATCGGGGTTTTGACACTTTTTGACATACTCCACACATCGTTCGACCGTATCCCTGGGGACATGGATTCCGGCATTGCGGGCAGCCCGCAATGCCATGATCTGACAAATTGTCACCGAGATGTCCGCATCCAATCGTTGCGGGAGGTAACGCCATCCTCCTTCGTCGTTTTGGGTGCTAATGATCAATCTTACCGCACGACTGAGTTTCTCTCGCAGGTCGTCGCGGGAGCTTGAGCCGTAGCATTCGGCCAGGAAAAGTGTTGCGAAACCATGTTCGTACATCGGGCCGCGGCTGGCCGACGGAGCGTAGAGAATCAAACCGTTCTCGTGGCAGTTGGATAAGACATACTCCAGGACGCGATCGACTTCTTTTCCAAATCGCCCGCGGTTCGGCAGGCTCCCTTCGCACATCAGGGCCATCCCGGCCAAGGACGTAACGGCAATATTCCCGCGATACGCACCTGATCCGAAGGATCCGTCCACATGCTGCCGGGAAACCAGGTATTGCAATCCTCGTTCAATGCTTTTGACAGCCTCGGCAGTGACCAGGGACCCCTCTTCGGAGTGGCTTTCCCGTTGACAAACTAAGAACAGAAAAACAACACAGACCGCAAGACCACGGCATAGGCCCGTCTCCACAACCTGTCGTACGGGATGTCGGAAGGGACCCAAAGGGTTGCTCTTTTTGACGTTGTGTGATATTCCTATCATGGGGATGACTCCTGCCCGCGAGACAGTTCCCGGTAGTAACTTTCGATCAGGACGCGATACCGGGGCACAATCGCCTCGGCTGCATGTTGCAGGACCGCGGTACGTTCGCGTTCCGGCAGCTCACCCCAAATCTTTTGGAGGACCTGAGTGAATTCGACGTTCTGAGTCGTGCGACCGGGCGTTCCCGAGACCGAACTCGTATTCTTCGGGTTTTGTGTCGATTGTGCCTGTGACGTCTCTGAACTCTGATTCTCAGCCTGTTGGCTGGTATCCTGGGCACTCCCCTGAGAAGGCTGCTGCGTTTTTTGCATCGCTTGGCTCATTAAAGAGTCAAAGACATTGATAATTCTTTTTTGAATCTGTTGCGTCTGTGGCCCTGTGTCTTTTCGCGCAAGGCGGATCTCCGATTCTTTCATCAATTCAAGGACCATGATCAAAGGATCGTTTTCCTCCGGAGTTGCAGCCGCTCCAAGTTCCTTTTTCACAGTTTCGAGCAGTTCTGACGAGGACGTAGAAAGTACGGGAGGCTTGGTTGCCACTGATGGTTGCCCTGTCCCAGGGGATTCCCCAAGACACGGGTCTGGGCGGTGGTCGAGAACGATCAGACTTGTCATCAGCCCGACCAGGCTTGCAAGAAATAAGCCGTTCTTTACCGTATTAATCATTGGTAGAACAGTCTGATGTTGTAGGAAACGGTATACTGGCCACACGGTGTTGTTCTTTCCTTATTGGGGTGAGAAAAGGTCGTCAACGGAGCCGGGCTGCCACGGTCCTTGGGACGAGGGCTGCTTATCATGCGGCGATGTCGCATCCATTGGTTGCGATTGCGGCCCTCCCGGTTCACTTTTTTCCTGCATCGCGCTTTGCACGAGGTGGTCATGCAGTTTCACGACCAGCTCGAGGACCATTGCCTGCTCCCGACTCAACTCGTGGTATTCCTTGTCGAGTGAGGCCTGATCTGTCCCAATTCGTGTGCGCGATTGTTCGAGGTTCTCGGTGCGACGGTTAATGCGTTCCTGGAGGTCACGCAACAGCTTGACCTGTGCCGCGAGGAAGATCTGTTCGGGCTGCGTCGCTTGCTCGCCACCGTTACCAGTGTCACCGGTTTGGTCCGCCGGCACCTGGGGTGATGATTGGCTTTCCCCCTGGATGGCAGCGGAAACGTTTTGGAGATCACGGAGGACCGCTTGCTGGGCGGCCTGGGTGGCCTTCCCACATTCAAAGGCCGATAGATACTGTGTGGCTTTGCTGCTGAACTCTTGAATCTGCGCCAGGACGGACGAGATAACCGGTGCATCCTGTAAATCATTGACCATCTGGCTAATCCGCTGTCCAACGGTGTCCTGAGATTGTCGCACCGCGAGCACAGAATCCTTCCAGGATTGTGAGTTTTTAACGGAAGCGGATTTTTGTCGCTCGATATCCAGGGATTGTGTCCTTCGAAGAAGATCGCGCTGGATGCCCGTCAGCTCATGAATCTGTTCGAGGACGCTGCGCCATCGTTCCACGGCTCTTTGCTGCTGGTAGGAACGTTGCTCTTGCTGGAGTCGATCGAGGGCCTGCTCCATCAAGGATTGCGCTCGTTCCGCATTTTGACTGGTCGCGGCGGCACTTTTCTGCTGGGCGCCTGCTTGAGCGGCCTGGATTGCCTGGAGGGCCTGTTCCAGATAGGCTCGCCAATCGGCTTGCGTCACTGAGGAGACATCGTCCAGAAGTTTTTCCGTTTTCTCTCTGATTTGTGATTCCTGCTGGACAAACTCCGCGAACGCCTCGTCAATCTTTCCAGTCTGATACCGGTCCGCAAAATCCTGGTTCGCCTTTTCCTGGTTCCGGACAAGGGTCCGCAATTCTCTCTCGAATCGGGCAAGAGCTTGTGGCGCTGGCTCAGAACGTCTCTCTTTACCTTGGAGAAGCTTGATCAAGTCTCTGAGGATTGCCTCGCACTGTTCCTGAAGTGTTACGGCCTCGCTCAAACGGTTTTGCTCGATGGCGGTGCTTGCCTGACGCATCAAGGCACTCAATCCCTCCGTGTTGATACGGTCAATCACGAGCTTGATGAGATGAGACTTTGTCCGAGCGGCTGCATCCGTCCGTCCGCCGGAATCCTCACCCCCGGCTTGTCCCTCACCAACCCCGGCGTCATTTGATGGTGTTGGGAGATCGCGCTGAGACTGCCCGGAAGATATGTCTCTCTGCTGCGGGCTGCAATCGAAGCTATCAAGATGGTCACCCCGTTCCAACTCTTCCAAGGTTTGTCCGATCAATTCCTCGACCGTGGTTGCCAATTGTCTCTGACTGCGAGAGATCTGGCGGAGATCGTCAAGGGCTGTTGCCGTCAATTGCTGGAGAGCGCGACCGAGTGTCTGTTGCCCCAGTTCGCGCGATTGACGAGCGATCTCCATTTGTTGTTCAAGAATCCTTTCCAATTTCCGCCGCAAACTGTTTGCAAGCTGAACACCGCTCACATTCTGGAGAAGCGATTCTAAAAATGTCTCCCAAGCGAGCTGATGGGAGGAAAGTTCGTCCGCACTGTGGGCGACATCATTCCATTCTTTTTCGATAGCGATCTTTTGCTCATCTGAAGAGAGTCGCTCGACCAAGTTCCTCGCCCAGTTGGCGATTAACCCCAGATGCGACTCGGCCGGGATGCCATGCTGTTTCCAGTGTGTTTCTAATTGTCCGTGCAGAGTTCTCAGACGTTCCACTTTTTCTCGGTTCATGCCGTTGTTTTCCGCTGTGCTGGCGAGGTCCTTTAGAGTAGGGAGAATCCCGCTGTTTGGATCAACAACTCGGCGAAACGCCTGGCGCTGCATCGTATCGAGCGTTAAAAGTTGGTTAGCCTGTGCTCGCGACAGACGCTTTTCAGCACGGAGCGATGTGGAGAGTTGATCCCAGTCGCGGTGGATATTGCGGGAAAACTCATAAAGCTCTGCCAATTGATCAAAAAGCTTTTCCTCTTCGGCTGTCAATCGATCGTTCAGCTCATCCAGGGAGACGACTCGGATCTCCAGTGGTTGACTTTCCGACATTTGACCCTTATAGTCCTCGACTCTTGCCGAAAGCCGAATGGTGTCACCTATCTTTCCAGCTCGAGAGGGCAATTGGAACAAATAATCGTTCTCCATCGAGTCGCTGTGCGTTTCCAGTTCTGACATTGGCACACTGAAACGGGGAAATTGGGGACCTTTGAAAATGGGAATGGGCTGGGCCAGGAAATTGCCGTCAGTATCGACACAAATCAAAAGCACATTGTTAATAGCTACGTCGTCTCGTGCTGCAATACGAAGTGGGAACTTACCCGTGTGCGTTATCTGTAACAGGCGCTGACGCGACTCCAGGACGACGATCGGGAGGGAGTCTTCAATTGCGCAAATCTCCCAGCGGGGTTCGTTGACGGAAAATGTACCGTCCAGGCCTTCCAGGCGAATCCGGTAGTATCCCGAATGTTGAATGATCCATCTCTCTTGTTGGGGTTGGCTCTGTCCACCCTTAGGAAAACGAAAAGAATAGCGATCAGGCAAGACCTCCGCTTCGAAGTTTCCCTGTTCGCCGCAATCGACGAGAACGCGTTTCAGGGCTCGGTTGGCCTGTCCGAAAAGCCGTGCCTCACTGCCGCAAAGTGCTCGAATTACTCCCTGAGTATCTTCAGGGGGCCAACCCGTGTAGCTGGGCGGATACAATTTGACCTGGATTGCCCGCACCACTGGCGGATCGACGACTTCCACGTGACGCCAAGGCTGGCTTCGATCATCACCTCCGATAACCTGAAACTCGAAAGTCGTTCTCACGTTTTCTTGGCGAAAGAGGAACTGATGCCCGACTTTTTTCATTGGCTGACTGGTCGTTGTGTGGGTTTCGCCATCAAGATGACGGACGAGAACCCTGACATCGCTTGGCAATTGACCGGATTCCTCCCCAACCCGCAGGACAAAGGCGTCACCCCGTGATAGTCTTTCCGGATAATAAGTTACCACCAGGTGCGTTTTTTGCGGATAGGCGAGGTTGCTCCACGGGTTCAGAAGGCGGATGATTGCCGTTCCTGCCACCACCGGATACGTCAGTACAAAGGCGATGATGACGATCAACAGACAGGCTGCCAGATAACCCGGCCAAAGACCGATGCTTCGTGTCTGCACCTCTTGCCAGTGCGGAACTTTCCAGTGTCTCTCTGCTTCTTCGATGGCCATGTGCCGCAATTCTCTGGATCCCCATCGGACGTCATCCTGAGGGAGACATAACAGATCATAAGCGGCAGCCAGAGAGACCGAGGTTCCCTGCTGGAACTTCTCTAGCCAGTGCGCCAATGCGACCTTGTCGATGGAAATAGCAAGGACGGGTCTTGCTATTCGGAAAAAACACCAGAGCATGGTCGCAATCAAGGTGCCTGTAGCCAGAAAACGGAGCCCGCGCTCGTGAAAACGCAAGAAGTAGTCAAGCCCACCAAGTGAAAACGAGACACTAACCATCGCAAGCATGATCCAGCTCAATGCGCGAAGCATGAGCCTGCGACGCAGTCGCCGGGCGATTGTTTCAACTTGCCGCGCAAATTCTGGGATCATGAGTACCTCGGATGGACGACTATGCTCCCCACTGATGTCATTTTACAGTAAGCCAAGACGTTTCCGGAGAATCCATTCGGCACTAAGGGTCACAATGAGCAACAACAACACAAGCGATGAGTTCCACAATGGCCGTGGTGGGAGTGTCTCGATAAGTGTGCCTCGGCCAGACGGCAAATCATCCAGTAACTGCCTCGCCTTGGACGGCGTATAAAAACCACCGCCCGAAAGACGTGCTGCCGTCTCCATTTCTTTCCGTGCCATCTGAACGGCTTCCCATTCCTTGAGGGACGGCAGTACGACAAAGCCTGTTGCTGGGACACGTCCCACAGTTGTTGGAACCCAGACGTAGTACTGACCGGGCGCCAACCCACGAAGTGTCGTTTCGAATAAGTCACCCCGCATCGGGTGCCGCCGGAGTGTGACCTCGCGGCGCGTTTGCCCTTCGTATTCGAGCCAAAGTGTGATGCTGTCGTCTTGTGGCGCCAATTGAGAGGGGTTGGGACATTCCAGCATAATCCGAACAGGATCCTCCGCCTGGTATTCCGATCGGTCTGTGACAAGCTGGGGCGTCCTGGCGGACTCCAGCTTTCCACGGGCCATGAAACGAACCGCCTCGATCCAATAATGGTGATACCAGTTTAGGCCTTCCAATCGACGCCACCGCCAGGTTTCATCCATCGCATGGAACAAGACCCTGCCGGCGCCCACATATTGAAAGACGACCACCGGTTGGTGGCGAGCTGCACGGTCGTCCTTTTCTACAGCTTCCACCAGAACCCGTGCACCTGGTTTGAGGTCAACAAGAGGTCGCAACCAGTAAACAGCACTCAAGCCTTGCCATATTTGTTCCGTTTCCCTCGTTGACGCTCCGAATGCAATCCAAGGCATTTTCAAGCCATCCCGTGTGGGGGTTAGCTGGTATGGACCGGCGAGTGCCCGACCACGGTCCTCCGGCAAAGTTCCGAGAGCACCGGGCAAAACTTTTGCCAAGGGCGTCTGATTGTATTCCCGGGGCATGGAATATGGTCCACTGAGAACGATCAATCCTCCCGGTGGATCTTTTTCCGTGACGAAGGCGGCTATATTCTCCAACGTACTGGATGACAACCGACTCGCCGGGATGTCTCCTAGGATGATCACGTCGTATGCCCAGAGGTCATCGCGGGATGTCGGAACCGCCAATAAGGCCGCCTTTGCTTCCTCAACATATTCGGGATCTGCTCCAAGGAGGACAGTTGTTAGCTCAAAACTCGGTTCTCGAATGAGTGTGTTGCGGAGAAAACGGTATTCGAATCGCGGAAGCTCCTCGACCATAAGAATGCGAATGGCGTCCTCTCTCACAAGTAACCTTTTGCTCAATGAATTGTTACGACGATCGATTTCTTCCTGGAGGGGAAGACATTCCAAACGCAGCTCGATCTCTCCGGCCTGCTCGGCTTTGAAAATCAGGTTGATATCGCTCGTCTCGCCCGACACGGGGACCTTTTCCTCGACCAGCACACGTTGATTTGTCACGTCCGTGAGACGGACACGGGCTTCTTTAACATTGGTATTCTTTGCGACAAGTTGTGCTTGAAGGGCGACATGGTCTCCCAGAAACACGGTATCTTCCATGACCCATCCCTGCAAACTCAGGTCTGGGTAACCTTTTTCTGCACCAAAGCCAATAAAGTAAAGCGGAACCAGGTCCTGGTGAGCACGTCGTGCTGCCTCTTCCAGGCTCGGTCCCTCATTAACGACGCCATCGGTAAGAATGACTAAGCCAACAGGCGGTTGCCCTCTTAAACCACTAATCACTTGCTGAATTGTTCGACCCAACGGAGTTGTTGCCCGCTCTGGTTTGACCTTTTCGATGACATCCGGCAGTTTTTGAACCGGGTCTTGAAACTCCGTGTATTCATCCAAGAGATAGACTTTTATCCGATACTTTTGTGCAAGTTCCTTTAACAGTGAAGAAGAATCAGCGCCACAGAGGAGAGCAACGGCATGATCCCAACGTCGAGTCGCAAGTTGCCCCTCGGAATCAGTTCGGCCCCTGGCCTCTGGGGTGATGTCTCTAATCTGCATACTCATCGAGTCATCCAGAATGATGGCCAGGACTGGCATTCCGACCCGTTCGATTACCAGAACCCACTGGGCAAGCATGAGGAAGAGAATGACGCAGCTTGTAAATCGTATGGTAAGTAGAAAATATCGCTTGAAGTGATTGAGATCACCGCGTGTCGTTCGATAGAAGTAATAAGTGAGAAAAAGGATAATCCCGATGATGACGATTGTGATCCAGATAGGCCATGGCCAATCGCCGACAACGCGCACGGAGTGACTTGTCCCGTCCGCTATTCGGTTCTGGAAAAAAAGGTCGCGTAAATGGTCTAACCAATTAAACATCGATTCGCGTAACACCGCATCCGACTATCGTCAGTGACAAAATGATATTTCGGTCGCTCGGGTTATGTTCCTGGAGTCTGACGGCCTAAATACAATTCACACAACAATATCACGACAGCAAGCGACAGCAGCCAACGGGATAAAGGTGATCCACGAGGCACTGATCGAAAATCGCTGGGAACGATTTCAGGCAACTCGGATTCGGAAACGCAACGCGCCTTAGGGATCGTTGCTTCAATGAAATTACGGAAGCCCCAGGAATTGACGTCTGATTCCTCGATTGGCGAATTGGCCGCGAAAAGCGAAATCTGCGACGAACCCGACGACGATCGTGTTTCCACACGATACACCCCACAATACACGGTATCGGTAAATAACCACCGGAGATGCTGACCCGTGAGGCTCAGGCTCTGTTCCGTTGGCTCACCCCGCGGGGCTGCAATCACGACTTTTTCCATGTCGATTAACATTCCTTTAGGAAAGACCTGGCCGATGCTGTCGCCGGTCACAACGGTCCGAGCCTCGCTCCGACCACTTGTGGCATAATCCTGAATCTCCAGAATGAGGGGGACATAAGACGTCCACAAAGGGAGCGACGTCCAACTCAGGTCCGCCGATGTGGTTACCAGGACGACACGCCCAAATCCAACTGCCTTTGTGATGATCAAGGGATCGCCGTTGCCCAGCCGGAGAGCCACTTCGACGCCTCCTGCTTGCGATACCTGCAACGGCATGTAAGTACGGATTGGGACGGTCAAAAGCGAGGACGCCCATCGCCCTTGAAAAACCTGCACAATCGGATGGCGGAAGTTGAGGGGATCGATCACACTCTCTGGAATTGATACCGGTTCCTGCAACAGACCAGGCAAAAGATCGACACCATCCTGAGCTGACGTGCCCAGGCTTTCGTTATAGGCTTGCCGGTTGACCCTCGGTCCAAGAAATACGATCAGCCCGCCACCGGCCTCGACAAATTGGCGGAGAGCACGTGCCTCACCCAACGTGATTCGCGATACATCACAAAGAAAGACCGCTTCATACTGGCTCCAATCGATTTCGGCCAACCGTCCTTCAGAAACGACATCAATGCGCTGCGTGGGACTCCCTGTCGCAAGGCCATAGGAAGCGAGCGCTGTTTTCAGATAGCTTGTGGCCCCCTGAAAAGGCAAGGGGGAAGGCCGCCCGTCCACGCAAACAACTGATCGCTCCTGTTTAACGTTGACAATAACATGTCGCTGATTATCGGGAAGCAATGGATCGGCAGGCAGTTGCACCGTTACGACGTGATCACCTGCCGTATCAAAGTGGTATGTCCATCTGAAAGATGCCTCAGATGATTCGCTCCAGGCCAATGACTGATCTGCTACCTTCCGTCCATCTACTAGCCACTCGAGATGTTCTGGGCGTGTGGCCTGACCGTAACTTCTTACGCTGCCGGTGAATGCAACTTCCTGCCCAACAATCACACTCGCCGGATACGCATTCAATTCGACAGCGCCTGTGTTATCGGGCTGATCAACTTCCAGATGCATAAT
>Ga0068707_1002311_pt1 | contig 13458 bp, 12 predicted proteins | sample YNPNPMetaG_FD_66600 | JGI IMG/M metagenome (GOLD analysis project Ga0068707, IMG submission 66600) | Anoxygenic and chlorotrophic microbial mat microbial communities from Yellowstone National Park, USA - YNP NP MetaG | ecosystem: Environmental > Aquatic > Thermal springs > Hot (42-90C) >... | reverse complement strand
GTGATGAGCGCTCCAACGCTCGCGCCGAATACGGAAAATTCGCCACCAACGTGCCCGGGGTATTTGCTGCCGGTGACATGCGGCGGGGGCAGAGCCTGGTCGTATGGGCCATCAACGAAGGCCGTGGCGCAGCGCGTGAGTGCGATCGCTATCTGATGGGCTCAACCCGGCTGCCTTGAGAGTGTCTCCCGAAGGCGAGCCCGGTTGCGCGCTCCTTGACAACAGATACAGCTTCCTCTAGAATCAGGCCGCTGCCCCATCGAAGTGGTTCTCATGTCTGTCCTATTCAGCCCTTGCCGTACCCATCCAGGAGGAGGTCTATGAAACCCAAAACTGCTGTGTGCCTGTTTCTGGTTATCGTGCTGGCTGCATGGGGCCTGGCCGCCTGCTATCCACCGGTCTCCACTGCCCCAGCCGCCCAGCCCCTTACCCTGGCCCAGGCCTACGAGGTGATCAAGGGGAAGCAATTCGTGGACCTGACCCATTCCTTCGAACCCGGCATCCCGCATTGGCCCGGCTTCCCCGACGAAACCCGCACCACTCTCTACTGGTATGAAGAGGGGGTTGGCACCATGGGCTCCGGGTTCTATGCCCAGGAATTCTGTCATGTCGGCCAATGGGGCACCCACGTAGACCCGCCCGCGCACTTCATCAAAGGATTGCGCACCATTGACCAGATAGACGTCAAAGAGATGATCATGCCCCTGGTGGTGATTGACGTCCATGAAAAGGTCGCCCAGAACCCCGATTACACCATCACCATGGATGATGTCAGGGCGTGGGAGGCCAAGTATGGTCCCATCCCCGAAGGGGCCTTCGTGGCCATGCGCACCGACTGGTCAAAGCGGTGGCCCGATATTCCCAAGATGCAGAACAAGGATGCCGATGGGGTAGCCCATTATCCCGGCTGGAGCCTGGAGGTGCTCAAGTACCTGTACGAAGAGCGCAAGATCACCGCGTCTGGCCACGAGCCGACCGATACCGATCCGGGCATCGCCACCAGCAAGGGGGACTACTCGCTGGAAGCCTATATCCTGAACAGCAACCACTACCAGGTTGAACTGCTGACCAACCTGGACAAAGTGCCCGAGGCGGGAGCCCTGGTCGTGGTGGCATTCCCCAAGCCTAAGGATGGCTCTGGCTTCCCGGCCAGGGTATTCGCGATCTTGCCGTAGGCTGAGCTGGCCACTTCGCTGGGACAGCGCGGCCGGGGCGGGGTTCTTGTGGGAAGCTTTGCTTCCTGCAAGGTAACTATTCAACGGTGACCGGGAGGGCCACGCCGATGGCTCGCCCGAGGCGTGGCCCTTTTTGGGCCTGCGGCCAGAGGTCGGCCTTCGCCGACCTCTCTCATGATGCATACATGAAGGGTGTCGGCGGAGGCCGACACCCGGCACGAAGTGCCCGGGAGGGGCATTTCAATCGGCCTGAATAGTTACCTGCAAGAACCCCGCCCCTTTCCCCAGCCATAGTTCTGCACAAACAAAAGCCCCGGCCTCCAGCCGGGGCTCACCCACGCCAGCCATTCACTCCATGGTCATTTCGACGATGCGACAGACCATCTCCTCGTAGCTGCACCCTGTGCGGCGCACAGCCTGGAAGAAGCCTGCCTCGGGCGAGAGATCTGGATTGCAGTTCACCTCGATCACGTAAGGCTGGCCCTGGGTATCAACGCGGATGTCCACCCGCGCATAGCCCCGGCAGCCGATCACCCGCCAGGCAGCCAATGCCAGCTCGCGTATGCGCGCCGCCAGCTTCTCCTCCACCGGGGCCGGGCACAGCACCGGCGTATGATAGTAGGCAAAGGATGTCACATCCCACTTGGCTGCAAACGACACAATCCGCTCCAGAGGATCGGGGAAAGCGCGGAAGTCAATCTCTGCCAGGGGGAGAAGCTCTGGCCCGCTGCCCCACAAGGAGACATTGAACTCGCGGCCGATGATGAACTCCTCGACCAGCGCAGCCTGCCGGTAACACTCGATCACATGGCTCACCCGCGCGCGCAATGCCTCAAGGTCGTTCACCACGGCTTCTGAGCCGATGCCCAGGCTGCCATCTTCGGCTATAGGTTTGACGATTACGGGGAACCTGGGCCACTCCTTCACTTCGGAGACACTGCGATAGAGGCGCCACCGTGGGGTCGGAATGCCGGCGCGGGCAAACAGGCGTTTGGCGTATCCTTTGTTGATGGAACGCGCCAGGGCATCGCCGCTTGAGCCTGTGATGCGATACCCCATCGCTTCCAGGGCCCACGCGATGCGTGCCTCCTCAAATAGGCGGCCCTGGACCCCCTCTCCCAGGTTGAAGACCACCCACTCCGTAGGAGGATAGGGTGCCAGGGCCAACTCCACATCCGTATGAATCGGAACGCGTTGAACCTGGTAACGGCCGGCCAGGGCCTCGGCCACCGCCTGTGAGCAGGCAATCACGCCCTGTTCGGCCAAGATATCCTGTGGCTCGCCCTTGATCAGAAAGGGGCTCTCGTTATACACAACGACGACACGGATAGGGCCCCCCGTTGAGCCCATGCGATCCCTCCCTTCCGTAGTAAAGATGCTGAACTATTGTCGCTTGTTCAGGCCGGCCGCGGCCCGCGCGGCCGCGATCCCTTCCAGCAAAGCCCGGTGGATGGCCGGCTGCCCGTTGCTGGCCACCAGCGTGTGGCTGGCCAGGGTCAAGGGCCTACCCTGATAATCAGTCACCTCCCCTCCTGCTTCTCGCACCAAAAGCCACCCTGCTGCCCAGTCCCAGGGCATCAGACGGGCTTCCCAGAATCCGTCCAGCACGCCGGCAGCCACCCACGCCAACGCCAACGCCGCCGAACCCAGGCGCCGCACAGCCTGCACCTGGCTGTCCAGGGCCGCGAACTCCGCTACGTTATTATCGGGATTGGTCGCCCGGTCGTAAGGAAAGCCAGTGGCCAGCAGACAACGTGAGAACTCGGCCGTGGCCGATACATGTAATGGCTGGTTGCGGCCCCCTGTACGCAGCCAGGCGCCCCCGCCGGCCTCGGCCCAATAAGTGCGAGCGGCCGACGGGTCGTGGGTCACCCCAAGCACCGGGATCCCATCCCGCACCAGGGTCAGGTTGATCGCAAACAACGGCAGGCCGTGCGCGTAGTTTGTCGTACCATCCAGCGGGTCTACCAGCCATGCCCACCCCGCGCCCACCCCTTCTTCTTCGTCACTGCCCTCTTCAGCCACGATCTGGTGAGCCGGAAAGCGGGCCTGGATGGCCCCCACGATCAGGCGTTGGACGGCCAGATCGGCATCGGTGACCACATCGGACAGGGTGCCTTTGGTGCGCACCTGCTCCTCCGCCAGGCCGTCCTGCCGTATGGCCAGCAAGGTAGCGCCGGCGCGCTGGGCCAGGTCAATGGCGAATTCTCGCCAGTCCCTCGCGCTTTCGGTATAGCTGGTCATCCTCTCCCCTCCCGGCAACCTGCCAGCCCCACGCGGATGAGGTTGGGCCGTACCTGGTCGGGATAATCGCGGCCCAACTGCCTTAGCATCTGGGCCATGCGCTGTCGAGCGCTTTCCCCGGCGCGTGGACAGAGAGGCGGCGGAGGTGGGAAACCGGCCGCCCGCGCCAGACGGGCCAGCTCGCTCTCCGGCACGTAGAACAGAGGGCGGACCACCCGGAAATGCCCCTGAAAGTAGTCGGCGCAGGGCTCAAGCGTGCGCACCGAGCCGGTGTAAAGCACGTTAAGTAAAGTCGTCTGGGCAGCATCATCGGCATGGTGAGCGAAAGCCACCACGTTACAACCAAGCTCTTCCGCGGCCAGGAAGATGGCCTTACGTCGTAACCAGGTGCAGCGCTGACACCCCAACGGCAACGCCTCCTCTGGGCCAATCTCTGGCTCGACCACTTTGTAGGGCACGCCCTGGACCTCCAGCCACCTTTCCAGGGGCGGATGCGGCGTCGTGATACCACGAGCATCCCCGCGCACGTGGATGGCAGCCAGCTCAAAAGGGAACGGCAGGCGTAGCCGGCACTGCTGCAACAGATACAGCAGCCCCAGGCTATCCTTGCCGCCCGACACGGCCACCGCGATGCGATCGCCTGGTCGGATCATGTTGAATTCCCGCACGGCCCGCTTCACCTTCTTGAGGATGAAGTAAGCAATGCGCGTGGCATCTGGCCCAGCCGGCGAGTTCATAGCCTTCACCCTCCGGATGTGCTGCTACCCCCAGGAGAGGCGGCCGAGGGGTTCAGCCGCATACGCTCCCACGCGGCCCGCAGCACACGCACCACCTTCGTGGGCACATAGACACCCCCCAGCTCTGGCTCGCCCGGCCGGGGGCCGTGAAAGTCGGTGCCTCCGGTGACCAGCAGTTCATAACGCCGTGCCACGTTCATCAGGTACTCGATGGTGACCGCATCGTAGCCCCGGTAATATACCTCGATGCCCATCAGCCCGGCGGCGATCAGCCCTGGCAGTTCCTCGCTCAGGTCAAAGGGGGTCTTGATGGCGCCGTGCTCGTCATAGGAGACCGGGTGGGCCAGCACCGGCACGCCGCCGGCCTGCCGGATCAGGGCGCAGGCCTCGGCAGGGGTGAACTTCATGCGGCTGACGTAGGCCGGGCTGTTGCGGCCAATAAACTTCTCGAAGGCCTCCTGGTACGAGGTCACATAGCCTGCTTCCAGCAGGGCTCTGGCCACATGCGGCCGGCCCACCGCGCCCTCCCCGGCCAGCTCCAGGATGCGCTCGAAGCGCACTGGCGCGCCCATTTGCGCCAACATCTCGGCCATGCGCCGTGCCCGGCCGATGCGCCCCTCACGGATGCGGGCCAGTTGTGCCGTCAGTCCGGCGTGGGTGTGGTCCACGAAATAGCCCAGCATATGCACCTCGCTGCCGGGCACATCGGTGTTGATCTCCACCCCAGGGATGACCTCCACGTTGTAGGCCGCGCCGGCTTCCAGCGCCTCTGCCACCCCCTCGGTGGAGTCGTGATCGGTGATCGCGACAACCCTGATCGCCAGCCTGGCCGCCCGGGCGACCAACTCAGTGGGGGTCAGTGTCCCGTCTGAAGCAGTCGTGTGAGTATGTAAGTCTACTTCGTTCATTGTCCTGTGATCTGTACTACTGCAGTGAATGCTGGCGGGCGGTACTATAACATCCAGCGGGGGAATAGACAAATGGAAAGCAGTCTGACCGCGCGTCGCAAAAGCCCGGGGAGCATGGCTTTCAGGGGTAGGTTTTTGTAACTATTCAGCGGTGACTGGAAGGGCCACGCCGAGGGCTCGCCCGAGGCGTCACCCTTTTTGGGGCCTGCGGCCAGAGGTCAGCGAAGGCCGACCTCTTTGGCGATGCATCCATGAAGGGTGTCGGCGGAGGGGCGATCCGCCGGGTCGCCCCACCCGGCACGAAGTGCCCAGGAGGGGCGATTTCAATCGGCCTGAACAGTTACGGTTTTTGTAGAGTGCGGAATCCCCCGCTTGTTGGGACCGAGGCCTTCAAGGCTCGATACTCAGCCCGCAGGGCTTCGTTCTTTCAGCCCGGACGTTCACGTCCGGGCCTTCTGGCGAAAAACCTATCTAGCCACTACCAAAGAGTGCAACATGGCGAGAAAGGGCTATATTCGACCATGGATGATCAGTTGCGCAATGGCGATCGGGTCTGCATTATCGGGGGTGGGCCAGCCGGCAGCTTCTCTGCCCTCCACCTCTTGAAGCTGGCGCGGGCCAGAGGCCTTCACCTGGAAGTAATGATCTTCGAGCCCCGCGATGGCTCGATCCTCGGGCCGCACGGGTGCAAAGGGTGTGCCGGCATCCTTTCAGCGGGCGCGTTGCACAACCTGGCGACCCTGGGCCTGACCATCCCAGACCAGGTTGTCCGCTCCGATCTGCGCGGCTACATCGTGCACGTCCAGGGGGAAGTGGCAACCTTTGAACAGCCAGACCCCCAGCGTCGCATCATCAGTGTTTATCGGGGGGCCGGCCCCAGGCTACATCAGGGGGCAGCCTTTGCAGGGTTCGACAGCTATCTCTTATCCCAGGCCCAGGCCTGGGGCGCTACCTGGATCCCCCGGCGCGTGCGCCAGGTGGTCTGGGATGGCTGTCCGATAGTCAAGACCGATGACGGGAGCTATCCCGCTGCCCTGGTGGTGCTGGCGACGGGGGTCAACAGCCGGCCACCACTCAGCCGGCAATTCGGCTACGAGCCGCCCGAGACAGCAATCATGGCACAGGATGAGGTCCTGCGGCCTGAAGGCTGGCCCGCGGATAAGGTAGCCGGCTTTTTCGGTGGGCTGCCGGAGTTGGTTTTCGGGGCTCTGGTGCCCAAGGGTCCATATCTCAATGTGTCGCTGCTATGGCGCGGGAGGGCTGTCGGCGCCATTCAGCGCTTCTATGAAGCCCACGCGGAGGTGCTCAGGCGTTTCTTCCCTGATCTGCCGCAGGGCCTGTGCGGTTGCTACCCGCGCATCAATGTGCGGCCAGCACGCATCTGCTTTGGTGACCGCTGGGTGGCGGTTGGTGATGCTGCGGTAACCCGGCTGTACAAAGATGGCATCAACTCAGCCTTCCTTACGGCTGGCGCGGCCATGCGCGCGGCGGTGGAATACGGGGTCACGCGCCAGGCGTTTCAACGTGGTTATATGCCCCTCTGCCGCCGCCTGGCACTGGACAACTTCTTCGGCAAACTGATCTACCAGGTCAGCGGCCAGGTCATGCGCAGCCCCCGGCAGGCACGTGCCTACATCCGGAGCGTGTGTAGGGAGGGAGCTCTGCCTCCGGAGCAGCGCGTCCATTCCCGCTTGCTGTGGGGCATGTTAACCGGAGATGAGCCCTACTGCCGCCTGTTTTGGCTGGCATTGCACCCACGTGGTATCATGCGATGGGGTCGCGAGTTGGCCCGCATTGTGGTGTATGAAAGGTAGAGAATGGCAGGTCTGGGTCCGCTCAATGACGGCGGGCATGTGGCGATCATTGGTGGCGGCCCGGGCGGGGTGGGATGCGCCCTGGCCCTGCACCGCATGGCTTCAGAGGCCGGCCGGCACCTTCAGATCACGTTATTCGAGGGGAAGCAGTTCCAGGGTGCCCGCCACCATAACTTGTGTGTGGGGGTAGTGTCACCACCCTTGCCATCCCTGATGGAGCAATACCTGGGCGTCCCCTGTCCGGAACATCTGCGTGAAGGGGTAATCACAGGGTACGTCCTACACACCCGCCACGAACAGATCTTGCTCGAGGATGCCAGACATCCGTCTTACGCGCTGCGACGGGTGAGATTCGATGCTTATATGTTAGACATGGCCCGTCAGCGCGGGATCAGAATTGTCCCGGCGCGGGTAGTTGCCGTCGAGTTCCATGCTGACCGGGTGATCATCTACAGCGAGGCTGACTCGGTCGAGGCTGATGTGGTCGTAGGTGCTTTCGGCATGGACGAGGGCGCGGCTGCGCTGTTCAGCCGGGCAGTTGGCTACCACCCGCCCAAAGCGCTCTACTCGGTGCTCACCCGCTATCATCCAGGGCCGGCAGGTCTGGCCCGCTTTGGGCCGCGAGTGCACGCCTTTCTGGGCCGGCCCGATGGGATCGAGTTCGGGGCCATCACCCCTAAGGGGGACCACCTGACGGTTAACATCGCCGGCCTGCGGGTCGGGGCAGATACCATGCACCGCTTCCTGGCAGACCCTGAGGTGAAGGCCCTGCTCCCGCCGGCCGATGGGGAGCAGGCCGGGGACCCCAGCGATTTCAGGGTATTCAAGGGCCGTTTCCCTCGCTCCCTGGCCCGGAATTACTATGGTGACCGTTACGTCATGGTAGGTGACGCTGCTGGCCTGGTGCGCGCCTTTAAAGGCAAAGGGGTGACATCGGCTGTGCAGACGGGCATCAGGGCGGCGGAGACGATTCTGCAAGTTGGCATCTCGCACTACGCTTTCGCCACCCATTACGAGGCGCTGAACCAGGACATCACGGGCGACCTGGGGTTCGGTCGGGCAGTTCGGTTGATGGTGCTCCTTGCGGCCCGTTTTGGCCTGTTGGACCCGGTGGTACGTGCCGCCAGGCATGAGCCAGGTGTGCGCGAGGCTCTCTACGGTGCTGTGTCGGCTCATCAGCCGTACCGCCAGGTGCTGTACCGCATCCTCAACCCACATGCGCTCGCGGCGGTGCTGCGGGCAATGATATGATGGGGGAACGCCGACATTTATCCCCATGGCGGATAAACACTACTGGCTGAATGGTGCATGCAGATAGTTGGCGGCCGACTCTATGTATGCTATCATGTTGCAAGCAGGTGCAGCGATGGAATCCTTTGACCTTGGGCAATACGCGGCGGCGTTGGAGCAATACTTTGCCTCCCTGGAAGGGGTGGTGCTGGCATACCTCTTTGGGTCGCACGCCACGGGACGGGCGTGGGCCCAGAGCGACGTGGATGTGGCAGTGCTCCTGGAAGGTCGCCCCGATGACGACCGTTGCTTTGATATGCGGCTGGAGGTCATCGGTGGGCTGATGGGGATTCTGCACACCAACGACGTGGATGTGCTGATTCTCAACCAGGCCCCGCCGGCGCTCCGCTATGCCGTACTGCGCGATGGGATTCTCCTTTTCTGCCGCGACCGCCAGGCAATGATTGAGTTCCGCGTGCGCGCGTTGAACGAGTACCTGGACTTCAAGCCGATCCTGAAGCGGCATGGAGATGCCATCCTGGAGAAGGCACGCAGAGGAAAGTTGCTCAGTGGATACGACGCCTATCAACAAACGCCTCCAGCAAATCCGGAAGTGCTTGCGCGTCTTGCGCGGCCTTCAACCGATGACTTATGAAGAGTTCGTCAGGAACTATCTGTATACCGATACGGCGGAACATAACTTTCAAGTCGCCATCCAGGCCGCCCTGGACATTGCCAGCATCATCCTGGCCGACCAGTCGGTCAAGATGCCCAGGGACTATAAAGACCTCTTCCCCGCGCTGGGCGAGATCGGCGTCCTGCCGGCCGACTTTGCCCAAAAACTGGTGGCTATGGCCAAGTTCCGCAATGTGCTGGTGCACCTGTACCTGGAGGTGGACTTGCAGCGGGTCTACCGCTATTTGCAGGAGAACCTGGACGATTTTGAGACCTTTGCCAGCTACGTGAGCGAGTGGCTGCAAACCCACGCGTCGGAGGACTGAGGCTGTTCTGGCTTGTGAGGGTATTGGGTTAGCGAAATGAGCGAACGAGAAGCACTGGTCTGCGTGGCGTCAGCGGAGGAACTGAGCACCCTCCCGGGTGAGGGGCAAGCGATGCGGAAGGCACCAGGGCGCCGCGGCCTGGTAGCTCAGGCAGTGGGCCTGATCGCGTTGCTGGGGCTCCTCCTTGCCTGCTCAGCGCCGACCCCCACCCCTGCGCCGACTCCCACGCTGCCGCCTGCCGCGGCCGAGCTGAGCGTGTTGGTGGAGCCGGCTGGCGTGCAGGTGGTGGTGGATGGCGTGCCGCGCGGGGTCTCGCCCCTGGTGTTGATGCTGCCGGCGGGCGAGCATGAGATCGCGCTTCTGGCCGACGGCTTCCAGCCTCTGACTGAGACGATCACTCTGCAGCCCGGCCAGGAGGGCATCTACGCGCCAACCCTGGCCGACATCGCCCCGCCGGCCATCTCCCTGGAGGCGGAGCCGACCGAAGTGCCATGGGGTGGGCAGGTGGTGGTACGCGCGCAGGCCCGCGACAACGTGGGGGTGAGCGAGCTGCTGTTGACCCTGGATGGCCAGGTGCTGGGGGTGACCCAGGGCGATGCATTGACCGTCGAGGTGGCTCCGGCCACTATGTGGGGCCTGGCGCCAGGGGCCTACACGCTGACCGCGCGCGCGGCCGATGAGGCTGGCAATGTGGGCACGGCGTCATTGCTGCTGACCATTGCCGGCCCAGAAGGCCCCACCCCTCGAGCCGTGGCTGAAGTGCCGGCAGCCAGCCCTGAGCCTTCTGCCACACCCACAGCTACCTCTCCCGCGGCTACGCCAACACCGGTCACCCCTCCAGCCACAGACACTCCCGTGCCTCTGGCGCAGCCTACAACTGCCCCCACCCCTGCCACAGGCACCACCATGCGCATCACCAGCGTGATCATCCCCACCTACCCCTACACGCCCTACCTGCGCATGGCTGTGGATCCCACCCTGGGCGAATACCCGGTCCCCGTCCTCGATCGGCAAGCCTACGAGGCATCCAACCCTCAGCCTGTGCCGGTGACCTACAAGATGATCGTGCTGGAGAACCGGTATCTGCGCCTGAGCATCCTGCCCGATCTGGGTGGGAGAGTGTATGAGTGCATCTTCAAGCCCACCGGCCACAACGAGTTCTACCGCAATCCGGTGATCAAGCCCACGGGCTGGGGCCCCCCTTCGCCGCCCTATCCCCAGGGGGCCAACTGGTGGCTGGCAGCAGGGGGAATGGAGTGGGGCTTCCCCGTGGAAGAGCACGGCTATGAATGGGGCAACCGCTGGGGGTATGACCATGTCAAACTGTCCGACGGCGCCATCCGGGTCAGCCTGTTCACGCGCGATCCCAAACGGCCATATGTGGTGGTGGAGATCACTTTGCCGCCCGAAGCTGCTTTCTTCACCATCCGGCCGCGCATTATCAACCCCTGGGGCTCGGTCTTCCGCTTCAAGTGGTGGGCCAATGCCATGTTGGCCCCTGGCGCGGGCAACGAGCCGGGCCCGGAGCTGCGCTTCGTGTTCCCAACCGCCGAGGTTACCGTCCACAGCACAGGTGATCCAACCCTGCCTGGGCCAGGGCAGCCGATGTCGTGGCCGGTCTACAACGGCCGCGACCTGAGCCGGCTGGGCAACTGGAGCGCATACCTGGGCTTCTTCCAGCGGCCGGCGGCCAGTGAAGGCTACATGGGCATCTACGATTGGGCTGCCGATGAAGGGATGGTGCGCCTCTATCCTGCAGATGTGGCGCGGGGGGCAAAAGCCTTCGCCGCGGGCTGGAACCAGCCCCTCGACTGGCACGCCTGGACCGACGATGGCTCGGGCTATGTGGAGCTGCATGGGGGGCTGACTCCCACCTTCGACGACTGGTATGAGCTGCCGCCCGGCGGAGAAGTGAGCTGGCTCGAGACCTGGTATCCCGTGGCCGGGATCGGCCGGCTGACCTACGCCACAACCACGGCCGCGCTGGGCCTGACTCCCACCGGCCACTCCCTGCGGGTAGGCCTTTTCCCCACCAGAGCCGTCCAGGGCAAGGTGACGATCTCCTTGCCGGGCATGGAGCCCCTGGTGCGGACGGCAAAGATCAGCCCAGCCAGCCCATTCACCGAGGAGGTGGCCTATAGCGAAGGGGTGCCGGGCGAAGGGGAGGTCATCGTCACGTTGGCTGACAGTGGAGGGAATGTCCTGCTTTCATACCGCAGGACGATGGCGCTGCGATAGGGCCAGAAAGGCCGGGTGCATCTTTGACGCCTGGCGAGCTTTGCGATATACTTGTAGGTAGTACGGGGCGTAGCGCAGTCCGGTTAGCGCGCTTGATTTGGGTTCAAGAGGTCCCCAGTTCGAATCTGGGCGCCCCGACCAGCCTTCTGCGGGCGTAGCTCAGCGGTAGAGCGCCTGCCTTCCAAGCAGGATGTCGCGGGTCCGAATCCCGTCGCCCGCTCAGTCGGGCCCCTAGCTCAGCGGTCAGAGCGACCGGCTCATAACCGGTTGGTCCTGGGTTCGAATCCCAGGGGGCCCATGGTGGCCGTCACCTTGCCAGCGCCATAATCAGCCGTGCCAGCAGAGCTGTGCGCGGCACGATGCTGGGCAGTTCGATGTACTCGTCGGGGCTGTGATCACGGCCGCCGACAGGTCCCAGGCCATCCAGCACCGGTGTGCCGACAGCGGCAACCAGGTTGGCGTGGGACACCCCACCTGTCTGTGCACCCCTCACCTCAAAGCCCAGCTCAGCCGCGATTTCCTGCGCCAATCCCTCCAGGTGGGCGATGGCCGGGGTACGCGGCATGGGCGGGTAGACAGAACCCTCTTCCAGGATGGCTCGCGCGGTCACCCCCGGCACAGGGGCCTGGGCTAACTGCTGGTAAATGGCCTGTTCCACAGCTTCCAGATCCTCAGTCGAAAAAGCGCGCACATCCAGCCGCATGGTGGCCCGATCGGCTACCACATTGGGCCGCGTGCCGCCGGCGATGGTTCCGATGTTGAGGGTGACCCCAGGCCGCAGGCCGTTGAGCCGGGCCAGCGCCACCGCGTGATGAGCCAGGGCCAGGGTGGCGCTGGCCCCTTTCTCCGGCTCGACCCCGGCATGGGCTGCCCGGCCCTCCAGCTCCACCGTATACCAGCGGATCCCCTTGCGCGCGACCACGATATCCCCGTTGGCCCGTGCTGCCTCCAGGGTGAACACCGCATCGGCCTGGCGGCTGACGTCCTGGATCAAGGGCGTGGCCCCATGCTGTCCGACCTCTTCGTCAGAGGCACACAGGTAGACCAGGGTGGCGAAGTCATCGAAGCCAATCGCCTGCAGGGCAGCCACGGCATATAGGCCGTTGAGGAGGCCGCCTTTCATGTCAGAAACACCGGGGCCCAAGACGCGGTCACCGGCAATGGTGAATGGGCGCTGGGCTGCCGTGCCGGCCGGGAAAACGGTGTCGGCATGGCCCAATAAAACGACCCGCAGCCGGCCTCGGCCGCGCAGGACGGCCATGAGATAGTCCCCAAAGCCATCCACCGGGTGGCGGGCGACTTCAAAACCCATGGTGCCCAGCCGGCCCGCCAGCCAGGTGATCACGGCGTTCACGCCGTCCACATCGAAACTACCTGAGTCAATGCTTACCAGGGTCTTCAGATCAGCCAGGTAAGCGGGCAAATGGTGTTCGAGGTAGGCTACAAGCGCCTGCCCATTCTGGAGCTTTCGTGTCGGCATGTTACCACCTTCGCTAAGCGTCAACGTATCGTCATCAACACCTGTCCCAGGCCCACTTCCATCCCCGGCCTGACTTTGACTTCGTGCACCGTGCCAGCACGGGGAGCACGCAGGTCGTTCTCCATCTTCATGGCCTCCAGGGTCAGCAAAGGTTCCCCCTCGGAAACGTCCTGGCCGGGTTCCACAAGCACCCGGATGATCAGGCCGGGGATAGGGGCCTTGAGCAGAACCTCACCCTGGGGCGCCTTGAGGCTGCGGTCGGCCAGGCTCAGCCGGCGCGAGCGCTCATCTTGCACCTTGACGGTGTAGCGGGTGCCCTCTACCAGCACATGGTAGACGCTGCGCTGCCGCGGGTCGGGCTCAATCACCACTTCATGCGACTGGTTGTCCAGCAGAAGGGAGTAGAGGCCCAGCCGGCCCACCTCGCGCATGTCGGCGTGCATCGGCAGGCCGTCCACCGTGATATGTCCGTGAGGATCCACCGCGATCTCGTATGTGCGTCCATCGAGGGTTGCGTAGTACTTCATACCCTGCTCACCTCCGGCCGTAACTGTTCAGCGGTGACTGGAAGGGCCACGCCGAGGGCTCGCCCGAGGCGTCACCCTTTTGGGGCCTGCGGCCAGAGGTCGGC
>Ga0068707_1002309_pt1 | contig 13469 bp, 8 predicted proteins | sample YNPNPMetaG_FD_66600 | JGI IMG/M metagenome (GOLD analysis project Ga0068707, IMG submission 66600) | Anoxygenic and chlorotrophic microbial mat microbial communities from Yellowstone National Park, USA - YNP NP MetaG | ecosystem: Environmental > Aquatic > Thermal springs > Hot (42-90C) >... | reverse complement strand
GGCAGGCTGGAAGCCTGCCCTACATCTGCCGCAGCCAGGTGGCAGGCTGGAAGCCTGCCCTACATCTGCCGCAGCCAGGCGGCAGGCTGGAAGCCTGCCCTACATCTGCCGCAGCCAGGCGGCAGGCTGGAAGCCTGCCCTACATTCATACCTCAGGGTGGCAGGTATGAAAGCTGGCTTTCCAGTCCGCTTCATAATGCCCGCGCCGGGATGTACCCAAGCGGCGCGCGTTCGATCTTCTCCACCGGCATCACGTCTACCAGTTCATACGCGCGGGTGCCCAGGCCCAACTGCTCGCCATATTGCACCACCAGGTAGGGGTTCTTATAAGGGCCGTGCAGCCACTGGAAAGGATGCCCTTCACGGGTATGCACCTCCATCGAGGCAGGCACATGCTCTTCGATCAGGCGATGCCTGGCGAGCATGTCCAGGGTGGCCTGCTCTACGGCCACGATATCATCAGAGGCGAAAATGCCCACGTCGGGCAGGATGGGCAGGCTGGTGAAGCCGAAGCAATCGCAGACGGGGGTGATCTGGGTGGCGATGTTAATGAAGACGCTCTTGCCTGGCTTGAAGGTACTTAATACCAGGCTGACTCCGATGGCATTCGCCTCCTGGAAGGCGGCGAAATTGGCGGGGTTGATCTTCAGTGCGCCTTCCGGTGCCACCTTCAGACAGCGACCGCACTGGTTGCAGTTCTCGTAGTGCAGATGGAGCTCTTCGGGATCGTCCTTATCGGCGACCAGTGCACCAAAGGGACAGGATGCGATAATCGCCTGACGGGTTTGGGGGTCAGGGCAGAGTTCCTTGAACCAATACTTCTCGTAATGCATGGTGTCATGCTGTGCGCTGCGGGTAGGCTGGATGAAGGAACCCAACGCCAGATTCTTGAACACGCCACCGAAGCCGCACGAGGGGTGCCCTTTGACATGGGCCAGGTCCACCAGGAAAGTGGCATCGTGCAGCATCCCGCCCATGCCCCATTCCTCTATGTTTTTGTAGGGCCGCTTGAAGGTGTAGAAATACTTCTCATCGGGGCCAGCCACAGGGAAGATAGGGCAGCCGAGGGTTTCTGCTGTGTAGCCACGTTCGGCAGCCGTCAGCGCGCTCCAGGCGTGATCGGTGACAAAGGGCCGGCCACCGCCGTCCTTGATAGCCTTGACCACCCGGCGCACGAACACCGGATGCACCGTGGAATAACCCACGTTGCCACCCAGGTGCATCTTTATTGCCACCGTCTCATCCTTCACCCGCTCGCGCAGGTTGAGGGCATCCAGGATGCGATCCAACTTCATGGGCAATGTCTCTTCAGGCACCAGCCGCGCCTGACGGGCATCTGCAAAGAAGACCTTGCTTGCCATTGTTCTACCTCTCCTCTTGTTTCCAGAAATCCACCCGCCGCCAAAGCGGCAGGCTGCATTTTGCGTTCGCTGACATGCGGCTTGAAAGCCGCGCTACGCCTGGGCCGGGAAACATTCCACGGCCATTGTGTCATACGTGCCATGCATCTTCAGCACCGCCACGCGATGGCGTTCCAGCCAGCACCACCCCTGGCCAGCCGCGTCTGGGTCGGTAACGGCGGGCAGCTCGCGACCCTCACAGGTGATAGCCGCGGGGGGTTGGGGCAGGGCGAGCAGGGCGAAGCTGTCGGCACCCGGCTGATCCTGGAGGAGCAGACGCAGCGGGCCGGAAGGTGGGTAGGTGGCTTCCAGGATCGTCGCGCCACCGGTTATATGGATGGCCGCGCGGCCGTCGGCGCGCACAATGCGCGTTTCCGGGGTCACCGGCAGCCCGGCCAGGGGAAAGGTGTTGATCCCCACCAACTGGGGATTCAGCCACCAGGTATATTCCTCGTCCCCCTTCACCGGGCTGAAAGCATCGGGATACATCCCCAGATGGGGACCATGGGTCGTCTGTTCCTGCATACCGTGGCGCATGATCCCTTCTGCCAGATGGTACCACTCTGCAGGGCCGTCACAGGGGCGATAACGCGCCAGCCGACGCAGGGCTTCAGCATAGACCAGGCCGTTCCACTGTACAATCACCCCGAACCAGGGCTGCACATCGTGGAAGGTTACCCCGAAGACGGGAACTGTGCCATAGCGCATGATAGGCCGGTAGTAGGCATTCCAGAGGTAGGTGAAGGGCAACCCAGTCCAGGCCCAACGACAGGCAGCGTCCAGGTAGGCCTGCTCCCCGGTCAGCTCATACACGCCCAGATTGAGGTTGATCAGGTGGGGCACGGCCAGCACGTCTGGCACATGCAGATGGAGTTCCCAGGCCTGGGCCCCCTCGGGCCGTGTGCGGGCATTACACCAGTCCGCGGCCCGGCGGACAGCCAGGGCGGCCTCTGGATTGCCGGTGTAGAGGGCGTATTGCAGGGCCGGCCGAGCGCGCGCGGCAGTGAAACCAGTGGCACTGTCTCCCTCCCTGCCCATGAGTGCCAGACGCTCTGCGGTCTTGAAGTCTGCCACAGCCTGCACAGCTTCTGGCCGCCAGGGCCATGAGCCATCGGCCTGTTGCTCGGCCAGGGCTTTGTGGCTGGCGTCAGCCGCCGCGTCCAGGGCGTCGGCGACGTGGCCGTAGACCAGGGCCAGGTCCAGGTGGGGTGCTGCAGTCCGTTCTTTCAGGCGAGCGCGCGCCACTCCCCGGCGCACCTGCGACCGTGCCCTGGCTGCCAGGGTAGGGTCGGCCCTGGCCCAGCGGCCATAGCGCCAGAGCAGGTTGGCCAGGTTCGCCTCATAGCGCGGCCCCCACGGGTCGGAAAGGGTGTGATGCCATCCCTCGGCCTGCTCGTCCCAGGCCACATCGAGGAAAGAGCGTACACACAGTTCCACGTTGGCCCGGTAGTCATGGCCGGGATCAGGCAGAGGGGGCAGCCCGTAGGTTGCCAGCCAGGCTGCTACGATCCCCATGACCCCGCCCGTAGGGCACACAACCAGGCGTGCGGACAACGTTGCTGCCCTGACGCTGACCGGTGTGTGAGCTTCCAGTTCCTCCTCGTTGCGCCAGCGCGGCTCTACCGCCGGCACAGCCAGGGCCAGCAAGTGGTTCTGCGCCCCTTCTTCCAGCCGGTTAGGCGAAGCAAAAAGCGCGGCCGGATGCCGCCAGGCGTTGTACCAGTCCTGATTGGGATCCCACATCAGCCCTACCGCCCGTCCGGCATAGCTTACGGCCATGAGGGGGATGGTGATCTTGTAGGGGTGCGGCATGTAGCGCCGTGCGAACCTCTCGGCGGCAAAGCGGGTGTCTGAAGAGACTTCATCCCCCAGCAGGTATTCCAGGCCAGGAAAGAGCGCTGCATCCTTGGCCGCGCCAAAGGAGCCCTCCCCAACGTACAGTGCCGGGCCCAGCCAGTTTAGCACGTTGCATCTGTCGCTGGCCTCCAGGCGGTAGTCCACGGCTACCTGATAGGGCTCATCTGTCAGAGCGAAGGTGGCTGTGAAGGTTACGCTGATTCCATCGCTGGCAGCCTGGGTCTGACCAAGTTCCACACGGTCATCGGAATGGGTGGCACGACAGGTGTTGAAAACCATTTCCTGCCGCTTGCCGTCACGATCACGATAGGTGAGGCGGCTGAGGGGAGATGTCGTGGCCATGCGGTGCCATTCATTCCCATCATAGAGGTCCAGTGCAAAACCAGTCGCCTGCTCCCGCGCGCCGAGAAAGCTCAGGCGCAGGTGGCTGGTTTGCAGGGAAAGGATGCTTTCAGTCATGATCTTTGCTCCTGTAGCGGCAGGGTTTGGCCTACTTGCCTTATCCTCCGGCTGGGCTGCCGGTAACCGCTCGGCTGCGCGCGAAGAACTCGCGGTTCAAAGCCGGCACAACCTGATCTGCCTTGACCGCCGCGATAAACTCGGCCAGGGCTTCTACCATTAGCTGCCGCAAGGCGTACCCCTTCTCGGCCGAGGCCGGCCGGGCATCCCCAGCATAATGTTCGGGGTAGTCTGCATACCAACTGATCCCGCTGAAGTTGGCTGGTAGGCCTCGCAGCCGGCCAAGCGGCTCAGCCGGGGTAGCCGGTACCCTTTCCATCTTCACCAGCTCAGGATGGTTGGCCAAAGAGATGCTGGTCTCGCACTCGCAGGCGTGGGCGTGGAGGCTCGTCTCGCAGATAGCCTGCCATGCCTTTTGCCGTTCCTCAGAGAGGGTACCGGTGAAAAGGTAGAGGCTGTAGGGCCGCTCTTCCCACAGGGTACATTGGGCCACTAACGAGAGCAGATGGGTGTTGCCACCATGCGCGTTGACGATGATGATCTTCTTGAACCCGTTGCGCCCAATCTCATCCAGCACGCCCTGGATCAGTTCCAGCAGCAAGACCGGTTTCAGGGTGATGGTGCCAGGGAAGCAACGCGCCTCGTAAATCTGGCCAAAGTAGAAGGGAGGGAAGACAACGGCGGGTTCCCTTTCGGCCGCCAGACAGGCAATCTGATGGCCGTTCAGGTAATCGGTGCCCAGGGGCAGGTGGTCGCCATGCTTCTCCACCACCCCCATGGCAAGCAGACATACACCCGTATCGCGTACGGCCTGTGCGAATTCCGCAGAAGTGAGATGTTCCCATCGCATGGTAGCTCTCCTGGAAGATAAGAAAGGCCCTCAAGGGAAGGGCTTATGGCACCACAGTAACCGTCCCCATGTCGCCGTCCGTAAAGGGGATCTTAACTACCAGCAACCCCTCGGCAAAACTCTCCCAGGGAGAAGTTGCCGGCACTGGTTGGCCGTTGACCCGGACCTGGGCAGGAGCTTTCTGAAGCGGGGCAAAGAGGATGGCAGCCGTCTCGCCCCGGTGATAGCGCACCCTTACCGTCACTGCCCCATCCTCCACTTCGGTTGCCAGGATTGGCATGGCCGCGCTGATGTGCAGGCGTTGCCCGTCCAGGGAAAGGATGCGGGTATGCACCTGCACTCCCTCTTCCCCCTGCAGCAATAACAGGTTATGGGCCAGGTAGCTGGGGGTCAGCCACCAGGTATAGGCCTCACCGCCGGCCACCACATCCCAGGCGTCGGGATACATGCCGCGGTAGGGGCCCGTGGCCGGCTGCATCTGCGCCGCAGCCAGGGTAATCCCCTCGGCCAGGTGGCGCCAATCGAGGAGGGGAGGCACGCCGGCGTCCTCCAGCTCGGCTGCCAGCCCCTGCAGGCCAATGGCATAGTCCAGGCCGTTCCACATCACCGGCCGGCCGAACCATGGGAACACATAATTCGACGCGCCGAAGACCGGGATGGTGGTATAGCGCATTACTGGCCGGTCGGGCGGGTTCCAGAGGTAGACGAAGGGCAGGCCGGCCAGGGCCCAGCGCTGCGCCAGCTCCAGATAGCGCACCTCCCCGGTCAGGCGGTAGCCTTCGAGGAAAGCCTGCGACACCCACGCCGAGGCCAGGAGGTCTGGCACGTGCAGCGAGAGCTCCCATGTCTGAGCTCCCTCGGGGCGCAAGGGCTGCCTTTCCAGGTAAGCCAGGGCCTTGAGCCCGGCTTCTACCAGGCGCGGGTGGCCGCTGATGCGGGCCACATAGAGGATGGGGAAGGCAAAGGTGGCGCTGTAGCCGTTAGAGGTGTCGCCAGCCAGGCCGAAACCGCGCGCCGGGCCACCGGCCGCGGGGACAAAGCCCCACGAGCCGTCGGGCCGCTGCCGGCCGGCCATGGCCAATGCCTCTTCCACGAACTGCCGCATGGCCATCGCTGGTTGCGCGGTGTGCAACAGGAGGGCCGGCCGGTAAAACCACTGATTAGGCTGGCCGCCCACGGGCGGGCTGGCCAGGCTGGCACGGACCATCTCGCGCCAGCCGCGCGCTGTCTTCTCAGCGACCTTCCCACCCAGGGAGCTGACCCACAAGTGGAGCGCGATGGCGGTATCGCTGCCGGGTCCCCAGGGGTCGTGCAGGGCATAGCGCCAACCCCTGGCACTCGCCACCCAGGTGACCGTCGTATAGTTGTCCAGACAGAGGCGTAATGCCTCCTGGGGCGTGCGGCCAAGCGATGGCAACTCGGGCAACACAGGCTGCGGCCTGGACGCCAGCCATACCTCCAATGGTGCCAAAGGGTCGCGGGCTGGCCCCGCAAAAAGGTCAGCAGTCAGGCGCAGCGCCTTACCGGCTGGCAGCTCATAGGGCTGTTCCAGGCGATCGCGATTTTCTGGCAACCCTGCCGTGGCTCCCGGCACGAAGAGGCGCATCAAATGGTTCGCCTGGTCCTCCCAGGTATTCGGCGAAGCGTAGAGCGCGGCCGGCCGGTCATGCTGACCGTCCCAGGCCTGCAACGGGTCCCACATCACCCCTGTAGTCATGCCTGCCTGGGTGACCGCCATCAACGGGATAGTGACCTTGTGGGGGTGAGGCACATAGCGCCGGTTGAGGGGCGGATCCACAAAGTCTGCCCCCGAGCTCTCTTCGACGCCCATCAGGAACTCCACCCCAGGGAACAGGCCGCTCTCCCGCTCAGCCCCAAATGACCCCTCCCCGGCCAGATATTCGGGCCCCGCCCAGCTCAGGAGCTGAACGGGATGGTCGGCGGAGAGTTCATATTTCAGCCGCAGCCATGGGGACCCTGGCACGGCCTGGAAAACCGCGCGCATCGTCCATAGCGTGCCGTCCTCGTCGGTATGGCGGGCCACAAAGGACACAGCGTGGCGGCCGGCCGTGCCCTCGTCCGCGTAGAGGAACGCCTCATGGTCCTGGCCCTGGCGATCGCGATAGGCGATGCGACCCAGACTGCGCAGGCGACCGGCCACCCGCCACTTCTGGCCATCGTGCCATTCCAGGGTGCCCACCCCGTAGCCGAAGGGTTGCCGTGTGAAGATCAGCCGCAAGGGCTGTTCGCCAACGGTCAGCCTGGCAGCAGGGGCCAGGTCTTCAACGACGACCGTGTTTTGGGCCAACAAATGGGCGCCCTGCCAGAGCCGGATGGGATACACCCCTGCCGGACCCTGCAAAGTCCAGGACACGGTGATCGGCCGACTGCTCTCCAGCAAGGCTATACGGGCCTCAGCCACAGTGGACACCGTGCTCAGGGCCACAGAGGCTTCCAGGCGCAGGGGAATATCCTGGGCCGGCAGGTCACCGGTATTGGCCACCGTGGCCTGTACGATGAACGGTTCACCAGCCCGCGCGATACCCAACGTAGGGCCAAAGCGCCCCACTGTCAGCCCGGCAGGGAGTGTTCCCAGCACGCGGATATAGGCGATGGAGATTTCGGCATCGGCCTGGGTGGAAGGGTCGAGCCGCAGCCGAGTGATCGGGCCCTGCCAGGCCGGGTGTCCTTTGAGGTCCAGGCGATAGGTATGCCACTGCCCATCGGCGGTGATGGTGAAGTGCTGGCTGGCCGCTTCGTTGAATGACTGCCCAGCACCCTCCCAGAACAGTTGCCCGTCGGCCCCCTTGCTCGAGCGCATGCGGATCTCGAGGTGCAGCGCTACGGCCGGGTCGAGCTTGATGGCAGGGCCAACCATGTAGGGATCGCCGCCGGTAGAGCGGGTGTGCAGGCCTTCGCCATCCAAGGTGAAGCGGGTCAGATCATGGGTTGGCTTCCATCCCAAGGCCGAGCGGGCGTGGGCAAAGTGCCATTCGGCGACGACTGCAGCCGTCAGGGCCTCCGTCTCAGGGGTGACGGGAACAGAACTCGCCTGGGGGGCCTGACAGCCTGCGCACAGAGCAACCCACAGGGCCAGGAAGAGAAACAAGATGGTGGATTTGTGATGCAAGATTGGCAAAACCTTACTGAGCTCAGTCCCGTGGTAGGCGACGCTGGAAGGCGAAGTTGATATACTTGACGCCCAGATAGGCCCGCTGAGGGTCATCGGGGTGTTGTCCCAGCGTGGCAGTGACTTTGCGGGTCTCTCCGAAGCGCCACACAGTCAGTGTCACCTCGTCGCCCGGTTGATAACGGCCCAATACAGTTGCCAGGTCATGCTCCTCGTCGAGGGCCGTGTCGTCCACGTGGGTAATCACGTCACGCGGGGTAAGGCCGGCCTTGGCCGCTGGCGAGTTCGGGACGACTTCCTGGATCCATGCGCCGCTCACCCCTGTCGTGTCAGGAAGGACGGGCAAGCGGAATTCAGGCACCGGGATCTCTGGCAGAGTGGGGGTTTCAGGCAGCAGCGGGGGTGCTTCAAGCTCCACGGGCTGCCTTGCAGCCTGTTGGCCGATGAAGTAGCCAGCCACACCTCCGACCAACGCACCCAGGCACAACCCCAGCAACAGGGCCACTACCCCTGTTACCACAGCGATAAGCACGGTCCGGTCCCTTTTCTCTTCCATGACCTTCACCTCCTGAGGCTGGTTCGTTGCGCGGCTCAGGCCTTCCAGCCTGATACTGGAGATCCCTGCCGGGCTGTCCAGCAATGCCATTTTACCACAATTGCGCGGCGAAGCCCCAATAGTGGCTCCGCGTATCCAGGGTTTAACGGCATGAACTTGTAAAAGGGGCCATTTCACCGTACGGCCCTTGTTGGGGTAGAATGCCAGTATCTGGCTTTTGCCGCCGCATGAGAGCAGAACCGATGCCAACATCCCCAGCCCTCAATATGCGTACGATCCTGCGGACCTGGTGGCCCCTGGCCGCCAGTTGGGTCCTCATGGGCGCGGAACTGCCGGCCCTCAGCGCGGTGCTTGCCCGCCTGCCCGCCCCAGAGGTGCACCTTGCAGCCTACGGAGGGGTAGTGTACTCTCTGGCGTTGATTATCGAGGCGCCGATTATCATGCTGCTGGCCGCTTCGACGGCTCTCAGTAAAGATTGGCGTGCTTATGTAAAGATACGTCGCGTGATGATGGTAGCTGGGGCTGGGCTGACCGCCTTGCATCTGGTACTGGCATGCTCGCCACTCTACTATGTAGTGGTGAAGCAGGTGTTAGGAGTGCCAGCCGAGATTGTTGAGCCGGCCCGCCTGGGCCTGGTGATCATGACGCCCTGGACCTGGTCTATCGCCTATCGCCGCTTTAACCAAGGGGTACTGATCCGGTTTGGGCATGCGCGTGTGGTCGGCCTGGGAACGGTGGTCCGCTTGACCGTAGATGGGATGGTGCTGGCCGCTGGCTATCTGGCCGGCACCATCCCCGGCGTTGCCGTGGGCAGCGGCGCCGTCGCGGCTGGTGTGGTCAGCGAGGCACTCTATACCGGACTGCGGGTCAAGCCGGTGTTGCGCTATCAGCTCCGCCCAGCGGTAGCCAACGGGCCACCCCTGACATACCGCGCCTTTTTCGCCTTCTATATTCCCCTGGTATTAACCGCCTTCCTTTCCCTGGTAGCTCAACCGACTATCAGCGCGGCGTTGAGCCGCATGCCCGGTGCGCTGCCCTCTCTGGCCACCTGGCCGGTTCTCTCAGGCCTGATCTTCGTCCTGCGTGGCCTAGGCATCGCCTATAACGAGGTAGTGGTCGCGTTGCTGGATGAGCCGGTCGCGTCGCGTGCCCTGGCACGGTTTACCATCGCCCTGGCGACCCTGACTGCTCTCACCATGGCCGTGGTTGCTGGCACGCCGCTGGCGGGATTCTGGTTTGGAGTGGTGTCGGCGCTGCCTGCGCGGCTGGCCGAGCTGGCACAGGTGGGGTTGTGGCTGGCCCTGTCGCTTCCCTCCCTGAGCGTCCTGCAAAGCTGGTACCAGGGGTTGATCCTGCACAGCCGCCACACACGCGGGGTTTCCGAGGCAGTGGTGATCTATCTATTGAGCATGAGCGGGGTACTGTTTGCTGGAGTGGCCTGGGGTGGGATGCCTGGGCTATACGTAGCCGTGGCAGCAATGGTGCTGAGTAGCCTGGCACAGGTAGGATGGCTTTGGTATCGCAGCCGGCCCGCGTGGCAGGTGGTGCGGGCGCGTGATGCAGCCAGTCCCCTCTCTGGCTCCCCATCCCCCGTCGCCAGCTTTGATCCCCCGCGCGCTTCATGATATACTGGCTATATCATGGAAATCGAAGCGAAGTTCAACATCCCCGACCGACAGGTTTACCGCCAACTGGCGCGGCTGCGCCGGCTGGCCGGCTACACTCTGCTACCGGCTGGCTCGGAGAAGGTCCACGATCGCTATTTCGACACAGCCGATGGCCGGCTGCTGACTGCCGGGTATGCCTGTCGGCTGCGCAGCCAGGATGGCGCGGTGATCGCCACCCTGAAGGGGATGGGCACTGCCCGCTATGGGATCCATCGGCGGGAAGAGCATGAGGTGCTGCTGCCCGCCTGGGAACCCAACCCCCTGGCATGGCCTGATGGCCCAGCGCGCGCTCTGGCTCTGGAGCTGACCGCCGGTGCTGTTCTGCAGCCTCTCTTTGACCTCACACAGCGGCGTATCTACGCCGATGTGTGCGATGACACCCGTCTGGTGGCCAGACTGAGCCTCGACCAGGTAAGGGTGCATATCGGGAGCCCACCCCAGGTGTACTACGAGTTGGAGATCGAGTTGCAGGCCGATGGCGGCGAGGCAGACCTGGGGACGCTGGCCGCCGAGTTAACCACCACCTGGCATCTTAGCCCCGAGCCGCGCTCCAAGTTCGCGCGGGCGTTCGAGGCCTGGCAAGCGTACCAGCAGGAGATTGCCGGCCGGTTGTCGGCCGAGGAGCGTACGCTGTTAGAGCGCTATGCCCAGGGCCCAGACGCCAGCCTGGCCCGGCGGGCAGCGGCCGTGCTGAGTTGGGCCGATGGCCTTTCCTCGCGCGCGATCTCGGCCAGGGTGGGGCTTTCCAGCACCCAGGTGCGCCACTGGCTGCGCGCCTTCCGTAAGCAGCGCATGGCCATCTTCCCGGACGCGGGCTCTGCGCCTGAGCTGCAGCCCGCGGCCCCGTCCACCTCGGCGGTAGCCGAGCAGCCGGCCAGGAAACATCGCCTGCCTGGGGTGGCTGCGTTTTGCCGCATCCATGGGGTGGATATGGCTCACGCCCGCTTTGTGGCCGCTCAGGCCCGGGCGCTGTTCGATGCCCTGAAACCGGTGCACAAGATGCCCCGTAAGCGCCGGCGCCTGTTGAAGTGGGCATCCTTACTCAACACCGTAGGCCATTCCACCAGCCCCGAACGACCACACCGCGCTGGCCGCGACCTCATCCTGGCCCAACCCTTGCGGGGGGTCAGCACGACCGAGCGGTTGGCCCTGGCCTGCATCGTTGCCTTCAACCGCAATAAGGTGAGGCCTGAACGTGAGCCAACTATGGACGCCCTGGAGGAGAAACTGCGCAGCGATGTGCTGGCGCTGACCGCGCTGCTGCGCATGGCCGAAGCATTGGACTTCTCTCGCACGCAGGGCAGCCATGTCCAGGGGGTGGTGGAGCAAGACTCTGCCCGCGCCGAGGTGCTGGTGGCCGGGCCTGCGGCGCAGGTAGATGCACGGCAGGCCACGCAACGGGCGGATCTTTGGTATCGGCTGTTTCACCACGAGCTTACTTTTGTGGCGCCTGAGGCCGGGGCTCAGACGCCAGCCAGGCTCCCTCTGCGATCGGTTACAGAAGCCGTGCCCTCTGCGGAGGCAGTTGCGCTTGCCCCTGCCGCGTCTCCCATCGTGGCCGATGAGCCAATGTGGGAGGCGGGCCGCAAGGTGTTTTACCTGCATCTCGGCCGCATGTTGGCCAACGAGCCAGGTGCCCGCCTGGGTGAGAACGCTGAGGCCCTGCATGATATGCGGGTAGCCACCAGGCGGATGCGGGCGGCGCTGCGCCTTTTTTCCTCCTATTTCGCTCCCGAAGTCCTGCAGCCTTTCAACAAAGGGCTGCGCCAGACAGGGCGTACTCTGGGCGCAGTGCGCGATCTCGATGTGCTGTTGGAGAAAGCGCGCGCCTACCAGGCGAGCCTGCCGGCGGAGCAGGCTGCCTCCATGGAACCCCTGCTCTCCTACTGGCAGACCAGCCGCGACATGGCACGGCGGGAGATGCTCGATTACCTCGATAGCAAGGCTTACCGCCAGTTTGTGGCCGACTTCAAAGCGTTCCTTACCACACCTGGTGCTGGCGCGCTGGAGATCCCGGTTGGCGAACCTACCCCGCATCAGGTGCGCCATGTGGTGCCGGCGCTGATTCTCTCCCGTTACGCGGCTGTGCGCGCCTACGAACCGCTCATCCCTGGCGCCCCACTGCCCACCATGCACCGCTTGCGCATAGATTGCAAAGGGCTGCGCTATGCGCTGGAGTTCTTTCGCGATGTGCTGGGGCCTGAAACGCCGGAGTTGATCAAACAGGTGGTGGAGATGCAGGACTTGTTGGGCGAATTGCAGGACGCGCGCGTGGCCGAGGAGTTACTGATAGCTTTTCTGAAGGAGCAGCGCAGCCGGGCCGGCAAGAAACAGCGGCAGATGCAACTTGAGGGAGTGGAAAGTTATCTATCCACTTTACAGGCGCTCCAGCGCGAGCGCCTGGCGGCCTTCCCCGAACCGTGGGCGGCTTTGATCGGCGACGCATTTCGACAACGGCTATGCCGCGCCGTAGCAGTGCTGTGACCCCTGCCTCAACCGGTGGCCCCGTCCATGCTTGGTGAACTCGATCTGGATAAGAAACTCAAACGTAAGGAGTGGCAGCAACGGCGCGTAGTGCTGCAAGAGCGCTGCCGCGCGCTTTTGGCAGCCGCAGCCGAGGCGGGGATCCCGCTGATGATCGTGTTTGAAGGCTGGGACGCGGCTGACATTGGCAGCAGCATCACCCTGTTGAGCGAGTGTGCTGATCCGGCGCGCTGCAAAATCTGGCGCGTACGTGCCGCTCTACCCGCTGAGAGGAATTACCCCTGGATGTGGCGCTTCTGGTGCAAACTGCCCGGCCGCGGCGAGGTCGCCCTTTTCGACCGCAGTTGGTACCGTCGCGTCCTGGCTGAACGTCTGGAAGAACTTGTCCCAGAGCCCGAGCTTCCGCGAGCCTACCGGGACATCGTAGAGTTCGAGCAGATGCTGGCTGCCGACGGGTATCTCCTCCTCAAGTATTGGCTGCACATCAGCCGCGCAGAACGCAAGCGCCGGCTGTCTGCCCTGGCCGAGAGGCCAGCCGGCCGAAATCTGCCCTTCGAAGAGGATGTGTTGTCCTACGGCTACAGCGCCTATCTGCAGGCCGCGGAGGAGATGCTCCAACACACGGCGCATGAACAGGCTCCCTGGCACCTGGTGGAGGCCGACAACCGGCCCTATGCCTGGTGGCGGGTGTTGAGCACGGCGGCCGAGGTGCTGGCGCAGAGGCTGCCTCAGGCCAAAGGCGCTTACTCATAACCCACATCATGCCTGTACTATCCCAGATCAACCTCAACCGCACCCTGTCCGCGGCAGCATACACGGCCCAGCTCGGCCCTATCCGGGCCACCCTCAATCGGCTGTGCTCGCGGCTGGCCGAAGAAGGCCGGCCCCTGGTGATCGTCTTAGAAGGTTGGGATAGCACCCTCAGGGAGGAGTTGGTCAAATGCCTGGGTGAGCATCTCGACGCGTCCTGCTACACAGTGCATCGGATCGCCGATTTCACAGAGGAAGATGCCAGCCGTCACTACCTTTACCCCTTCTGGCGTCGCCTGCCTCCACGCGGCTACAT
>Ga0068707_1002308_pt1 | contig 13470 bp, 10 predicted proteins | sample YNPNPMetaG_FD_66600 | JGI IMG/M metagenome (GOLD analysis project Ga0068707, IMG submission 66600) | Anoxygenic and chlorotrophic microbial mat microbial communities from Yellowstone National Park, USA - YNP NP MetaG | ecosystem: Environmental > Aquatic > Thermal springs > Hot (42-90C) >... | reverse complement strand
CCGCGAACGAGGACAAGAATTTTCCGCCCCTTGGATTCAGCGCCCCGGCCAACTCAGGCCGCTGGTTGTGAAGACTGTTCCCTGATCGTTGACGAACGACAGCGTTCCGCCGCTCCGTTTGACATTGGCGATCAAGTGAACTTGCGCCCCAGCTTGGACCAACCCCAGTCGTTGCCGCATTTTCCTGAAGACACCGACATCTTCGAACCGGAAGTTGAACAGCTCTGCGATGTCACAGAGCGCTTGGTCACTGAAAAAACACAAGCCCGGCAACAGCGCGATATTTCCGGTCTGCGGGTCTTCAATGCGCAGGTTCAGCCAGCCGGTCACCAACAAACGCTCCAAAGGGCGGTCTTTTGCGGGGTTTAGCAGAACTTTGCTCCCTTGGTGTTCAACGTCCCGTAATCGGCGCCGTTGGTTTTCGCTGATCGCCTTTTTGAATTCGCGATATGACGGCGGCAGCGCGGCGATGAATTCGCGGCGCTGCTCCTGCGGCATGTGACCAACTTGGGCGCAATGGTAATCGAGCGCGGCGTCGAGCGCTTGTTCGGCGTTTGCTTTCGCCGTCTTCTGCAGGCGAACATATGTGTCGCGGCGACCGTGCAGTCGTTCACTCAAACGCCACATGGCCAATGTCCATGACGCCGCGGCCAGCCAGAAACGGACAGCCCACGGCATCTGGCTTCGACGGCAGTGCTTGATCCAGTCAGCGGGAGCAATTCGTGCCAGCAGCCAAGCGAACGGATTTACGCTGCGCGAGGCTTGTGTCAGCAAAGTGCCCGGACGACTGCACAACAACGTGCCTGTCGGACTTTGGTCACTGGCCATTTCGACGGGGTTCGGTTTCCACCCAAGCGTTTGCCAAAACGTTTCAAGGTGCTCTGGCTTGATCAGCGCCAATTCCGCAAGCAAGCTGCGCCTGAGCTTCTCTTGCAATGTGGCTTCACCTTTGCCATTCATCGTGAGGCTATTGATACAACGTTGCTTGGTGCTTGGGGGCGAATTGCAAACCACTGTGCCGCTTCGGGGGGCTTTACAAGCTCGCGGTAGTGCCTGTGCACGACGGCAACGCTGTTGCCAAGCTCGCCAGCTACGCGCCCGGCGTCGCCAGTGATCGCGAACTGGAAGCTGGCGTAACTGTGACGCAACCCGTTCGGTTTCCAACGCACGCCAGCAGCGGCAGCGGTGCGCTCGAGGGCTTTGTAGAATTCGCGCTCGTTCCGAGGCCACACCTTGCCTTGCCGGCCAGAGTATGGCGCGAGCCAAGCCAGCAGGTTTTCCTGAATCGGCACCACCCGTCTTGTGGCAGTTTTGCTTTGGCGCGCACCGACTACAATGCATCGACTCTGAAGGTCGATGTCCGCCCATTCGAGGCGCAGAATCTCGGCGCTTCGCAGACCGGCAAAAGCACCCAGGGCAATGCATGGCAGAACATCACCTTCGGCAGCAGCCAGCAGGCGCGACATTTCCTTCACGGTGTAAATTTCGATTTCCCGGTCTTTGACCTTGGTTCGCTCCACGGCAGCAACCGGATTGTCACAAGCCCAACCGCGTGATATGGCGTGCTCAAACAAGGTGTGCAGCACCCTGCGGAAATTGATGTAGGACTGCGGCGCCAGCTTGCGGCTATCGAGCCACGTTTGAATTTCGGCTGTGGTGACATCGCCGATGTTTTTGCGGAACGCCTCTGCAAACGTGCCAAGCCGGTGCCTTAAGTCTTGCAGGTAGCGGATCGAGGCACCGCGCGCCTCTTTGACGGCCAGCAGTTCTGCGACGGCATCAGACACGGACTTGGGTTCGATCAGATGGTGTCTGGCGGCGTAAAACCTCGCTGCGCTGATCACGGCATGCAGGTCATGAACGATTTTTACGGCTTCGGCCAGTGTGTGCACTGCCGGCAGAAGTTTCAGGCCTAGCGGCTCAAGTGCCTGAACAGCGGCGGCGTATTCGGCGGCTTGTTCGTTTGTGAGGCCAGCAGCTACAACTTCGCGTTCGGACAGTCTTCGTGCCAGAGCGGCGGCAGCCTCAAGCGCTGCAGCCTCGTCAGCGAAACTGTCCAACCGGCGTTTGCCGTTCGAGTAGTTCCCGACCAGATACTGCCAGCGACCATCGGCGCGTTTCCGGCGGTACACAGGAACGGTCACGCGACCGAATTTTACCTTTCGCGGCCAAGCAAGTGGACGACCGGGACGCGTCTGTGTTGTTGTGCGTGAACGCTGAATTATCATGCGTCCACTGTGCTAATTTTGTTGCAATTTTGCAAGCGAAAAGTTGAAAATGAAGTTGCGATTGTTGCGTAAGCGCTTGATGATCAACGTGGTACTCCCGCCCCGAATCGAACGGGGATCAACGGTTTAGGAAACCGCCGCTCTGTCCATTTGAGCTACGGGAGCGCGCCCCACAATACTGCACTACACAACGCCCCTCGGCAAGCGCCTTGTAGTACCATATTCGAAAATTCGAAAATCTGCGCAAAAATTGAAAATCAGCGGATCGTTCGAGGATCTTGCCTCCAAACCGTTCGGCCATTGATCCCACATCTCATCTCTCCCGTCGGCGACAAAGTAGCTTGGCCGAGGACGTCAGTCCGCGGGAAGTTTGCCGCCGACCGACGTCGGCGGCTACGGTCGGCGACCACGAGAACCAACCCGCGACAGAGCACCGACCTTGCGACGGACGCCTTACCTTTCCGCGAGCCTTCGGTTGCGGCTGCGCCGCGCCGAGTCAAATCCAGCGGACAAGCTGGTCAAGGTCCTTTCGGCGTGATCGTGGCGGCACACCGGCTGCAGGATCGCGCGGATATCCAATCGTAATCACAACAACAGGTCGCACTGACCGCGGCCAGCCAACTATTCCGGCAATCACCCGCGGCTTGATCCATCCAATCCAGCATGTCCCAAGGCCCAGTTCGGTCGCCGCCAACACAAGATGTTCCCCTGCAATGCCTATGTCCACCCAGGGATAGTCCACGCCCGAAACCGTCGGCGCCAGCCGATGCGTCACAAAAGAACGTTCCATTCCAATCACCACGTGAACTGGCGCGTCCATGGCCCACGTCATTCTCGCACCCGGCAGGAAACCCTCCTCAACAATGCGCCGCCGTGCTTCCGGATCGCGCACGACGGCAAACCGCCACGGCTGTTGATTGCACGCCGATGGTGCCAGCCGCGCGGCTTCGAGAATCTGAAGGATATGAGACTCCGGAACCGGATCCGGTTTGTAGGCTCGACAGCTCACCCGTCGCGCAATCAGGTCAATCAACCCCCCAGCCCGATCGGTGGACGAACCATCGGCGGTCCGCTGGTTCTCCACGTTGCCATCTTGGTGAAGTTGCGTTGTCATCGTCGGTTCTCCTGTTCTTGAATGCCCGTGGCTCTGCGATTCTGGTTGCCGAGCGCCGCGTCTTGACCGCCACTGTTCCCGCTTCCTAAAAACCGGATAGTGACACGGAAAAAACAGCATGCCAAGCACAGCGACAAAACAATCGACTGCACTGCCGATACAGCTCACAACCCGGGAATCTCACCGGGTCGAAAGCATGAGCGTGGCGGGAGCGTGGCGGTCGGTGAAATCTCCGGGCCGAACTCGAAGGGGCGTATCAATTGACAAGCACGAAAGGTTTCCAAATGCGGCAATGAAGGTGCCAACACAGGCTGTTCGTGACTGACCGCGCGCGACCGACTACAGTGTTCGCATGAAATCGATCCTTGCCCTTGTGTTTGTTGGCGCTGGTTGTGCGATTCCTGCCGCGACTGCTGATCAGGCCGGCCGACAACATCCCGAAAACGAGTTGCACGCTCGACCGGCAGTTCAAATCACCGTTGGTGTCCAGAACGCGGATATCATCGGCACTGACAATCGCGCGCTTCAAGCGGCGGTGGATTACGTGGCCAACCTCGGCGGCGGCGTGGTAACAATCGGCCCGGGCGAATACCTGATGCGCGATTCGCTCCATCTTCGGAGTCGGGTCACAGTCCGGGGATTCGGGGCAAGAACCATGCTCAAGAAAGATCGCGAGGTTCGTTCTCCACTGGTTGCTGACGGCGACTTTGGCGAGGCTGCAATTACGGTATCGGACATCGCGGGGTTCGAAATCGGACGGGGCGTGTATGTGGCGTCAAAAACGCAACGTTACTTTCACGGCGTGTGCGCAACCATTCTCAACGCCCGCTCGAACTATTTCACACTCAGCCGTCCCATGAACGCCGATATCATGGTTGCCGAAGGCGGATTTGCCGCGACAGTTTTCCCGGTCGTCAGCGGTTACAATTTGCAGGACGCGCGTGTTGAGGGGCTGACGATCGACGGCAACAAGACCGAGAACCCGACCAAGGTTGACGGCTGCCGGGCGGCAGGCATTTTTTTGTACCGCGGTGACAATTGTGAAATCAGGGACTGCGTCGTGCGCGATTACAACGGCGACGGCATCAGCTTTCAGCAATCCAACGATGTGAAAGTGGAATCGTGTGTCGTAGAAAGGTGTGCCGGCCTCGGCTTGCATCCGGGAAGCGGCTCACAACGTCCAACGATCAAGGGCTGTCGCGCAATTGGCAACGACGAGGACGGGCTTTTCTTTTGCTGGCGTGTACGGGGTGGTTTGGCGGAGGGGAACGTGCTGGAAAACAACGGGGGCTACGGGATGTCGATCGGCCACAAGGACAGCGACAATGTGGTGCGCAACAACACAATTATTGGAAACAAGCGGGGCGGTGTTTATTGGCGGGCCGAGCAGGAACCCATGGCAGCTCACCGCGTCAGGTTCGAAAACAATGTCGTTCGGGACAATCACGGCTGGGGCATTTTCATCGATGGCGTAACGCACGGGACAATCATTCGCAGCAATGTCATCGAAGACACCAGCGTCGGACTGCAAAATATCGGCATTCGAATTGGCAAGCGTGTGGGTGAAGTTGTGCTGGAGGGCAACACCGTCCGAGCTTCAACCCGGCTTCTGGACGAACGCGAGCAACAGCCATGATCGCTCCACGCGGCGCGGTCGCAACCGAAAGATCGAGGCCGGATAAAGGCGTTCGTTGCGAGCTCGGCGCTTTGCGGCGCGGCGCTACATTCGACGGCAACACTCATTGGCCGATTGAAAGAGAAGTTTTGGTTTCCACCCGTCGCCCCCGCGATGAAAGCATGTTCTTGACATGCAAGTCGGGCTCGCCCAACAGTTTCAAAGTTCGCCCGGCCGGTGTTGGCGTCAGCGGGTTCGACGACTTCGGCAGGCCGGCCGGTTTAAAACCTTGCAAATCGCTTACAATGAAACCTTCCGTTGTGTTGTCCAAACCGTTCCCAACCGGCAACCGCGATCGGGAGCATGATCGTTCTCAATCGCATCCACACGGTGACCGATCCTACGACCGCTTTCCATCACGCAATCCAGTCCGGACTGCGTGTGTTCTCGTCTTGGCAGTCACGCTGAGCTGGTTTGCAAGCCCGAGTACAGTTGCACAACTGCCGGACGGTGTCGCCACGGGAAGTTTCGTTGATGTTGCCCCATGGGGCGAGATGATCACCTCGAACAGCGGACAAGAGCTCGTGCTTTGGTGGGAAGACCCTCGCGATATTCATCGCGTGTCGGTCACATTTGCCGAACAACCCAAGTCGCCAAGTCCGATCAAACTCCAATGGTGGCAATCACAGTGGCCGCATCATCGAATTCCGCGCGACCGTCCCTCGGGCGCAGGTGAATCCGGCTGGGCACATATCGGGGATTTGTACCAGGGACGTTGGATTGACGCCGACGGCGAATGGAAAACCGACGGCGCAACCTGGACTTTCACTTTCAACCCCGTCAATTCAAAGGAGTTTCCAAACCTTGGTGATTTCGACGCCACTTACCGCACAACAATGAAACTCCGGATCACACTCTCAACCCCAGATTGCAAGGTCAGCCAACTCCGCGCTTTCACAGATTCAACATGGCAAAACGCCGCGTTCGAGGTCTGTTGGGACACAACCCGGTTCCATGGCGCACCTTGCGACGCCAAAGTCGAGGTCTTCAACGGATACGCACACCACCTCGTTGTGCTCGCAAAGGACAAACCGATGTCGCCCGGCCCAGATGGGCGTTACGAAGCCGCTGCACGTTCAACAGCCGACCGATTTCGCGCCGAAGTCTGGTTCACTCGCAGCCCGAATCAGAACACTTTCGATGACACCGTGGTGACCGTTCGCACACCGGAACGGAGTTTCAGTTTTAATCCTGCAACCCTGGTGGATGGCAAAACGGTTTTCTCGCCCTACATCGGTGTGCTCGTCAAAGCCGGCACACGCTCAGAACCTGCGAGTTACGCCGACGCCGAAGCTCTCTGGAAAACCGCGCCTGAAAAACCGCTGTACACCCGCGTGTTTGATCAGCCCGAGCAAAGCCTTGCCCGCGCTTTCGCAGAACAACCGCCAAGACCGGGCCGAATTTACCTGCCAGTTGGCACGGCCGGCGGTCGCCAGCGTTTCGGAGTAAATGCCGATGGCTCGGTTTTCTGCGTCAACGACCGAATCGATCAACCGCGCGGCAAAGACACCGACAGACGCAAATGGGGCGGACACAGATTGACGTACAAGTTCAACTTCCCTTCAAACCCTGACTCGAGACGAATCGAAGACGAGTGTCTGCCGATCATCCACACACAGTGGGAACGCAACGGGATCAAATACACACAGACTGCGTTTGCCACGCGGCTCGCCCCCGGCAGCCTCGGTTTCCCTGACATGCAGGCCGACGACACAACCGTTCTTATGATGCGCATCAGCGTCGAGAACGTGACCTCCGATGAACAGCCCGCTGCCGTCGTGCTCGGTCTGTCCGCAGACGGCAAAACACTGCCCCTTGTTGAACGAGAAGGCCTCATATACGCCAAAACCGGCCAAGAAAACCTGTTAAGAGCCGCATACCATGTTCGCACAGAAGCCAACGTCACCACAGAAAAGGGACAAATCGTGTGGTCGGGCGACCTCCCTGCCGGCGAGAGCGCCCATCTCGTGCTGAAAATACCGTTCATCACACTGGATCGACCGGAGGAAATCGACCGCCTGCGCGATTTGAGTTTCGAGGGCGAGTTTCAGCGGGTGAAATCGTTCTGGGCGAACCTTGCCGATGCCAGCGCCCAAATTCGCACCCCGGTGCCCGAGATCAACCGGTTCTATCGCGCGCACGTTTCCCATCTGTTCATCAACTGCGGGCGCGAGGTCGGCGCCGACCGGTTGGCCGCGCGCGTCGGCAGTTTTTCCTACGGCGTTTTTGGGAATGAATCGTGCATGATGATCACCGACCTTGACCGGCGCGGATTCCACGCCGACGCGGAACGATGTCTCGAAACATTTCTACACTACCAGGGAACGGTCGCGCTCCCCGGCGATTACTCCACAAAAGACGGTGTGTTCAACGGCGCAAACGGATGGGAGTCCGGCGGCTACAATCAACACCACGGATGGATTCTCTGGGCAATGGGCGAGCACTACTGGTACAGCGGTGACAAAGCATGGCTGCAGCGCAACGCACCCAAACTGCTCAAAGCCTGCAACTGGATCAGCCGCGAACGGTCAAGGACCAAAAACTTCGATGGCGCCCGGAGCATCGAACGCGGCCTGCTCCCGCCAGGATCGCTCGAGGACATCGGCGACTGGCGCGTGTGGATGTCCAACAACGTCTTCAGTTGGTGGGGAATGGACTCGATCGCGCGCGCTTTGGCCGACATCAACCACCCCGAAGCCGCCGCCCTTCAAGCTGAAGCCGACGCCTACCGCCGCGACATACTAAGCGCATTTCGCGAAGCCTCAGTGCGCGCGCCTCTCGTCCCGTTGCGTGACGGTTCATGGATTCCACAAATCCCATCAGAAGTTCACCGCCGCGGACGAACCTTCGGCTGGATAACCGTCACTCTCGAGGGCTCGATATACCTCTTGCGCACAGGACTAATCGCCCCCGACGATCCAATGGCTGTCAATATCATGCAAGATTTCGAGGACAACCTTTACCTGTCCGATCGATACGGGTATTCGTGGACAAAGCACGGCGCGCAATGGTTCAGCCGCGGTGGAATCTCGATGCAACCCAATCTTCTCTGCTCCCCGCATCCTTATCTGATGCGCGATGAGATAAAGCACTACTTGCGCGCTTACTTCAACGCGTTTGCATCGTGCTATTATCCAGACACGCAAATGATGTGCGAACATCCGCTGCCGGACCTCGGCGATTTCCGCGGCGACCATTACAAGTCCAGCGACGAGTCAAACTCGACCTACTGGCTGCGCATGATGTTCATCGATGACGAACGCGGCGATGATCTTCGCCTTGGAATGGCCATCCCGCGTGCATGGCTGGCCGACGGTTGCCAACCTCAAATCGAACGCTCAGCAACGCATTTCGGTCCCATGAGCCTCCGGTTCATCTCCCAGGCAGCCGACGGCAAAATCACGGCTCAAATCGATCCGCCAAAACGCCGTGCACCAAACAGGATTCTCCTCCGGTTCCGCCATCCGGAAGCCAAACCCATTCGCCGCGTGCAGGTGAATGGACAGCCCTGGGACAAAGTCAATGTGGAAAAAGAATGGGTCGAACTGCCCCAACTTGATGACCCTGCAACCGTCGTCGCGTTCTATTGACCCGGTCACGCAAACCGTGCCGCACGTCAAGTACTGCACAAAGTAGGTCGAACAGTACCCGCGCTTTGCGCGCCAACCGCACAGCAAAGGGACCGTGAGCTGTACCCTGTTTAACTATATTGAGAAATCGATCATTTTCGTGAGGATTCTCAGGCTCCGACTTTGCTCAGTCTGTCACCAGAGTGCGGCCTTTGGAGTATAACATTGGATGATCTGCGCAGAAATCGCAGATTGCCGGATCGATCGAGACTTTTGTCGCCAAACTGTCAGGACACTGATCCCAATCTCGGCTCTCCGCGGGCGGCCAGGTGGCCCCGAGGCGCACGGCATGGCAAAGCACTGAACTTGGAACGGACGTCTCTATCTCGCCTCGATGATCCGATTACGGCTGGGCCGCAGTGCGAGATGGCCCGGTGAGATTCTCAAGGGCGGCTAACGTTCCTCGAGCATCTGTGATGGCAGGCCGGTTTCCCATGTCTTTGGAGCATTCCATGGGCGCTCGGAAAGATTGTCAGGATCATCGGTTGTCGCGCAGCCGGACAAAAAAAGGGCGATCACCGCCAGTATCAGAGCCGAGACTATTGACCGAATCGACAGCACTCTGAACCTCAGTTCATTACGATATCGCCCTCGTTGACTTCCGCCTGTTTCCATTCGGGCAAAATGTTCGCGATTGAACGGTCCTGCTCAACCCGGGCAATTCGGACCTTGGCCACGAGCTTGCCATCGCGGCTGATCAGAAGCTCGCCTCGTTCGACCGCCCCGTCTTTCTGGCCAATGTTGATCACGACGAAATCCCACTTCGGGTCCACAGCCAGAACTTTGCCTTTCACGGGTGGCAGAACTGGCGGAGGCGCTTCCTTGTCTGCAATGAACGGGGCAAGTTGACGTTTCAAATCCTCAATCTTTCGAGCCATCACTTTCTTTTCTTCGTTGAGGGCTTCGTTGGCCAGCTTGATTTTGTCTGCTTCAGCAAGCCTGTTTCGGACCTGATCCAGCGGGATGCCAAGGGCGCGCCATGCCGACAATTCCCTCGATGTCTCGACCAATTCGGCGGTGGCCTGTTTGTGGGCCGCCTCGAGTTTGTCCGCTCTGTCCTGCTGGGTTTTCCAGTTGGACATTGCAACTTCGAGGTTTGATTGCGTTTCGGACAATTGCTTGGCCGTTGCCTCAGCCTGTTCCTTGGCCTTCTTGAAATCGTTCTTGGCAGTCGCAGCTTCCTGCCGGGCACTATCCCGTTCGGTAACTGTTGTTTGCAGTTCCTCTTTCAGGTTCTGGACCTTCGTGGCCACCTGCAAATGACTCAAGACAAGCGTACCCACGCTGGCCAGAATCGCAATAATCAAGCTGACTTTGAGCAACATAGTTTGTCTCGTTCGTTAGACGGGATCACCCTACCGGCGAATAACCCGCATGTCAACGCCGCTTTATACTATCCAAAATACAGCAAATTTCGCGCCGATGTGCTGTCCCCTGTAACAGAATCCGCCACTCGTATCATCGGCCCGCACCCCGGCCCCGCTAAGTACCGCTCTGATCCGGTTTGGATTTGACCGTGCTAAGTACTTCGCCCTCGTGAAGAACTGTAACAAGCGATTCCCCGGGTCGAACATCCGCCGCCCGCCTCAAAATCAGCCCGGTCTCCGCATCCCTTGTGATCGAGTAACCGCGAGCAAGAACGTGCCTTGGCGACAACAGCCGAAGCCGGTCTGACAGGCCGGTCAGCCGTTGTTCGACGGCTTTGGCACCAAAATGCGCCAGCTCGCTCAGCCTGTTTCCAAGACGATCAAGTTGTTCGCGCCGAAGGACGATGACCTTGGACGGTCGCATCCTTGACCACGCAACGGTTACGTTCTCGAATCTGGCCCGTGCTGTCTGGGCTGCAATTCCAAGCCCCCTTGAGAGCGCTTCCTGAAGCTCGTCCAACCGTTGCCAGCAATCATTCAATCGCCGCCGCGGATGCATGCGTGCCATCAGGCCGGTCTGGTACTCGAACCGCTCGCGAAGACGCTCAATTCGGCTCTGTCCCAACTGTGACAGCCGAGTCGATGCAGTGGCAATGAACCTGCGCGCAGCAACCGCGCCCTCGGTAAGCAGCTCGGCGGCTGCACTCGGCGTCGCAGCGCGCAAATCAGCCACGAAATCGCTGATCGTGAAATCTATTTCATGACCCACTGCGGATATGACCGGAATCTCCGAAGCATAAATGGCGCGGGCAACAATTTCTTCGTTGAACGCCCAAAGGTCCTCAAGACTTCCTCCTCCGCGCGTCACGAGAATCACATCGAGCCGCTCCTGAACCGGGAGAGATGTTGACCATTCGTTGAGCAGGCAGATTGCCGCGGCTATTTCTGCAGCAGCGCCTTCGCCCTGCACGCGGCACGGCGCGAGCACAAGTTCAACCGCAGGGTTCCGGCGCGAAACGACGTGAATGACATCGCGTATTGCCGCGCCGGTCGGGGAAGTAACCACTCCAATCCTCTTCGGGTAGTTGGGGATCGGGCGTTTCCGTTCCGGCGCAAACAGGCCCTCCGCCTGCAACTTTTGTTTCAGGCGTTCGAACATGAGCTGCAGCGCGCCAATTCCCTGCGGCTCCACCGCGTCCACTATCAACTGGTATTGACCGCGCGGCTCATAAACCGTCAACGCCCCATGCACAAGCACCTTTTGGCCGTCCTCCAGAATCGACCGGTCAACCCCTGCTTGACCGCGGAATAGAACGCAGTTGAGCTGAGCAAATGCATCCTTCAACGTGAAATAACAGTGCCCCGAAGATTGCAGCCTTCGATTGGTGACCTCACCCGAAACCCAGACTGCTCCTATCTGGGTCTCGATCAACCTTTTGACCTGCGAGGTCAGCTCGACAACAGTAAACACACGTCTCCCCTCGGAGCGAGGTAACAGGTCTCCGAACTCCCACTGCGACGATGCTGTGCGCGACGGCATACAGAACAATAAACTCGATGCTGAAGGAACGATCGACAGAGTGCAAGCCCCGCAATTGATCGAGCGCGAAACCCCGTTGGCCGGCCGGTCAATCAAATCCGGGGCGTCATTCCGCTGAAATTCCCCGGTTCGGTGCTCGTCACCATCCGCCGTTCTGCGTCGTTCAAAATCCGCCATTTGCCAGGGCCAAGGTTGCCCAGCCAGAACCGCCCGATTCGCACCCGAACCAGCCTCAGGGTTGGATGGCCCATGGCCGCGGTCATGCGCCTTACCTGGCGGTTTCTGCCCTCGACCAATTCAATGCCGATCCAACACGTGGGCACGGTCTTGCGAAATCGAATTGGCGGGTTCCGCTGCAGGAGACGCGGCACGTCTTTTGGCCCGCGCACTGCAAGAACCCCCTCGCTCTGGCGCTCCGTTCCCGTAGCACTACTTGCGGTGCCGGCGGTCTCGATGACGCATGGTTGCGGCTCAAGAATCCAAATCTTGCACGGCAGCGTTTTTCTGCCTTGAATCACAATTCCGCCTGCCAGCCTCTGCAACTCGGACATTTCGGGAACGCGCTCGACCTGCGCCCAATACTCCCGCGGATGCGCGCGCTCGGGATCAAGCAGCCGCCCGTTCCAGCTCGGCTCGTCACTGAGCAAAAGCAGACCTTCGGAATCAGCGTCAAGCCTGCCGATCGGATAAACATCCTTTGGGAAACCAAACTCCGCCAGCGTTCGCTGTCCGTGTGTCTCCGGAGTGAACTGCGAAAGCACGCCGTAGGGCTTGTGGAACGCGATCAACACGCCAACAAACTAAAGCCGGGATTCGACTTGTCCACTCGATACGCTGCCCTGCTGTTCCAAAAGCGGCTCGGACACTCTTGTGATCCCGAGAGCGCGACCCGATTGTTCATCGATCTTTATCAACGCGCCTTGAATCAGGATGCGCCCCGTGGCCACGTCAAATCGTTGTGGAAGCAGCGTTGTGAATCTTTTTATGACCGGTTCGATCCGCCTGCCCAATACACTCTCGTGCGGTCCGGTGAACCCCGCGTCAGTCAGGTAAGCCGTGCCACCAGGAAACACCTGTTCGTCCGCTGTCTGGACGTGGGTGTGGGTTCCGACCACAGCACTGACATGACCGTCCAGCATCCGTGCAATGGCAATTTTCTCCGACGTTGCCTCGGCGTGCATGTCAACCACAATGACAGGCGTTGACAGTTTCAACCTCGAAATCTCATCCGCAATGCATGTAAATGGATTATCCAGTTCCGGCATGAACACGCGGCCCTGCACGTTGACGACAGCAACTGCGGGCGGCGCCCCTCTCTCGAACACGCCACTTCCACGCCCGGGCGTGCCGACTGGATAGTTCAGCGGCCTCAACAACCGGCGCTCGGTCTCAATGTAAGCCACGATTTCCTTGTGGTCCCAGACATGATCGCCACTGGTCAGCACGTCCGCTCCAGCAGAAAAAAGTTCTCCTGCAGTGTTGGGCGTGATGCCCGCGCCGCCAGCCGCGTTCTCGGCATTCACCACCACAAAGTCAACTTGCCAGCGTTGCCTTAACAGGGGCAGCATCTGCCGAACCGCGCGCCTTCCGGGCTCGCCCACGACGTCTCCGATGAAAAGAATGTTCACGGGGGCCGACAGTAAAGAAGCTGAGCCGTGTGGCAAGTTCGGTGTGAAGCGGATCTGTCAGTGTGACGAAGGATACAGGGCATAATCACTTGAGCAGCGCAGACCGAACACGGCGGACCTACCGGCTGGAACTCCAGCGCGCCGTGGCAAACGGCATCCTTGAATCTGCGGGAAGCACGTTTCTGCTCCTGATAGCATTGCGAGCGTTTCAGGCCGGAGCAATTCCAAAAGCACTCGTGGCCTCCGGCGGAAGCGCCGGGCTCATGCTGACGCCGCTGGTCGTCTCACA
>Ga0068707_1002303_pt1 | contig 13487 bp, 11 predicted proteins | sample YNPNPMetaG_FD_66600 | JGI IMG/M metagenome (GOLD analysis project Ga0068707, IMG submission 66600) | Anoxygenic and chlorotrophic microbial mat microbial communities from Yellowstone National Park, USA - YNP NP MetaG | ecosystem: Environmental > Aquatic > Thermal springs > Hot (42-90C) >... | reverse complement strand
ACGCCGCCAGCGATTTTAAAGCTCGACATCGAAATGCCCATGAAGGAAAGAACGGCGTTGCCAAAAGCCGCAAAAGCAATTACTGGAATAAGCGCGACAACTGCTGCTTCGTCGGCTGCCCTCGCTCTCTGCTCTGCTGAAAACGCGCGAGTGAGAGACATGAATACCGGAATGCTTGAAAAAGGATCCATGATGACGAGAAAAACGATTGCTGCGTTTACAATGTCTTGAAGCAAGGCAATACACCGCGCCGCTATTCATTAGTGCCCCCGTTTTTTAAAGGCGTTCTGCCTTCTTATTCGGGATGGGAGATGGAGGAACTAAAAGTAAAAATAGCTGGCGAGATAGCGCTTAGCTCCGACGTTGGTTCGACTCTCAAAAAGTGGCGCGAGGTATTCGGCATTTCCCAGACCGAGCTCAGCGCGCACCTCGGAATATCTTCTTCCACGGTTAGCGACTATGAAAGCAACCGCCGGAAAAGCCCCGGCATAGGCGTAATAAAACGCTTTGTGGACGCATTGTTTGAACTCGACGCAAAGCGGGGCGGCGAACTCGTGAAAAGAATGAAGGAAGCCGAGCGCCAGCCACAGGAATTCTTTGAAGCATACAATTTCACGAAAAGCATTGTAGTCAAGGACTTGGCGAAGGCGCTTGACGCGAAAGTTGTTGCCTGCGAAGAAAAAATTGGGACGGCGTCCGTGTTTGGCTGCACGGTGTTGGACAGCCTTAAAGTAATCCTCGAACTTCCTTACGACAGCTTCATCAAAGTCTACAGCACTACCTCCCAGAGAGCATTGTTGTTCACGCGCGTTGAAACAGGGCGCAGCCCCCTCGTGGCAGTACGCATTGCGCCAATAAAGCCGACCGCAATAATCTTGCATGACATTGAAGCCGTTGACAAGCTAGCCATCAAAATCGCGGAAAGCGAGGGCATTCCATTGCTAACCACTCGAATGCCGTTGGACGACATACGCAAAAAACTAGGAGAACTAGTAAGCTGAACCCTTGGCAAGCAACGGCTATACGCGCGTGCAGAAAGTAGTGCGCGAAATTCTTCTGCCGTCCTTGACGCCAACCAATTTCTTGCTTGCAGTATAACTAAGTCCAAGGTCGTGCAAGACTTTTTGGGCTTCAGACGCGCTTCCAACGAAGACATCTATTCCTCCGGGCACGCGGTCGACGCGTGAAACAAAAGTTTTTTTCTGCAGTAAAGCAATTGCCTTCAACGCCTTTTCCTCTGCTTGTTCGGCAGTGCCTTTGCTTCCGCCCCTGAACTGGAGTATTGCTTCAAAGTAGCCAGAAGAAGCACGAGAGCAATTGGAGCACTGTTTTTTCTGCAAGCGAACAAGCACGACCGCCTGTTTTTCAACGCGCTTGCCTTCCACCAAGAAAACAAGCTTCAACGACGCCCGCCAATGCTTTCCCTCCGGCACGAGTTCAAGCTCCGACTCGACGACGTCGTGCTGTGAACGCAGTCTGGAAAAAATTGCTTTTTCAACAGCTTTTTCGCCGAACGCTTCGCCTGCCAGCGTTTTGCCGCAAACAGGGCAGGCCACCACATCCACTACGCTGGGCAGCGAGTACAACTTGTGCCGAGACGCATAACAAGAAGGACAAAAAGCGCCGACAAACTCGCTCTTTTCTTCAAAGCGGCCGCACGCGGGACAAACTTTTTTCATTGCAAGTAAGTTGTGCGACGCAGGCTTTTTAATGCTGGAAGGCCCCAATACTCAAGAGGAGGGAAAAGAGCTTGAAAGCAGACCGGCAAGAACACTATTCCTTTGAAGACGAGGCAGCAATAAACTCTGAAATCCGCTTCATAGTGCTGGAACTCATGAAGATAAGCGCAGCGACTGGAAAGCCGTTCGAACAAGTACTGAAAGAATTCTGTGAAAACGCGTTACAGTTAAAGAAGGCGCTGCATGAAGCCGGGGCGCCAGTGAAACAGCAACGGCGTCACACGAAGAGGGTTTAAGTGGACGACATCAAGCAAAAAGCCATCGGCGTCACCGATTACGCGTTCAAGCTGCCGCCGTACAGGCGCACGGTCGCCTACACAATAATTTTTGCCGCCGCGGCAGGCATTTTCGCATACGCGTTGGAACGCGGCCTCGCGGAACCAGCGGCCGTCTTCATTTTCGGCGGCGCTGAAGGAATCGTGTTGATCGCTTTTCCGGCGCTGGCAGCAGCCGCGCTCGCCGCAACCATTGCTTCAAGAAAAGAGTTCCGCAAGGGCTTCAACCGCTTTTCCTTCATCGCCCTCGTCTCATGCATTATTTACAGCGCCTCTCTCTTGGCGACGCTGGCGCTGGCAGCAGGCGGGCTTGCAACCAAGTTCTTTGAACACGCCGCGCTGGTAGTCATAGCAAACGCGTTCATCCTCGTCGTATGGTTCATTGCTTCATTCATTGCAATGAATTACGGCAAAAAATCTTTTCTCCTCTCCGTTTTTCACCCCCTGCTCAACCTCGCGTTCCTAGTGATTTGGCAGGGGTACGGAGTAGTCGCTCCATCCATTGAAGTCGGATCTCCTTGGATTGGCTTCGTGCGAATGCTTTTCGCCGCCCTGATAATGATGTTCGCAGTGGGCGCGTTGTTCTTCGTAATAAACGCGCCAGCAAAACGCAACTTCGGCATTTCCTCGATTCAAGCAACTGCCTTGTTTTTAGCACAGTGGCACAGCGGCGAAAAAGGGTTGGAGGAAGTGCTGGCAGAAATGAGTGAAAAAGCACAGACTTACGTCGGCATTGCTTCTTTCAAGACGTTGAAAGGAAAACAGAAGGCAGTGTTTGTGGCGCCGTACGTGCACTTCGGCCCCATGGGAAACATTGGGGGCAGCGAGTTTCCTTTTCTTTTAGCTAACGCGGTTGAAAAACACTGCGGCGCGCCCGCCCTCGTGTTCCACACCACTGCCTACCACGACTTCAACCCCGTATACTCTTCAAGCGCGAAGTACGTGGCAAGCGAAATCAATGCACTCGTCGACTCGGCTGCAAAATTCGACGACACGGCCTCCCTCTTATCCGCTGAAGACCAAGAGTGCTCAATAGCAGGAATGGCTTTCGGAAAAAACTGTTTTCTTACGCTGTCACGCGCGCCCCATGCAACCGACGACTTCGAACTCGCGTTAGGCCTCGCTTTAGTCAACAAAGCTAAAAGCAGGGGCTTTGACAACGTGTTGTTGTTCGACCGCCATAATTCCAAGGCAGTAGGCGGAACAGTAAACATTGGAAGCAAGGCGTTCTATTGCTACGAAGACGCAATCGAAAAGCTTTCTCCGCGCCCAGCAGCACAAAAAAAATTCAGGCTCGGCGTCAGCCACGACCCCCTGCCTGGCTTTACTTGCGAAGACGGCATAGGAAAGGCGGGCTTGAAAGTAGCAGTATTCGATGCCGGCGGCAAGAAAGCCTGCTTCGTGCTCTTGGACGCCAACAACTGTCTTGCGTCGTTCAGGCAGGCAGTACTCGACGCGCTTAAACGCTTTAACTTCGACTTCTGCGACGTGATGACGACTGACACGCACGCGGTAAACAAGAACACGGCGGACAACTCGTTGGGAACAAAGCAAAAACACGAAGAACTCGTTCCAGCAATAGAAGCCGCCGTCGAACGCGCGGTCGCAGACTTAGAGCCATGCAAAGCCGCTTTCGCCGTAAAAAGAATAGAATTAGACGTGTTGGGCGCTCGGCGTTCCTCTGAACTGCTTAGCACTATTAACTCGGTTGTCGCCGTCCTGAAAATCCTGGCGCCAACCATTTTCGTTGCCTCTACTCTAGTGGCGCTCGCCACCCTGTTCTTTCTGAAGTGAAAAAAATGAAGATTGCCTTCTTCACTGACACGTACTACCCAAACGTGGACGGAGTAGTAATAGCCATTTCAAACTATCGCCGCGAACTCGAACGGCGAGGCCACGAAGTATTCGTGTTCAGCGCAGGCAATGGCGCAACGAAAAACCATGACTCGCGCGTGTTTTTTTACGAAGGCGTTCCCTTTCCGCCGTATCCACAGTACACTATTGCTTTGAACCCGTTTGCTGCCAAAAAGAAAGTGCGAGAAATAAGGCCGGCCATAATACACTGCCACGCAATGGCTTCAATGGGGTTTGCTGCAATAAAAACCGCGCATGACTTGAGCCTTCCACTGATTGGAACTTTTCACACTCTTTTGCCGCAAGGAGCGCACTACGTAACCCAGAACCCGCGAGGACAAGAAATTGTTTCGCGTATCGCGTGGCGCGCGATAAAAGAATTCTACAAGCCGTTCCACCTAGTGACCGCGCCCACTAGGATAATAACGAGGATGCTGGCCGAACACGGAGTGCCAGAAGAAAAGTTGTTGGTGGTACCAAACGGAATTGACTTGAAAAAATTCAGTGCCCGCGTAAGCCGTGCGAGAGCGTTAACCACGCTGCGGCTCCCTAAAAAGTCAAAAATAGTGTTGTTTGCTGGCCGCGTAACACAAGAAAAACACGTTGACTTGATTCCCCGGGCCGCGAGGAAAGTGTTGCACAGCGTTCCTGACGCGCGCTTCGTGATAGTGGGAGACGGTCCTTTCAAGCAAGTAGTAGAAAAAACTGTTGACGAGTGCGGCGTGCGCAAGCACTTCACGTTCTGCGGCACCGTCCCGAACGCCGACATGCCCGCGTACTTTGCTGCGGCTGACGTGAACGTGTACCCAAGCACTTTCGACACTTACGGCCTCTCAATAGTGGAGGGAATGGCGTGCGGCGTTCCGGCAGTTGGAGCGAATGCGTTCGCGATTCCCGAGATAGTGGTTGAAGGCAAGAACGGCTTCCTGTTTCCGCCTAATGACGTAGACGCGTTTGCAGAAAAAATAGTGAAAGCAATTCAAATGAAGCCTGCGGCGAAAAAGAAAATGCGTGCCGCAGCGCTTGCCACTGCCAGAAAGTATTCAATAGAAAAAGCGACGGACGAGTTGTTGGCTGCTTACGCGCGGATTCTCTAGCTAGACTGCAAGCAAGTGTTTCAAGGCTTCTGTAGCGTAAGCGCCTGACTGCAACGCAAACCTTATCTTTACTGGACTAAATTCGAGGACTTTAAAGTCTTTAATTGGCGCGGTAAGCGAACGGAAAGAACCCTTGCTTGAAATTTCAGGAATGCTTTTCACTGCAAAGCTTTCCTGCGTTATGCCGTGTTCTGAAAGAAGCTCTTTTTCTTCAGCGTTTAATTTTGACTCGCTGCCGACTATGTTTGCTGCAAGAAACGCTTTTTTTTCGTCAAGCTTTTTCTGCAGCTTGCCTGCCTCGGCTTTAGACTTGACTTGCTTTACGGCGCCTTCGCCCTTCAGAAAAGGAAAGCCGTGCTCGTCGGCCTCGCACCAAAAATCTCCTTTTCTTGCTTCCAGCGGCCCTTCCGAAACGCGTTTGCGAAGCAATTCGTTGAACAAACGAGATTGAAAGGCGTGCACGAACATCAAGAGCGTCGTCCGCGGAAGCTTGCGCAGCGCGCCAACGAAATCCTTTGGGTAAACAGACAAATGCGCTATGATGGCGCGCTCGTACTTCAAGTAAGGAGGAAAGTAAGACAATGCGTTGGAAAAGTCTTTGTGTTCGGCGAGGCGTTGGCGCGCCTCTCTTCCCGCGCCTTCTTCACTCTCGTCAGTGAAAGCAAGGAAATTCATTACTGCTTCCTCCATTCTTCCCTGCAGCAAGAGTTTGCCGACTTCGTGCGTGTTCCTGCGCAGCGACCCGAAGCGCTGGTCGCCAAAATAGTTTGGAAAACAGCTCTTGGTTTCTCTCAAGCGTTCTTGTATTCTTGCGGCGTCAGGCCATTGGCCGCAGTTCTCGAAATTAAGCGTGACAGTAAACCTGTTTCCGAGAAGCGAGCCCATGCGAACCTTGTCGCACGCCTTCCACGCGCCATTAATTGAAACGTCTCTTATTTTCACGCCAAGAAGCCGTCGTGGTTCTACTGCAAACGCGCTGCACAACTGCACTGTCACCGCGTTGCGGTCCTTTGTTCCAGCGCAGTCAAGTCTCTTGCGCGAAACACGGAGGCACTTGGCTACGGCGTCCAAAGCTTGTGCTGTATTCCAGCCTTTTTTTTGCAAGACAAAGTGACAGAACTTGCCTGGCGAGTCCTCTCGTGAAAACTGGCGGCCTGCCTCGAGCACGGTTCCGTCTTCCAGGATTTCTTCTACAATGAATTCTTCCGGCTTGAACTCAAACAAGCGCGCGTCCCTCTGCAACCGCCCACAATTCCTCGAGTTTCAACCGAATAGTGTCAAGCGGAAACTGGTCCAAGTTAACTTCCAAAATCAAGGGCGTTTTTTTCTCTTTAAGCCTCTTCAAGTGACGGTGGTAGCCTTTCACGTTCGTCTCGTCTGGAACGAAGTGCAAGTCATCCGCGTGAGTCTTGAATTGAGTGCGGCCCATGTTGCCGTGAAAATGAATTGTCACGAAGTCAGACTGGTTTCTCGAAGCAAGAAATGCAAGCAGCTGGCGAAATGAAAGGTGTTCGCTTAGCCTGCGGTGGCCAGTGTCGAAAGTAATTCCCACGTGCGGCGCTTCGGCCAGCAAGGCAGTAAAGTGATAAAACTCGTAGCCAAGAATTTCAGAGTGCTCGTATGGATCGCCCATGTTTTCCAAGCCAAGCCTCAAACAAATGCGGCCTTCTTCAACTGCTTGCGAAACATGCTTGTAGAACGCGGCTCCCTCGACCAAGCCGTGCTGGGTGTCGGATAAAACCAAGTCGCCTAAACGAATCCATGGAGGATGAATAGTGGCTTCTCTGCGAAAACCATTTTCTTCAACTATTTTGGAAAAAAGCTCCAAGCGGTTCATCAACCGCGGCCAGTGTTCTCTCCTCGCAGCAGTCAAAAGCGCTCCAAAGTCGTTGTCAGGCAAGTGAAACTGTACTTGCACTCCCGCCGCGTCAGCAGCTTCGGCGAGCGCGGAAATGTTTTTTTCGTCTGCAAAATAATTGGTTCCATTAAAGGAATACAAGCGTTTTTCCGGTTCGAACTTGTTGGGCTTTATTTCAACCAAGTTCACTGGAAGCAATTCTATTGCGCTGAAGTCGCCGAAGTTCCTGCACTTTACTCCAATCAACTGGCCTGCATTCAAGGCAATCACTTGTACCTCAAAAAAGCTCCAAGGCCCTTGAAAGTAGCGTGAAACTGCGCTCCCTCGGCCGTGTTCTGAGAAACCATTTCGATCGGAACTCCTTGTGCTTCAGCCGCAGAAACGATTTCGCCTACTACGTCGGACTCGCTTTCAACAACTGGTTTTCCGCCACACGAACACTCTTCTTCAGGCGGCTTTTCAGCAACGCGCGTAAACCTTGCGCCGCACGCTGGGCACTTGAGCTTGAACTCCTTTAAAGCCAGTCCCTCGGAAACCAACAGCAATTCAACTTTTCTCGCCGCCAAAGCCTCGCGAATGTCGTCCAACCCGTAAGCTGCGAGGCCTCCTTTTACTACTTCGCGCATGAACTTGTCCAACAACTTTTTTTCGCGGACGGCCTCCTGGTCTGCGATAACGTCGCTGCTTTTTTCCAGCAATTCCCGCAAGCCATACTCGTCAGTATAGCCAGTGTCAACCACGCCGAGCACTTTCAACTGGTAATTAAATGGCTTGAGCCGCATGAAATCTTCTTTGGCTGGGCCGGGCCCGCCCACTATGACTCCCTTGAAACCATTTACGCCGAGAAAAGAATCCATTGCCTCGCCAACGCGCTTGTAATACTTCTCAACAGTTTCCTCGTGAATGCGCCCGAAACGCGCGGCGCTGTTGTGGACGCAAAAACCGTTTACAACGAAGTTTTGTGTTTCTGGCAGCGTTAAGTCTATGTATTTGCTGTTATCCTCGGATTTTCCTTTCGTTTTTCTGACAAGAGTAGCTGTAATGCATTTGCTTTGCATTATGCGTTTAAGTTCTACGAGTGCTTCCTCGGTTTCCTTGATAAGTTTGATGCGTTCCTTTTCGAGCGCAAGACGAATTTGTTTTGAGAAATCCTTCCCCCAATAATTGTTGTTTTCGGTGTGGTTTATGGCCGCGCGGCTTACGCCGCTTGTGCGGGATAGTGGCGTCAACTCGAATTCTAGTTGTTTCCTGATTTTTTTGAGTGGCTCGTTTTGCGTATCGAGCGCGAGCAGTGCTTCTAGCCTGTTTTCCACTTTTTCAATGATTTGTTTCTGGAATACTTTGAAGCTTATCTGTCTTTTTCCCTGCAAGAACATCGAGGCTGCGTCAACGTATCTGCGGCTCATGCGAATTTTTTGCAGTAACACATCGACTCGTCTGCCGTCTATCGGCAATTGATCGCAGTAATTGCGAACTGATTTCTTGTCGCACAATTGTTCTAAAGCTTTTTTCTTGTCTGGGTTGGAGAGGCCTATTAGTGCTTTGAATTTGTGCAGTGACTCTACATCGTTTATATCAATGGCAAATTGCGGTTTATACCGCGCTTTCTTCGGATAGCACGAAGCGATTATTCCAAATCGAGACAAAAGGAAAGGCAAGCGCTCTACAACTTCCTTGTTTGACATCGCCAACGCTATTCTTCCACTTGAAACGCTTCCCTTGGCGTCAAAGAGGCCGCGCAGGAAAGCGGCGACGACCGCAGAGTCTGCGGTTTCTATTTCCGCAGGAATTTTGCGTCGTAGTCCGTGGACGAAAACTGTTGGAAACATTGTTTTGAGTTTCGTAACGCCTTCAAGCGAGTGCGCGCGTCCCTCATAATACCCTTTTTCTATTATGTGGCGCACGCAAGGTTTGCGTGCTTTCAATATCTTTGCAGCTGCGGTGGTGTATTCTCTTATTGCTTCTTCGCTGGCATCGAATAAGCTTACGCGGTTTCGTTCTACGCTTCCATTCCCCAGGAAATAGCCTAGAAATTGGGCGGTTTGCGGTTCAAGAAATTCTAGTCTCATTAGTTGTTGGCCTGCGTTCGGGGCTATGCAAGGCGCCTTATAGTGCGCGGTCTCTACTTCTATCTCTTTTGCAAACAGTAGTCTGTCGCCTTTTACTAGTTCTTCGGCTGTTTTTTCTTCCATTCCTTTTGATGTGACGACGAAGAAGCGATGTTCTGGCGTAACGCGAATTTGTCGGAGGGGGTTTTTGACCTTCAATTCAAGATAATCTTCGGAATTTCTTTGGAAGACGCGGGTTACCCTAGCTGGTCTGGTAGCTCCGCTTGTCAGGTCGACGCCGATAATTACGTCGCCTTCCTTTACTTCCTTTATTGGTCTTATTCTCCCGTCAGCGAATTGAATTAACTCATCTTGGTGTATGCACTGCCCGCCTTTGCTGACCTTCTGGTGGGCCGTGCTAGTCAGCTTTCTTAGGACTTGAATGTCTTTGCCTCTCAAAAGGCCAACCGTCGCCTCCTTTCCGTCCATGACGACCAAGCCGTAAGCACCCGCTTGCTCAAGCATTTCCTTCAAGGGCTCGACAACGAACGTGCTTTCACAGCGATAGAATTGCACGTGCAATGGAGAGGGAGGAACGACGTAAAACAATCGCACGTCAGACTTGCCTTCTACTTCAGAAATGTTTCCAGCAAACACGGCAATGCCGTTTTCTGGCGCCTTGCTTACAGTCTTAAGAAAAGCAAGGATTTTTTCGATGGCGGCTTGAACGTTCGACCGCGTCGTCTTGCTCTTTATGTTAGACGCTTGGCCGTACTCGTCACGCAGTTTTGCTGCAATGTCGCTAATCGGATAGCCTGGAGTAATGTAGACGCTGATGAGTTCGGTGCCGCGTCCCCGGTACTTCTCCAACTCGGCAATCTGTTTCTTGAAGTCGTAGACTTCCTTAGAATCAGCCATGAAAAATTTATGAAGAAAACCAAATATATACGAGTAGGAATGACTTTCAAGCAAACAATAATACTGCCGGCAAAAACAAGAGTGAAACAATTACAGTCAAAGAAACGAGGGCGGCAGCAAATTCTTCGTCAAGCCCCTCTTTAGCCGCAAACAAGATAGAGTTATACCCCGCAGGCATTACGGAGCAGACTAGTACTACTGCGCGGTCCAATCCAGTCAAGCCAAACAAGGTTGCTGCTGCAAAGCCAAGCGCAAGACCGCCTCCAATGCGAAGCAATGCTCCCAACGCAAGCAAACGCGCTCTTCCGACGACGGACGGCTCGAAGTACAGTCCAAGCGAGACAAGCAAAAGCGGGACAACCGCGGCTCCAACCTGCTTGAAAACTGGTTCTAAGACGCTCAACTCAACGCCCGCAAAAGAGGCAGCGGCTCCTAGCGCCAGCGCCCACAGCATTGGAACCGAGGCAACGCGTTTCAACGCTTTTTTCACGCCGCCTCTGCCCTTGCCGAAGGTTGAAGCCGTAAAATAAACTGCGGTAAACGCCAAGAAAGCCATTCCGAAGTCTACTAGGGCAACGCGCGAAAAAGCTTGCTCTCCATACAAGAGAACTACTGCGGCGTAGCCAAGCATGCCTGTATTCATTATGCTGACGCCCGCCACGAAAGCACCCGCAGTCCTGCGCTGGACTCGAAGCAGCGTGACTGCCGCAAATGAAAGCGCTAGGCCGCCCAACGAGATTACGGCGGCAGACAATGGAAGAAACGCGAGTTCTACTGTCAGCCTCGTTGTCGCAACAAAGTAAAAAACAGAGGCGGGAAGAAGAAAGTAAAACAATATTCTTGTTAAAAGCACTTGGCCGTGCTCGCGCTTCAGAACGCCTGCCTTCTTTAAAGCAAACGCGCCGCCCGCAATGAATAGTATGGCGACAAGTTTTTCAAGCACCAGCAAACCACTTTATTTTTTCCTTGAAATTCTTTCAACGCCGTTCAAGTAAGGCCGTAAAACTCTTGGAATAGTTATTCCGCCTGCTTCGTCCTGATTGTTTTCAAGAATCGCCACTATTGCCCTGCTGGTGGCAACCATCGTCGAGTTCAGCGTGTGCACCCACTCTTTTTCCTCTTCTCCTTTCTCGTTCTTTCTGCCTGTGCGGTACTTGATTCCCAGGCGGCAGGCTTGGTAAGAAGTGCAATTGCTGGCGCTTACCAGCTCGCGGTACTTTTGTTGGGCGGGCATCCACACTTCCAAGTCATACTTTTTCGCTGCAACGGTTCCAATGTCGCCAGTGCAAATGTTGACTATTCGGTAAGGCAAGTCAAGCGCCCTAAAAAATTCTTCGGCGTTTGAAATCAGTTCTTCATGAATTCGCCAAGAATCCTCTGGCTTGCAGAACACCACTTGCTCGACTTTATTGAATTGGTGGACCCTGAATATTCCTTTAGTGTCCTTTCCGTGAGCGCCTGCTTCCCTGCGGTAGCACGGGCTCACGCCAGCGTATTTCAATGGAAGAGCGTCTGCGTCAAGCACTTCTCCCGCATGCATTGCAACAAGAGGGTGCTCGCTTGTTGCAATTAAGTAAAGGTCTTCGCCGTCTATCTTGTACATGACGTTCTCGAAGTCAGCCAAGTCAGTGACTCCCTCGTACGGCGCTCTGGCAATCATGTGAGGCGGTTCCACGAGCGCAAATCCTTTCTTGAAAAGCATTTCCAGTGCAAGGCGCTGCAACGCATAGTCGAGGAGAACCAACTCGTTTTTCAAGAAGTAAAAGCGAGCGCCTGAAATGTTTGCAGCGCGCTCCAAATCGCCGACGTCGAGTTGGTTAAGCAAGTCAACGTGGCTCTTTGGCTCATCGCATGGAATTCTTTTTCCTCCGTACTCGCGCACTACTACGTTGTCAGACTCGTCTTTCCCGACTGGAACGCTTTCATGCAAAACGTTCGGCAAGCGCATCAAGTAATAGCGCACGCGTTCAGCAATTTTTTCTTGTTTTTCTTCCAACGCCTTTATTTGAGGCGGGAGGGCCTGCGCTTCTTTGAGTGCTGCAGACGCGTCTTTTCCCTCCTTCTTAAACTGTTTTACTTTCTCGGTTGCCTTATTGCGTTGAGCCCGCAGTGCCTCGACTTGCTGGAGCAGAGAACGCTGTTCAGCGTCGAGTTCAAGCAGTTCTTCAAGCCACTTGAGTTTTTCGTCGTCCCCCCGCTTTTTCAAGTCAGCACGCACTACTTCGGGGTTCTTTCTAACAAAACGAATGTCCAGCAAAAAAACACCTCTGACTAGTTTAGGCTACGCACTCCTAAGCATTTCGCTTCTCGCCTGCTCGATTTGCCCTCTTATCACGTCCTGCTTGTGCTTCAAAGGACCGACTAAAGACGAAGAAAACTTTATTATCATCAGGTTTTCGTATATTGCATTCATTTTTTCGAAGTAGTACTCTGCCGCCTCTCTGTCTCCTTTGGATAACGCGAGTTGCAGTGCCCTCCTGAGTTCTCCAACGCAGTCAGCCAAGCCAGACAGCCAAGCAATTGGTTCTATTCCGAGTTCTTCAAACGAAGGAATCGGCTTCCTGCGCAATATTGCGTGCAAGCACCTTATTTCCGCGTACTCTTGATAGCATTGCTGGGAAACGTTTTCCAGTCCCGCGTCAAGCGCGCGCAGCTTCCTTATTTTTGGCTCGATTTCGCCAAGTCTCGCTTCCGCTTCGCTTAACTCGCTTGCGTGAACGGCTTTTATTGCAAGCGCGCAGTCGCGAACAATTTCCCTCGTCAACGGAATTATTTGGTCCTGCCGCTTTTCCTTGTCGGAAAGCATTTCCACTGCTTTCGCGACTCCTTTCTCAAGACCTTCCTCGCCCGCATTTGCTTTGGCCATGCAATAAGTTTGTCGAAGAATCTATTAAAACCCTGTTCCGAGCGCTCGCGCCACAAAATCCGTAAAGCAGTTGCTAACGCAATTAATTCAAGCGCGATTACGAAGGCGGCGCCACGCGAAAAATCCCAGTAAGAAACAGGGCCCGTCAACTGCCAGTTGCTCGCAGGCCAAAAAGGCCTTATGCCGTCAGTCACGTGAGTGAAAGCGTCCACGAGAACGTGGAGGCCCCAACCGAAAAAGAACGGCCAAGCACCGCGCTTCACGGCAAGAACTATCAAGGCAGACGCACAGAAAACGAGGGCAGAGTGAAAAAACAAGTAGAACGGCTGAAAAGGAGTTGCAAAAAACGCTTGAGCCGCCGTCTTGACGTCGAAGCCCGCGGCCGCCACCGCAAAAAAGCCTGCAGTCAAGCTCGCCAAGTCCGGAACAACGCCTCCAACCGCGGCGAGCCACGCTAACTTGTTCTTGCGCGCCAGAAACCACGCCCAAAAAGCGTGGGAAAAAGTGTCCACTTACAGTCAAAGACCGCGCTAAAATAAATACTTTCAACAAACTAGGAAATACGTGGACAAGAAACCGCTTAAGTTCATTGGGTTGACTGGAACCTTTGCTGCAGGCAAGGGCGCAGTAATAGAAACCGTAAAAAAACTCTTGGGAAAAAAAGCCGCTTCCTTCAGCACGAGCGACTTCGTGCGCGAGGAAGCCGCAAAGCGCGGAATGTCTCTCGAGCGAAACAACTTGCAAGCAATAGCAAACGAGTTGCGGGCAAGCCGCGGCAACGGCGTGCTGGCAGAAATGGCTTTGGAACGCGCTAAAACGCTGCCGCCGCACG
>Ga0068707_1002302_pt1 | contig 13495 bp, 8 predicted proteins | sample YNPNPMetaG_FD_66600 | JGI IMG/M metagenome (GOLD analysis project Ga0068707, IMG submission 66600) | Anoxygenic and chlorotrophic microbial mat microbial communities from Yellowstone National Park, USA - YNP NP MetaG | ecosystem: Environmental > Aquatic > Thermal springs > Hot (42-90C) >... | reverse complement strand
CGGTTCTTCTGCCTCATGGGGGTTACCGAAAACTGCGAAGTTACAAAGTAGCCCTGGCTGTTTACGAAGCCACAATCGCCTTTTGCAGGCGGTTTTACCCAAATGATCGCAGAATGACCGATCAGATGGTTCAAGCCGCTCGCAGCGCAGTTCGCAACATCAGTGAAGGCAGCGGAATTGCTGCCACTTCGCGCAAGGGCGAAATCAAGCTCACCAATATCGCTAGGGCGAGCCTTTCCGATGAATTGTGCCGTGATTATGAGACGTTCCTTGAGCAGCGCGGGCTCCGGGTTTGGCCGAAAGATTCCCGGGAAGCTCTTGCCATGCGGGCACGGCTTGCACAGGATCATGTCAAGGATCTTCCCCCGGCGCGAAATGGTGTTGTGCGGTTGAACGGGTTGGCCGGGTTGGCGGAGTTTGTGGAGAAGGCCGCGCCGGAAATCGCGGCAAACGCCATGATCTGCGCGGTAAATCAGGCTGCATACGTGCTCAGGCGTCAGCTCGAGAGTCAGTGCAGGGCTTTTGAACAGAACGGGGGATTTACCGAGAGGCTGTACGAGATCAGGAAAATGAGAAAGTGAAGGGGTCAGACCTGTCAGACCTATCAGACTTGTCGGACGGGTCTGACAGTCTTCCTGCGATTCTCTCCACATGCTGTGGCAAAAGGAAGTTCGGGCCGCCCATTGCTGCAGCGCCGGCAAATATTCTGGCGGCTTTCTCCGCCATCAGCACGGAAGCCAACACCGCTTCAGGAGTTGATCCCAGAGCGATCACGCCGTGGTTCTGCAGCAGGATCAAACGAGGCACACGCCCCTGCGAATTCATGAAGTCACGAGTCCGCTCCCGAATCTGCCATGCAAGCGGCAAACCCGGGTCGGCATACGGCACATAGACGGATGCCGGCCCGCAAAAGACTATTTCGCCCGGGAACATGCGCTGCTCGGCAAAATCCCGCGCGCGCGGCGAACAAAGTACCTGACACACCCCGAGCGGATGGCAGTGCCCGACAAACCGCACGTCACCGACCGTAAGAAGCCATGCGTGAAACACTGCCTCGATGCCGGGACGCGGCGCGTTCGAGTCCACGCGCGCTTCCAGCAAAGCAGATTCAACTGCCGTGTCTGTGAGCATCCGTTTATCCAGCAAAGGCAACACTTTGTCGGACCGGCAAATGCTGATCTGTCCTGCCTCGAGCGCGCCGAGTCCGGTTCCACCGGCCTTAACGGCAAACAGACCCCCCTCGAGCCGGGCAGAAACGCTGCCCTCGCCCAGAATTGCAAGTTGCCGATCTTCGCGCCCAAGCTCGTGCGCGAGCATTAGCAATTGATTAACAACGTCACTCATAATCTCGATGCAAACGGCGATTGAACGGTTCAAATGTGCCTTCGGGCTGAATGTCGAGTCGCCCACCAATCCGGTCGCCGATCCAACATCCGATAGTACATACGCACAGGAGCGGGCAAACCGCAAATCAACTCAGCGCGACGCAGCCGCAACCGAACGCTGTGCCAAAGAAAACTGTGCTGGTTACAGGCCCACCCGTCACGCTGCGCTGGTTGTGGCGATTCCGTCACGCTCGGATGGCAAGAACTTGGGATGGCCCGATGGATCTTTGAAAGACAAGAGCCTTGAACGACCACAAGTTCTGAGATCCTTGCGCAAATTCTCTGACATAACAGTAAAAGACAAAAAGAATCGGACCCCCGATCATGATCGGGAACCCGCATGGCCAATGAACGCGTTGGAACCGGACCTGGTTGGCGCTCCGGGCCGATTAGGGCGGCGTTATTCCAGATCAACCTGTCCGCAAAGGTGCACCTCGAGGCCAAGCTCCGCCAACGCAGCGGCCTTGATTCGACAAGCGCGGTGGGCCTGCTTTTCGTTTGGCGCATACACAACCTGGATGTGGTTTGCCTTGTGCCTGGCCATCATTTGATCCCTCGACACGCCTTTGAGGACCGCATTCATGATCGGCCACTGCGGCGTTGTTTCGCGCCAGCGACGCTCGATTTCTGCATCGGGCAAACGAACCACTTCACCCACGCCAAGATCGGCGTGCAGTTTGCCGCCCATGACAAACACCCTGCTCCATACAATGTATCCAGGCTTGGAAACGCCTTTGAGTGTTCCACCGCCGAGTCGGAAGTACATCGGCGGTTGACGTTCGCTCGTTGCGCCCTTCCAACCGCCTATGAAATGCGCAGGCGGAACCGCGCCGGAAATGAGGAACACCCAGACGTAATCATCCACGCCGTCGCCCCGGAAATGGTCACCCCAGCGAACGTCGTGCAGTGTGTTCTCAGGTGGAAATCCCAATTCACGCCAGAGCCAGTACGTCACGAGCCCATCCAAACCGGCGCATTCATCGACCTCATTGAAATGCGGGAGTGCTTCACCGGCGTACAAGACGCGCCCTGTTTTCGGGCATTTGACCGGCGGCCTGTCGCAATTGTTCAACATACCTTCGACAAGGTCACTTGCCGGGACGAGGTCTTTCAGCCCCTGCTGGTATTGAATTCCGATCGTGCTGCAACCGAACTCATCTGCAATTCGCAGTGCGGCGATGTACATCTTGCATTGTTCGAGGGTTTGGGCTTCGGTCAGCTCGGTTGCCTCGTCCTTGCCCCATGCAAACTTCATGCCCTTGCGGAGGAGCCAGTCAAGCACCGCCCGCGCATCTGCATCCGGCACTTCGCGCATTGCAGCGTAAAGAGCAGACTGGCTGAGGCGCTCTTTGAAAACGCCGGTGGCATTTAGCAGCTCGTCAGGGATAATGGCGTTGTACATGCCCATGCATCCCTCGTCGAAAATGCCCATTATCGCCTTTTGCCGTTTGAACTTGCGTGCGAACTCACGCCCGAATTGATCGTCGTTCGGCGGGAGTTTGAGATATGCAAGGTCTTTGACGTGGCTTTGATCGTGTGTGACAATGCCCTGCGTCAGCCATTGCCGCAACCCGTTGCGGAAAAGCTTGTCGGTAAACTTCTCGCTCCAGAGTGTGCTGTAAGGCACACCCATTTTTGTGAGCGAAGCGTTCAGATTAAGCATACCGACCAGCCCCGGCCATGTGCCGCTCCAATTGGCAACTGTCAGTATTGGCGCGCGGTGCGAATAAAGGCCAGGCAATATCTGCTGGCTGTATTGCCAGACTGACTCGGCCACAATGAGGGGCGTGCAAGGATCGATCTTGCGAAAAACTTCCAGCCCCATTTTCTGTGAATCTATGAACCCATGCCGTTTTACAGGGTCATATGGATGGGCGCGCACGACTTTCCAGCCCTCAGCGCGGACTGCCGCCGTCAATGCGGCTTCCATTTTTGCCTGTTCAGCCCAGCATTCTTGATTTGCAGAAAGACGCAGATCGCCGTTCGCGATCAGATAGACTGTTTTGGATGCAGTTTTCGGTTTCATGTTGGAGGAAAGCTATAGCGCCGGACGCGCAGGTTCCAAGCGGAAAAAAACAGAATCGCAGCTTCGCCTCGAAAGCACTCCGATGCCACGGCCTTTACATGAACGATGCTGTCGGAGGCGATGGACGGTACCGTGGGAGCAGATCACCCTTCTCGTCCGTGAAAGCACGCCGCCAACGTTTGTATTCCTCGATGATCTCGTCGAATTGAGACCGCTTTGACAAATGCACAATGCGCTGTCTGAACAGGGTTGCGGGACCGAACTGGCGTGTGTACAGCGGCGCGATCTTTCGAAACATCATGCACCCCCGCGCCTCCCCAAACATCTCGATCATCCTGTCCAGATGCCGCGTCATGAACAGCACCCGGTCATCAAAGGTCGGCTCGGGCAACAGTTCGCCCGTGCGCAGGTAATGATCCGTGTGCGCAAAAATCCACGGATTGTGGAACGCACCCCGACCAATGCTCACACCGGCACAGCCGGTTTTTTCGATCATTATCATGGCCGCTTCCGGAGTTGTGACGTCGCCGTTTCCAATAACCGGTATTCGCCTGACTGCTTGCACCACGGACCGGATACCGTCGAGACTGACAGTGCCACCGAAACCTTGTGCGCCGGTGCGTCCATGCACGCACAACGCAGCAACGCCCGCGTCTTCCATGGCCTTTGCAAGGTCCGGCGCAACGATTCTTGTGGCGTCCACGCCCAACCGCATTTTCACTGTCACCGGTATTTGCACGGCGTTCACCACTGCGTGCGCCAGTTGCACGGCTTTTTCAGGCGTTGCCATCAAAGCTATGCCCGCGCCAGTCCGACGCACTTTTGGCATGGGACAGCCCATGTTGATGTCAATGACATCAGCACCTTCCGACTCGAGCCATGCTGCAGCGTCGCGCATTTCCTCGGGAACAGCGCCGAACAGTTGAACTGCGAGAGGGCGGTCTTCTGGTCGCGTTTCGATGAGTTCGAATGCTTTTCTTTGTCGTTCGAGGAGCGAACGCGCATTAACCAGTTCAGTGGTGGCCAACCCGAGGCCGCCGAGCTCTCTTATGGTCAACCTGAACGGGAGCCCCGTATAACCCGCAAGGGGCGCGAGGCATAGAATCGACTTCAGTTCGAGACGGCCAATCGTGAGCACGGGCCAAGTATAGCGAACAATCCACTCCGCGACAAAGTGCCAGACACGGAATTCCGGGCTCGAAGTTCGTCGGCACCGCAACAAAGTGCCGGGCACGAAATTTGTGTCGGGGCGATTCGCATTCTTATTGCCATGCGGTGCGGCGCGCCATAGCATTGGCCGACAAGAATCCGATATCCACCTATGAAAACAGGCATCTTCACTCACGTCATCGCAGCGGGCATCGTTCTCGCACTTTCTCAAGCCGGCAGTGCGCGGGCGCAAACGCCGTTCAACGGCATTGAAGTTGGTCTGGCAAACATATATCGGCTGTCGAATGCCAAAACCCGTTCCATAAGCCCGGAGAATTTCACGGGCGAGAAGGGTAAAGGAGCAATGTCCGTGGACGGGCCGGCGAAAGGAGCGGCTCGAGACCTTGGACAGGGATGGAAGGTGTCGCCGTATGTGCGCGTTCAGCCCAAGACGACTTTTACGCTTGCGGAAATTCAGGGGCCGGGGGCGATCCAACACATTTGGCTGACGCCGGCGCCGCTGGATCGCACACGGTGGTACATTCTGAGGTTTTATTGGGATGACGAGGCCGAACCGTCGGTGGAATGTCCGTTGGGAGATTTCTTCGCGTGCGGCTGGGCAAAGTATTGCCAGATCAATTCGCTTGCTGTGTGCGTGAATCCCGGGAGTGCATTTAATTGCTATTGGCCGATGCCATTCCGGAAAAAGGCGAAAATCACGCTCGAGAACATCGACGACCAGGTTATGACGATCTATTACCAGATCGACTATGTTCTGAGCGAAGTGCCCTCGGACGCCGCGTATTTCCATGCACAGTTCAGGCGCGAAGACCCTCTCAAAACCAAGGGGCTTTACACCATTCTCGACGGTGTGGTTGGGAAAGGGCACTACGTCGGCACTTATCTTGCCTGGGAAGTTCACAGCACGGGTTGGTGGGGCGAGGGCGAAATCAAGTTCTACCTCGACGGCGACAAGGAATTCCCCACAATTTGCGGCACAGGAACTGAAGATTATTTCTGCGGTTCGTACAACTTCGACACAACCGGTCCTGACGGCAAGCGCAGGTACACCGAGTTCAGCACGCCCTACACCGGCCTTGCGCAGGTGATAAGACCGGACGGATTGTATGACTCTCAAACGCGCTTTGGCCTTTATCGCTGGCACATTACAGACCCGATCCGATTCGAAAAAGACCTTAAAGTGACAATCCAGGCTCTGGGATGGATGAAAGACGGTCGTTATTTGCCGCTGCAGGATGACATCGCGTCGGTTGCTTTCTGGTATCAGACCGAACCGCACCAGAAATTCCCGCCGCTTCCAAGCAAGGATGAATTGGAGTTGAAGTAGAGGCGATTTCTGCGGCTCTGAAACGCCTCGCAAATCAAAAGCATGGCCGGGCTCAGCTTCGGACCGGCCCTGCATCCGGTGTCATGACGCTCGGGAGTTGCTTTTTCTACTCGGCGCCAGGCCCGCATCGCAAAATATGGCCGACCCGCTAATCGGCGGTTTTTGCGCGGATTTTCGAATATTGCAGCATGGTGCGGGGCGGGCGACCGCGGAAATTCCCGGGTTTGTCTCTGTACGTCTGGTGGGTCTGAGTCACAACCTCGCTGACGCTAACATTGCTGTTGCAAAATGGCGGTCGAAGTGTCACCGTATTGCCCGCACTTGAAGCTGGTTATTATTTGCATAGCAATAAGCCAATTTGGACCGGCGCAGCAATCCGGGGCGGTTTGTGCGACAAAGCGCAGACAGGCACCGGTGCATTTTGCTGCAGCCGGAGTGAAGCTTGCTGGTTTCTCCTGTATTGATGGCTGACAAGGCAAGACTCATATTCCGGTTTCTGCAAACAAGGAGCCACAACATCAACACACAATTCTCCAAACCGAATGCTATGCAGTGTTCCGTGAAAGCACATCTTGATTTCTTTTTGGCTGCGTTGTCCAAGCAGCACCAAATTGGCGGCATCGTTCCCTCCCAAAGGTTCCTGATCAACAAAATGATCGAGCCAATACCGCCAACATACGGGGGAACAATAATCGAACTCGGCGCAGGGACCGGCGCCCTCACTTTGCGCCTCGCCGAACGGTGCCCCGAAGCCGAGATTGTGGCTTGCGAAATAGATCCCGTGCTTGCCCGTGACGGGAAAGAGAGCCTTCTGCGGGCTGGACATAACGGCAGAGTGCAGTTTCTTCCGATTGCCGCGGAGAATTTGCTGGAAAGACTCAACACGAACGGCGCAGGTAAAGTGGATTTCGTAATTTCAGGCATTCCGATCGCTTGTCTGGGACGGGCGAAGGTGAACGCTCTGCTTGATGCAATTTGGCGATCGCTCCGCGAAGGCGGCATGTACATTCAATTCCAGCATTCGCTCATCGATCGCAAGAGAATACAGGCCAGGTTCGCCGATTTGCGGATTGTGCCGGTCTTGCTCAACTTTCCTCCTGCCGTCGTTTATTACGCTCGCAAGTGACGGGTGAGCGAGAATTGGTCGGGGTTATGGCCCAGCTTCGCCTGTGAGCAGGTTGATGGACAAATCGTTGTCCGCAGGTTGGGGGTCGTTGAATAGTGCTAGCAACGCATTTGCCATCAACTGCGCCATCGGATCCTCCTGTTCCTGCAAGAATGCGATCAAACTCTGGGTTTGGGGTGAAATGGGACGGCTCGATTCATCGCCGATGCAATGCGCGACGAACGCTTCTGTCAACGGCGGAGCGAACTGTTGAGCCGCGATCGGGGGCAGGTTGTACGGTGGCTGCGTGAGCAAGTAAACGCTGTAGTTCATTGAACCATTGGTGAGGTAATTGTAGGCGTAGGATGGAAACGTCACACTGCCGAGGTCGTAATCAATGTTGGTAACGAACTGGCTTTTGATGGTGAGCCGTCCGTTAGCTGCCAGATCCATCAAGCGGTATGGGCACGGATACGTCACCAGCGAGCCTGTTTCGATGTCAAACAACGTGCCCGCCGGCGAATCGAATCGGACGACGTCTTGCGCGTGATAGTGGCCGGTGAAAACCACCCTCATGCGATAGCTGGCAAAAGTTTCCCGCACCAGCTCGTAGTCCTCCACGACGTATTCTGGGAAAAACATCTTTTGACCGAGGTAGTGCTCGGTAACGCCGTGGTGCATCATGCCAATCACGAGTTTCGCCTGCGCACGCGCCCGATCCAACTGGTTCGTAATCCAGTTCCAACGGACTGCATCGAAGTATCCGCCCACAAATGACCTGCTGTTGGTGTTGAGATCGTAACGACAAGCGTCCATCGCCAGAATCCACAATCCCGGGACAGGTTCGGCCACGTAAGACAGAGAGTTTGGATCGCGAGTCGAGGCGTCCCCGTACCCGAAGTCTGCGTAAATGCCGGCGAATTCGTCCGGTGTCACTGAGGGCACCGGCGAAACATTTGCGCCGTCAAACGCCATGGCTTCTGGGTTGGCAACGTCATGATTCCCCGGGCAGACAAACACTTTGATCCCCGAATCACGCAACCGACCTAAAACCTCTGCTGCGGCTTGATGGCTCACCAGTTCGCCGTCCTTTGTCAGGTCGCCCGGTACAAGAACGATGTCGGGCCGGGCATTGATGATGCCGGCAACGGCCGAGTCGAGGATCGCAGCGCTCTCACGCAGCAGTTTTCGGTCGTAAAAGAGGTAATTCTGGAATGCCTGGCCATCCGATATCAGCAGGCTCGGATGCATGTAGTGTGGGTCGCTCAATACTGCGATACGCACCGAGGGTATTTCCACCAGCACTGCGCGGTAAAAACGCATCGGATGCGAAGCCGTGCTGTGGTCAACAAACCTGAAAAGGCCGTTGTGCATAGCATCCACCCAGCCGATGTTTTCCCAGTCAATCAGGTTGGTCGATGTTTCCACCCGACAGGCGTAGTTTGTATCGGCTTCGATTTCCAGAATTGTCGAGCCTTCCACAAGCTGTGCTCTTGCAATGCGCGGTCGTGCCGCGGCTTGCAACCGTGAAGTCGAATTGTCCGCGTCTCGATCTCCATATCCCGGTTTGCTTTTCGTGGATGCCGGGGTGGCAACAAGGCTTAGATCCGAGGCGCCGTTGGCGCCTGACACGGACAAGAGTTTTGGTCGCAGTGAGAAGCCGGCTGCGGCAGGGACTGGCGCGCCCAGGGTGGCGCCGACGAAAACGAGCGCTATCGGCAATATGATTCTGAAATTCATGGCTGGTTGATGCGTTCGGCGTGGGGTAATACCCGCACAGGACTCGATGTGACGCCAAATGCATCGGTTGCCGTTTATTTGGAATTCCAGTGGGTGTCAAGGATTGATGATTCCGGTCCGTCATTCAGGCAGAAAGGCACCAGAGTACAACATTCGAAAATCTGCGCAGAAACCACAGATCAGCCGCAATTTCGCGGGTTTTGCTTTCAGACTGTTCGGCCACTGATCCGAACCTCATCCCCCTTGGGCGACGAGGTCGCGCAGCCGCGGACGTCGTCCGCGGGCAGCTTGCCGCTGACTCACGTCGGCGGCTACGACAATTAACCCGCGCCAGAGCGCCGAGCTTGCAATGAACGCCTTTAACTCGCCGCGATCATTTGGTTGGGGCTGGGCCGCGCTGAGAGCGTGCGCTCGGACGGTAGAACTGCTCCGACCACGATGGCGCAACTCTCTGGCGGAGCCCTGCAATGTTGCCATTGCCAACCCAAGACAAAAGCTTGTGTTCGCCTGGCAGGGTAATCGGCTCTGTTCTTGCCAGAACTGTGGGATTTGGCACGATTGATGCCAATTCGATTCACTGTGAAAAGCTTTTTGGCTATTCTTCCGTCGGCCCTGGCATTCGGTGTCTGGCTGGCAACCGCCAATGCATCGCCGCCTTCCAGAGGTATCCTGCGCGAAGTGTGGACGGGCATTGGGGGTAGCAACCTTGGTTCATTAACGAATTCGCCTGCTTACCCGAACAATCCGACGAGCACGAATTATGTCACTGACCTTTTCGAGGCGCCAACAGACGTGCTCGAGAACTACGGGCAGCGAATGCACGGTTTTATCGTGCCACCAAAAACCGGCGCGTACACGTTCTGGATCGCCAGCGATGACGAAGGCGCGCTGTTTCTGAGCACTGACGATAATCCTGCAAATGTCCGACTCATAGCTCGTGTCCCGGGTTGGACAAGCTCTCGGGAATGGACCAAGTACGGCGAGCAAAAGTCAGCCGCCGTGCAACTTACAGCAGGCAAGGCGTACTACATTTCCGCGCTGATGAAGGAAGGCACAGGCGGGGACAACCTCGCCGTGCGGTGGTTAATGCCGGACGGTGTTGATCAGGCGCCCATTGCGGCGACAAATCTCGTCCCGTACGGAGTCAGTCTTGGCCCGCCGGTCATCGCCGGGCATCCAACCAATACAACAGTCGTTGAAGGAGGAACAGCAAGGTTCGCTGTCACACTCCAGAGCGTCGGTTTCTACACATACCGATGGCTCCGAAATGGAGTGGCTCTGACGGGGGCTGACGGTCCCGAACTGTTTTATGGGCCGGTGAGTCTCAACGACAACAACGCACGTTTCCGATGTGTTGTCACTAATAATTTGGGTTCGGCAACAAGTGACGAGGCAGTTTTGACTGTATTACCCGACACAACACCGCCGATCTTGCTGCGGGCCATGAATCTGGGGGTTTCGGAGGTCGAGGTGAGATTCAGCGAACCGGTTTCATCGCCTTCAGCGATCACGGCTTCCAACTACCAGCTTTCAGGTGGAGTGTCTGTCACAGCCGCAAGGTTTGGGTCAACAGGTGACATTGTGATTCTTACGACATCGCCAGCCATGACACTCGGGGTTACTTACACCTTGAGTGTGAGCAATGTAAAAGACCGCGCCCAAAACCCAAATACCATCGCCCCGGGTTCAAGCATCGTGTTTACAGTGGTAGAATACACTCCGCAGGACATCGGTTCTCCGCCAATTGCCGGTGCAGCAGTCCCAGTCGAGGGCGGCGCAGACGTGAGCGGGTGCGGCGACATTGGCGGCACCGCTGACAAGCTTCAGTTCGCATGGAAACCGATCAACGGCGATTTTGATTACCAGGTCCGAGTGGCGAATGTGACCGTGAGCGATCCGTTCCTGCACGCGGGTTTGATGGCGCGCGAAACTCTTGATCCAAATGCGCGGTTTGCTTCCGCGCTGGCATCTTCGGCCCAACTCGGGTGCTTCTTTGAATCGCGGGCAACGGCAGGCTCAACCACAACCACAACTGCGCCCCGCGGCGGTGTCCCCGTGAACTACCCACAAACATGGCTCAGGCTCAAACGACAGGGGCAGACCATTACCGGCTACGCCGGAGTGGACGGCCAGACATGGTTGCAACTTGGGTCTCAGACTTTCACAGGTCTCAACAACAGCATTTATCTCGGTCTGGCAGTTGCGAGCGGCAACACAAACAGAATTGCCACCGCCCAGTTCCGAGATGACGGACCAACTCAGAACGCAGCAACAACCAGCTCGATTGCTTTCCCCACCGAGCCGCTCGGGCCGTCCAGCCGCAATACCGGCATGATCATCAGCGAGATCATGTATCACCCCAAAGCGCGCTCCGACGGGCGTAACCTCGAGTTCGTCGAGCTTTACAACGCACGATCCGTTTTCGAGGACCTGGGCGGTTGGCGGTTGAGCGGTGACATAGACTTTACGTTCCCGGACGGATTCTCCCTCCAAGCCGGCGAATTTGTTGTCGTCGCAGCCTCTCCAGATGACATCAAAGCTGTTTATGGCATCACAAATGTGCTTGGCCCTTACACCGGTTCGTTGCCCAACGACTCCGGGCGGATCAGATTGCGCAACAACCTTGACGCCATCAGACTCGAGGTTAACTACTCGGATCAGCCGCCATGGCCGGCCGCCGCCGACGGCGCAGGTCATTCGCTTGTGCTGGCCAAACCAAGTTACGGCGAGGGCGATCCCCGGGCATGGGCAGCAAGCGAACTCATCGGCGGATCGCCCGGCACAACCGATGCCTTTTACCCAACACCACTCCGCAACGTCGTGATCAACGAATTCCTCGCTCACACTGACCCGCCGTTCCTGGATTTCATCGAACTGTACAACCACTCAAACTCGCCGGTGGACGTTTCCGGGTGTTGGCTGACCGACAGCCCGACAACAAATCGCTTCCGCATTCCCGACAACACGTCGATACCCGCGAGAGGGTTCCTTGTGTTTTATCAGCCAGAGCTTGGCTTTGCATTGGATGCAGAGGGAGAAACGATCTACTTCCTCGATCCTGACGCTACGCGTGTTCTGGACGCAGTGCGGTTCGGCGGACAGGAAAATGGTGTTGCGTCGGGGCGATCACCGGACGGCGCGCCTGCGATTCAAAGGCTGTTCCTGCCCACGCCCGGCTCGGCAAATGCTCCGCGCCGGCTCGATCCAATTGTCATTAACGAAATCATGTACCACCCGATTACCGAGGACGACAACGACGAGTTCGTCGAATTGCACAACCGCAGCGCGTCCCCGGTGGATGTGTCGGGCTGGAGATTCATCGATGGCATCGATTTTCGCATTCCCGAAAACACTGTCATTCCGCCGGGACAGTTCCTTGTGGTGGCGAAAAACGTCACACACCTGCGGGAGAATTATCCCCAGCTAACCACGGCCAACTCGGTCGGCAATTACAGCGGCACACTCGCAAACGCAGGCGAACGCATTGCCCTTGCAAAAAGGGATTTTGTCGTCAGAACAAATGACGTCGGCAACCTCGTCACAAACACGCTTCAGATAGTCGTGGCAGAAGTGACCTATTACGACAGTGGACGGTGGGGGCGTTGGTCGGACGGAGGCGGGTCCAGTCTTGAATTGATCGATCCACGCGCGGACCCCACACAGCCAATGAACTGGGCGGATAGCGACGAGACCGGGAAAGCGCCATGGACAACCGTCGAGTTCACAGGACGCATGGACAAGGGCAACGGCAGCTATTCTGCCAACCGGCTCCGCATCTCGATGCTCGGCCCGGGCGAATGTCTCGTTGACGACGTCGAGTTTTTCCGGGTCGGCAGCACAAACGTGGTGCGCAATGGCGGATTCGAAGAAGGCACTGTGACTGCTCCGACCAGTTGGACTTTGACAGGCAATCACAGCCGATCCTTCGTCGAAACCACCGGTGCTGCGAGCGGCGCGCGCTGCCTTCATGTGCGTGCGCAGGGCGACGGCGATACCGGCATAAACAGCATTCGCAACACCCTCTATGCTTCAGTACCACAGAACCAGAACGCCACCATACGCGCCAAAGTCAGGTGGCTGGCCGGATGGCCTGAGGTGTTGTTCCGCGCACAGGGTAACTGGATCGAATTCCCGGCGCGCATGACGATTCCGAAGAACCTTGGGACGCCCGGCCTGCCAAACAGCCGGCGTGTGGCGAATGCGGGCCCTGCAATCTACGATGTGAACCATACCCCGGCGCTGCCCGCAGCCAACGAAACGGTTGTCGTAACGTGTCGAGTATCCGATCCCGACGGCATCTCCGCACTGCGTCTCCGGTATCGTCTTGATCCCAATACGACCTACACCACTGTGACAATGCGCGACGACGGTCAGCAAGGCGACACCGTCGCTGGCGACGGCGTTTGGTCGGCAAGGATCCCCGGCCAAACCGCCGGAACGCTCGTCGCTTTCATGATCGAAGCAGTGGACAACGCGAATCCTCAGGTCACAAGCGCCTTCCCGTCCGGCACATTCACCGTGGCGAACCCGGGGCAGGAATGCCTCATACGATGGGGCGATACCGTTCCTTTTGGCACGTTTCTGCACTATCACATGTGGAGCACGCGCAACACCGAAACTTCGCGCACCAGCGGCCTGGACAATACCTATCGCGACGCGACACTGGTGTACCGAAACCATCGGGTGATTTACAACGTTGGGTTCCGCGACAAGGGCAGCCCGTATCACGGCGGACGAGGCGA
>Ga0068707_1002300_pt1 | contig 13497 bp, 8 predicted proteins | sample YNPNPMetaG_FD_66600 | JGI IMG/M metagenome (GOLD analysis project Ga0068707, IMG submission 66600) | Anoxygenic and chlorotrophic microbial mat microbial communities from Yellowstone National Park, USA - YNP NP MetaG | ecosystem: Environmental > Aquatic > Thermal springs > Hot (42-90C) >... | reverse complement strand
GATGCCAAAATGGCATTCGTCTGCCACGGTAGCCGCTCCCGCCTTCTCCCTGTCGGCTTCCAACTCCGGACCGTATCATCGGCATTGTATCTTGCAAGGTTACTATGAATAATTCGGGTCAGGGGATTCCGGTCGATGAAGCCCTTCGCCACGGCGTGGTTGAAGACGGCGCGGAGGATCACGAGCTCGACGTTGACGGTCGTGTCCTTGGCGGGCCGGGCGGGACGGCCGGCCTTCTGGAGGCGCTTGAGAATCTTCGGAGTGAGGGGCATGCCGTTCCGGGCGATCGGGGTTTCCTTCCGGTAGAATTTGTATTTCTCGAAGACCACCGGCTCGACCTGGTCGAGGCGGGTGATTTGGGGGAAGTGCTTGTGGAGGAAGACCCGGAAGTTGCGGAGGATCGAGCGGTAGCGCTTCTGGGAGGTCTCGCGGTGGTTCTGGCGGGACCAATGAAGGCAGTAGCCGAAGAGTCCTCCAAGCCCTCGATCGAGGGGCGCCGGAGGAGCCGGGGGTACTCCTTGGGAAGGAGCCCCACCCGGCGCGGGGCCTCCTCGACGTTTATTTACTGCGCAAGGTACTCGACTGCCTTGCGACCGGGGCCGACCTTGATCCTGCCTCGGCGTCCGTGGAGGACGTACCAATGGCCGGTGCCGGGGCGCTTCTAGGGGCGGGCCATCGTTACCCTCCGGAATGTGCATCCCGTCCGCATCCCGGACGGTCTTCCGGAAAGTAAACGGGACATTTGAGGCCCGTCGAGGCCCTTTTCAAGAAATGGCGGAGAGGGTGGGATTCGAACCCACGGTACCCTTGCGAGTACACACGCTTTCCAAGCGTGCCCGTTCGGCCGCTCCGGCACCTCTCCGGGATCCGTTCTCTGCACGATTTTATCAATAGACAAACGGGCTGTCACGGGGTAGCATGAGGATGTCCCTGTTGCTGGTTCCGTAAAACACGACGCTGGAAATTCCGGACATTCCTGCACCCGAGCCGAGGTGCGGCCAGACGCTTGCGAGTATGGGGCCTCCGCGAACCATGGCCCGTCCCAGCGAAACCGAAGGTAACCTACCCCCCGGAGGATAGGACATGGGTGCTTACCCTGCGGGGAGGCGTTGAGCGTGCACGACGCGAGGGAGCGACACGAGGTACAGGTGCGGAAGAAGGCCGGACGGCCCCTGGATCCGATCGCCAAGCCGGTCGGCGAGTTGCGGATGATCGGGAAGGAGCCCTCCGTCGAGGAGATCGTTCGGCAGGCGATGGATCGGCAGGGCATGGTCGGGCGTCCGAGCACCGCAATCCCCTTCGCAGGAGAGATGCGGGAGATCCTCAAGACCGAGCCGGACCTCCCGGCGGTGGCGCGCGCGCCTCAAGGGATACACGGGCGGCAAGAACCCGTTCTACCGGCCCGTCTCGACGGCGCGGCCGCGACCGGTCGATCCCGGGGTCCGCATCGAGGGGATTCCGTGCGAACTCCCACCGCACGGCTTCGGCCCCGTGGAGGGGAAATCCGGGGACGGCCGAAAGGAGAGGATCCCCTTCTTCGCCCCGCGTCCGAAGGGGTCGCGGTGATCGGAGGTGATGATCATCCCGGACGAACGACTGGAGGTGCCGAGGCGGACCCTCCCGGACCGCTCGCTGTCGGGGGTGATCGCCTGCCGAGCGATCCCGAACGGTTCGGACGAGCTCTCCGCCACCGCCCCCGAGCTCATCCACCCTCTGTCCGTGACGAGCCGGGAAGGGCGGCTCACGGAGGCGATCCTCGACCGCGTGCGGGAGCGCGGGCGGGTCATCTCCCTGCGCGGTCCCTCGGATCGGAGCGCCAACCAGCGACGAGGCCCTCCGCCCAAGCCAGGGTGCCAAGACACGCATCGAGGGATTCCCTCCGCGGGCCGGCCCTGGAGAGAGGGGGAAACCGCCCCTTCAGGACGGTGCAATAATTTCCGGGAAACCAGCGCAGGAATATCAGATACATGTCCTCGGATTTCGCCCCCGACGAGCCGCTGCCTCCCTTCCGATCCCTGGTCAAGGTCGTGCCCGTCCAGCACGAGGGCCGGGATGCCTTCCTCGTGGTGGACTCCCAGGAGGGGATCTTCGAGCACCAGGTGCTCCTTCCTCCCTTGGCGTTCGCCGTGGCGGCCTTCCTGGACGGCCGCCGTACCCTGGCCGGCGTCCGCCGCGCCCTCGAGGAGAACCTTCCCGGTCTCCGGATCGAGGATCACGAGATCGAGGACGTCGTCCGGAACCTCGACCGGCATTACCTGCTCGAGAGCCCGCGGTTGCAGGAGCGCCGCCGGCAGATCCAAGCCGACTACCTGGCGCTTCCATCCCGCCCCGCACGTTTCGTGCAGGGCACCCCCGAGGAGGTCCGGAAGGAGCTGGACGCTTTGTACGTCTCCCGGGAAGGGGCCGGGAAGCCCGGGCCACCCGAACCGGATCGCCTCCTGGCGATCATGGCCCCGCACATCGATTTGGCCCGGGGGGGGACCTGCTACACCTTCGCCTATCGCCAGATCGCCGAACGGAGCGACGCCGATCTCTATGTGATCCTGGCCGTGGCGCACCTGGCTCCTCCGGCGCCCTTCATCCTGACCGGGAAGGACTACCAGACCGCGCTCGGGACGGTTCCCACGGACCCGGAGATCGTCACCGCTCTCCGGAAGCGCCTGGGGGAGGGTCCCTTCGAGTACGAGGTTGTCCACCGCACCGAGCACTCCGCCGAGTTCCAGGCCCTTATGCTCAAGCATGCGCGCCCTGCGGCAACGTTCACGATCGTTCCCATCCTTTGCTCCTCCTTCGAGGCCTTCTGCGGAACGTCGAGTCCCTCGACGGTTCCCCTGATCGAGGATTTCCTCGGGGCCCTGGCCGAGGCGGTCCGGGGGAGAAGGGTGTGTTATGTGGCCGGCGTGGACCTCTCCCACGTGGGACCGGCCTTCGGGGACGACGTGGAGATCAATCCCCAGCTTCTCCAGTGGATGGGGGCCGGAGACGAACGATTCCTGGCGGCCTGCGCCGAGGGGAGCGCGGAGGGGTTCTGGAATGCCGTGATGGCCGACGGCAACCGTCAACACGTCTGCGGGCTTTCGGCAACGTACACGCTTCTGCGCCTGCTGGGGGAGGCCTCCGGCGAGATCCTCAAGTACGGGCACGCACTGGACCCGTCGGGGGGGATCGTCAGCTTTGCCAGCATGGCCTTCCGACCCCGCTCGCGGATCCTTCTGCCCTGAAAGGGGATGGCGGAGAAGGCGGGTGCCGGTCGTTCGAGGCCTTCCCGAAGGGATTCGCGGACCTGGCGGCAGGGGATGGCCTCCACCTCACGCGAACAATGTGGCGGCGGTCGGGAGGTACCGGAAACGCATCTGTTGTGAAGACCCGGGAACTCGGCAGTCTCCCCATCCTCCAAGATGCCGAAGCGCTCTTTCCGGCCGGTTCGGAGTTCGAACGCGAGATAGAGGGCAGCACCGGAATCGATCCAATCCGAGGGCTTCGTTGCGAGATCTGGGCCGCTCGAGGGTTCCATCACGCTGGATTCGAGGGTCTCTTCCTGAGGCCGAAGGCCTCTTTATCCCCGGCCAGACGAGTCCCCGCCCGGGGGTCTGCCCCGCTCCCGCTGGCCTTCCCGGGGCGGGGGCTCTTCAGCCCCGACGGCGGCACCCTTGGACATGCTGGCGGATAACCGTCCGTTGGACATCGCAGATCTGCCGAACGAGTCGCCTGAGGCCTTTGTTCCGGCCGGACCCCTGCCGGACGTCCTTCTCGAGGTCCATCGGGACACAGATCGTGCGGGTCTTCCCCCGGGCCTTGCCGGTCAGGCAGGTGCTGAGGTGCTTGGGGCCGTGGGAACCATGGCAGTGGGCGGAGTTGCCGCAGGTGTGGGCGATGAGGACGACGCTTCCATCGACCGACGGAGGGACCCGTCTTCCGCAACCGTTTCCGCAGGGGCTCCCGGCGGCGGGGGAGCCAGCGGGCACTGATCCCGGGGCGGCAGCTCGGGAGCTTCCGGTTCATACGGAGGGAGTCGGCGAAGGGAGGGGTCAGGAAGGGAAACGAACCGAGCGGACCGCGCCCGGCGCGGCCCGGGTCCCGTCGTCGCCCCTGCCCCAAGTCATCGCGAGGGAGGCGGGACCGCCCCCCAGGGATCGAGGAGGCGCAATTTTTTCTCCTCCAGGACGCGGTAGCAGTCCGGCAGATCGAAATCCCGGAGCACCCCGGGGACAAAGGCCGACAGCGGCCAGCCGTACCGCTCCGCCTCGGCCACCTCGGAGTAGGAAGCGAGGGCGTTCTTCAGCGTCACCCGGTCCACGACGTCCGAAAGGATCGCCGCGAAGGCCGCCGGGATCGCCCCCCAGCCCCGTCCCGCCAGGTGCACCCGCGCGTGCCCCAGCGAGGCCAGCCAGTCGAGCACCCGTAGCACGTCCAGCGTCTTCCGCCCCACGTAGGGGCGGTCCAGCATGATCGCATGGGCGGCATAGAAGTAGTCGCTCCCGTACGGGTGGAGGAACATGTTTTCCCCGCAGGTGTTCGGGCGGGACTCGCCGACGCCGCGGACGTCGCAGGCATAGAAGGGGACGCCCGGCTCGGCGGCCAGGAGTTCCGCCACCAGAGGCTCCTCCCGCAACTCCGCGTCGCTGGAGTGGTGTGCCACGTAGAGAATCGCCCGCTCCGGCCCCCGCGGGGGACGGGCCAGGTGCCGCGCCTCCGAGAGACGGGTGACCACCGCCTGGATCCCCGGCTCGGTCTCCACGGCGTAGACCGTGAAGCGGGGGCGGGGGTACCGGCGGCCCCCGATCTCGCGCAGGATGCGGAAGTCGGGAGGGACCCCTGCCGGACGGTCCTCGATCCGGAGCCGCCGGACGAGGCGCTCCCGCAGCTCCGGCCCGGACAGCCCGGCGGGCCGCCTCCGCCGGAGCTCCTCCGAGAGGGCCCGCGTGAAGGAGGGGACGCTCCGGGACCCCAGCTCGACCACCTGGCCCCGCGGGGCGCACCAGAGGGTCTCATCCTTCTCGAGGGAGATCTCCGGCTCCGAGACGCGGTCGTCCATCCCCGAGGCCCGGAGGAACCACCGGTACATCGCCTCGCGCCCCTCGCGGGAGAAGCCGTGCTCGTTCGGCCCCACCGAGAGCCCCACCCGGTCGGGCACCCCCATCAGCCCGTAGAGCCGCTTCAGCCGCCCGAAGGCCTCCTCCGCCCCACGCACGTCGAAATAGTCCCTCTCCTCCGCCAGAACGACGACGGGCGCCGGGGCCATGGCCGCGAGGAAATCGGAATGGTCCAGCCCCAGGGCCAGCGCCCGCGGGGGACACTGCTCGGTGTCGGCCGGCAGCTCGTTCTCCAGGTTGCGCCGGAACGTGGTCACGAAGCAGTCCGGGGCCGCCATCGTCCAGCGCCGCTCCACCCCGCACAGCCATGTCGTCATCGTCCCGCCGCCCGAGCAGCCGGTGACCCCCACGTGCCGGGGGTCCACCTCGGGACGGCTCAGCAGGTAATCCAGCGCCCGGATCCCGTCCCAGGCCCTCCAGGAGCCCAGGAACTCCCCCACCAGGTACTGCTGGTTCCCCGCCAGGAGGTGCTCCGGGACGCCGACGCCGACGCGGGACTGGAGCCGCTCGTCGGGATACTGGAGGCGCTCGCCCTGGCCCAGCGGATCGAAGACGAGACAGACCAGACCCAGCCGGGCGAGCCCCTGGGCGAAGGACTGGTAAGGGCCGGCCGCCTTCCCGTTCCGCGAGTGCCCGCAGCTCCCCACCACCCCCGGCCGGGGGAACGGCCGGCCCCTGGGCAGATAAAGGTTGGCGGTGACCAGGAACCCCGGCCGGCTCTCGAAGACGATCTTCTCGATCCGGTACGCCTCGCGGTCCACCGTGCCGGTGACGCGCGGGTTCAGCGGCGTCCTCTCCGGCCAGGGGCCGAAGCACTCCTGGATCCTTCGGCGGACCTCCTCCACATGGGCCGCGGCATCCTCCGGAGTTTTCAGGGCCGCGCGTCGCCGCTCCGCCTCCTCCTCGACCCTGCGGACCTCGCGCACGTAGTATTCCTGCACCATGCGGGGAAAGCGGTTGAGCGGGGCCAGCGGGGCGCCCGGGGCGGCGCGCTCCTGGGAGGCGGAGGCGGCGATCGGGACCTCCGACAAAACCGCCGCGAGCACGACCGCCGCCGCACCGGCGGCGGACCGGGGACGCACCGGGCGGATGCTCCTCGTATCCATGAATCCTCCCTGCCTTAAATAACGGCCCCGCATCTCCCGCCTTTTCACGATCCCGGCCAGAGTATTTATAGAGGGGACCACGGGACCCCGAAAGGAGCCGTTCCATGCCCCGGGCGACCGAAGCCGGTGCGATCCTCCTCCTGCTGGCGCTACCCGGCGCCCCCCGGGACCCGGAGGCCGTCCGCCGCTACGTATTCGACGGGACGTCGACCGCGGCCGAACCCGTCCCCAACCTCGCCGGAGATCGGACGGAGCCGCTCGTCTTCGCGGTGGAGCCCGCCCCGGGCGCCCCCCGCGACGAATTCCGGCGCTGCGCGGACGGCGGCTTCGGGGGCGTGCAGATCCACGGCGGGAAGGACAACCTCGTCGAAAACAACCTCTTCGTCGAGTGCAAGGCGGCGGTGAGCTTCTCCCCGTGGGGCCCGGCGCGCTGGAAGCAGTTCCTGGAGGGGCATGCCGCCGCCCACCTCCGGGAGGTCCGGCCCTCCGAGCCCCCCTATGCCGCGCGCTATCCCGACCTGGCGCGGCTGCAGGAGGACTGCGACGTGAACTTCATCCGGAGAAACGTGGCCTACCGCTGCGACCGGTTCCTCCTCCGCGACCCCGGTCGCAACGAGCGGATGGAGAACTGGAGGACGGAAGAGAACCCGGGGCTCGAGGACCCGGCGGCGGGCCGGTACGGCGTGAAGGAGGGCTCTCCGCTCTGGAACCGCCTGAGCTTCCGGCCGATCCCCTTCGGCGAGATCGGGCTCTACCGGGACGCGTATCGGAAGGGCCCGCTGCCGGCCCGCTAGGGGGCCGGCCTCCCCTCGAGGAAGGCGCGCAGCCGGGCGTCGGCCTCCGCCGGGGCCGGCCCCAGGATCTCCCGGAACGCCCGGCGGTTCTCCTCGAGCGGGGCCGCCGCCCGGAGGCGCCCATAGAGGACCCTCAGCTTTTCCTTTCCCTGCGTCTCCAGGACCCACCGGACGAAGGCCCCGGCGAGGGGATAGGTGACGAGATCGTCCCGCCCCCGGAAGCAGCGGGGATCCAGGAGATCCTCGAGGGGGATCCATTTCCCGGCCGCGAGGACCGCCCGCGCGGCCTCGGGGACCGGCCGCCCCTGCCAGGCGCCCGAGAGATGGACCGCGAGGCCCTCCCCCAGGAGGGCGGGGGGATCGCCCCAGGGACGGGCCAGGATGTGGACGATCTCGTGGCGGTCGGTCGCCCAGATCGTGTGGATCTCGTCGCCCTGGACGTGGGCGTTCCCTCCTCGGCCGCTGTATTCCTCCTTGGTCGGGACGTCCGGATACTTGAAGTAGGCGACCTCCGCCGGGCCCTCCACCCCCAGGAACTCCGAGACCTGCCTCCACGACTCGAGGTTGTACCGGCGGGCCTCCTCGGGAACGCCGTCGCCGGGGAGCCAGCGGAAGACGTACCGTCCCGCCCGCGCCGATTGCCAGGGGGGTGGACCGACCGCCTCGACCCGCACGTCGTCGAACCAGGCCCGGCCCGGCATCGAGAGGAAGCAGGCCACCGTGACCTCGTCCGCCCCGGCGGGTACGGGGAGGCGGCGCGCCACCGCGGTCCACGGGTTCGTGCCGGCGAAAATCCGCAGGGGCTGCACGGGGCCGCGGGGGAAGCGGACATAGAGGTTGCAGTTGGCGTAGCGGGCCCCTGAGGGATCGACCCCTTCGGTCCGCATCCGGGCCGTGACGCGGATCCACGGGACCCCCGAGAGGGGAACGGACCGCTCCAGGGAGAGCCACCGGCGCGTCCCGGCCTCCGCCTCCAGGAGGAGGGCCCCGCCCTCGAGCGAGGCACGGCTGGGCGAATCGGGGCCGATGCGGGCCCCGTCCACGGCCTTCCAGCGGGACAGGGCCTGCGGATCCTCGAAGCGCTCCTCGAGGAGCGCTCCCGCCTGCGCCAGCAGGGTCAGGACCAGAGACGCCATGCGTCCTCCCCCTAGCGGGCCCGCAGCCAATCCAGTGCCCCGGGGGTCTGCCGCCAGGCCTCGCCCTGCTCGCAGACCACGTGGACGGCCTCGCTCTCCTTCCCGAACTCGACATACTCGGGCGGGACGCGGGGCATCTCCCGCTTCCCCAGGAGGAAGTCGGGGACCCAGGGATTGGTTTTCCTCGCCTCCCTGAGAAGACGGCGGGCCCTGGGGCTGTCGCCTTCTTTCCGAAAGGCCAGGAGCGCCCTCCCATAGGCCCAGGAGGCCGTGATGTCGCCTTCGTACTGTCTCAGGAGCCGCTCCGCCCCCTCCCCGTCCCCTTTCTCCAGCAGGCAGGCAAGCAAGGAATAACGGACCCCCTGGTTGTCCTTGGGGTTGAGCCGGAGCATGTCGAGAAAGTGCTCCACCGCTTCGTCCCGGCGGCCCGATGCCCAGAGGCAGTGGGCCAGTCCCTCGCGGGCGCGCATGTAGGGCCGCGTCTCCAGGAGCCCCCAGAAGTGGCCGGCGTCTTCCTCGAAGGACTTCCTCCCCAGGGCCCGCTCTCCCGCCTCCACGCCCTTGCGGTAGAGCTCCATGGCCCGTTCCCGATCCTCGGCATGCTCCGCCAAAAGAACGTAGGCGTCGGCGCAGTCGGGCCAGAGCTCCAGGGCCTTCCGCGCCAGGTCCAGACGCCGGGGGCCCTCCGCATCGAAGGCCTCGTACATGAGGTCCTGGGCGCGTTCGGCGGGGGATCGGCCCTCCTGGCGGGGCAGCCGACCGCCCCCGCGGGCCAGTTCCCTTCGAAGGAAGGCCTGGGACTCTTCGACGCTCTCGAAGTTCTGCCGATCGAGCAGGCGGCGCAGGTCGGCCAGGCCGCGTTCCAGGGCGCGCCGGTCCCGGAGCGGCACGGGAGACATCTCCTCCCCCGGCTCCTCCGGAGGCTCCTCGTCGCGCTTTCCCAAGCAGCAGCGCTTGAACTTCTTCCCGCTTCCGCAAGGGCAGGGATCGTTCCGCCCGATCCTCATCCGGACCTCCCTCCTCGAACGATCACTCGTAGACGAACCACGCCGTGGCCCGCACCGCCCGGTCCGCCCTCAGGCGCACCCAATAGGCGGAGAATCCCTCCGGGAACCGGTGCATCTCTGTCTTGCCCGGTCCGACGGCGAAGGTCCCGTACGGGCACCACAGGCCGGTCCCCTCGGGGTCGACCTCGACGGTGAAGGTCACCGTCTCGCCGCCCGTGTGGGAGAGGGCAAGGGTCTTCCGGTCGTACCCCGTCATCAGGTAGGGGTCCGAGGGGACCCCCGGCTCGACCGGCGTGTCCTTCCAAGGGCCGCCCACTCCGCGCGGCTTTCCGAGACCCCAGAGGTCGTCGATCGCCCCGGCCCACACGGCGGCCCTCCCGTCCTCGCTCCGGATCACGTGCCCCCCCGTCCCCGCGGCCCCCGCCTCCACGCCCGTCATCACCAGGAGGCCGCGGAAGCTCGCATAGTCGTGGATCCCGAACGGGTGCGTGGCGATGGGACGGATCCGGGCCAGGCCCCCGGCGTTGCGCGCCGGAAGCTCGTAGAAGGTCCCCTGGACATGAAAGAGGTCGCGCTCGGTGACCACCTCCCGGCAGACCCGAGGGGGGGAGAAGGGGACCGGGACGTTCCCGCCGGGATGAAGAGGGAGCCGCCAGCGGCGGCCGTCCTCCACCGCCAGGACGGAGGCGGCGTCCACCTGGACGGGATCCGGCGGAGGGGCCGCCTTGCGCACCCGCTCCAGCGCGGCGGGGTCCTCCCGGCGCCGGAGCCGGAGTTCCGCGTCCAGCTCGTAGTAGCCCAGATCCTCCACCCCTCCCCCCGGGCGGACCCGGACCGCGGCCAGGGACAGGACCCCGCGGTTTCCCCCCGGGGCCCACAGGATACCCCCGCAAACCTCTCCCGATCCCGCCCTGCCCAGGCCCACGAACACGGGGTCGGGCTCGGCGGGGCGCGGGTCGGCGGCGGAATATTGGAAGCCGACGCTGGCCCCGGCCACGTCCCGCGCGGGGCGGACCCGCACCCAGGCGCCCGTCTCCTCGGGGGAGAACACGTGGAAGGCCGCGCCGCGCGCCGGGACCTCGAGGGTCCGCAGGAGCTCCCAGCGGTCCTCCCCGCGGCGGTCGACCTCCAGGGCAAACGGGACGGCGTGGTCCGTCTCATGGGCCAGCCAGATCATGCGGCGCGCGTAGCCGGAGAAAAGATACGGGTCCGAAGGGGTGCCTGCCGGGACATCCTCCCGAAGCCAGACGGCCCCCCGCCCGAGGGCGGGCCCCAGGTGGTCGAGCCGGGCCGGGTCGAGGAACCAGAGGTTGGAATTGGACTGCCCGGGGGCGGCCTGGGGGTTCTTGAAGGGGCGGGTGTTGATGAATTCGGACTTGGCGGAGTCGTCGCACCCCAGGACCACCTTGTCGCCCCAGCGGCAGAAGTCTCCGACGACCTTGAGGTAGTTGGAGCGCGGGGCGATCCCCGCGGAACGGCGGCGGCGGAAATCCCTGGGGAAGCGCCAGAAGGTCCCGTGCATGGTGGCCAGGAAGTCGGGCTCGCCGATGTCGCGGATGCGCGGCCACTCGGTGTTCCAGCCGTGGGCCCCGTCGTAGCTGTGGCTCCCCTTCGGCAGGCGGTAGACGTACCAGGCGCCCCCGTCCAGGAGCATCAGGATCAGGGAGCGGTGGTCCCATCCCAGGCTCCAGACGGGGTCCCCCGCCGGGTCCGGATTGCCCCCGTGAAGGTCCCCCGGGCCGCGGACCTCGCAGAACTGGTTGCGGCGAACCAGTCGCCAGTCCCCCTCTCCGGTCCACTCCGCCAGGGCCCCCGAGGGAAGGGTGGGATCGGTCCGGGCCCGCGGGTCCTGCTCGCCGTTGTTGGCGTAGAGGAGGCGTCCCTGCCCGGTGAAGAGCCCCTTCCCGTGGTAGCCCGGCAGCCGGCTGCGGAGGGCGGCCGCGGGCAGCTGGAGGTCCGGCCGTTTCTTCGGATCGACGTTGCCGTCGCGGATCAGCTCCCGGACCTCGAGGGTGTGCACATCCACCTCGTAGAGCCCCTCCTCCATGGTGGCCATGTAGACCTTTCGGGCCGGGTCCGTCAGGTGCCGCGCCGTCCCCGTGAGGCGCCCCGGCATGGCCTTCCAGGGGATGGTGCGGACCCGGCCGCGGGCGTCGATGGCGTGGAGGCCGATGAAGAGCTGGTCGGACTCCCGATGGATCATGCGGTTGGCGTGGGTGCCGCCGACGCTCTCGGGGCGGACGGTCCGGACGAGGTCGGGGGCGATCTCGTAGAGGCGGTCGCTCGAGCCGTAGACGCAGTGGGGGCCGTAGGTGATCACCCAGAGGCGCCCCGCCCAGGGAACCACCGCGCCGGTGCCGCACTCGCCCTCGTCGTTGTAGGCGGCCAGATGCGGGTGAATCCCGCTGAGGGAGGGCCGGCGGGGGGCCTCCTGGGCCGCGAGGGCGAGGGGACAGGCGAGGGCGGCGAGCGCCGCCAGCCGGCGGGAGAGGGCGGAGAGCGGTCTCAAGTTCATGCGGGGATTGTAATCGGGCCGGCGGGGCGGGGCGAGGATTTGCGGGGGACGTCAGGCCCTGCGGCGGAGGAGCGGCCCGAGGTGCTCCAGGGCGCGGCGGGCGGGGGCGGCCAAGAGGGCGATCTCCCGGGTCCGGGGGCGGGTCATGCGGGAGCGGACCTCCAGAAGCTCCCTCCAGAGCGGGGGCAGGCGCGGGCCGCGGGCCGGTCGTCCCATGGGGGTTGCACGACGCGAGGTCCTCCGGGTTCCCGGGTGACGGCGTCAGGTCAGCAGGCTGCCGACCTGAGGGCGGTAGCCGTTCACGAAGTCCGCCGCGGTCATCCGTCTCTTGTTCTCGGGCTGGAGCTCCAGAAGGGTGACATCCCCGTCGCCGCAGGCCACGCGGAGGGCCTCCGGATCGGCCTGGAGGATCGTGCCGGGGCGGTGGGAGGGTTTCTCCGGGTAGCGGCGGCCGGCGACGCGGTGGAGGGTGAGGCGGGTACGTCCCATGAGGGTGAAGGCCCCGGGGTAGGGGACGAGGGCGCGGACGAAGTCCTGGATGCGGCGGGCGGGCTTGCGCCAGTCGATGCGCCCGTCGTTTTTCTCGAACTTCCGGGCGTAGGTGGCCTCGCGCTCGTCCTGGGGGATCTCCAGGACCTGCCCCGTGGCAATCATGTCCAGGACGTCCAGGAGAAGGTCCCCGCCGAGCTCCGCCAGCTGCTGTTCGAGCTCGGGGGTGGTGGCCTCGGGGGGGATGGGCACGCGGGCGATCCCCAGGAGGGGGCCGGCGTCCATCTTCTCGACGATCTTGAGGATGGAAACCCCCGTATGGGTGTCTCCATTGAGGATGGCACGGGCCACGGGAGCGGCTCCGCGGTAGCGGGGCAGCAGGGAAGGATGAATGTTGATGCAGTAGAACCGGGCCATGCCCAGCAGGTCGTTCCCCAGCTTCTGTCCGTAGGCGGCCGCGACGATCACGTCGGGGGAAAGGGCGCGGAGCTCCCGGAGGAAGCCGTATTCGTTGCAGTTTTCCGGCTGGAAGAGATAAAGGGAGTGCTGGAGGGCGGCCTGCTTGACGGCGCTGGGGCGGGGTTCCTGACCGCGCCCGGCGGGGCGGTCGGGTTGGGTGACGGCGGCCAGGACGCGGTGAGGCGAGGCGAGGAGCTTTTCCAGAGGGGGCACGGCGAACTTCGAGGTCCCGAAGTAGACGATGTTCATGGGGAGGAGCGGCGATTCCGATGACCCGAGGATCCCTTCATGCGGGGCCCATTGTACGCGAGGGCGGCCCCCTTGTTAAGCGTCGGAGGGTCCCCGCCGGGAGGCCTCCGCCCTCTCCGGCGGCACGGGGTCAGGACCGGGGGGACGTCTCCTCCATCCCCTCGTCGCCGTAATCCTCCCATTCCTCCGGCATGTCCTCTTCGCCGTCCGCCCGCTCCTCCGCCGTGGTCCGGATGAGCGGGACGGTCCACAAGTAGATCTTGTGGGAGGTGTCGTCCTCCCGGCACCGCATGGAGACGACGGCATCCGGACGGACCCCCTTCATGTCGAAGTCGTGGGAGACGATCCGGGACCCCGGTTTGAGCTTCTCCAGCTGGGGGATCAGCTTGACGTTGAGACGGGGCAGGAGGTAGAGGAACACGACGTCGAATCCGGAGAGGTCCAGCGTGAAGATGTCCTTCTGCTCCACGCGGGCCAGGCCGCCGACGCCGTTCTTGCGGATGTTCTCCCGGGATTCCCGGACCCGGTCCGGGTCGATGTCGTATCCCACGGCCCGGCAGCCGTAGCGTTTGGCCGCGGTCACGAGGACGCGCCCGTCCCCGCAACCGAGGTCGGCCACGACGTCCTTGGGCCCGACCCGCGCCAGGTG
>Ga0068707_1002299_pt1 | contig 13501 bp, 10 predicted proteins | sample YNPNPMetaG_FD_66600 | JGI IMG/M metagenome (GOLD analysis project Ga0068707, IMG submission 66600) | Anoxygenic and chlorotrophic microbial mat microbial communities from Yellowstone National Park, USA - YNP NP MetaG | ecosystem: Environmental > Aquatic > Thermal springs > Hot (42-90C) >... | reverse complement strand
CCACGCATGATCTTTCATCTGCTCAGGTATTTCCTCTTCAGACTGATACTTTTCGTGATGCTGTAATCCCATGATCTGCGCGCTACCGGTCTTGCCCACGACGGTCATCCCCGGGATGAATGCCGCGTACCCCGTACCTGACGGCGGCGGTGGTCCATCTTCCACACACTTTTTCATTCCTTCGAGCACGACCTGCAGCGTCGCGTCGCTAAAAATTTTCTCTGATTTTTCTACCGGCGCGTCACGCCAAAGGTGCGGCCGCACCCGGTATCCGCCGTTAATCATGCATGCCATCATCACGGCGTTCTGCAGGGGCGTGGTGGACAGACCGCCCTGACCAATGCTCAGATTCACGGTATCCCCCGGATACCACCGGCGCTCGCTGGACGGCTTACCCGCGTAAGTCCGGGCCTTCCATTCCCGGTCCGGCAGCACACCACCCACCTCTCCGGGCAAGTCGATACCTGTGGGGGCGCCATACCCCACCAGCTGGCCGTACTTTGCGATCCGGTCTATATCCAGTTGCAGGCCGACGTTGTAAAAAAACACGTCACACGAGTAGGCTAGCGCGTCCACCACGGTCATCGATCCATGGCCCGAGCGCTTCCAGCATCTCCACTGACGGCCGCCCTGTTTCAGTGAGAACCGGCCGGGACAGAAAAAAGAACTTTTGGGCGTAATGGTCTCCGTCTCCAAGGCTGCCGCTGCCATCAGCACCTTGAATACAGACCCGGGGGGATAGATCTCCCGGAATGCCCGATGAGTCATGGGATTCGGCGGTTCACCCCGCAACAGGGCCAATCGCTCTTCATTCCGGCCCCGGGTCACAAACACCGCCGGATCATAACCCGGCCGGCTGGCAAGGGCCAACACTTCTCCCGTGTCCGCGTCCAGCACCACGATCGCGCCGCTCCGGGCCCCCAGCAGATCTTCACAGTATTTCTGCAGACCGATATCCAGGGTGAGATGGAGCGTGGCACCCGGCTGGGGCGGTTCCGGCGGTGCTTCCAGGTTGAGAATGTGTCCCAGCGTATCCCGAGAAGCGATGTACGGACGTCCCAGTTTATCTGTGAGCAGTTGAGGCTGTCCCGCCGCGTACCGCGTCACCAGCATGAAACCATCCCGGCCCCTCAACCGGGATTCATAGTATCGCTCCAGCCCATCTTTTCCGATCAGATCACCCGGATAGTATCCCTGGTCCGCCCGCTCATCCAACTCACGCTGGCTTATTTCTCCTAAATATCCCAAAACCTGCCCCGCTGTCTCCCCGAAATGATATCGCCGCTGCGGATGAGCCACCACCATCACACCGGGCAGAAGCGCGCTTAACTCTTCCACCCGCACCCGGTCCGCTTTGGTGATGTCGCTTTTCACCGTAATCTGGGTAAAAGGCTGACCCCGCAACGCGGTCATCCGGCTGATCAGGGTGTCAGAAGAAACGTTCAGCAGGCTGCCCAGGAGCCGGCAAACCGCTTCGCGCTGCGCCTCCGGACACTCCCCCGGAATGAACACAATATCAGAACTCGCCCGGTTATCCGCCATGATTTCGCCGTTTCGGGCCACGATCATCCCTCGGTCTGCCGGCAGGCGTTTCTGGGATATCCGGTTGTTCTCTGAAATCCGCGCGTACTCCGCTCCCTGCAACACCTGAAGCCGCCATAACTGGATCACCAGCAGGGCCATCGCCAGGGCCACCGCCGCGCTGAACCACATCAGTCGGCGCTCCAGTCCGGGAAACCGGTAGGCCTCTTCCCGGGAACCCCGCGTCATCGGCCTGCGTCCTGCGGCGGCCGCGGCCGAATCATGATGCCATAATCCTCCCGCCGTCGGCCCGCGACAATAAACAGCAGAGGTGACATCAGCGCTGAATATGAACTGGCGGGAATGCCCATCGCCAGCCACGGCACCAACAGTCCGCGCGCGGGTTCCTGCAGGTACTGGATCAGACAGAAGATTGCCGTGTGAAGCAGACCAGCCAGAAACACCAGCCCCGCCTTCACAATTGGGTGTTCCGTCACCAGCCGTAGAGATAGCGTTCCTGCCAGAAACCCCACACATACGTAACACAGCACATGATGCCCCAGCACCGTGTCCACGGCGATGTCCTGGTACAGCCCGCCCACCAGTCCGGTGAGCATGGCTTTCTCTTCACCGTCCCGCATCGCGTAGAACACCACCAGTACCAACACGAGATCCGGAGCCGTTTCCTGCAGTTTCAGGGTCTCTGGCCAACTTGTCTGGATCAGTGCCATGAAGATGGTTCCCGCCAGCCACCAAAGGGTTCGTCTCCAAAACGCCCCGTTCCTCATGGCGCCAGTCGCTCCTGCAGCGGACGGGTATCGGGCCCCGGAGCCCCGCCAGCCACCGGTTCACCCGCCGCGGAGCGGGCTGCCTCATACAGGGAAAGATAATCCTGGGCGGGCCCCGTCAGCCAGGCGGGATCATCCACCGACCGGCGCACCAGAAACACAATATCCAGCCGATATGGATCCGTGAATACAGTCACTTCCGCGCTTTTGTATAAAGACCCTTCCACACTGTTCACCGCGCTCACCCGGCCGATTGGTAACCCCGCCGGAAACACACTTTCGGGACTGGTCACCACCAGATCCCCCACCCGGACTTCTTCTTTCATATCGATGTATTCCATCGTGCACAGCCCGCTGAGGTCAGTTCCTGCGGGATGAATGACCCCATCATAAGCCCGAAGCCGGTTTCTCAGGACCATGGCCCCCACCTTGCAGTCCATGTGATGCAGGGTCGCCACCGTCGACATAAAATCCGCGGTCTCTGACACAATCCCCACCACCCCGTCCGGAGCGATAACCCCCATTCCCGCGCGGATGCCATGCCGGGATCCTCGGTCGATCCGCAACATCCCCTTGTACCGTTCCAGAACCCGGGCCGGCTCCAGCACCAGTTCCGGCGTCTCGCGGACAAACCGCAGTGCCTCACGAAGCGCGCGGTTCTCCACCTCCAGTTCCCGCGTGGCCGCCGCAGCTGCCCGGGATGACGTCAATTGCTCCTGCAACGCTTTGCGTTCGGCTTCCAGTTCCGCGTATCCGGCCACCAGCCCCCACGCCCAGGCCCCAGCGCCCGCTGCCGCTTGACGGCCCAGCAGAAACGGATACGAAACAGCAGATACCACCCGGTACACCCCCCGCTGAATCAGCGACCCCTGATTTCCCGCAAGTAGAGAAACAATCGAGAGGGTCACCAGCACGACAAACACCACCTTGGGCCGGTGTTCGCTCAGTATCCGCAGGAGAAACCCCGTCACAGAACGCCCCTTTCACCGCCGTAGAGGCCGCGCGGGGACATCAGATATCCTCGGGTTGCGTGTTCTTCAGTTCTTCGAGAAACTTACCCCCGCCCAGCACCACGGCCCCCAGAGGATCTTCTGCCACCATCACGTGGAGTTTTGTTTCTTCGGAAATTAACTGGTCCAGCCCCCGCAACAGCGCGCCGCCGCCGGCCAGCACAACTCCCCGGTCCACAATATCCGCCGACAATTCTTCCGGGGTGTGCTCCAGCGTGTCACGCACCGCCGCCACGATAGACGAAACCGGTCCCTTCAGGGCTTCCCGGATTTCCTCCGATGTCACCGAGATTACTTTCGGCAGCCCTGTGATCAGGTCTCGGCCTTTTACCTGCATCTCCAGTTCCTCCTTCAATTCATAGGCCGAACCGATCTTGATTTTGATCTCTTCCGCCGTTCGCTCCCCTACCAGCAGACTGTAACTCTGTTTCAGGAACTGGATAATCGCCTCATCCATCTCATCCCCCGCTTCCCGCACCGACCGTGAATACACGATCCCCCCAAGTGAAATTACGGCCACTTCCGTGGTACCACCGCCGATATCCACGATCATGCAGCCCTGGGGCTCCTGCACCGGCAGTCCTGCTCCGATCGCCGCCGCCATGGGTTCTTCAATGATGTATACCTTCTTGGCCCCTGCCTGCACCGCGCTTTCCACCACGGCCCGGCGTTCCACGGCCGTGATCCCTGAGGGCACACTAATGGCCACCCGCGGCCAGACCAGTCGCCGCCGATTGTGCACTTTCTGGATAAAGTAGCGCAACATCGCTTCCGCGACTTCGAAATCCGCGATGACACCATCCTTCATCGGGCGGATCGCCACGATATTTCCCGGAGTCCGGCCGATCATCTGTTTGGCCTCAATACCCACTGCTCTTGGCTGACCGGTATCTTTATTGATGGCCACCACCGACGGCTCACTCAACACGATCCCCTGGCCCTTCACATATACCAAGGTGTTAGCCGTCCCCAGATCAATGGCCATATCGTGGGAAAACAGCCCAGGAATGTGCTTCAGAAAATTAAACACGGCTGTATCCTTATCTCGCCGGCACATAACAGACCACACCCTCGACGGGTGAACCGGATGTTCCCCCGCCGCGTGGTCTTTCTGCGGAAACAGTAACATTTTACAGGGTGGCAGCCTGACTGCGCAAAACCCCTTTTTTTCAGTTATCCAGTACCGATTCCTCCCGGAGATATCCCAATTTTTAAAAGGATATAAGGTAGTGTCGCTCCCTTCCAACCCTCACCAGATGTTTCTCCTCGTCCAAAATTTTCAGACTCTTTTCGCTTTTTACCCTGATTTTCTGTTGACTTTTGGGTAAAGTTGTGGTAAATTATGTAATGTTTGTGGTAAAAAGTGGTTAAAACGGGAGATCCAAGATGGCACCCTACTACGGGGAGGCAGAAACCGCGGTTGATGAAAAAGGCCGCATTCTGGTTCCCGTAGCCCTCCGGCAGATCATGAAAGTAAATGGTCACGAAACGTGGTTCCTGACCCGGGGGTTCGACCGCGCCATCTTCTGTCTCCACCTGCCCATGTGGGAGCGCCTGCAGGAAAAACTTCCCGGCAACACCCTGATGCCAGGTCAGATCGATTTCTGGCGGGTGTTCCTCGGCGGGGCTTCCCGGATTTCTCTGGACGGACAGGGCCGGCTCATGCTGCCTCCGTCCTTGCGTCAGTTCGCCGGTATCGATCGGGATGCCGTTGTGATCGGTGTCCACGATCATCTGGAAATATGGAGCCCTGAGGGCTGGTCTCGGTTCCAGGAACAGCAGTTGTCGGCCTATAAATCCATGGCTGCCGAAATCTTCGGCGCTGGCCGGCCGGCAGTTGCCGAAACAAACGGAGGGAACGCGCGGTGTTAGCAATCGAACGGCTGGATCTGGGAGAGGTAACGGTACTCCGGCTTCGCGGGGAAATCGAGGAATCCACCCTGAATACCCTGTTGCTGGCGCTGGTCAACTGTCTGGAACAGCGGCGCTATCGGGTCATCCTCAACCTTGCGGGCGTCGCGTTTATCAGCAATAAATGCTGTGGTCCGCTGGTGGACCGGTTAAGCCGCTTTCAGGAGGCGGGCGGAGACATGTACCTTGCCTCACCCAACCTCTACATCAGGCGGCTGCTGCGGATGCTGAGCCTGAACCATGTATTCCACTGCTATGACACGGAAGAACAGGCGGTTCGCGGCATCAGCAACGCCGCCGCGGCCTGACCGGCATCCGGATCAGGATCACAAAGCGGTTTCCGGACTTCCTGAACATGAATGGTCCGGCCATGTGCCGGTAATGGCCCGGGAGGTGATTGAACTGCTGGCGGTCCGACCGGGCGGTTATTACGTGGACGCCACAGCTGGCGCGGGCGGCCATGCTTCGCTGATCGCCGAACGGCTTGAGGGGCAGGGACATCTGCTGGCCCTGGATCAGGACCCCCATGCCATTGCGATGGCAGCGGAAAAATTGAGGGGGTTCCCTGAAACCCGGATACTCAGGGGAAATTACCGTGAACTCGGGCGGTGGCTGGATATGGTCGGCTGGACAGGAATAGACGGCCTTCTGATAGATGCCGGTGTGTCTTCAATGCAGTTGGACACACCGGAACGGGGATTTTCTCTCCAGGCCGAAGGACCGCTCGACATGCGGATGGACCCCGAGAGCGGCTGTTCCGCCCGCGAGTGGCTGGACTCGGTTTCACTCGAAAAACTCGAGCAGGTGCTGCGCGACTACGGCGATGTCAAACCGGCCAGACGGATAGCCAGACAGATTCTCGATCGTCGGAACCGAGGAGCCCTGGAAACCACCTTCGACCTGGCCCAGGCCGTACGGGAAGCCCTGCCCTTTGTAACTTCCGGAACACCGGATGAAATACGTCCGGTTTTCCAGGCCATCCGTATCGCTGTAAATGATGAATTGAATGCGCTTGAGGACTGTCTGGAAACGGCAGTCTGCCGGCTGAATCCCGGCGGACGGATCGTGGCAATCGCCTTCCATTCCGGTGAAGATCGGATCATCAAGCAGGTATTCCGGAAATACACCCGGACGGCCGTGGAACGGGACCCCGACGGTCGGACCCGACGGGTGCGGCCTGCGGTACTGCGGGAGCTCTTGCGCACTCCGCTTAGACCCGCATCCGATGAAATTACCCGCAATCCCCGCAGCACCAGCGCGCGGATCCGGGCAGCGGAAAAACGTTCCTCCGAAAAGGAGGATCCGGCATGATCCGGCGGCGTTACCCTACTCCGCGAGAAATCCGGCGGGCCCAGTGGGCATGGATTCCACTGCTGGTACCGCTGTTCCTGCTGGCATGGTTTGGGTACAGGGACATCTCACTCAATATCCAGAAACGGCGGCTGGACTACGAATTCAACCAACTCACGGAAAAAAACCAAACTGTCACCCGTCACCTCGAATCCGTCACCGCCGCACTGGCCGCCAAACGGGGGTACTGGACTTCTACGGCATTCGCTCAATCTCTGGGATTGCAGCCGCCTCAACCTGGCCAGGTGATCACCATTCCTGCCATCCCGATGGACCAACAGATCTGGGAACTGCCCCTGGAACCGGTTCAGGGACAGCAGGCCCTGTTTGCTGTGGCTTCGGAGCCCACCCCAACAACCGTACCTCCGGCATTACCGGCAGTACCCCCTAACGCCAAACCTCAGGATGCCCCTGGAATTCGTCAATCCGAAACCGTTAAGTCACAGAAGTCAAAACAACCCGCGTCAAAGCCTTTTTCCGCCAGGAACAGCAAAGCGCGGGATAAAAAAATGGTCACAGATCGGAAGGCATCGGCGAAATCTGCCGCTCCGGCAGCCGCCGCGATGCAGCGGCACCCTAAAACCGCCGCTCCGGATGAAAATCCCTCGGCCTGGCTCGCCCCCCTGTGAACCTTAAACGAGGCAAAGACCAGAAAACATGCTGGACATAAACGGAAACTCAGACCGCGCAGCACATCAGCGCGCACCCATCCACCCGCAGATCGGAAAGCGTACAACTGTCGCGGCCCTTCTTTTTACGGTCCTAACCATCGTGGCCGCCGGCAGACTGGCCCTGCTGCACCTGAATCCAGGCGAGTATCTGCTCCTGGAAGACCGCTTTCACGAAGGGGAGTGGGAACTCCGGGAAAAACGCGGCGAAATCTTCGACCGGAACGGTCTCCTGCTGGCCTGCAACCGGATCCTCCCAACCATCGCCGTAGATCCCCAGCGGGTCGCCGACCCAGACCGACTGAGCGATTATCTAAGTCGAAAACTCAACCTGAATAGGGACGAAGTCTATCGGGCCGTTACCTATAAAACTGACGCGCGAACAGGTCGCCCCCGCAGGTCCAATCCTATCCAGCGGCGGGCCGAAAATCTTTCCGAGCATGACCTGGAAGAGATTCTCCTGATGGGCGAAGTTTGCGCTTTGCAAGAAAATCCCGATGTGTTGCCTATCATCGAGGCGCAGTTGACCGGTACGGCCACACCGGAAATGCTGGCGCGGAAACGGAAATCCCCCAGACCGGTGATCAACTGCCTCCACGTGCATGATGAACCGCTTCGCGTTTACCCCTATGGGGAAGCGGCTGCCCAGGTTATCGGGTATGTCCAGTACACCGGAGAACCCATGGCAGGCATTGAGGCGGTGTTTAATGACTACCTGGAGTGTCAGTCCGGCGTGCTGCGCGCACGGGTGGACAAAGACCGCCGCATGCTTGCCTCGGAAACGGTCGCTCTCGAACCGCCCCGCGGCGGCGACATGCTGCAGTTGACTCTTGATATCGCTATGCAGCGCCGGCTGGAACAGGCTCTGGACACGGCCATTGAAAAATTCTCCGCCCCGGCCGGTGTCGGAGTTTTTATGGATCCGCACACCGGAGCGATCTTCGCCATGGCCACCCGTCCGGGCTTCGATCCCAACCGGTATAACGCCTATCCCGATGCGTATCGGAAAAACCGGGTCATTCATGACGTATTCGAACCCGGTTCTTCCTTCAAAATCGTGACGGCCTCCGCCGCGCTGGAAATGCGGCAGGTGCGACTCGACGAAATCATCGACTGCGAAGGCGGTACCGCCAATTTCTTCGGACACCGGGTCAGGGACTATCACAAGATGGGACTGGCGCCCTTCACCAAATGTTTTGAGGAATCCAGTAATATTGCCATGATCAAAGTGGCCAGCCGCATCGGTCCCGTGTATTTTGACGAATGGATCCAGCGTTTCGGCTTTTATCAGAAAACCTCCCGCGATTTCCCGGGAGAGGCCCGAGGGCTGTATAAACCGTTGCGGGATCCCGATCATCCCGAGCGCCTGATCAACGTCAAACAGCGCTGGTCGAAACTGACGATGACCGCCCTGCCCATGGGCCAGGAAATTTCTGTCACAACCATGCAATTAGTACGCGCCATGGCCGTCATCGCCAACGGCGGATTTCTCGTGGAACCTTACGTGGTGGAGCGGGCTGTTTCCCGGGACGGTCTGATCACTTACGAACATCAGGCGCCAGAACCGGTTCGGGTGCTCTCCCCGGACACAGCAGAAACCATGAAGATGCTCTGCCATCAGGTCGTACTGCGAGGTACAGGCAAACGGGCAAACATCATGGAATATCGCGTGGGGGGGAAAACCGGTACGGCCCAGATGGCCCGAACAGACGGCCCCGGGTATGATCCCGACCGGTATACCGCTGTGTTCGTCGGTTTCGCCCCGGTGGCCGAGCCCCGGATCGTGGGAGCGATAGTGATTTTTGAACCCAAGGGATGGCCTCGCACCGGTGGATATGTCAGCGCTCCCGTCTTTCGGGAAGTGGTCGCCGAAGCTCTGGCGTCCATGGGCGTAGAACAGGACCCGGTGACCGATCCTGAGGTCATCGCCGAATACCAGAAGCAACTGGCCCTCAAAGCGAAAAATTCCGGCAGCAAAACCGCCAGCGGGGATACCGCTGTACCCCAGCCACCTGCCGTGTCGCAAGCCACGGCTGCAGATGACGCCGACACCCTATCTGAGCGGCCCGACACCGCGGACGATGAGGATACCTTGCCTCTTGAAGCACTGATCGCACCGCTGGACGGTATCTCCCTGGTCGCCCGACAAAGCGCCGGGCCGGGGGTTGAAAATACAATGCCCAACCTTATCGGCCTGACCAAGAGACAGGCCCGCGAACGTCTGCAGCGGGTGAACCTCCCCATGGACGCCCGTGGCGCCGGATGGGTCGTCGCTCAGGATCCTCCCCCGGGAACCGATCTGACCAATGTATCCATTTGTACGTTAACCTTTTCCAACACCGGCGAATGGCTGCCTATCGCTGACCTGTCGCCGATTGAACCCAATACCGATACCGACTCGAAGGAGGAGCGTGAAACGTCGTGACGGGTAGAGAACTTTGCGCCAGACTGGGCATTTCCCCAAAGATACCGGTCGAATGGATCTTCTCGGCAGTCACCCGAGACTCCCGGAAAGTGGTGCCAGGCGCCCTTTTTGTGGCTGAACGGGGCTCCAAAGCGGATGGCCACGACTTCGCCGAGCAGGCGGCCGCTGCCGGAGCCGTCGCCATTATCGGCGAACGGGAAGGACTCACCGCCCTCGCGGGACTGCCCTACCTTCGTGTCCCCGACGCGCGGATCGCCTGCGGTATTGCCGCTCACGCGCTGGCTGGTGACCCTACCCGCGCCCTTACCGTCCTTGGGATCACCGGGACCAATGGAAAAACCAGCACTGCCCACATGGTCGAGGCCATCCTGAACCAGGTCGGCAGACCCTGCGCGAATTTCGGCACCATTACCTTCCGGGTCGGTGGCGAGGAATTGCCCGCACCCCATACCACCCCCTTCGCCGAAGATCTGGTTGACCTTTTTTTGCGGGCCATGCACGCCGGACAGCGTCATGTGGTCATGGAAGTCAGTTCACACGCGCTGGATCAGGAACGGGTTGCGGGGGTGCTTTTTGATGCCGCCGCTTTCACCAACCTGACCCGGGATCACCTTGATTATCACCCTGACATGGAGGCGTATTTTCAGGCGAAACGGAAACTATTCGAAAGAGTGGGGCGGTTTCAGTCCCCGAAAGAAAACGGTGTATCTCCCTATACCGTGGTCAACCGCGAGGATCCCGCATGGGAACGCTTCCGGGATGCCTCACCGGTGCCCTGTATCACCTGCGGTATTGACGGTGACGTCCGGGCGGAGCAGATTCAGATGGACTTGCGGGGCAGCCGATTCCGGCTCATCACCCCGCGGGGAACTGCCGACGTCGCTATGCGTCTGACCGGCAGACACAATATTCAGAATGCCCTGTGCGCGGCAGGCCTATGCTACGGTCTCGGCCTGAGCCCCGATGAAATCGCTACAGGGCTTTCCGCGATGCGCCGAGTTCCCGGCCGATTCGAACTGGTGGACCGCGGTCAGCCATTCAGTGTTATCGTCGACTACGCACACACGGACGACGGCCTGCGCAATGTGCTCGAAGCCGTCCGCCCCCTCTGCAAGGAACGTGTCATCGTCGTGTTCGGTTGCGGGGGGGACCGGGACCGCGGTAAACGGCCCAAAATGGGAGCGGTTGCCGCCAAACTCGCCGATCTCATCATCCTTACCTCCGACAATCCCCGCACTGAGGATCCCCTGCGGATCCTCATGGACATTGAAGTGGGCGTACAACAGCGGGGCAAAAGGAAATACGAAGACTATGAAGTGATTGAGGACCGCGAGGCAGCCATCCGTAAGGCCCTGCAAACCGCGCGCCCAGGAGACGCGGTAGTTATCGCCGGCAAGGGCCATGAACCCTATCAGATCATCGGTACAAAACGGTATCCCTTTGACGACCGCGAAGTGGCCGCCCGGCTGCTCGAGGAACTACGGCCATGACGCTGAATTACACGCTTGAAGAACTGGCCGGAATCATCGGCGCGGAAAAACCCGTACCCGAAAAAGCCGGCATCCGTTTCCATGCCGTTTCCACGGACAGCCGGACCATCCGGCCCGGAGAGGTCTTTTTTGCCCTTTCCGGCGAGCGATTCGACGGCAACCGTTTTGTCGCGGACGCTTTCGCGAAAGGGGCTGCCGCAGCCGTCTGCCGCAACCCGGCACCCGGCGGAATATGTCTGCTGACCGCTGATCCCCTTGAAGCGTTGCAGCGTCTGGCCTCCTATCACCGCACCCGAAGCCGGGCCACCGTCATCGCCATCACGGGTTCCTGTGGCAAGACCACCACCAAAAACATGCTCCGTGAAGTGCTGGAAGGACTCGGACCGGTCGCGGCTACCCCGGGAAACCTCAACAACGAAATCGGATGTCCCCTCTCACTGCTGCAAATTGATGCTGACAGCCGCTTCGCCGTAATTGAAATGGGCGCGAACCACAAAGGGGAAATTCGTCGGTTGTGTGAAATGGCAACCCCGGACGAGTCGATGGTCACCCTGGTCGCGCCCGCTCACCTGGAAGGCTTTGGTTCCATCGAGGAAGTCGCCCTAACCAAGGAAGAAATCCGAGAAGGACTGCATCCTGGCGGGGTGTTTTACACCAATATTGACAATCCTTATTGCGCGGCGATGGGTGAACGGCACACCGGGCCGGTAGTGCGGTTTGGTTCTGACCACCGGGCGGATGTCCGCCTGATGACAGCGGAACGCCTGCCGGATGGCCGGCTGCGGGCAATCATTGAGCCGATCGGGGAACTTCTGCTCAACCTTCCCGTCCGGGCTCAGTTGACCAGCGTGCTGGCCTGCGCGGCGGTGGGCCTGCGGCACGGGCTGCCCGACCTGAAGGAACGGCTCGAAGTCGCAAGCGCCCGGGCCGACCGCATGCGGATCCGGCGGATTGGCCCGCTGACCGTGCTTGACGACACCTACAACGCCAACCCGGCCAGCATGCGGGCCGCTCTGGAAGCCCTGGTGGAGTTGTGCGGCACGGGCGGACGGGCCGCCGCGCTGGGCTCCATGTTCGAACTGGGATCGGACGCGCCCGCGCTGCACCGGGAAATCGGCGCGCTGGCCGCCCGGCTTGGCGTGGAAAGACTGTACGTCCTAGGGCCCAACGCGCAGGATTACGCAGCAGGCGCCCATGATGCCGGCATGGTTCGCGTGCTGGAATGCGGCAATCACGAGGACATGGCCCAGGCGGTGATCGATGACGCGAAGCCAGGCGACACCCTGCTGGTCAAAGGCTCCCGTGGAACCCGGATGGAGCAACTGATTTCCCGGATGGTGGAACACTGGGGTGAAACGGAGAAGGCGAATATCCCGTCCTCCCGACGGAATGGAGACGGATAATGTTTTATTATCTGGCGGAATGGCTATCACCATCGTTTGGTGTTTTAAACGTCTTTACTTATCATACTGTGCGTGCTGGAGCCTCCGCTGTCACCGCATTTCTCTTCTGTCTCGTGGTCGGCCCGCCTGTGATCCGTTTTCTCCGCGCGAAAAAATTGGGCCAGCCCATCAAAAAAGAACACGTCGCGGCCCTTCATGAATTGCACAAAACCAAATCCGGAACGCCTACCATGGGCGGAATTCTCATCCTGACCGGTGTGCTCTTCGCGCTTCTGCTCTGGGGAAGACTGGAAAACCGCCTGCTGTGGATGGCCGTGCTGGTCTGCCTTATCCTGGGAGCGGTGGGATTTCTGGACGACTACATCAAACTGATCCGTAAACACAACAGCGGTCTGAGTGCCCGGGCGAAACTCTTAGGTCAACTGGCGGCTGGCGGCGTGCTGGGGTGTTGGCTTTACTGGAGTCCCATTACTGCCAGCCCCATCACGTTCTCCGCCCGGGACGTGCTCGACTGGCAGGCACTGGCCGTGGAACTGCAGCATGGTAACGCTGAAAGCGCCATGGGCCGCATCCGCGACCGCATGGGACCCGCAGCCCGCGGCGCATTAGAAGTATTGCGGGAACACCCCGAACTGCTGTCGGACCCGGGAATCCGTAACTCGCTCATCCAGGGACTGAACACCGCCCTCATAGCCCCGGACCTGTACGATCCCGATGCATGGCGTAACATCGAACTGCCGGATTCGGTGGTTACCCTGCTGAAATCCAGTCCCCGCGGTGGAGATGACAGTAATACACGCCGGATCAATCGCGCGCTCATTGAAGCCGTTCTGCCGCGCGCTGTGGCCGCCAGCCGGGCCCACTCGCACACCAGCATCGGCGTCCCCGGATTCAAAGACCTGTTCATCCCGCTGGGACCGTTTTATATCCTTTTT
>Ga0068707_1002297_pt1 | contig 13503 bp, 11 predicted proteins | sample YNPNPMetaG_FD_66600 | JGI IMG/M metagenome (GOLD analysis project Ga0068707, IMG submission 66600) | Anoxygenic and chlorotrophic microbial mat microbial communities from Yellowstone National Park, USA - YNP NP MetaG | ecosystem: Environmental > Aquatic > Thermal springs > Hot (42-90C) >... | reverse complement strand
GGCCGGGCTTCGGGAGCTCGGGGGCGGCGGGCGGCGCGGCCGCGGTCGGGGGGGCGTCCAAGGGATCCTCGCCCGGACTGTACCCCCGGCCCGGAAGGTTTTCAAGCGGATGGAGAAGGCCACGCGCGGGGGCCAGCCCGGCCGCGTCCCGGGGCAGTCCCGCGGAAAGGAGTGTCGACCGGTCACCCTGTTCCCGTTTTCCACCGCCTCCACAGGCCCCGGACGAGGAGCGGCAGGCCCGCGGCGGCGAACGCCCCTGCCGCCCCCCGGGCCCACCGGAGGGATTCGGCCCACGCGCCCCCCACCATCTCCGGATACCGAAGGATCCACAGGATCGAAACCCCGGGGGCCGCCGCCAGGACGGCCCCCATGAGGAGCGCGACGGTTCCGGCGGGGTCCCGCCGGTGCCGATAGAGCCCCCATCCCCCCGCCAGGACCAGGAGCCCTCCCGCTCCCGTTCCGATCAGGCACTCCCCCAGGGGCGGACCGTAGCGGCGCCGGGGGGCCCCGGTCCAGTCGAAGGATTCCCGCGTGTGGGCGATCCCTGCCAGGCGGGCGCTCTCGCAAAGCCTGTTCTCCACCTCTTCATGGGCCGCCTGCATCGCATTCCCGCAGAAGCTGTCGAAGGGCCAGACGTATTTCGCCCGCAGGGCCCAGCGGTAGGCCTCCTTCCCTTTACCCATTTTTAGGTAGCATGCGGAAATCCCCATCGCCGCCCAGTGCCGGTAATTGGCCTCCACCTCCATGATGCTGGATCCCCGGAACCCCCCGTCCTCCACGTCGCTGCGAATCAAATCCTCCAGGATGCGGATGGCCCCGTCGTAGTCCCCCCGGGCGTACCGGACGCGCGCCAGCCCCTCGTACGCGGCCGCCCGCTGCCGCCCCGCCCCCCGGGAATGGATCACCCGAAGGAACGCCGATTCGTCGGGTTTCCCCATCGCGTCCAGCAGCTTCGCCTGGATCAGCCGGAAGGCCGCCTCCTCCACCGCGTTCAGATCCCGCCGCTCCAGGCAGTGCACGGTGCGGCAGAGCGCCTCCTCGTACCGTTCCCCGCGGCACAGGTCCAGGATTTCCTCTTCCTCGGCGGCCAGCTCCGGACGCCCCTCGGCCCGCCTCGGACGGTCCTCCCCGGATGGGGGGCGCGGCAGGAAACGGCTTGCCGAATGGGCATAGGCCGCGACCAGGCACAGGCCCAGGGAGACCGCGCCCCAGGGCCAGGACCGGCTCCAGGTCATGGCCGACTCCTCCGGAGATCCCTGCCCATGTGACGCCCGGCGTCGGCCGGACCGTTCATCCCTGCCGCGGTCCCGTTCCTCCCGTTCCGCCCCGGCGGATCGGGATCTGGCGGCGCCCCTCCCCGCCGGGCGCTATAATCGGGGAACCGTGCGCGTCCTCCACCTGTTCGGCGACTGGAAATGGACCGGCCCCTCGGAGCCCACGCTGGACCTCTGCCTGGAGCTCCGGGCCCTCGGCCTGGAGGTCGATCTCGCCTGCCCCCCGGCCCCGCCCGGGACGGAGCGGAGCCTGCCGGAACGGGCCCGCCGGGGCGGGCTGGAGCCGCGGCACGATCTGGGGCTGGAGCGCACGATCTCGCCCCTTCGCAACCTCTCCGACCTCCTCCGGATCGCCGCGGCCTGCCGCGAATACGATCTCCTTCACGTCCACTTCTCCCACGACCACATCGTGGGCGGCCTGGCCGCCCGGAAGTCCCGCCGCGCCCGGATCGTCCGCACCAACCACAAGGCGGTCCCCACCCCGTGGACCCCCGGGACCAGCCTGCTCTACCGGCGCCTCACGGACGGCTACCTCACCTTCTCGCAGGCGGCCCTGGAGGCGGACGTCCGCCGGTTCGGCGTCCGCGGCTGGAAGATCGATCCCGCCCTGCGCCTGGAGCGGTTTGTCCCCCGGGAAGTTCCCCGCGACGGGTTCGTCCTCGGCGTGGTGGCCCGGATGCAGCGCCACCGGCGCTTCGACGTCCTTCTGCAGGGGGTCAAGCAGGCCCGCGTCCCCGACCTCCGCCTCGTCATCGTCGGCCGGGGGACCCACATGAACGAGGTCGCCGTCGAGCCCGCCCGGCGGCTGGGGCTGACGAACGTGACCTTCACGGGGTACCTCGGGGAGCGGTACCTCGACGCCGTGGCGGGGTTCGACGCGCTCCTCTTCCTCGTCCCCGGCTCGGACGGGACGTGCCGCGCGCTCCGGGAGGCGATGGCCATGGGGAAGGCGGTCATCGGGGCCCGCCGCGGGATGATCCCGGAGATCGTGGAGGACGGCCGCACGGGGCTGGTGATCGACGACACGCCGGAAAACATCGCCCGGGCGATCGAGCGGCTGGCCGCCGACCGCGGTCTCTGCCGCGCGATGGGCCGCGCCGGCCGGGAGAAGGCGCTCCGCTGCTACGACCTCCGCCGCCAGGCCGCCGCCGTCCGGGACGCCTACGCGGCGGTCCTGGCCCGGTCCCCTACTTGAGGTCGACCGCGTAGAGGGACGTCCGCGCCGTGATGTACAGGGTGGTCCCGCCGAAGCAGAGATTCGACGGGACCTCGGGGACCCGGAGGAGCACCAGGGGCTTCCCCTCCGGGTCGAAGACCTCCACCCCCTGGCGGGTCGTGGTGTAGAGATTCCCCCGGGCGTCGAGCTTCATCCCGTCGCACGCCACGGGGGCGTGCTCCTTGCGGTCCCGCAGCGTCCCGTCGGGGCCGACCGCGTAGCTGTAGATCTTGCCGCCGCCGTGGTCGGCGACGTAGAGGCGCTCCCGGCCCATCTCGATCCCGTTGGGGCGGACCAGGTCGTCCGCCACCCGGACGACCGGGCCCCCTCCGGGCGGAATGTAGTAGACCGCCTCCCGGTCCTGCTCCATGTCGTCGCGATTCCCATAGCGGGGGTCGGTGAAGTAGATGCCCCCCTTGCCGTCAAGGCACAGGTCGTTGGGGGAGTTGAGCTTCTTGCCGCCGTAGGCGTCCGCCAGCACGGTGACCGTCCCGTCCCTGGCGATCCGCGTGACCCGGCGGTTGCGGCCCTCGCAGACGACGAGGCTGCCGTCCCGGTCGAAGCGCAGGCCGTTGGCGCCCCCCGAGTTCTCCCGCCAGACGCGGAGCTCCCGGCCGTCCCACACCATGATCCGGTTGTTGGGGATGTCGGTGAAGTAGACGCTCCGGTCGCCGTCCCAGGCGGGGCCCTCCGTGAACTTCATCCCTCCGGCGAGTTTCCGGACTTCGCCCGCCTTCGTGGGAGCGACCCCCTCCTGCAGGCAGGCCAGAACGAGGAGCGCTTCGATCATGACGGCCTCCCGGATGCCCGGGCCGCGATTATAGGGGCCGGGGACTCAGGGTTCCACGAATCCGTACGCCTGGTTCCGCCGCCGGGGCCGGAACCCGAGATCCCCGATGAGGGCCCGCATCCGCGCCTCCGTCGTCCGGAAGTCCGCCCCGGCCGCCCGCACGACGTTCTCCTCCAGCATCGTCGAGCCCAGGTCGTCGGCGCCGAACCTCAGGGCCAGCTGGGCAATCTTCTCCCCCTGGGTCACCCAGGAGGCCTGGAGGTGGGGGATGTTGTCCAGGTAGAGGCGCGCCACGGCCAGCGTCCGGAGGTATTCGGCCCCCCCGGCCGGCCGGATCCCTGCCAGCCGGGTGTTCCCCGTCTGCATCGTCCAGGGGATGAAGGCCGTGTATCCTCCCCCGTTCCCGCGGGCCCGCGCCCGGTCCTGCTGCTCCCGGATCCGGCGGAGGTGCTCCACGCGCTCCGCCCGCGTCTCGACGTGGCCGAACACCATCGTCGCGGTGGTCCGCATCCCCAGCCGGTGGGCCTCCTCCATGACCTCCAGCCACTGGTTCGCGGTCCCCTTGCGGGGGCTCAGGGCGCCGCGGACCCGGTCCACCAGGATCTCCGCCCCGCCGCCCGGCAGCGAATCGAGCCCCGCGGTCCTCAGCCGCCGCAGGATCTCCCCCACCTCGAGGCCCTGGAGGACGGCCAGGTGGCGGATCTCGGGGGGGGAGAAGCCGTGGACGTGCAGGCCTGCCGCCTTGATGGACCGCAGGAGGTCCTCGTACCACTCCAGGGGAAGTTCCGGGTGAAGCCCTCCCTGGAGGAGGATCTGGATCCCCCCGGCGGCCTTCGTCTCGCGCAGCTTGGCCTCGAGCTCCTCCCGCGACAGGACGTATCCCTCGGGATGTCCGGGGGGACGGTGGAAGGCGCAGAAGGCGCAGCCGGAGATGCAGATGTTGGTGTAGTTGACGTTCCGGTCGACGATGTAGGTGACCACCGGCTCGGGATGGAGGCGCCGCCGGACGGCGTCGGCGGCCTCCCCCAGGTCCAGGAGGTCCCCCTCCTCGAGGAGAAGGAGGGCCTCCGCCTCGGAGAGCCGCCCGCCCTCCTTGGCCTTTCCCAGGAGGTCAGAGATAGGTCCGGACATGGTTCCAGAAGAGATGCAGGCCCGCGCGTTCGGCGGGGCCGAACGTGTAGGTCAGGCATTCCGCCAGGTAGCCCCGGCAGAACCGGGGCGTCAGCCCCAGCCGGGCCGCCTCCCTCCGGGCGATCGCGTCGAGGCGCTTCAGCCCGCGGTCCCGCGCCTCCCGGAGGATCCGCGCGATCTCGCGGGCGCGGGGATGGCCCCGCCGGTGGGCCCACAGGGCGTAGACCATCGGCCGGCCCGTGAAGGCCTTCCATTCGTTCCCGAGGTCCAGGTGCGGCACCCCCCGGGGGAGGAAGGAGGCGTCCCCGATGGTCACCGCGGCGTCCACCCCGCGCCAGGAGAGCCCCCGGCCGGGATCCCGCAGGACATAGGAGGGCCTCAGGCCGTACCGGCGCTCCAGGATCACCCGCGCCAGCAGGTTGGACGTCTTCGAGTTGCGGTCCAGCGCCACCCGGCGGAGCTCCAGGATCTCCCGCCGGTGGTAGAGCCGCACGCTGTCGGTCTTCCCCGGGGAGGCGATGGCGATCCCCGGCACGTGGTCCAGCCTCCGCCGCAGGACCTCCACGGAGGGGACGATCGCCGCGTCCACCTCCCCGGCCTCGAGCAGGTCCGCGAGCTCCGACGGCGGGCGGAAGACGACGCCGCGCAGTCCTTCGACCAGGGGACGCCCGTTCAGGTACGGGACGCAGCCGAACCGGAGCGGGTTCATACCGCTTCGTTCACGAGCTTGAGGCCCGTGAAGCGGCAGAAGCGCTCGAGGTCCCGGACCAGGTCCCCGTAGCAGGTCACGCGGTGCAGGCCGTGGGACCAGTTGTGCCAGAGTTTCACGGGGTCGCCGTCCAGGCGGACCACGATCTTCGTGCGGCAGCCGCGCTCGAGGAAGGGGGCCTCGAGGATCCGCCCGGTGAAGTACCGGATCTGGTCGGTCCCCGCGAGGATCGCCTGGGTCACCCGCTGGCCGGCCCGCATGCGGACCTGGGGGACGCAGCCCTCCTGGCGCTCCATGATCGTGCGCAGGCGGTAGGGAGCGGCGGGCCCCCCGGGGCCGTCCATCCGGCGGCTCCCCAGGCAGTGGGCCAGGATGATGGCCCGCTGGGATTCGTCCATCGTGGGGTCGCTGATGAACCCGGGCCGCCCCGACAGCCCCTGCAGGATGAGCTGGGTCATCGCGCTGGCGAGGTCCGCCTCGCAGATCCCGGAAAGGCCGAGGTCGTTGAGCCGCACGAAGCCGACGCAGGGGAAGGCCGGCAGCTTCCGGTACATGGTGCCGTAGCAGTCCACGGTGAGGGCCGTCGCCTTCTCCTCCGTCATCACGCGCTCAAAGGCCAGCGCCAGGCGGCAGGACCGGAAGATCTCCTCGGGACCGGGCTCGACGACCTCCAGGGCCTCCCGCGTCCAGGTCCGGGCCTCCTTCTCCGCCTCGCCGGCATCCACGGCCTCGTAGGCGGCCAGCATCCGGGGGAGCTCGAGGACCTGGATCCTCGTGCCGAACCGGTCGGAGATCGCCTTGAGGTAGTCCGCCGAGAGGGTCCGGGTCGTGAGGTCGAGGATCTTCCCCTCCCGGAGGTGGTGGATCGCCCGGAAGGGACGGACGGCCCGGGCCAGCTCCTCGAGGTCGCTGGTCAGGACGCATTCCAGGAGCTCCCCGCCGGGCCCGTTCCGGATCGCCCCGAACCGGGTCCACTCGTGGCCCGAATAGGGGGCCGCGTAGAGCATGGTGGGCTTCTTGAAGGCCAGGAGCTCCTTGAGCATCTCCGTGATGCCCATGGACAGGTGGATGGCCAGGACGCCGTCGGCCCCCAGGACCGCCTCCTTGAGCCCCGCCACCTGCTCCTTTTTCGTCACCAGCGTGTTGACGACAAAGTCCACGTCGGCGAAGGCCGGCGCCATGCGGGAGAAGGCGTCCTCGTAGCGGCGGACCTCTTCTTCCAGGTTCATCAGGGGGGTGGGCCAGTGGGCGTTGGGGATGCCCAGGTAGATCTTGGCGACCTTGACCCGGGACGACCAGCAGCCCGGGCTGACCAGGGGGAGTCCCGGCTCCCGCCGCCGGGCCGGCCCGGCGCATCCCAGCCCGAGGGCGCAGATCCCGCCCGCCGCCGCCCCGAGGAATTCCCGCCGCCTCCAGTTCTTGTTCATGGTCAGAACCTCCGGGACGCCCATACTAGCCGGGATCCCCGCTCCCTGCAACGAATCCCTCTCCGCGTTCCGGGGGGGCGCGCCGGCGGGACGGGCTGGAGGGGAGGTGAGGTCCCCGGGGGGTCGGGGCGGCCGCCCGGACGGCGGGACCGGCGCCGGAATCGGCCCCGGATTCTTACCGGTCCTGCCGTCCGGCGTATTAGGATTGGTTCGGTTTGATAGCCCTTGGCTACGGCCGGGAGTCGAGGGATGTCCATTTCGCGACGGGATCTCCTGGTGCGGACCGCGGCCCTGGCGGCCGTGCGGGCGGCGCCGGTGGAGGCGGTGGTCCGGCCCCGGGAATACCCCCGGGCCCTGCGCAACCCCCTCATGGGGTTCCGCCCCAGCCTGGGGGAACGGGCCTTCGCCCATGAGTACGCCACGCTGGGCCGCCAGTACATCAGGTGGAACGAGATCGAGAACGCCGAGTCCGACGGGCCGGACCGGATCCGCGCCTTCTGCGAGGCGCGGTGGAAGGGAATCGAGGAGCGGAACATCAAGGTCATCCCCCGCGTCTACCTCCACTGGTCCGCCGAGGACCAGAAGTACTGGCCGGCGGACCTCAAGGCCGACGACTACTCCAGCGACCCGTTCCGCCGGCGCGTCGTGCGCCTCGTGGAACGTCTCGGCGCCCTGTGGGACAACGACCCCCGCGTCGCCTTCCTCGAGATGGGCCTCATCGGCAAGTGGGGCGAGCACCACAGCCCGTCGGTCTCCCCCGAGCTGCAGAAGCTCCTCGGGGACGCCTTCACGAAGGCCTTCCGGAACAAGAAGGTCATGGTCCGCCATCCCTGGGATTTCAGGGACTACTCCTTCGGCATCCACTGGGACTCCTGGGCCCACCACGACCAGATGGCGACCCATGGGGCGTGGATCGAGAAGATCGCCCCGCGCTGGAAGGTCGCCCCGATCGGCGGCGAGACCGCCTACAACTGGGGGCGTTACCGGGTCCAGCCGGGGGACGATCCGAACGACACCCTGTCCGATCCCGTCCACCGGCGCTTCCTGGTCGACACGATCCGGCGCCTCCATTGCAACCACCTGGGATGGGTGGCGAACTACGACCCGAAGAACGAAAAGGCGCGCGCGGGGGCCGAGGAGGTGCAGCGCGCCTTCGGGTACCGGTTCGTGCTCGACGAGGTCCGGTATCCCGCCTCGGTGGTTCCCGGCCGGTCCTTCGCCGTTTCGTTCGTCGTGCGGAACCTGGGGTCGACGCCCCTGTATTACCGCTGGCCGGTGGAGGTGAGCCTGCTGGATCCCGCCATGAGGGCGCCGGTCTGGACGGGGATCTTCAAGGACGCCGATCCGCGGTCCTGGATGCCGGGGGATTCCTGGGACGAGAAGGCGCAGGCCTATGCCGAGAAACCGGCCCCGGTGACGGTCCGGGGGGAGTTCGCGCTTCCTTCCTCCCTCCCCGCGGGGGAGAAGATCCTGGCCCTGGCCCTTCTGGATCCGGGGGGGCGTCTTCCGGCGGCGCGGTTCGCCGTGGTGAACTACTTCAAGGGGGGGCGGCATCCCCTCGGCCGGATCGGCGTGGGGGCCGCGCCGCCGAAGGTGGAGCTGGATCCCTCCCTCTTCGACGACCCCTCCCAGGACCGTTCGCTCCGCTACGGGACCGGGCCCTGACGGGAGGGTCTCCCGCAGCCTAATGCATGAAGGAGATCGATGCCCATGGATTTCATGAACCTGCTCCGGACCCTGGTGTTCCTTGCGGGACTGCCCCAGGAGGGCCCGCGCGTGGCCCTCGAGGGGGACCGCACGCCGCCTCCGGCCGCCTTCGCCGCCGCCGAGATCCGGGCGGCCCTCGGCGCGTCGGGGGTGGCGGTCTCGGACGGGCCCGCCTCGGGGGGGCCCCGCATCGCCCTCCGGCTCGACCCGGCGGCGGGGCTGGAGGCGCAGGCGTATGTCGTGGAGGTGGGGGAGGGTCCCGCCGTGCGCGTTCTGGCCTCCGACCCCGCCGGGCTTCTCTACGGGGGGCTGGAGCTGGCGGAGATGATCCGGCTGGGCGGCTGGCCGGCGGGGGTGCGTCCCGTCCGGGGCCGGCCCGCCATCGCCCGCCGCGGCATCAAGTTCAACATCCCCCTCGACGTCCGCACCCCCAGCTACTCCGACGCGGGCGACTCGGCCCAGCGGAACCTTCCCGAGATGTGGAGCCTCGAGTTCTGGCGCGAATTCCTCGACGAGATGGCCCGCCACCGCTTCAACGTCCTGACCCTGTGGAATCTCCACCCCTTCCCCTCGCTGGTCCGGGTGCCCGAGTACCCCGAGGTCGCCCTCGACGACGTCCAGCGCACCACGGTCCCCTTCGACGACACCTTCAGTCTCACCGGGACCGACATGGTCCGCCCCGGGATGCTGCGCCGCACCGAGATCGTCCGCCGGATGTCCATCGACGAGAAGATCCGCTTCTGGCGCACGGTGCTGGAGCATGCGCGGGACCGGGCGATCGAGGTCTACTGGTTCACCTGGAACGTCTTCACCTGGGGGGCGGAAGGGAAGCACGGGATCACCTCCGACCGGGCCAATCCCGTCACGATGGACTACTTCCGCCGGAGCGCGAGGGAGCTGGTGCTGACCTATCCCCTGCTGGCGGGGCTCGGCATCACCGCCGGGGAGAACATGCCCGCCCGGGGAGGGGGCCTCACCAAGGAGCAATGGCTGCGGGAGACGTACGGGCGGGGGATCGAGGAGGCCCTCCAGAGGCAGCCGGGGCGGACGTTCCGGGTCATCCACCGCTGCCACCAGACGTCGCTTCAATCCGTCCTGGATCCCTGGAAGGATTACCCCGGTCCCTTCGACCTGAGCTTCAAGTACGCCCAGGCGCACATGTACGCCTCCCCCGAGCCGCCCTTCGCCCGGAAGGCGCTGGCGGCGCTGCCGCCGGGGCGCCGGATGTGGATGACGATCCGCAACGACGATTTCTACAACCTGCGATGGGGGGATCCCGCCTTCGCCCGGGCGTTCCTGCGCGGCCTCCCCGGTCCGGACCGGCTGGCAGGCTTCACCATGGGCCCGGACGGCATCGTCTGGGGCCGCGAGTTCCACCTGGCGGATCCGGGGTCTCCCCCCCCGCTCACCCTCCGGCGGCAATGGTACAGCTTCATGATCTGGGGCCGCCTGGCCTACGATCCCTCCCTTCCGGACGAGCTCTTCGAACGGGCGCTCGGCCACCGCTTCCCCGAGGCCCCCGCCTCCAAGCTCTTCGAGGCCTTCGCCCGGGCTTCTCGGATCGTCCCCCTGGTCAACCGGTTCCACTGGGAGGATTACGACTTCCAGTGGTATCCGGAGGCGTGCACCAGCCATCCGCGGTACAAGGGGTTCCACACCGTGGCGCACTTCGTGAAGGGGCGGACGATGCCGGGGAGCGGGCTGTCCAACACCCCCGAGGATGCCGCCCGGGTCGCCGGGGAGCTGCGGGGGCACGCGCGGGCGGTGCGGGAGCTGCTCGCCGCGATGCCCCCCGGCCGGGATCCCGAGCTCCGGTGCACGCTGGAGGACCTGGAGGCCCACTCCCGTCTGGGGGACTACTATGCGGACAAGATCCTCGGGGCGGCCGCGCTGGCGGAGTTCGACCGGACGGGGCAGGAGGCCCGCCGGGAGGCCGCCGTGCGGCATCTGGAGTCCGCGGCGGGCCATTGGAAGCGCTACGCCGACCTGGCGGCCCGCCAGTACCGTCCCCAGCTCCTGACCCGTCTGGGGTTCGTGGACCTGGGGGCCCTGGAGGGGAAGGTGCGGGAGGACATCGTGCTGGCGCGGGAGTGGAAGCCGCGGTGAGGATCAGCCCGCCGGGGGAGGGGAGAGGTCCTGCCGCGGGGGCGGGGGCTCCTTCGCCCCCTTCTCTTCCTCTTCGATGGGCATCCGCCGGATGCCGGAGGCGCGGGACTCGGCCACGGCGACCTCCCGGGCGAGGGCGCGGTGCTGCTCGGCCAGGCGCCGGAGCATCTTGACCCGGGCCTGCGTCTCGGCGGCCCGGTCGTGACCGGGGCAGGCCTCCAGGAATTTCTGCAGCGTCTCCGCCGCCGCCTCGTATTTCCGCAGCGCGAACTGCGCCTGGGCCAGCTCCGTGGCATAGTCGAAGTCGCGGGGATTCAGGGCGAAGGCGCGGGAGAGGGCCTCCTCGGCCTGGGCATGCATGCCGATCTCGAAATAGGTGATGCCCAGATTGTAGAAGTAATGGGACTGGGTGGGGTCGATCTCGCTGGCCATCTTGAAGACCATGGCGGCGTAATCCAGGAGGCCCTTGCGGCGGTAGAGTTCGCCGACGTTGTTGAACGCCTTGTGATAGGTGGGATCCACGTCGATGCACTTCCGGTAGGCCTCGATGGCGGGATCCAGGTTCCCGAGTTGGGCCTGGGCCATGCCCAGGTAGGCCCAGGCGCGGTGGAACTTGGGATCGGCCTCCACGGCCTGCTGGAAGCAGCGGACGGCCTCGGCCGGGCGGCCCTTCTTGAAATGCTCGGCGCCCTGGGCGTAGAAGGACAGCGCGGGGGAGGGAGGTTCCGCCATCAGGAGGCGCCCCCGGCGAGCTTCCGCAGGACCTCGCCGGCCGTGACGACGCCGATGAGCCGGCGGCCGCGCAGGACGTAGGCTTGGCGCGCCCCGGCGGCGGAGAGCCGGGCGGCCACCTCCACCAGGGACTCGTCCTCCTGGATGGCCTGGTAGCCGTTGGTGGCGACCAGGTCGAGACTTCCCACGGGGGCGTCCGCCCGGGCGCGGAGGGCGGCCTCCAGGGGGGCGGAGGATCCCGGCATCCCCAGCCGCAGGAGCGCGGAGGCGGCGATCTCCCCCACCAGGTTCCCTTCCTCGTCCACCACCGGGACGGCCTCGAGGCGGCCGGAGGACATGATCTCCAGGACCCGGCCGAGCGGGGTCCGGGCGGTGACGACCGGGACGGGACGGGCGGCGGCCTCTCCGGGGACCCCGGCCGACAGCTCCGCGATCGCATTCAGGAGCTCCTCGGGCGTGCGGGCCCGCACGATCCGGCGGGCGGCCTCCCGCACGCTGAAGAGATTGAGGAACTGGGACAGGGTCCGCAGGTAGAGGTCCGAATGTCTCTTGGGGACGGCGAAGAGGACCACCACGCGGATGGGGTTCCCGTCGGGGGCCTTGAAATCGATCCCCTCGGGGGCGGTGCCCACGGCGATCCGGATGGCCGCCACCTTCTCGGTTCGGGCATGGGGGAAGGCTCCGCCCTGGGCCATGGAGAAGGGGCCCAGCTTTTCCCGCTCCGACAGGGCCGCGCGGAGCTCGTGGGGGGCCAGGCCCGGCGTCCCCTCGGCCATGAGGCGGACGATCTCGTCCAGGGCCTCCTCCTTGGTTCGGGCGGAAAGCCCGCACCGGATGAGGCGCGGATCCAGAAGGGAAATGAGACTCATGTGCGGAGACTCCGATTATAAAGCCCCCCCCGGGGGCCCATCAAGGCAAATCGCCGGCCCGGCTCAGCCGTGGATGTTCCGGGTCCGGAACAGAAGGTAGGCGGGGGGCAGGAAGGCCGCGAGGGTCAGGAGGGGCACCCGCAGGTACAGCAGACCCTCGTCGATCCGCTTGTCCCAGAACTCCGCCCCCCCCTCGGCATAGGAGCGCAGCTTGTCGAGGACGTAGGGCCCGTAGAACGAGAAGAAATTCTGCTGGGCCGCCGGAGGGAGCCATCCCGCCACCATGTCCCCCAGGAGGTAGAGCACCAGGGCGATCGCCACGGCGTAGCCGGAGGACTCCGTCCAGTTCGAGACCAGGATCCCCAGGAACCCTGCCGTCAGGTAGGGGAGGAAGCTCATGAGGACCGCCTTCCGGGCGAACGCCGTGATGGCCCGGTACTCGCGCTGGATGAGGTAGTGGTCGCTGTCCCAGACCGGCCCGAGCTCCCCGATCCCGAGGGCGTGGACCAGGCTCGCATAGAGGACGAAGACGAACAGGAACGTCCCCAGGGCTGCGGCGGAGGCGACCTTGGCCAGGAAGACGTCCGTGCGCGTCACGGGGCGCGTCAGCAGGTTCCGGATCGTCCCCCGGTCGAACTCTCCGGCGAACATCATGCTGGAGAACACCAGCTGGACGAGCGTGGCGGCATGGAGGCCCCATCGGAACCCGTACGAGAAGAGCTGGATCGCGTGGTAGGACCGCCAGACGGTCTCCTTCCTTCCGAAGAGGAAAGTCTGAAGAAGGATGGACGCCAGCGGGGCCAGCGCCAGAACCCCCAGCGCGATGTAGAGGAAGGGGTTTGAGAGGAGTTTGAGGAACTCCGCCCGGACGAGCCGGCCCACGCGCGCGATCATTGGGAGAGGAAGAACTCCTCGAGCGTCCGGCGGACGGGGGAGAGTTCGCGGACCGCCACCCCCGCCTCGTGGAGAACCGCATTCACCCGGGCGAAGTCGCCGGGATCGCATTCCACGCGGATCCCTCCCTGCCCGTCCTCCGTCACCCCGCGGATCCAGGGCTGGGCCGCCAGGACCTCCCGGGCCCGCGCCGGCGGATCCCCGCGCACCGACAGCCCGCTGGTGGTGCGGGAGAGGATCCCCGCCACCGTGTCCTGGAGGATCAGGCGCCCTTCCTTGATGATCCCCACCCGGTTGCAGGTGATCTCGACCTCGTGCAGCAGGTGGCTGGAGATCAGGAAGGTGACTCCCTCCCGGTTGAGGGCCTGGAGGACGCCCCGGATGTGGCTGACCCCGTGCGGGTCCAGGCCGTTGGTGGGCTCGTCGAGGATCACCAGCCGCGGGCGGGGCAGGAGCGCCATGGCGATCCCCAGCCGCTGCCGCATGCCCTGGGAATAGGTCCCCACCCGGTCGTGCATCCGGTCCCCGAGCCCCACCAGGCGGAGGACCTCCTCGATCCGGGAGGGGGGGATCCCCCCGGTGGCCAGCCTCAGCACCTCCAGGTTCTTCCAGGCCGAGAGGTAGGGATAGTAGGCCGGGAGCTCCACG
>Ga0068707_1002295_pt1 | contig 13507 bp, 12 predicted proteins | sample YNPNPMetaG_FD_66600 | JGI IMG/M metagenome (GOLD analysis project Ga0068707, IMG submission 66600) | Anoxygenic and chlorotrophic microbial mat microbial communities from Yellowstone National Park, USA - YNP NP MetaG | ecosystem: Environmental > Aquatic > Thermal springs > Hot (42-90C) >... | reverse complement strand
TGGCCGGGGCGGCCGAAATTGCCCGTGCCGCCGGGGTGCCGCTGGTAGTGGACAACACCTTTGCTGGGCCACACCTGCAGCGGCCGCTTGCGTGGGGTGCCGACGTGGTGCTGCACTCCATGACCAAGTCCCTGAACGGACACGCCGACGTGGTGGCTGGCATCGTCGTGGCGCGGGAGCCCGCCACCCTGGCGCGGCTGCGGGAAACGGCCATGACTTTCGGGATCACCATGGACCCCCACCAGGCGTGGCTGGTGCTGCGGGGCATCCGGACGCTGGGGATGCGCGTGGAACGCGCCCAGGAGAACGCCCGCGCGCTGGCTGCCTGGTTGGAGCGGCACCCTGCCGTGGAGTGGCTGCGCTACCCGGGGCTTCCCTCCCACCCCCAGCATGAGCTGGCGCAGCGGCAGATGGACGGCCCCGGCTCCATGATTGCCTTCGAACTCAAGGGGGGAGTGGAAGCCGGGCGCCGCGTGATGAACGCCGTGCGGCTCGTGACCCTGGCCGTGTCGCTGGGGGGGGTAGAGTCGCTGATCGAGCACCCCGCCTCCATGACGCACAAGGGGGTGGCGGCGGAGGAGCAGCTGCGGCAGGGCATCACCCCTGGCCTGGTGCGCCTCTCGGTGGGGTGTGAGGATCTGGAGGACCTGCGCGCCGACCTGGAGCAGGCCCTGGCCCAGGCGTGAGCACCCTCCTCCAGTTTCCTGCCGGCGTCGTTTGCCAGCTCGAGCCGGAGGAGGGGTTGCGGTTGACAGGGCTACCCCCCGTGTGGTAGCTATGCCGTCACGCATGCGGCGCGTCGGCGCCTTGCGCGGTGGGCTCGGGAGGAAGAGGAGGAAGGACGAGTGGTGGAGAAGCGCCACAGCACCATCATTGTCGTTCCGCACGCCCACGGTCGGGTCTACAAGCTGCACCTCTCGCCCAGGGCCCTCAAGGCGATGGTGGTGCTCGCTGCCGCCCTCGTGCTCCTCTCGGTGATTTCCCTGGCAGCGTCGGGGTCGTTCCTGCGCCAGCGGGCGGCCTACCGCTCCCTCGCCCGCGAGAACCGCGAACTCAAGCGTGCCAACGAGCGCCTGGCCGAAACGGTGGCGCAGGTGCAGGCCCGTCTCGGTCAGTTCGAACAGCGCACCAAGGCCCTCGCCATTGCTGCCGGCGTGGGCGATCTCCTCGTGCCGCCAGCTGGCGGTGGCCGCGGCGCGGTGGGGAGCGGCGGCCCCCTGGAGCGGTTGCAGAGCGGGCCAGAGGAGCTGCTGAGCCGGCAGGAGATTCTGGACCGGCAGCTGGCCACGGTGGAGCAGCGGCTTTCGGAGCAGGTGCTGCTCTTGGCGCACACGCCCACCATTGCGCCGGTGGTGGGGGTGATCACCGATGGCTTTGGCCCCCGCATCGACCCGATCACCGGCCGTCCGGCCTACCACGAGGGGCTGGATATTTCCGCCGCCTACGGCACACCGGTCTGCTGTCCGGCCGACGGCGTGGTGGTGGTTGCCGAGCGCGAGAACGGCCTGGGGAAGTGTCTCAAGGTCAACCACGGCTACGGCTACACCACCGTGTTCGGGCATCTGGACCGTTTTCTCGTCAAGGAGGGGGACCGCGTCAAGCGCGGTCAAGTCATCGCCAAGGTGGGGATGAGTGGCCGGGCCACGGGCCCGCACCTCCACTACGAGGTATGGCGAGACGGTGAGAAGAAGAACCCGCTCCACTTCATCCTCGACGCGTACTGAAGAAGGATCAGCCCCATGGGAGGAGCCGCGCGGCTCTCGGTGCCGCTTCGCCTCTGGCCGCACCCCTACGAGATTGCGCGGCTGCGGGGGGTGCCGGCGGGGCTGCCCCAGCTGGCCGTGGCGGGCCCACCCGTGGCCCTGGTGGTGGGTAACGGGGAAGTGAGCCTCCTGGCTCCCACCGAGACAGTGACGGCGCTTGCGGAGCTCGTGGAGGTTCGAGAGCCGGGGTGGCGGGCCATTACCCTGGATGCGGTTCTGCCGCTGGACACCGTGGGGGTACTTGCTCGAGCGTGCGCAGCGCTGGCGGAGATCGGCGTTCCTGTGACGGTGTTCGCAAGCCACGGCACCGACCACCTGCTGGTCCCGGCAGGGCAGCTGGGGCGCGCCGTGGCCGCCCTCTCCCAGGCGGGGTTTGGAGAAACCCCCCTCCGACGTGAGGACGCTTCGCCTCCCCCTGGGTCCGCCGCGGGGGCGGGCCACCACCCGCACGTGGGGCGGCGCCTGGGAAAGCGGTGAGCCCACCCAGGGAGCGTCGCGTGGCGTCCCTCTTTAGCTCCTGGGTCACTTCCGCTACCACTCGGGCTTGGTGGGCCAACGGGTCGGTGCCGGGGCACGCCCTGATTTCGTAGTGAGCCGCCTGCGGGGCCGGCACGGTAGAGGGGTCGGAGTACACTGCCGCGGGAGGCACCCATGACGCCCCGCTCCCTTGCCCTGCGCCTTTTCCCAGTGGCCTTGCTGGGCTTTGCCACGGCCGCCAGAGCGCAACTCCCCCTCGACCACCGCAGTCTCACCGCGACGACGAGCTATGCGGCCATGCAGACGTTTCTTGCTGGCCTTCACGGCAAGGCGGGGATCGAAGTCTCGGTCGAGGGCACCACACGGCAGGGGCGCGCCCTCTACCTCGTGCACGCCCGGCGCGGCGGATCACCCAACTTTCGCATCCTTATGTTTGCCCAGCAGCACGGCGACGAGGTCTCGGGCAAGGACGCGCTCCTCTACCTCTTGCGCGACGTTGCGGCACGGCCCCAGACGCTGCCCGAAGACGTGGACCTCTGGGTCATGCCGATGCTCAACCCCGACGGCGCCGAAGCGTTCACACGCCGCAACGGCGGCGGCGCCGATCTCAACCGCGACCACATGACGCTGGAGCAGCCGGAGACGCAAGCGCTGCACCGGGTCGCGCGCCGGGTTCGCCCGCACCTCGCCGTGGATTGCCACGAGTTCACGCGCGACTCGGAGGAGCGCCGCGCGCGGGGCTGGATGGCGTGGCCCGATATCACCATGGACGGGCTCAACAACCCCTTCTTCGACCCACGGGTCGTGGCGGCAGCGCAGCGCTGGGTGGACGACGCGGCCGCACCGCTCGCCCGGGCCGGACACACCTACTTCCGCTACACCGTGGGCGGGCTGCCGCCCGACGAGGAACAACGCCACTCGGCGCCGGACGTGGACGGGGCGCTCAACGCTCTCGGCATGTACGGCGGGCTCTCGTTCATTATCGAGGCCGCCGTCAAGCGCGCCGAAGGCGTGCCCCAGGCTGACCTGGGCAAGCGGGTAGACGCCTACCTGGTGCTGCTGCGCCGCTTCCTCCAGGACGCTGGACGCCGCCGCGAGGACCTGGCGGTGGTGGAGGCGGCGCGCAAACGGCCGGTGGCGCCGTTCATCCCCACCAACTACCTGTGGGTCAACCCGGGGATGAGGATCAGTGAGTTTCCGGTGCTGGAGCTTGCCACTGGCCGAGTGGTGCGGATCCCTACCGCCAATTTGATGACCATGGTGGCCGTCAAGTCGGCAGTCCCCACGCCCCTGGGCTACGCAGTCGAGCCGGCCGCAGCACCACTCTTTGCTGCCCTGTGCGAGCGCCACGGCATCCCCTTCGAAAGGCTTGACGCGCCGCGCCCGATCCGCGCCGAGGTGTGCACGCTCCTGCGCGTCGAGGAGGAGTTCGACGAGACGTACGCCCGCTACGGCGGACGGACGATCGTGCGCCGCCAGCCAGCCGCGGCGCGCGAGCTGCCGGCCGGGTCGCTATGGGTGCCACTCGCGGGCGAGGCGTGGGTGCGAGCTGCGCTGATCCTGGAGCCTGCCGCCCTGTACAGCCTGTACCAGTACCCCAGTTTCCGGGCGCTTCTCGGGCCAGAGGGCGCCATCCCGGTGCTGCGGGTCGTCAACTGAAGGCCGGGCCACGAGGCAGGGGCTCTACCCGGAGCTCGACGTGCCCGGGTGAGTGTCGCTTTGGCCAAGCTTCACGCCGTGCTCGTGGCCAGCCCGCACCCGGCTCGAGGGTGGCGCAGGGACGCTGGGAATCTCAAAAAGACGCAGGGCGAGCCGGGGCGGAGGGATCTGGCAGTTTGACTTCGGCGTACCAGCCCTTGTCCACGATGGTGGTGCCGTAGGGGGCCGAGAGTCGCTGCAGCGTTTCGATGATCTCGCGGGCACGCTCGCTGCGGGCCAGGCGCGGCACGCCGTAGAACGGGCGCTGCGCCTCGGGGTGGTCGTTGAGCGAGAACTCCAGGTTGCCGTAAGCGATGTCCGCCTCCTGCATGAGGCGGAAGAGCTGCTGGTGCTCTCCGTCGCGCAAGTTCGAGATCTGTTCGTTGAAGATCATGTCGCCCACGGCGGTGACGATGATGTCGCCCGGCTCTTCCTTGAGCAGTGCCGTGACCCGCCCCTCCCAGTCCACCTTCTCGGCCGGCAAGGGGGGGTGGATGCGCCGGTTGTAGACCGACCTGCTCTGGTCCCACGTGAGCTTTTCCGGCGGCGTCTGGGCCAGGGCGAAACCGGCACCCACCCCCACCGCCGCAAGACTCAAGGCGAGGCTCACGAAGCGAGACGAGGGACGCAGCATTTTATCCTCCGCCGTAACGCACCCCTCCCTGCCCCCGGGGCGGTGGCTCAGAACGCCGTGATCACGCCCAGGGAGAGCCGGTTGGCGTCCCCCTCCAGGTCCCGTGCGACCTCCACCACCAGGCGGGCGTTGCGGGCCAACAGGTAGTTGCCGGTGCACGCAACGCTCTCGTAACGGGTCGCCGGGTCGTCGGAGTTGATCTTGTTGTAGAGGAGGCTTGCCACCCACCGCCCGTCCTGCCCGCGAGGGAAGAAGAGCAGTTCGCCAAACCCCCCTTTGGTCACGTACGTTCTGCCTACGTACCCAACCAGGAACGGATCGTCGTCGGTGCGTTTGAGGACCTGGGCGCTGAACCGCCACCGCTCGCCCAGATCCACGATGAGATCGGGCCCCAGGTAGCGCAGGGTGTTGCGGAAATTGCCCCGCTCGGCCCTCCCCTGGTAGCCGAAGACACCGAGGCGCGCCGGGCCGAACTGGCGGACGAGGCGAAGCGCCGTGTTCTTGTAGCTGCCGTCGTCAAAGTTGTCGTGCTCGGCGGGAGAGATGCCGTTGCCGTTCACCACCTGGGCCACCACCTCTACCTCAGCCGGGGCGTGCCAGGTGAGGACGAGGCCGCGGTCGTAGGTGAGGTTGGTGGGGACGATCCCCACGCGTGCTTTCAAGATCTCATAGTCCTCGCGCTCCAGGCGCAGCTCGCGCTTGAAGAGGGGGTCGGAGACCTGGAACTGGCCGATGGTCAGGTCCACCGGCAGGCCGAAGACCGAGCTGAACTGCAGGAAGGTGTCCTCCAGCTTCACCGATTCGCCCTGTTCGAGGATGCCGTACACGTAGTAGGAGATCGATCGGGAGATGGGCCCCCCGGAGAGGATCTTGACTGCCCACGGCCATTCGAAGTCGCTCCTGGCAGCAGCCTTTTCCTTCAAGGACGCGTAGGCGTCCAGGCGCATGGCAAGCGGCAGGTCCCGCGACAGCTGGAGGAGCGGATCGCCCACGTCGTAGGTGGCCCGGCTCGGTTCCTTGCTCGGGTCCTCCATGCGGAACCCGCGTGCGGCAAACTCCTCCCCGAACGGTTTGAGGCGGGGGAACGGCGCGTGGCAGGTGGAGCAGGAGTACTGGTACTTGCGGGCAAAGGCCGGGATGGCATCGGCCCGCTGGGCGGACACGACGGCAAAGATCGCGAGAACGCCAACCGACACGGCAACGCACAACCTGTGGGGCTGCATGGTCCCTCCTTACTCCACCACCGTGAAGGTGGTGGTGTGGGTGTTCACCAGCACACTCTCCCACTCCTCGCGCGGTACCTGGAGGAATTCGGCCACCGAATTGACGAGGCGGGAGTAGTAGATCTGGGCGGTGACCCGCACCGGCCCCGGGGCAACGCTGGGCGGGAGCTTCCAGGTGAACGTCTCGGCGACCGCTGCGAGCGGTGCCAGCCGGTAGTCGGTGGCAAAGCTCGCGGTGTTCCACTGGGCAATGGTCATCCGTCCCTTGGGGTCCAGGTAGGGGAGGCGGAAGATCCGATCACCGGGGGCGAGGTTCTCGTAGGTCCCGTCGCGCTTGAGGCCGGCAAAACCGGCAATTCCCTTGATCTCGCCGATGTCCTGGTAGGCCATGGCGGTGGCCGACGCAATGGTGTAATCCTCGTCGGCAAAGCCCTTGCGGTCCACCGGCAAGTGGTAGACCGTGCCCTTGGCGTCCTGGGCGGTGACGTGCAGCCACAGCATGCGCTCCTCGGCCGAGCCGGTGGGGATCTTGTGCCCCGCCTTGGCGTTGACGACCACGGCCGTGAGCTTCACCGTGTCGCCCGGCTCCGCTTCGCGGGTTTCGGGGTGGATCCGCACCTCCGCCGCCCCGGCCAACTTGCCCGGGTCGTGGGCGCCGTGGAACAGGTGCTGGCGCAGGTCAGCAAGCTCGGAGCCCATGGTGGCGGAGCGGCCCCGGGCAGGGGGCATATGGCAATCCTGGCAGACGATGCCGGCCTTGCCGTGCGGTCCCTCGCGCCACTCCAGGTGGGTGGACTTCACCCACAGCCCCCAGGGGTCCTGCTCGTTGTGGCAGGTTCCACAGAACTCGGCGCTGCGCAGGAAGGCGTTCTCGTGGGTCTCGTGGTGGGGGCTCACCACCCCGGGGCGCGGCCCCTGCTTGACCTTGCCAGGTTCGCTGATCCAGTTGAAGTTGAACGGAGTATCACCGGCAAAGCCAGTCAGGGTGTGGCAGAGGTCGCAGCTCACCGATTCGTTGGCGCGGGAGTTGGCCGCAGGTTTCGGCGGCGGCACATCACCGGCCAGGAAGGCGAGTGGGGCGTGGCAGCCGTTGCAGCCCGCCTTCACCCCCGCCACCTTCTCCTCCTTCAGGGCGTGGGGGATGGCCAGCTCGAAGTACTCGATCTCGTCCCAGTGGTGGGTGTAGGCCTGGGACATCATGGCCTGCTCGTGCTGCCGGGCAATGTCGGTGTGGCAGGTGGCGCAGGCCTGCGGCCGTTCGTACTTCTCGTAAGGTTGGGTGGCGAGGGCTGCATCGCCCGCCGGACGCGGCACCTGCGCCACAAGCGGTGCAGCGGCCCCGGTCAGAAGCCAAAGGATCATGACGCTCGAACGCACATCCCCGCCTCTCTGTCAGGGCTGTCTCACGCCCCTGTCGATCATACCGACGCACTGCCCGCCGTCAAGGGGAACCTTTCCCGCCGCTGGCACGTAAATAGGGTGCAGGGACGGGAAGCCCCGACGGAGGGTGGCACGGATGAAGACGAGGAGCCGTAAGTGGCTGGTGGGGGCCGGGGCCGCGGTGGTGCTGGCCGGGGTCGTGGCGGCAGCCGTGCTGCAGGCCCGCCCCAAGACTGGGAAACCCGGCGACGAGGTGGCCGTTGGCAAGGCGAGCATCGGCGACGTGCAGGTGGAGGTGACGGAAGTGGGGACGGTGGAGCCCGAGGTGAAGGTGGATGTGAAGTCGGTGCTCTCCGGAAAGGTCGTGGCCCTGCCCGTGCGGGAAGGGGACGTGGTGCGGCGCGGCCAGCTCATTGCCTCCATTGAGCCGGACATCAACCAGGCGCAGGCCCTGGCGGGGGTGCGGCGTGCGGTGAACCAGGCGGCCATCGAGTTCTCCGACGCGGAGAAGGATTTCCGCGCCAAGGAGGAGCTCTTGAAGGCCGGCTTGATCGCTGCCGAGATTCACCGTGCCGCCGAGACGCGCTTCAAGGCGGCGCGGGAGGCGCTGGAGACCGCCGAGGAGAAGTCGTCGCTGCTGCAGGCCTCGGGCATCCCCGTGGACCCGAACCAGAGCCAGGTGCTCAACCTCACCTCGCCCATGGACGGAGTGGTGATCCACCGCCCCGTGGAGCTGGGGGACGTGGTGACGGGTGCTGGCTCCTTCAACGCGGGCACGGTCATTGCCACGGTGGCCGATCTCTCCAAGATGATCGTCAAGGTGGGGGTGAACGAGGTGGACATTGGCAAGGTGGCCATGGGCGCCCCGGTGACGGTCACCCTCGATGCGTTTCCCAAGGTGCGCTTCGAGGGGAAGGTGTCGAGGATTGCCCCGGCGGCCAGGCTCGTGGACCAGGTCAAGGTGTTCGACACCGAGATCACCCTGGATTCCCGCGGCAAGGAGCTGCGTACCGGCATGACGGCCAACGTCACCATCAAGGGGGAGCGGGTGAACGGCGTGCTTACCGTGCCGGTGGAGGCGGTGTTCCACCGGGAGAGTGGGGACGTGGTGTACGTGAAGAAACCCACACCTGCCCCGGGTGAGAAGGCGGCCAAGACCGCCGGCTCTGAGGGTCGAGGAACGCCCCCACCCACCCCCGATCCCCGCGAGGCGTGGCGGGCCTCCTTCGAGGAGCGGCCGGTGGTCACAGGTCTCTCCTCCATTGCCCTCACCCAGGTGCTGGAAGGGCTGCAGGAGGGGGAAGAGGTGGCGCTGGAGGATCCCACCAAGCCCAAGAAGCGGGAAGAGGAGCGGTAGGGAGGCGAGGGGCCACCATGGGCGAGCCGTTGATCCGCATCGAGGGGGTGTGGAAGACCTACGAGACGGGAGCGGTGGCTGTGGACGCGCTGCGCGGCGTGGATCTTGCCATCGAGGCCGGGGACTACGTGGCCATCATGGGCCCTTCCGGTTCGGGGAAATCCACGCTCATGCACATCATGGGGTGCCTGGACACGCCAAGTCGGGGGCACTACTGGCTGGGCGGGGAGGACGTGGGGGCGCTCTCCTCGGGACGCCTGGCAACGCTGCGGAACCGCTTCATCGGTTTCGTTTTCCAGAATTTCAACCTGCTCCCGCGCGCCTCCGTGCTGCGCAACGTGGAGCTGCCCCTCCTCTACGGCGGTGTGGATCGGATGGAGCGCCGGCGCCGCGCCCTGGAGATCCTGGAGATGGTGGGGCTGGCCGACCGGGCCAAGCACTTGCCTGCCGAGCTGTCGGGGGGGCAGCGGCAGCGGGCCGCCATCGCCCGGGCGCTGGTGATGGAGCCCAGGATGCTGCTCGCCGACGAGCCCACGGGCAACCTGGACCAGACCAGCGGCGCCGAGGTGATGGATGTGTTCGATGCGCTGAACGCCGTGGGCCAAACGGTGATCGTGGTCACCCACGACGCCGGTGTGGCGGCGCACGCGCGGCGGATCGTCAGGATCGTGGACGGGCGCATCGCGAGCGATTCGGCGAAGGCGGCATGAGCACCGGGCCAGGAGCAGCGCGGGTGCGCGGGCTTGCACGGGGGCGGCGGTGAAGCTGGCCGCCGTCGTGGCCGACGGGTTGGTGGATGTGACGGCCCACGCTGGCCGCACCCTGCTGCAGACGCTGGGGGTGATCCTGGGCGTGGCTTCGGTGGTGGCGTCGTTGGGGCTCATGGCCGGGGGCCGCCAGCAGACCATGAAGTACTACCAGGAGTCGGGGGGGGCGCTCAAGGTGATCGTCTTCCCCAAGCCGTTGGAGGCGGTGCACGCCTCGGCCCGGGAGCTGGCCAGCCGCGGCCTGACGTTGGGCGATGTGGAGCAGATCCGTGCGCGCATTGGCGGGTTCGAACTGGTGGAGCCGGAGGTGAACCGGAACCTGCTGTGCCGCACCCCGCGGCTCACCAAGGTGCGCGGGGTGACCGGCACGGGAGCTCGCTACGTGGAGCTCAACGAGTTGATCCTGGAGCGGGGGCGCGGCATCAGCGACGAGGACGTGGCCCGTGCCTCGGCGGTGTGCGTGCTGGGGGCCGATCGGGCCCGGGAGTTCTTTGGCACCGACGACCCGATCGGCAAGGCCATCGCCCTGGGGCGCGGCTCGTACCGCGTGGTGGGCGTGCTGAAGTACCGGGAGTTCTACTGGAACGAGGCCTCGACCTACAACGCGTTGGGGTGGATGAACCGCCTCATCCTGGTGCCGGTTACCGCCATGCTCGCCCGCGAGGCAGGTTCGGGGAGCGAGCGCGTGGACGAAATCGTACTGCGCCTCGCCGCGCCGGAGGCCCACGGCGAGGCGGTCCCCGCCCTCAAGCGGCTGCTCTTGGCGCGCCACGAGGGGGAGGACTTCCAGGTGTACGACCGTCAGGAACGGCTCCAGCGCATGGATCGGGAGGGGCGGGTCTACGACATCACCTTCCTAGCCTGCGGCATCATCGCCCTGCTGGTGGGGGGGATCGTCGTGGCCAACATCATGTTGGCCTCCTTCCGGGAACGGATGCGCGAGGTGGGGGTGCGCAAGGCGCTGGGTGCCAAGGGGTGGCAGATCGGGGTGCAGTTCTTGGTGGAGAGCGTGATCGTCAGCGGCATAGGCGGGGCCGTGGGTCTCGTGCTGGGGGTGGGGTTCGTGCACGGGGTGGCGTACCTGGTGGGACAGCCGGCGGTGCTCACCCCGGCCATGATCGGGGCAGCGGCAAGCTGCGCCACGACCGTGGGGGTGATCTTCGGGCTGGCGCCGGCGGTGAAGGCGGCGAGGCTCGATCCGGTGGTGGCGCTCCGCTACGAGTGAGGGAAGGCATGGGCGAGCAAGGCGAGGAGCGGTCGGAAACGCGCCGCAGCGGGCGGTGGGCACCGCTGCGCCCCGGTGTGCTGGGCAACGGCGCCCGGCTGGCCCTGGGGGAGGCAATCCGCACCTCGTTGAGCGAGGTGTGGGCCCACAAGTTGCGCTCGTCGCTGACGCTCCTGGGTGTGATCCTCGGCACCATGGCGGTGGTGGTGATGGTAACCCTCATCGAGGGGATCAGGGTCATGGTGTGGGAGGGGTTCTACAGTCTCGGCTACGACGGCGTGATGTTCGTTACCTACCGGCCCCCCGACGACCCCACCGAACGGAAGAAACTGTTCCAGTCCCGGGGCCTTTCCGTGCGCGACGTGGAGGCCCTAGAAGCGTGGGGAGAATCGTTCCAGCACGTGGCGGCGCTCAACGCCAGCGACTCGTTGGTGCAGGCCGAGGGGGAGCAGCTGCGCGTGCGGGTGTTTGGCGTCACCCCCTCCTACGGCGTGGTGCGGAACCGCCAGGTGAGCAAGGGGCGCTGGCTGCTGGACTCGGACCAGCGCGAGCGGCGCAAGGTGGCGGTGCTCGGGGCCGACCTGGCCGAGAGACTCTTCGGGACCCGCGACCCCATCGGTCGGGAGGTCAAGGTTGCGGGGGACACCTACCGCGTGGTGGGGGTGGAGAGCCGCATCGGCAACAACATGGCCAACGACGGCGGCTGGAGCCGGCGCGAGATGAACGGCGTGCTCGTGCCCCTGGCCACCTTCCGCACCTACCTGCGGGGGGGCCAGCGGGTGGGCGCGCTGATGATCAAGACGGAGGACAAGGAGCAGCTTGCCGCCGTGTCGGCAGAGCTTAGCCGGCTCGTGCGCCGCTCCCACTCGGGGGTGGGGGATTTTCGCATCGAGGACGTGGCCTCGGAGATGCTGAAGGCGAGCAAGGAAATTGGGGAGTTGCTCCGCAACTGGACGGTGGTGCTGGCGTCCATGGCAGGCATTTCCCTGCTGGTGGGAGGGGTGGGCATCTACTCGGTGATGAAGATTTCGCTCGTGGAGCGGCTGTTCGAGATTGGCCTGCGCAAGGCCATCGGTGCCTCGGACCGGACCATCCTCGCCCAGTTCCTCATCGAGTCGGTATCGCTCTCGGCGCTGGGGGGGCTGCTGGGGTGCAGCCTTGGAGCCGCGCTCTGTGCAGCCCTCTCCCCCCTCTTCGAGGCGGGGCTGCCCCTCTCCCCCCTGGGGCTCGCCCTGGGAATCGGCTTTGCCGTGGCGGTGGGGGCGTTTGCCGGGGTGTTCCCGTCGCTGGCTGCAGCGCGCCTCACCCCCGTGGAGGCGCTGCGGGCCTAACCGGTTGCGCCCGAGTTCGACGGCGCTGGCCCCTCCTGCTGCCGCTGCAGCACGAGCACCCGTTCCACCCCGCCCAGGTCCACGATTCGCTCCAGCTCCTCGAGACCCCGGCTGCGGGCGTGCTGGGCCACCTCCTCCGCCTGGCCCTGGCCCAACTCCAAGAGGGCGCAGCCGGCCGGCGCCAGCAGGCGCGGCAGATCCTCCACGAGGGCGCGCACCACCTGGGTGCCCGTCTCGCCGCCGTCCAGCGCCAGGCGTGGCTCGAAGTGACGGATCTCCAAAGGTAGCTGCGCCAGGGTGGCCGAGGGAAGGTAGGGGAGGTTGGCCACCACCACCTGCCACCCCCCCTGCAGGTGGTGGGCCAGGTCGCCACAGGCGAGGTGCACGGCTGCGCCCCAGCGCCGAACGTTGTGCCGGGCCAGGGCCAGGGCCTCGGCCGAGGCATCGGTGGCCACCACGAACGCCCCGGGGCGCTCCAGGGCGAGGGTCACGGCCAGACAGCCGGTGCCGGTGCCCACATCGAGGATGCGAGGCTGCCGGTGGGGGGCGAGGGCGAGGGCCCGCTCCAGCAGCAGCTCCGTTTCCGGCCGTGGCAGCAGGGCTGCCGGGGAGACGGCAAACTCCCGGCCCCAGAAGGGGCAGCTCCCCACGATGTAGTGGGCTGGCTCGCCGCGCGCGCGCCGCTGGACCCAGGCCAGGAACTCGGCTGCGGCTCCCTCGGCCACCGGCGCGTCGCCGTGGGCCAGGAGCCAGCTTTCGGGAACAGCCAAGGCGCGCGCCAGCAAGAACTGGGCTTCCCGGCGGGGGGAGGTGTCGGCCACCACCGCAGCAAGGCGCGCCGCTGCCAGTGCCAACAGTTCCGCCACCGTCACGGGTTGCCCCCTGCCCGCGGGGGAAGGGCGAGACGGGCGGCCAGGGCGCTCGCCGCGACGCCGCTCACCACCGCGGCGCCCGCGGGCACCCCCGAGAGGGTGAGGGTAACGGCCGCCCCCGCCAGCACGAGCCCGGCTACCACCAGCGCGCGCTCCAGGCGGGCAAAGGCCGGGGCCGGGGAGCGGCGGCTGGCGGCAACGGCCAGGGCCACGGCAAAGAGCAGCCCGCCCCAGTACCCCAGGCCCAGACCTGCGGCAACGAGCAGGAAGCGATCCAGGGCGGTGACGGGCGGGGGCAGACGCCACGCCGCGAGCCCTGACAGGAGGACTCCCGTTGCCGCGCCCACCACGCCACCGGCCAGCACGAGGCGCACCCAGTGGAAGCCGGAACGCCAGGAGCGACGGGGCTGCTTGGTCACTGGGCGCGGGCCAGCTCGGCCTTGAGCCGCTCCGCCTGGAAGTGGGCGATGAGCGGCTCCACCACCAGATCCAGATTGCCGTCCAGCACCTCCTGCAGGCGGTGGAGGGTGAGGCCGATGCGGTGGTCGGTGACGCGGGACTGGGGGAAATTGTAGGTGCGAATCTTCTCCGAACGGTCGCCGCTCCCCACCATGGCGCGGCGCTCGGCCGCCTCCTTGGCGTGTTGCTCCGAGCGGACCAGCTCCAACAGACGCGCCTTGAGCACCCGCATTGCCTTGGCGCGATTCTGGATCTGGGAGCGTTCGTCCTGGCTCTGGGCCACCGTGCCGGTGGGCAGGTGGGTGATGCGCACGGCCGAGT
>Ga0068707_1002294_pt1 | contig 13508 bp, 7 predicted proteins | sample YNPNPMetaG_FD_66600 | JGI IMG/M metagenome (GOLD analysis project Ga0068707, IMG submission 66600) | Anoxygenic and chlorotrophic microbial mat microbial communities from Yellowstone National Park, USA - YNP NP MetaG | ecosystem: Environmental > Aquatic > Thermal springs > Hot (42-90C) >... | reverse complement strand
GAGGCGCTGCGGGAGTTCGGCGGCTACGACTCGGTGGTGCTGTGGCACGCTTATCCCAGGCTTGGGGCCGACGACCGCAACCAGTTCGACTTTTTCCGCGACATGCCGGGGGGGCTGGACGGCGTGCGCCAGGTGGTCCGCCGCTTCCATGCCCAGGGGGTCAAGGTGTTCTTGCCTTACAACCCCTGGGACACGGGCACGCGGCGGGAACCTTGTACGGATACCGAGGCGCTGGCTTGGCTGGTCAAGACGCTAGATGCCGACGGACTGTTTCTGGACACCATGTCGGCGTCGCCGGCTGGACTCCGCCAGGCGGTCGATGCCGCGCGACCGGGTGTGGCCTTCGAGCCTGAAGGGCATCCTGCGATCGACGAGATCCAGCACTGCACCGGTTCGTGGGCCCAAGGGCTGCAGGCGTTTCCGGGCATTGGAGTGCTGCACCTCAAATGGATCGAGCCGCGGCACATGCAACACCAGATTCGCCGCTGGGACAAATCGCACGAGCACGAACTGGCCGCCGCCTGGCTCAATGGCAGCGGTATCCTGGTGTGGGAAAACATCTTCGGGGCCTGGAACCCCTGGAATGCGGAGGATCGCGCCACCCTGCGGCGGATGGCGCTTGTGTGGCGGCAATTCAGCGAGGTGTTCTCGGCCGGCCAATGGCTTCCTTGCTATCCGCTGGGGACCGAGAAGGTGTATGCCTCGGCGTGGCGACGGGGATCGCTCCGCCTTTGGACTCTGGTCAACGACCGGGGCAAGCCCGGAGACGCCGTAACGCTCGAGACGGAGCACGTTGCGGGCGAAAGATTCTTCGACCTTTGGACAGGCACACCCTTGATGCCCCAGCAGGAAGGGAACCGCTGCCGCCTGGCCATCCCCCTCGAGCGGTTCGGCGGCGTGCTGGCCATCGGCCCGGGCGAAGCAACCGCGGGGTTGGAGACGCTTTTGGCCCGTCTCGGGCGCGAGGCTGCCCGGCCCATTCCTCCCCCCCGAGAAGACGCGCACGTCAAATCTCTTCCAGTAATCGAACCTCAACCAGCACCGCGGGTCGGGCCATGGACCAATGCCGAGGCCCAGAAAGAGGGCTTGGTGGCTGTGGACGGCGGCCGGGCCACGTTTGTCGTAAGACACTTGCGCCGCGAGTGCGGTTGCTACCCGGATCCCCACACGCCGCCCGAGCAATGGGGGCGTTTCCTTTCGGGCACACCTCACGACCAAATGCTGGAGCATCGCATTACCGTAACACTTGGCCCGTTCTGGATCCAACCGCGACCGGTTACCAACGGGCAGTTCGAGGAGTTTTTGCAAGCCAGTGGATACCGGCCGGCCTGCCCCGACCAGTTCCTCAAACACTGGGGCGGCCCGACGTGCCCCCCGGCCTTGCGGAATAAGCCGGTGGTGTACGTTGACTTGGCCGACGCCCGCGCCTACGCCGCCTGGGCCCGCATGCGCCTGCCGACCGAGTGGGAATGGCAGCAAGCCGCCGAAAAACTGGGGTCCTCTTTCGACCACTCGGATGTGTGGGAATTGACCGAAAGCCAACGGGACGATGGCCATACGCGATTCGTCATGCTGCGGGGCGGCTGCCGGTATCACGCCAAGGGCTCGCACTGGTACTTTCCCGGTGGGCCGCAGCCGGTCCAAAGCCATGCCAAATATTTGCTCTTGGATGGAGGCCTGGACCGCTCGGCCACTATTGGCTTCCGGTGTGTAGCCCCGCAAGCACAGTAGCCGCCCCCAAACAGTTGCGCTATGGTGCAAGGCGAAACACGGCGCGGGGCCGGAGCGTATCGTATGGTTTAGCAGACCGCTAAGCCCTTGGAACGCCAGCCAGCGGCAGGGGCTGGCCGGTTCTCCGGGCCGAGCGCTTTGCACCGGCGGTTCACCCCACGATGTTGAGAGCGGCTCCCCAATGTGCCCGTTGCGTGTCGAAACACTGAGGTCGGCCGGCGAGATCCGCCAGTGCGCCCCGGCATGGGACCGACTGTGGGAGCGAAGCGAGGTTACGCTGCCCACGGTTCGTGCCGAGTTGGTCGCGCAATGGATCGAGCATTTCGCCCCACAGTGCCCGGTGTACGCTGTGGTGGTGTGGCGCGGTGATACCCTGGTCGCGGCGTTGCCCCTGGTCCAACGCCGCATTGCGGGGGTAGTCCGCGCCGGCGATTTGACGTCGAACTTTTGGGCTCCCAACGGCGAGTTGCTCGTGGCCCCTGACGACTTTGCACCGGAGGTGATGACAGCGCTGGCGGCACGCCTGACTCGCTTGCCGTGGCCGTGGTTGTGGCTTGACCTTGTGCCGGCCGCAAGCAGCGCATGGCCTGCCTTGACTTCAGCCTTTGCCAGTGCCGGGATGCCGTTCGTGGCGGTGCAGCGGTACGAGATTGGGCAAGTCGATATCCGAGACCAGTTCGAGCCCTACTTGAACAGTCGCTCGAAGAACCTTCGCCGCAGCCTGCACCGCGACCTCAAGCGCCTCGAACAGGCCGGCCCCTTGGCCATGCGCTGGCAAACCGCGTTTGCGCCCCATGAGGTGGAGGCCGCGTTGCACGCAGCGCTGCGCATCGAACAGCGAAGCTGGAAAGCCACACGCGGCCAGCCGGTACTGGACCAGCCTGGGCTGTTCGACTTTTACTTGCGGCAATGTCGGCAACTGGCGGCTTGGGGCTGCTTGCGGATCGCCACGCTGCTACACGCCGGACAGCCGATCGCCTTCGAATTGGGCTGGGTCGCCAAAGGCACGTACCACTCGTTCAAGGTGGGATTCGACGAGCAATATCGGCGTGCTGCCCCTGGGCAAGTCCTGCGGTGGAAACTGATTGAACAGTGCTTTCGCCAACGCGACGTCAAGTGCGTAGATTTCATGGGCCCCCTGACGCAAGCGCTTGCAGCCTGGTCCACACGAACCTACCCTGTGTGCCGGCTGGTGGTATCGACCGGCGGGCTCGGCGGACGGGTGCTAGTGGCGGCATACCGGGCGGCGCGAAGCATGCGAACTCGATGGCGCGACCGGAAGCTCGCGGCCCAAACGGCGGCGGGGCCCCACGGGTCCAAGCAATCAGGAAAGATACCCTGTCGCGTCACTAGCCCGGAGGGATGTTCGGCGTTGCCTTTGCCTGTCGGGCCCGAGCCGTAAATGCTTGGTACGGCTGCGGCACACGGGGCCGTTCATCATGGAGCCGGGCATGGCAAGACGCCATGCAAGCCGCCGGCTTGGCGCGCGTGGCAGGCGGCACCTACAATCACGCCCAGGTTTTTTCGTCCCTTAGTGGCCCGGGTTACTCAAGGAAACTCCTCATGTTTCGCCTGCGGTGGATTAGTGCCCCGGTACTCGGCATGTTGGCTGTTGGTGTGCTGCCGGCGATGGGTGCGGAAGGTCGTCTGCGGTTCGTGTTCATCACATGTTGCCGGGATGAGGCGTTTTTCGGGCCGCTCAAGCAGGGGATGCGCGATGCAGCTCGCGCTATGGACGTGGACTGCGAGTTTACCGGCACGCCGGGCGTCGATGTGGCGGCGCAGGCCGCCTTGGTCCGCAAGGCGGTGGCCCAGGGTTACCAGGGCATCGCGCTGAACATCATCGACCCCGTGGCTTTCGACGACGTAGTGCGCGAGGCCCGCCAACGCGGCGTGGCCGTGGTGGCCTTCAATACCGACGACCGGCGCACTCCCAACGCCCGGTTGGCGGGCATTTGCCAGAACTATTACGAGGCGGGTCTGGCTTTGGGCCGCGCCGCCACCTTCATCCCGCCGGGCAGCAAGGTGCTGTTGACCCAGCACGACCGGGGCATTTCGGCGCTGGACGACCGCCTGCGGGGCCTCCAGGATGCCCTGCGCGAGCGGAAAATGACTTGGAAGGTGATCTGCTCGACCAACGAGCCGGACCGCGCTACCGAGATCATCTCGGCCGAGCTGAAGGCCGATCCGCAAATCCACTTCGTGCTGGGCACGGGGCTGACGGACACCGAGGCGGCCGGTCACGCCATCGAGCGGCACTTTGCGGGCAAGGGGTATGCGGCGGCGGGCTTCGACCTGACGCCCGAGATTCTGCGCATGCTTCGAAGTGGCGTGCTTCGCATGACGGTTGACCAGCAACCGTACGCCCAGGGGTTCTACCCCGTGGTGCAACTGGCCCTTTACTGCCGCTACGGCATCATGCCCTGCGACCTCGATGCGGGGGCAACCATTGTCACCGCGCGGGATGTAGATCGGCTGTTGGACCTGACCCGCATGGGCTACCGGTGACCGTGTCCTTGGGGCGGCGGTCAACCCCAGTAAGCGAAGGGAAAAGACGCTTGGAGCCCCGGGGCGGCCCCCTTACACGCTGAAACGGATGAGCACCACATCGTCGTCTTGGATGACGTAATCTTTGGGCTCTTGGCGCACGAGGTGGTGGGCTTTCACCTCGCGCTCGCTGCCCAGGCGGACCAAGTCGGCGCAGTGCATGATCTCGGCCCGGATGAAGCCGCGAGCCAAGTCCGTGTGGATGATCCCTGCGGCCTCGATAGCCGTGCCTCCTTTGCGGATCATCCACGAACGGACCTCCTTCTCGCCGGCGGTGAGGAACAACCGCTGTCCGGAAACATCCATCAACGTGCGGAGCAGTTGATCGCGATCGGCGCCGCCCACCCCCATTTCCGCCCGGAATGCGGCCTGCTCTTCGGGCGTCATCTTCGCCAGCTCCCGCTCCAACCCCACGGAAATCGCCACTGCGGGCAAGTCGGCGGGCATGGCCGACAGGTACCGCTGCGGCTGTGTCTCGTCGTCGGCGGTGTTGATGATCGCCATGCGGGGTTTTTCGGTGAGCAGCCGGAAGGAGCGGGTGGCACGGCGTTGTTCGTCGGTCATTTCGGCCTCGGTCAGGGGCTGGCCCGATTCCAGGCGCGCAAGGACCGTCTTCAGCGTCTGGTGCTCGTGTTCGAACTGTTCGTGTTCGTGGCGGGGCAGAGGTTTTCGCAATTGGTCTTCGACGCGCTGGATGCGGTTAGCCACGATCTCCATATCGGCCAGGATAAAGTCTTCCAGGAACGCGCGGAGCTCGGCGCTCGGGTCCGAGCCGTCGAAGGCCGGCACCACCAGGACCAGGCAGCCTGCCTCGCGAATTTGGGCCAGCCGGGCCGCATTGCCCTCATGGCTGCGGCTGAGTCCCGGGGTATCCACGATCTCCAGCGAGGCGTAGGTAACCTTCTTGGGGCGATAGATGCGGGCCAGGGCTTCGACGCGGGGCTCCGGCACGGGCACCATTGCGCTTTGCAGGGCGTGGGCCAGGGCGGGATCAGCCCGGGTGCCCGTCAGCCACTCGAATAGCGTGCTCTTGCCCGAACCCTTGTAACCTACCAAGGCGATCTTCATGGCGCGCGCTCCAATGCAGCGAGCGCTTGTTCTATCGCCTCTGACTGGAGTTTGTCTAGCGTCTTGCCGCCGAATCGGACGCTGTAATATGCTTCGACAACACGGCCGGGGACTTCGGCCACTTCGGGAGAAACTCGTGTTTGCAAGAGGCGCAGGGCGGCTTCGGCCAGCTCGCGCGGGGTCTGTGAGGGGCGGCGCTGCAATCCGTGCCGCTTGAGGATCGCTTCCAGACGGCGGTAGAAGGCCACCGGGTGCCGATCCCTTCGCCCCAGGCGGAGGCGCCAGCCGGCGCCAGCCGCGATGTAGCGCCCCCACAGCCGCCTGCCCAGGCCCGCCAATCCCCACACGATGCCTGCCAGGGCCACCACCGCGCCCAGCCCCAGGCCCACAACGGCCGCCCAGCCGGCGGCTGCCAGTCCAGCCCATAGCCTCGGCAGCATCTGCCGCCACCAGCCGGGGTCGGTCAAGGCCTGTGCCAACCCCCGCACCGCTCCTACCACTGGGCGATAAATGGCCTCGCGCTGCCGCGGCCGATCCATCTCGATCACATAGTTGTTCCAAAGATAATCCAGCCAGTCGAAGTACTTGCTGGTGGTGATGGTTCGGAGCAGGCTGCCCGAATCCCCACCCGCCGGCGTCGGGTCCAACCGCAACCATGCTCCCCGGCGGTATTCCGCCTCCTCTTCGCCCTGGCGCAAAAACTCGGGAACCTGATCCGGCCGCAGAAACACCTCCACCCATGTATGGGCATGAAGCTGCCGCACGGTGAAATAGTGGCCTACGTCGTTCCACTCGTCGGTTTTGTACCCCACCACGAGCCGGCAGGGGATGCCGACGTGCCTCAACAGCATCGCCAGCGCCGTGGCGAAATATTCGCAATGTCCCTCGCGGCGCTGGACGAGGAACTTCTCAATGGGATCGATCGGCGGCGGGGCCGAAGGGTTTTCCGGATCCGTTACGGGCTGCAGCGGTGTGGAACTCCAGCCGCGGAGCGTGTAAGCGAACTCGCCGGAATCGCGCAAGCGGCGTTCGAACCACTGCGCCAAGTGATAGGCGTCTTCGCGGGGAATGTTCGATTCGGCGGCCCATTTGCGGGCCAGTTTGGCCACCCAATAAAGTGGAGGCGGCTGGTCTGGCGGTCCTTCGGGCTTTTGATACAGCAAGCGAAGGCCGACCTGAACCCCCCACGGCCCTGCGCCGGGGTAGAGGAGTTCCTCGCCCGGGTCGCCGGCGTCGGCATCGGGGACTGGAGGGAGGGTGTTGGGCACTACCAGGCTTTGCTGGCCGTGACGAAACGCCGTGGTAAGCAACTCGTACTCGAATCGGCCGTTCGAACTAGTCTCCGCCCGGAGCAGCCGCCGCGTCGTAGGCTCCAACACCACGCGGCTCCGCTGGTCCCAAGGGATGATGAACGGCCAGATGGAGAACAGTTCCGGCCGGTCCAGGGCTTCCAACTGGATTCGCTGGCGGACAAGGGTTCCCGACCATGGCCGGCGCGGGTCCCGCGCGCGGCGGGCCAGCACCGCAGGGACGAGACCGGGCGGGCCGGGCTGCCACACACCCCGATCATAGTAGGTCAGCACCGCACCGCGGAGATAAAGTTCCCCCTGGACCGGATAGCGCTGGCCAGTAGCCTCGTCGAACAGTGCCACGCGCATCACTTCCTGGGGGTTTTGGAGGATTCGCCCCAGTTCGCCCAGCCGCACTCGATCGTTGAAGCCCACGGTGGCCCGCGAGCCTAGCGCTTCGCCCCGCCAGGCCCCGTGCTTGAAGCGGGGCACGGCCAGAAACGTGACCGCGCTGAGCACCAACGAGGCAAGGGCCATTTTCAGCACGCAGGTAACCAACTCGCGTTCGACGTGCAGCCGGCCGGCTGGAGCGCCCGAAAACGTGGGGGTTTGATGGGCCAGCGGCCACCGCGACGCCGGCAGAGGCGGAGGCTGTGTACGGGGAACCCGCTGGCAACGGTTCCGCTCTTCGTACTGGAATAACAGCGTCAAGGCCGACAAGCCTGCCAGCATGTACACCACCAGCAGCAGGCCGAACATCAAACCTTGGGTCAAAAGCCCTGCTACCACCACCTGAAGCAGGCTGAGTTCCAGCAGGTGCCAGTAGGTTCGCGTCTCCTTTCGTTGGAAGAGCACGATGATCTGGAGCCACACCAGGAGCCAAGCCACCTGCATCACCAGGGCATGGCGTTCCAGGCGGAGCGTCAACAGACAAAATGCCAGCACCCCCAGCCGGGCAAGATTGGCGAGCGTGCTGCCCAGCACTACCCAGCCTTTGACGTCGGTAAACCATACCGAGAGGGTGGCGGCCACAAGCATGCCGGCCGGCATAGCGCTGTTGCGCAGGCCCATGCCTACCAGCAAGGTGGCCAGCGTGGCCAGTGCCGCCATGGTAACCTGCAACAACCGTTCGACGTACATCGGGGTAAGAAAGGCAGTCGCGTCAGGGAACCTCAAAGTATAAGCGGCTTGGCCGCCGGCCGCGCAACTGGCGCATCAGTGTGCGGGTGGGTCTCCCCAGCCCCCGTGACGCGCACGCCGACATGCATGTTGCCATTAGTCGGGTTGGAAGTATTCGTATAGTTTGGGATCGCTGGTGCTCACTACCCTCACCTGGCCCAGCAACGCGCGGCGCGCTGGGTCCTGCGACAAAGCCGCAAGCCAGTCGGCCGGTGTTCGTCCGTCGGACGGAGTGGTGGGGCGGGTCGTAATCAGCACCACTTCCGTCCCCCGGTCGATGCAGGCGAAGGCATGATCGGCCAGCGCGGAGAATCGCTCATCGGCCGAGGCTTCGGCGGCGGCCAACGCCTCCATCACTTCGCGCACCAGGGCGGCCGATGCGGTACCACGCAGCACCTTCTCGGGGTGCCAGGTGGTAGCAAAAACGAGATCGCTTCCGCCACGGCGGCAGGCTTCGGCCACGATGGTGGCGGCAAAACTGACGGCCAGTTCCACGTTTTCCAAGTCCGCGGGCTCCGGCGCCCTGGGTTGCCAGAGGTCCACCAGGACGGCCAGATCGCGGTTGCGCTGTTGTTCGAACTGGCGGACCACCAGCGCCCCGCGCCGTGCTGAACTCCGCCAGTGGATCAGCCGGCGGCTGTCGCCCAGGCGCCAAGGACGCACGCCATAGAAATCGCCCGAGACCTCACCGTGCCGCTGCTCGCGGCGGTCTGCCCCGTCGAACGAGACGTGATGACGCCGCAGCCACTGCTGGGTCAGCCGCCCAAGGCGCGGATACACCGTCAGTTCCTGGGCCGAACCGACCGTCAGCACCCGGCGAAAAAGGCCGAAAGGAAATCGCGTGGAGACTTGAAAGGGACCAAAGCGGTACCGGCCGCGCTGGGGAATCCGACCCCGGTACGCCCGCAGCCGGCTTTGGCCCGCCGGCACATAAGGGAAGAATACTACTGGTCGGGCCAGCACCCGGCCTCCGCCCGACAGTCGCTCTACAAGCTCTTCGACCACCAGGGTCCAACTTCCCAGGCGGCGGCGATGGTTGCGGACTTCCACCGCCACTACCAGGGAGTCGCCGGCCCCTATCGCCGGCGGCAAACGCCGCACCACCTCGATGCCCTGCAGCGTGGAACCGACCAGCCGATACCCGAACCACAGGGGACCGGCCAGCATCCCTGCCAGGATCATCAGCAGGTTCATGTCGGCGATGATCGCCGCCAGGAGAACGAAAGCCACCACCAGCAGATAGTAGAAGCCTTCGCGGCACCACGAGGTCTGCCGGACTGTCCGCCGGCTGCTGGCCCGCCGCCATCGCCGCAGGCGGGCCAGCAAGGGCCGCCATGCCCGCACGGGCTTCCGCTCCGGGGGCTGGGGCTGAATTGTCGCCGAATTCCTTGGGTACACCATAGATGCTTCGTCCGCAGGTCCATCCACGGGTTGCTACGAGGGCACCGGAACTTCCTCCAACAGCCGAGCCACCAGCGCTTCCACCGCCGCCCGGTGCCCCCCGTGCAGATACCCTTTGGTGATGACCCGGTGGGCCAAAACGGGCACAGCCAGGCGTTTGATGTCATCGGGGACGACGTAGTCGCGACCTTCGATGAGGGCATGGGCCTGGGCCGCCCGATACAAAGCCAGCGCCCCTCGCGTGCTGACCCCCACGTGCAGGTCCTCGCTCCGCCGAGTGGCCTCGACGACATCGAGCAGATACTCCTGCACCGCCTCATCCACGGCGACTTCCCGAACGGCTTCCTGCAGGGCGATGATATGTTCGCCGGTCAGCACCGGCTCAAGCCGGTCCACCGGTTCGCCGCGGCGATGGCTTACTAGCACCTGCCGTTCGTCGGCGCGCGCGGGGTACCCGACCGAAATCCGCAATAAGAAGCGGTCCAACTGGCTTTCGGGAAGGGGGTATGTCCCCTCGAACTCCAGCGGGTTCTGAGTCGCTATGACCATAAAAGGCCGAGGAAGGGGGTACGTCTGGCCGTCGGCCGATACCTGCCCCTCGCTCATCGCCTCCAAGAGGGCACTTTGGGTTCGCGGAGTCGTGCGGTTGATCTCGTCGGCCAGCACGATGTTGGCGAAGATCGGCCCGGGCGTGAAAATGAAATCCTGCCGCCGGGCGTCGAAAACGCTGCTGCCGGTGATGTCGGCCGGCAGAAGGTCGGGCGTGAACTGGATCCGCCGGAACTCGCCCGACACGCTCCGGGCCAGTGCCTTGCCGATCAGCGTCTTGCCGACCCCCGGCACGTCCTCCAAGAGCACGTGTTCGCCGGCCAAGAGGGCTACGATGCACAGCCGCACCACCTCCTTTTTGCCCAGCACCACTTGGGCAATGTTCGCCTCCAGTTGTCCGATAAGCCCCTGGGTATCGACGGCCATTGCCCACCCTCCGGCGAAGACATGCAGACCAGACGGGACATTACGCCACCCCCGCCCCGTTCCCTCACCCAACAGCTACCGTCATGGTACCCGGCTTGCGCGGCGGTAATCAAGGGGCGCCTTTTTCGCCGGGAGCGTTCAGGCTGCGAAGGCAGTCCGGTCCACTGCGGCTTTGGTGGCTGTTGGCGGAACGGTTTCCGCGGCCCGGGGGGCTGCTATAATTTCAAACCCTCGGCAGGACCGCCGGCCGGTTGCGACCGCCCCCGGGCGAGTCCTGACCCTTCCTTGTGCAAGGTGTAGCGATGAGTCCGCTTATGGCACTGGTACTGGGTTCGATCCTCGGTGCTGCGGCTTCCGATGCCTCGGCCGTCTGCCGCATTCCCCCCATCGCCTTTGAGAAATACCGCCTGTCCAATGGTCTGGAAGTGATTCTTCATGAGGATCACTCCACGCCCATCGTGGGCGTCAATCTTTGGTATCACGTGGGTTCCAAGAACGAGCGCCCGGGGCGCACCGGGTTCGCCCACCTTTTCGAGCACATGATGTTTCAGGGGTCGAAACACTACGATCGCGATTACTTCGGCCCCTTGCAGGAAGCCGGAGGCCGCTTGAACGGGTCCACCAACCAGGATCGCACCAACTACTGGGAGACGGTCCCCTCGAATTACCTGGAGCTGGCCCTGTGGATGGAGTCGGACCGGATGGGGTTCCTCCTGCCCGCCATGACGCAGGAAAAGTTCGAGAACCAGCGGGACGTGGTCAAGAATGAGCGGCGGCAAAGCTATGAGAATCGGCCTTACGGCTTGGCCTACGAAACACTGCTGGCCGCTCTGTTTCCGCCGGATCATCCCTATAGCTGGCCCACGATCGGCTCGATGGCCGACCTCGATGCTGCCTCGCGCGACGACGTGGCCCAGTTCTTCCGCCAGTATTATCATCCCGGCAACGCCAGCCTGTGCATCGCGGGCGATTTCGACCCTGGCGAGGCCAAGCGGCTGGTGGCCAAGTATTTCGGCCCCATTCCGGCCGGTCCCCCTGTGCCTAAGGTTCCCCAGCGCCCGGTCTCGCTGGCGGAGGAGCGACGGATCCGCATGACCGATCGGGTGGGCCTGGCGCGGCTGTATATGGTCTGGCCCACTGTGCCCATGTTCACCGGGGACGAGCCGGCCCTGGAGATCCTGGCCGATGTGCTTTCCGGGGGCAAGACGGCTCGTCTGGACAAATCGCTGGTCCGAACCAAACAAATCGCCCAGCAGGTGCAGGCCTTCCAGAACTCGCAGGAGATTGCCGGGGCGATGATGATCGTGGCCACCGCCCGGCCGGGGCACAATCTGGGGGAACTCGAGTCGGCCATCCTCGAAGAAATCCGCCGCCTGCAGCAGGAGCCCCCTTCCTCCGAAGAAGTCGAGCGTGCCATCAACCGCCTCGAAGCACAACTGGTGCGGAGCCTGGAATCGGTCAGCGACTTTGGCGGCCGGGCCGACCGCCTCAACATGTATAACGTATTTACCGGCGACCCCGGGTATCTGGAGAAGGACTTTCCCCGCTATTTGGCCGTCACCCCCGCCGCAGTCCAGCGGGTCGCACAAAAGTACCTGTCCGGACCGTGCGTCACCCTCGAAGTGGTGCCGGGCAGGGAGACGGCCATTACGCCCGACCCGCGGGCCGAAGCGGCTCGGGTGCGTCAGCAACTGGCCAGCTCGGTGAAAGAGGCCCCGCTGCCGCCCGCGCCCGCCATTCCGGAAGACCCCTCCCGCAACGCGTTGCCGAGCCCGGGACCTGTACCCCGCTTCGCTTTGCCCCCCATCCATCGCGGCAAGCTGAAAAACGGATTGGAGGTGCTCGTGGTGGAGAACCACGAACTGCCCACCGTCAACCTTAATCTGGTATTCCGGGTGGGGCGCTCCTACGACCCGCCCGACAAACTCGGGCTGGCCGCCCTGCTGGCCGCCGTCTGGGACGAAGGCACTACCCGCCGCACCGCCGAGCAGATTGCCGACGAGCTGGCCGGCATCGGCGCTACGCTTTCCATCACTACGGACTGGGATGCGACCGCCGCCCGCTTGTTCACGCTCAAGCGCCACCTCGCCAAGGCGTTGGACGTGTACGCCGATGTGCTCCAGAACCCCACCTTTCCCGAAGCGGAACTGGCCCGCGAACGCAACATCGCCCTTGGCCGGCTGCTTCAGGTGCGAGACGAGCCGGATGCCTTGGCCATGCTCGCCGTGGCTGCCACGCTCTACGGCCAGGACCATCCTTACGGGTATCCTCAGTATGGCACACCGGCTACACTGAAAGCGATCACCCGCGAGGACCTCGCCCGCTTCTATCAAACTCGGGTGGTGCCCGAACAGGCCTCGCTGATTGCCGTAGGCGATGTAACGCTGGCTGAATTGCTGCCGATACTCGATACGGCCCTGGGCCAATGGCGGTCGCCAACTCCGCCGGCCCCTGAAACTCCTCTGCCGCCGGCCTCCCCGGCCAAAGGCCCGCGGATGATCCTTGTGGACAAACCCGGCGCGGCGCAATCGGTGATCGCCGCCACCCTGATCGGTACCGAGCGCAACTCGCCCGATTACCATGCCCTGGTGGTCATGAACAGCATCTTCGGGGGCCAGTTCTCCAGCCGGCTGAACATGAACCTCCGCGAATCCAAGGGTTACACTTACGGCGCCCGGAGCTGGTTCGATTGGCGTATCCGCCAGCCCGGCCCCTTCCAGGCAGTGGCCAGCGTCCAGACGGCGGTCACCGCGCCGGCAGTCGTGGAGTTCCTCAAAGAGTTCCAAGGCATGCTGGGCACGAAACCCATCACCCCCCAGGAACTCGAGTTCTCCAAAGCCTACCTGACCCGCGGTTATCCGGCAGGTTTCGAAACCCCGGCCCAGGTGGCCTCCCACCTCGAAGTGCTGGTGGAGCATCGCTTGCCGGACGACTATTTCAACACGTTTATCCCCAAGGTCTCGGCCGTGGACAGCGAAGCAGTGCTCCGCGTGGCCCGGCAGCGGCTGGCCCTGGACCAGTTGACGATCATCATCGTGGGCGATCGCTCCAGGATCGAACGCGACCTCCGCAGCCTTCCCGAAGGGAAGAACCTGGTCGTGTGCCGCTTCGACGAAAACTTCCGCCTGGTGCCGGAGCCGTGAGCTGGTACCGCAGGCGCGGCCTCGCGTAGCGAGTTTCCATCGCCGCAACTCAAGCCCCCCGGTGTCGCGCCGTTGCTCCCCTGCGGCCGGAAAAGAACTATTTGCCTGGCGCCACGTGGTGGACCTGGCCGTCCTGAATTTCCAAGACGATATCGGCCAATTGCCGCGCTTCGGA
>Ga0068707_1002292_pt1 | contig 13511 bp, 11 predicted proteins | sample YNPNPMetaG_FD_66600 | JGI IMG/M metagenome (GOLD analysis project Ga0068707, IMG submission 66600) | Anoxygenic and chlorotrophic microbial mat microbial communities from Yellowstone National Park, USA - YNP NP MetaG | ecosystem: Environmental > Aquatic > Thermal springs > Hot (42-90C) >... | reverse complement strand
CAACCAGAAGGGCGGGGTCGGCAAGACCACCACGGTGATCAACCTGGGCGCCGCCCTGGCGGCCCTGGAAGAGCCCGTGCTGGTGGCCGACCTGGACCCCCAGGGCAACTGCACCTCCGGGCTGGGGTGCCAGAGCGACGGGGTGACCTCCTACGAGGTCCTGGAGGGGTTACAGCCCCTTGCCGCCGGTATTCGCAAGACCCGCTTCCCAAATTTGGAGTTGCTCCCTGCCAACGCCAACCTGGTGGGCGCGGAGATCGAACTGGCCAGCGACCCCCACCGCGCGCAGCGGCTGGACGGGGCGCTGCGGGCGCAGCCCACCTCCCACCGCTGGGTGCTCATTGACTGCCCCCCCTCCCTGGGGGTGCTGACGGCCAACGCCCTGGCTGCTGCGGACGGGGTGCTCATTCCCATCCAGTGCGAGTACTTCGCCCTGGAGGGGGTGGGCGAACTCATGCGCACCATCGAGCGGGTGCGCGCGGCTTGGAACCCGGGGCTGGCCATCGACGGGGTGGTGCTGACCCTCTTCGACGAGCGCCTCTCCCTGGCGCAGCAGGTGGTAACCGAGGTGCGGCGCTTCTTTGGCGAGGCGGTGTTCGCCACCGTGGTACCGCGCAACGTGCGTCTGGCGGAGGCGCCCTCCTTCGGGAGGACCATCTTCGAACACGACATCCGCAGCCGCGGGGCCCGGGCCTACCTGGCCCTGGCGGAGGAGCTCATGGCGAGGAGGAGGGATGAAACGGCCAGCGCTGGGTAAGGGGATTGCTGCCCTAATTCCCGAGGTGCCGCCACCGCGCCGCGGGGGCCCGAGCGAGATTCCTGTCAGCGAGATCCGCCCCAGCCCGCTGCAGCCCCGGCGGCAGTTCTCGCAGGAATCGTTGGCGGCCCTCGCGGCCTCCATCCGCGAGCACGGGGTGCTGCAGCCGGTGATCGTCACCCGCGCCCCCGAGGGTGGCTACCACCTGGTGGCGGGGGAGCGGCGGTGGCGGGCGGCACGAGAGGCGGGGCTCGAGCGGATTCCCGCGGTGGTGCGGGAGACCAGCGGGGATCTGGAGATGTTGACGGTGGCGCTCATCGAGAACCTGCAGCGCGAGGACCTGACACCCCTGGAGGAGGCCCGCGCCTTCCACCACCTGCGTGCCGATCTCGGCCTGTCGCAGGAGGAGATTGCCCGCAGGGTCGGACGGGACCGCTCCACCGTGGCCAACTCCCTGCGCCTCCTCCACCTCCCCCTGGAGATCCAGGAGCTGGTGGAGACGGGGGCGCTCTCGGCGGGGCACGCCCGCGCGCTGGCTGGAGTGGCGGACCACGGCCGCCAGCTGGAACTGGCGCGGCGCTGCGTTCGCGAGGGGTGGAGCGTGCGCGAGGTGGAACGGCGCAGCAGCGAACCGCACCGCCGCCGCACCCCGAAACCGGTGGACCCGGAGACCGCCGCAGCCGCCGAGCGCCTATCCCTCTCCCTCGGGGCTCGCGTGGAGATCGTGCGGGGGCGCCGTGGTGGCCAGCTGCGCATTCACTTTCGTGACGAGCAGGAGCTCATCCGCCTCTTTCGCTCGCTCACCCGGGAGAAACAATGAAGAAGCACGACGTGAGCCTCAACGGCTTCCTCGATCAGGGGTGCACGGTGCGCGGCGATGTGGAGTTTGCCGATCTGCTGCGCATCCACGGGCACGTCATTGGCAAGGTCACGAGCGAGCACGAACTGCTCGTGGGCGAAGGGGGGGTGGTGGAGGGCGAGGTGTGCGTGGGACGGCTCATCGTTGCAGGTACGGTGAGCGGCACGGTGCGCGTCACCGAGGGGGTGGTGGTGCACGCCTCGGGCCGGGTCGCCGCCGAGGTCTTCACCCCCAGCCTGGTGGTGGACAAGGGGGGCGTGGTGGACGGGACGATCCACATGTCGGCAACGGCACCGCCCCCCGCTCGCTCTTGACTTGGAGCGACAATGCGACTAGGTTGCAGTTGCGCGAGCAGCTGCAGGCCCGCCAGGAGGCCAGCATGAAACGGGTCGAGAAGCTCTTCATCCAGTACCTCCACGACAACGGGCTGAAGGTAACGCGGGAGCGCCTCACGCTGCTGGGGGAGTTGTTCAGCTCGACCGAGCACGTGGATGCCGACTCCCTCTTCCTCAAGCTGCGCCGCCGCGAGAAGGGGGTATCCCGGGCCACCGTCTACCGCACCCTCGACCTCCTGGTGAGCTGCGGGCTGGCCCGCAAGTCCCGCCTGGGGCGCGAGCACTACGTGTACGAGGCCATCACCCCTGGCAAGCACCACGACCACATGGTCTGTACCAACTGCGGCCGCATCCTGGAGTTTTACGATCCGGAACTGGAAGCCCGGCAGGAGGAGATCTGCCGCTCCCACAACTTCCGGGCCAGCTTCCACTCGCTCCAGATCCAGGGTCTGTGCGCCGAGTGCCATGACAGCGACTAGTACCCCTGACCCGCTCCTGCTGGCACCACGGCTCACTGCGGCGGGGCGCTAGCGCCCGCGGCGGCGGAGCCGCACCCATGGACGCGGCAGCAAACGGCATCCCTGCCCACGGGCCCACCGTGCTCCTCATTGGCAACCCCAATGTGGGCAAGAGCGTGGTGTTCGGGCGCCTGACCGGCCGCTACGCCACCGTCGCCAACTACCCCGGCACCACCATTGAAGTGGCGCGGGGGCGCGCCAAGGGCCTGGCCGGCAAGCCCACCCTGGTGGACACCCCGGGCACCAACTCCCTCACCCCCCAGTCCGAGGACGAGAAGGTGGCCCGCGACATCCTCCTGGCCGAGCCGGGGGCGGCGGTGATCCAGGTGGGCGACACCAAGAACCTGCGGCGCACCCTGTACCTCACCTTGCAACTGGCGGAACTGGGGCGGCGGCAGATCCTCGTGCTCAACCTCCAGGACGAGGCCCGGGACCTGGGCATCCGCGTGGACGCACGCCGCTTGGAGCAGCTCCTGGGGATTCCCGTGCTCCCCGCCACCGCCACCCTGGGGGCGGGCCTCGAGGCCATCCCCCGGCGCCTGGCCAGTGCTGCTGTGGCGCGCCTCCAGCCCGTCTACCCGCCGCCGGTGGAGGAGGCGGTGGAAAAGGTGTGTGCCCTGCTGCCGGCGGAGCTGGGGGAGGGACGACGGGGCGTGGCGCTCATGCTGCTCTCGGGCGACCGCACGTTGGCTGGGTGGCTGGAGGCGAACGTGCCGGCGCCTGCCCGCGCGGCGCTGGGGTCGGTGCGTAGCGAACTCGACCGGCTACTGGGCGCTTCCGCTGCCGGCGTGATTTCCCGCGCCCGCCACCGCTTCGTGGCCCGCCTCCTGCGCCAGGTGTTCACGGCGGATCGGGCAGTGCGCGGTTCCCTGCGCGACCGCCTGGGCATGCTCGCCATGCACCCCATCTGGGGGGTTCCCGTGCTGCTGGCGGTGCTGGCGGCGGCCTACGTCTTCGTGGGGTGGTTCGGCGCGGGGGTGGTGGTAGATGCGGTGGAGGAGGGAGTGTTCGGGCGGTACCTCAACCCAACCGCGACCGTTCTGGTCCAGCGGTTCGTGCCCTGGGGGTGGCTGCGCGATCTCCTGGTGGGTCCCTACGGGATCGTCACCATGGCCCTCACCTACGCGCTGGCCATCGTCCTGCCGGTGGTGGGCACGTTCTTTATCTTCTTCGGCGTGCTGGAGGACTCGGGGTACCTGCCGCGGCTGGCGGTGATGGTGAACCGACCCTTTGCCGCGTTGGGGCTAAGCGGCAAGGCCGTGCTCCCCATGGTGCTGGGCCTGGGTTGCGACACCATGGCCACCCTCACCGCCCGCATCCTGCCCACCCGCAAGGAACGCATCATCGTGACCCTGCTCCTCGCCCTGGGGGTGCCCTGCTCGGCGCAGCTTGGAGTGATCCTGGCCCTGCTGGGGTCCGTCTCCCCGCTGGGCACGCTCCTCTGGGCCGGGGTGGTGCTGGCCACGCTGGTGGGGGTGGGGTGGGCCGCTGCCCGCGTGGTGCCGGGACGGAGCGCCGACTTCGTGCTGGAAGTGCCACCGCTGCGCTGGCCGCGCCTTGCCAACCTGGCGGTCAAGACGGTGGCGCGCGCCGAGTGGTACCTGTGGGAAGCCGTACCGCTCTTCTTAGCTGGCACCCTCCTCCTCTTTCTCCTGGATCGCACCGGCCTCCTCCTCCACCTGCAGCACGCCGCCAGGCCGGTGGTGGTGGGTCTGCTGGACCTGCCGCCCGAGGCGGCCAACTCCTTTCTCGTGGGGTTCCTGCGCCGCGACTACGGGGCGGCTGGCTTCTTTACCCTGCGCCAGCAGGGGCTCCTGGACGGTGTGCAGACGGTGGTGTCGCTGGTGGTGATCACCCTTTTTGTGCCGTGCATCGCCAACTTCTTCATGATGGTCAAGGAACGCGGGCTGGCGGTGGCCTCCGCCATGGTGGCGTTCATCGTTCCCACTGCGTTCCTCACCGGTGCCGCCCTCAACGCCCTGCTTCGCCTCCTAAAGGTATCCCTGTGAGCGAGCTGGTTGCCTGTCCGCTCTGTGGCTGCCGGTTCGAACCGATCCCCCACTGCCCCGCCGGCTGCCCCCTGGCGCACCGCTGCAATTCGCTGTGCTGTCCCAACTGCGGCTACCGTTTCGTCACCACCTCGCGGCTGGCGCGATGGCTGGAGCGCCTGCTGCGACGGGGAGGAAAGGATGAGTGAAGGGCAGGCGCTGTACGGGCGGCCGCCGGCAGCGGCCCGCGACGAGGTGCTCGAGGAGCTGTGGACGGCCCACGAAGCGGGAACCCCCCTCTCCATCTCGCAACTCGCCCGCAGCATCCACGCCGGTGCCGACGAGGGGTGGGGCGGGGTCGTGCAGGAGCTCGTGGAGGCGGGCCTCGTCACCGTCCAGGACGGGGTGCTGTCCCTCACCGAGAGCGGCCAGTCGCGCGCGCGCGAGCTGGTCAGGCGGCATCGCCTCGCCGAGGTGCTGTTCTACCAGGTACTGGATCTGCCCATGGAGGTCACGGAACAGCACGCCTGCACGGTGGAGCACGTCCTGACCGCCGAGGCCACCGACGCTGTCTGCTCCTTCCTTGGGCACCCGCCCGTCTGCCCCCACGGCCGCCCCATCCCCCCCGGGGAGTGCTGCACCACCCTCACCCGCAAGGTGGCCCCGCTCATCAGTCGGCTCGCCGATCTGGCGCCTGGCGAGCGTGGCACCATTGTGCTGGTGGCTCCCCGCCACCGCGACCGCCTGGCGCAACTCACCGACCTGGGCCTCACTCCCGGCGCCGTTGTCCACCTGATCCAGCGCCAGCCCTCCTTCGTGGTGGAGGTGGACCGCACCCTCCTCGCCCTGGAGGACGACATTGCCGCTGGCATCTACGTGCGCCCTGCCAGCGAGTGGTGAAGGGCTACTCGGCCCCGGCCGGTTGCGCCAAAGGGGGTGTGACGAGGATCCTCACGAAGCGGCGCCGCCCCACCTGGAGGAGCAGCCGCTGCCCGGGCGAGGTGGGGACGCGGGCAGCCGGGTCGCGCACCGGCTCGCCGTCCAGGCGAACGCCGCCCTGCTGCATGAGCCGCCGCGCCTCGGACGTGGAGGAGGCCAGGCCCGCCTGGGCCACGAGCACGGCCAGGGGGGTGGACTCGCCGCGGCACGCCACGCTGAGCTCCTCCACCTCCTCGGGCAGCTCGCGCCGCTGGTGCACCGTGCGGAAGTGCGCTTCCGCCGCTCGGGCAGCTGCCGCGCCGTGGAAGTCCGCGGTAACGGTGCGGGCCAGCTCGAACTTGATCTCCATGGGGTGGCGCTCGCCCGCCGCGGCTGCGCGCTTGAGCGCTTCGATCTCCTCCCGGGAGCGGTCGGTGAGGAGCAGCCAGTAGCGCCACATGAGCTGGTCCGAGATGGACATGAGCTTGCCGAACATCTCCTCGGGGGGATCCTCCACCGCTACGTAGTTTCCCAGGGACTTGGACATCTTCTCCACGCCGTCCAGGCCCTCCAGGAGCGGGAGCGTCATGACGATCTGCGGGGGTTTGCCCAGCTTCCCCATGAGGTCGCGACCTACCAGCAAGTTGAAGAGCTGGTCGGTACCGCCCAGCTCCACGTCGGCCTCCAGCGCCACCGAGTCGTAGGCCTGCGCTACGGGGTAGAGCAGCTCGTGCAACGCCACCGCCTCGCCGTTGGCCAGTCGCTTGGCAAAATCGTCCCGCTGCAGCATCTGGGCCACGGTCACCTGGGCGGTGAGGCGGATCCAGTCTTCCGAAGAGAGGGCCCCAAGCCAGCGGGAGTTGAACTCCACCACCGTGCGCTCCGGGTCCAGCAGGCGGAACACCTGTCGCTTGTACGTTTCCGCGTTGGCCGCGACCTGCTCCCGCGTGAGCTGGGGGCGGGTCGTCTTCTTGCCGGTGGGGTCGCCGATCATGCCGGTGAAATCGCCAATCAAGAACACGACACGGTGTCCTAACTGCTGGAAATGCCGCATCTTACGGATGACAACCGTATGCCCGAGGTGGAGGTCCGGGGCCGAGGGATCGAACCCCACCTTGACGGTGAGGGGGCGACCGGTGCGCGCCGCCGAGCGCAGGCGCTCCTCCAGATCCTCGACCCGCACGACGTCCACGCACCCCTTGAGGAGCAGCTCCATCTGCTCCGCAATCGCTGGCCCCCGCCCCATGGCACCCACCTCCTGCTGCGTCCGTCACCGACGCGGGCGAGATTCTCGCACACCCCGCCGCGGCTTGGCGGGAGGCGGCGGCGCGGGACCGCTGGCAAAGCGCAGCAGCTGCTCCCAGCTCGGCAACCCCGCCACAACGGTAGCCACCTCCTCCGGCGCCACCTGGGCCAGGAGCTCCGGCCGTGCCAGGAAGGGGAGGAAGCGGGAAGCGGCTTGCCGGGCCGTGGCGGCCAGCAGATCCCCCCAGAGCGCCGCCAGCAAGGTTTCCCGCGCGCGAGCCAGGGCCGCCGCGTCGGGCGATTGCCGTGCCCCCTGCCAGGCGGCAGCGAGCGCCGAATCCAAAGCCGGCACGTCCCCCTCCCCCGTGCCCCCCACGAGGAGCGCCAGACGTCCCGGTGCCGATTGCCAGCGCGTCACCACCCCCGGCGCGGTGCGCAGCCGTTCCCGCAGCAGCTCGCCCGCCACGGCTGTCGCTGCGGACGGCGGCAGCTCCACCACGGCGAGGATACGTGCCGCGCCCTCGGTGCTCGTCCAGCGCAAAGGCGTGCCGGTGGCGAGGGTCTGGCTCACCACACCCGTGGCCGGGAGCCCCGAGAGGAACTTGGCCGCGGCTTCTCCCGCCTCCTCAGCCTGCTCGGGCACTCCCACCGACACCGCCAGCGCCTCCCCCCGCACCCCACGGGCCAACCCTAGCGCCTCCGCCGCCCGTGCTGCCAGGGGGTCCTCCTCCCCCGCGGGCGCCGTGGTGAGACACTCCGCCAGGAGCTCCAGCGCCGCTTCCGCATCACCAGCGGGCGCAGCTACGGCGGCTGTGGCAACCCCCAGCGCGTCGCCCTGAAAGCCGAACCAACCGCGCTCGGCCGCGCGCCGGGCCAACGCGGCCAGGCTCGCGGCGGCCGTCCCCGGCGTCACCCCCGCCAGAGCCACCGCCACTGCCGCCACCTCCCCCGCCAGCAGGTGAACCGCCACCGATGCCCCGTTGTCCAAGGTTTCGCTGAACTCCCCCACGCCGCGGCGCTCGCGTTCGCTCAGTCGCGCCGATCCCGCGTGGCCGGAGAGCAGCTCCCGGGCCAGGGCGCCGAGCGTTTCGGCATCCACCCACTGGCTCGCCAGGCTGCCAGCGACGCTCCCCCCCGCTGCAAGCCGAGCCACCAGATCCGCGGCCACGCCCCGCCCGTCCACGCTCCAGCGCAGCCGCCGCCGGTCTACCTGCTCCCTGGCAGCCGCCAGGGCTGCGGCGTCCACTGGGGCCAGGAGCTGCTCCCCCAGCGCCCGCCGCAGCCGCAGCAGGAGCGTGCGCGGCTCCTCCTCGGGCGCCGGGGCCAGCAGGGTGAGGGTCGTGCACCCCTGGGTGTTGGTCACATCCACACGCAGGCCGGGGAAGGCGGGGCGCAGGCCACCCTGCAGCCATGCGGCGAGAACCGGCAGGAGATCGAACCGGGGATCTGCCGGGCCGGGCGCTGCGAACGCGAGCTCCACCGCGTCCTCGCTCCCCCGCACCACCTCCACCCTGCCCTCGGCCAACATGCAGCGCTCGCGCCGCTGCGGCGGTCTTCCGGCCGCTGCCAGCGCCCCCAGCGGCCCGGCCAATTCCCGCGCCGGCAGCGGTCCAACGGCCACCGCTGCCAGCACCCCGCTCCCTCCCAGCGCCTTGGCCAACTCGGCCAGAGCGAGGGGCGCCTGGAGCGCCGAAAGCGACAGCAGCGCCACGCGGTAGGGGGGGCGGGACACCACCTCCACGGCGCCCCCTGCCAGGCCCTCGGGCACGGCGCCGGCGGGGAGCAGGGCGAGACCCAGGTGTTCCAGGTCGCCGCCAGGGGTCTCCACCACCGCCACGGGCAGCCCCGCCTCGGTGGTGAACTCGCTCACCGCCTGGGCCGAAATCCAGCCGGCGGACAGCACGCAGCAGAGCCCAGTGGCCAGCCATCGCACCCAGCTATCATACCCAGGTGCCGCTCCACCCCCTCTCGGCTCGCGTCGTGCTCGCCTCCTGGGCGGTGGCGCTGCTCCTCTGGCCGGTGGCGTGGCTCGTGGCCCCGGTGGCCCAGGGGCTGGGCACCGTGGCGGCTGGGGGCAGCTGGATCGGCCTCTCGGCCCCCTGCGGCAGCGTCCCCTGGGGACTCGTGAACGAACCGGGCATGGCCTTCGCTGCGTCGCGGGCGGCTCTGTTCGCCTACTGGTTGCCCCCCCTCCTGGCGCCGGCCCTGCTGGCGGTGTTCCTCCCGGCGCTCGCACCCACAGGCCGGGGGTGGCTGGGGGAGCTCGTCCTCTTCCACCTGGCCGCTGGGCTGTCGGTGGCTGCGCTGGGGTGGGGTGTGCCCCTGGGCCGGGGGGATGGCCCCGCGGCTGGACTCCTCACCTTCTGGCACGTGCCCTTTGGCGTCACGCTGGGGGTGGCGCTGGCGGCGGGCATTGCGGGCGCGGCCCTCGCCCTGGCGCGGCTCGGCAGTCACCTCTGGCAGGCTCCGGGGGGACCGACGCGGCGCCGGCGACTCCTCTTCGCCCTCCTCCACCTAGCTCTGCCCTCCCTCGCCTGGGTGCTGGCGGCCCATGGGCTCGGCTTCCAGCTGCAGCGGATGCCCCTGTTGGGGGTGTTGGCGGTGGTGGCGGGGGGGGTTGCCAGCGCGGCCCTGCTCGTGCCCCACTCGGCGCTGCACCGCCCCGTGGCCCTGTCGCGCCTCGCCGTTGTTGCCCTGGGGCTGGGTGGGGTGCTGGTCGGATTGGCGTTCTCCTGGATCGCTGGAACGAGCGGCGGGGCGGCCAAGGCGGTGCTCTGGAGTCAGGAGCGCTCGAGCAGCAACGTGCGCCCCGGTCTCGTGCGCGTGATGCTCACGCTGCCCCCCGCCCCGAGAGCACTGCGGGGATCGTCCGGAGCAGGATCTTGAGGTCCAGCCAGAGCGACCAGTTGTCGATGTAGGCCAGGTCCAACGCCATCCAGGTGGCAAAGTCCACCTCCGAGCGGCCGGAAACCTGCCACAGGCCCGTGAGGCCCGGCTTCATGGCCAGCCGGCGGCGCTGCCACGGCTCGTACCGCTCCACCTCCTCGGGGATGGGCGGCCGCGGCCCCACGAGCGACATGTCGCCCCGCAGCACGTTCCACAGTTGCGGGAGCTCGTCCAGGGAAGAGCGCCGCAGCAGCCGTCCCACCCGCGTCACCCGCGGATCGTCGGGCGCCTTGAACGCTGGACCATCCATGACGTTCAGGTGGGCCACATCCTCGCGCTGCTGCTCCGCCCCCACCACCATGGTGCGGAACTTGAACAGCACGAAGCGCCTACCCCGCAGGCCGCAGCGCCACTGGCGGTAGAGCACCGGCCCTGGCGAGGACAGCTTCACCGCCGCGGCAATGGCCAAGAAGAGCGGTGCCGCCACCACCAACCCCGCCCCGGCGAGCACCACGTCCAGCACCCGCTTGGCAAAGATGGGCAGGGGGGCGCTGGGCGCCGGCGCCACGGTGAGGAGCGGTACGCTCTCCAACGCCTCGATCTCCAAGTGCGGCCGCGCGTGGGGGAACGGCCAGAGGGCCACCCGTACCCGCACCCCCAGCTCGTGGCAGCGCAACACCAGCTCCTCCACGCTTGGCAGCGTGCGCAGGGGCACCGCCAGCACCACCTCGTCCACCACATGGGTGGTGAGGAACTCCGGCAGGGTCGAAAGCTCGGCCACGACGGGGAGCCCCGCCACCTGGCTGCGGCCGCAGCCGTCGGCGTCCACCAGCCCCCGCACGGTGTACCCCCAGGCCCGGCGGGCGGCCACGAGCTTGGCCAGCTCCACCGCTTCCTCTCCACAGCCCACCACCACCACCACCCGTTCCGGCGCCTCCAGGAGCTTGCGCCCCCAGGCGGTGCGGCGCTCCGCCACCCGCGAGGCAGCCAGGGCCGCCGCGTTGAGGGCGCAGAACAGCACCAGGAAGGGCCGCGACACGAACTGCAGCCGCAACAGGTAGCCGGCGGCGGCAAGCACCACGCCGCCCAGGACCGCCACGCGCACGGCCCGCACCACGTCGCGGCGCAGCGACACCACGTTGCCGGGTGCGGCTGGCCCCAAGGCCGCCAGGAGCACCGGCCAAACCACCACCACCGCCAGGAGGAGCGGCAGGTAGTCGCGCAAGGGGTAGAGACCGCCCGGAAACGGGCCGGGGAGGACGAGGGGCAGGACGTGCGAGCGCAACTGGTGGGCCACCACGAAGCTGGCCACCGTGACCAGCACGTCCCACAGCATCCTGCGGTAGGCGATCAGCTGCGCCGGTTCCCTGAGCACAACCCCTCCAGTGCCTGCTCGTAGGCTTGCGCCACGTCGTCCCAACGGTACCGTGCCTGCACCCGCGCCCGGGCGGCTGCCCGCAGCTGCTGCACCTGCGGGCCTTCCAGCGAGAAACGACCCAGCTGTTGGTCGAGGGCGTTGGGCCCCGCAAAGGTGAACGGTACCCCTGCATCCCCCACCACCTCGCGGTTGGGAGCGTTGTCCAGGTAGAACACCAGGCGTCCAGCCCCCAGGGCCTCCACCAGCGCCGGGTGGGTGCCGCCCACCTCGGTGGCGTGGATGTACGCCCGGGCGTTGAACAACAGCTCGCGGTACGCCTCGCCGTAGCGCGCTCCGGCCAGGAGCACGCGGGGATCGGCCGCCGCCAACTCCCGCACCCGCCGCACCAGCTCGAAAGCGTAGGGGGCATCGCCCAGCAGCACGAGGGGCGTATCCATGGCGACCCTTCGGTACGCTGCCACCACCCGGTCGGGGTTGTTCTCCGGTTCGAAGCGGGAAACGTACAGGAAGTAACCCTCCGGCCGCAGTCCCAGCTCGTCGAGCGTGCCCCTCCCCGCGGGGGGCTCCAGGTCGCCCCCGTAGGGGATCATGAGCGAGTGCCGGCCCCACCGGCGCCGGTAGTACCGGCGAATCACCTCGGCGTCGGTGACCACGAGGTCAGCCCAGCGGCACGCCAGCCACTGGGCGCAGAGGGAGTAGCGACGGGCCACGGCGCCCCACTTGCGCCGCTTGTGCTCCAGCCCGTCCACGTTGAGGGCCACGGGCAGCCCGCGGGCGTGGAGGAGGGGGAGGAGCGGGGCGTTGGCTGCGTTGCAGAGCAGCACCACGTCGAACTCCTGCCGCGTCACATCGAGGCAGGAGAGGAAGGTGTGCGAGAGGGTTTCCAGCGCCTTGGAGCGCCAGCAGGGGAGCACCCGCACGCGGGCTCCCCGGTGCACCGTCACCCCTGGCGACGCTAAGTGGGCGCGGGTGTAGACGGTGACCTGATGCCCCCGCCCCGCAAGGCGGGCGGACAACTCCTCCGCAAAGGTCTCGAACCCCCCGTACCGGGCGGGAATTCCGCGCGTCCCCAAGAGGGCAATCCTCACGGGCACTCCAGTGGGCGGACCCGACGCCCGGGGAGGAACCAGCGGGCCAGCGACCACCCCGTCACCGTTGCCCGGCGGGCGTTGGCTCGGCCCCGGGCACGCTGCTGCTGGCGCAGCGCCAGCGCCTCGGCTAGTCCCGGCCAGGAGGAGCGCTCGACGGTGAGACAGGCGGCCACCACGACGGCGTCCCGCAGCAGCCAGAAGGGGAAGCAGGCCACATGCCAGCGCCAGTCGGCGTTGCTCCAGCGCAGGAGGAAGCGGTTGCGCACCGAGTGGCGGTTGATGGCCGGGGAACCGCGGCGGTGCGCTTCCGGCTTGAGGCCGCGCGCGTGCCACGCCCGCGCCTGCGGCCAGAACAGGCAGCGCCAGCCGCGGGCCTGCAGGCGCCACGCCAGGTCGGCGTCCTCCCGGTAGGCGAAGAACGTCTCGTCGAACACCTCACCGCCTGGATAGGCCACGTCCTCGAGGGCGGCGCGCCGGTACAGGGCGGCTGCCCCGCTCGCCCCGAACACCCAGGCGGGGCGCAGGTGAGCCGGGCGGAGACGCCTTCCCGCGCCCCGGTCCAGGTGGCGGCCGCTGGCCCGCATCACCATCCCAGCCGAGTCCACCGTGTCGGTCCCCCCCAGGGTAGGCCCCCGCCCCCGCAGGAGGAGGCCACTGGCCGCCCCAGCGCCCCGCCGCGCTGCCGCGCCCACCAGGTGTTCCAAGAACCCCTCCTCCAGGCGGCAGTCGGGGTTCAAGCACAGCACCCAGGGGCTACGCAGCCGGCGCAAACCCCGGTTTGCCGCGGCGGCAAAGCCGGTGTTCTCGTGCAGCCGCACCACTTCCAGGGGCAGCGAGGCGCCAAACCCCGCGGCCACGCCGGCCGAGTCGTCCTGGGACGCGTTGTCCACCACCACCACCTGCTGCGGTGCCAGGCGCTGCACCAGCAGCGACTGCAGGCACGCCGCCAGGGTCGTCGCGTGATTGTGGGTCACCACCACCACGTCCACCGCGTTCACCGGTGCACCACCAGTCGATCCAGCACCGCTTCGCCTCCAGCCGGTGCAGCGAGGGCCACCTCCAGGGTGTGGCGGCCCCCCTCTTGCGGGGTGGGCAGCGCCAGCTGCCCCTCCCCCTCGCCAGCCACCGCCAGGGACACGCCGGCTTGCGAATCCCAGGCCACGGTGAGGGTGCTCCCTTGCCTGGCCGCTCCCAACAGCCACCCCACCAGCGTCACCCGCGAACCCGGCGCGAGCCGCAGAGGGATTACGACACTTTCGCCGCTCGCTACCCGCCAGCCGCGCGGGTAGAGGTAGGTGGACCAGGTGCCAGCGGGCGGTTCCACCCGGCCGCCCCGGTGCTCGACCTGGGCGTCCTCGATCTCCACCACCCGGTCCAGCCGCAGGGCCAGATGCCCCGCGCCGGCGGCCATGGCCAGGAGCCACAGCGCGGTGCTTAGGCGACCCAGATGCCGGGGTGCAGCGCGCCAGCGCCGGCCCAGCCACCACAGCACCGCCACCCCCAGGAGCAGCGCCAGGGGGAAGAGGAGAGTGGCGG
>Ga0068707_1002290_pt1 | contig 13527 bp, 14 predicted proteins | sample YNPNPMetaG_FD_66600 | JGI IMG/M metagenome (GOLD analysis project Ga0068707, IMG submission 66600) | Anoxygenic and chlorotrophic microbial mat microbial communities from Yellowstone National Park, USA - YNP NP MetaG | ecosystem: Environmental > Aquatic > Thermal springs > Hot (42-90C) >... | reverse complement strand
AAAAAGGATGACAGAAAAAGGGTGACAGAAAAAGGGTGACAAAAAAGGGGTCATTCTGACTTATCATTTTGTCATTCTGAGCGATAGCGAAGAATCTCCTTCCTTTTTCACCAAACAGGTTTTTTAATTAAAGAGTTCCTTCGCTTCCCCTTCGCATAGGCTCAGGGCTTTGGCTCAGGACAGCGCTTCGGAGCGTTTAGCTCCTCAGAATGATGGGATGAGCTCAAGACAGCTCTTTTCTATCGACAATTTTAGGGGTTACCAATAGTGTTGACTTATGTTATGATATATTAATTGAAAAATTTTTTGAGGGGGTAGAATGAAAGTAATTCTCAAAGAAGATGTTCATGGACTGGGAAAAGCTGGTCAAATTATCAATGTAAAAGACGGATATGCAAGAAATTTTCTTTTTCCAAAGGGACTTGCATTGGTAGCTGATGAAAAGAATATGAGACTTCTTGAGTATCAGAAGAAAAAATTTGAAGAACAGGCAAAGAAAAAGCGCCAGGATGCTGAAAGTATTGCTGAGCGTCTTACAGGCATCCAGATTACAATTAAGTCAAAAGCAGGTGAAGACCAGAAGCTTTTTGGCTCAATAACATCTAAAGATATAGCAGAAGCTTTACAAAAAGAAGGTTTTTCAATTGAAAGAAAGCAGATTATGATTTCAGAGCCTATAAAAAGACTCGGTGAATACGAAGTTGAGATTAAACTTCATTCAAATATAAATGCAAAGCTTAAAATTAATGTAGTTGCTGAATAATGCCTTATATTAATGAAATAGCTTCAACTGTTGACAGACTTCCTCCTCAAAGCATAGAGGCAGAACAGGCGGTTCTTGGAGCTATTATTCTTGAAGGTGAATCAATAACAAAAGCAATAGATGTTCTTTCACCAGAAGATTTTTACAAGGAACCTCACAGAAAGATTTATACTGCTATGTTAGAACTCTTTGACAAAAATGAACCTATTGACCTTATAACCCTTTCAGAGCATTTAAAAGACAAAGGAGTCCTTGAAGAAGCTGGCGGAATTTCATATCTTAGCCAGCTCGCAACAGTTGTTCCAACATCAGCAAATATAAGATATCACGCAAAAGTTGTTAGAGAGAAGGCTTTATTAAGAGCAATTATCCGTTCATGCACCGAGATAGTCTCAAAGGTATATGAAATGCCTGAGGATGCTGAGGAAATGGTAGATTATGCCGAGAGGTTAATATTTGAGATATCTGAAAAAAGAACAAATGCTAACTTTTATCAGATGAAGGATGTTGTTAAAAATACATTTAAAATGATTGAAACAATGTATGATAAAAAAGCTGTTATAACTGGTGTTCCTTCTGGATTTAAAGACCTTGATGAGCTTACTTCTGGATTTCAGCCTGGAGATTTAATAATTATTGGAGGAAGACCTGGAATGGGCAAGACAGCTTTTTCGCTTAATATTGCTCAGCATGTTGGAATAGAGATGGGTGAGCCTGTTGCATTTTTTAGTCTTGAGATGTCAAAAGAACAGGTTGCTATGAGGCTTTTGAGCAGTTTAGCAATGGTTAATTCTGTGGCATTGAGAAAAGGCTTTATAACAAAAAAAGACTGGGAGAAACTAACAGATGCTGCGGTCAGGCTTAGTGAAGCTCCAATTTATATTGATGACTCTTCACAGATAAGCGTGCTTGAAATAAGGGCTAAGGCAAGAAGACTTAAAATGGAAAAAGGTAGATTAAGCCTTATTATCATAGACTATCTTCAGCTTATGCGAGGTAGAACTTCTTATGATATAAGGGAACAGGAAATAGCTGAGATATCAAGGTCTCTTAAAGCTATGGCAAAAGAACTTAAGGTTCCTGTTATTGCTTTAAGCCAGCTTAACCGTTCAGTTGAAAAAACTTCAGACAGAAAACCAACTCTTGCAAACCTGAGAGAATCAGGAGCTATTGAACAGGATGCGGATGTGATAATTTTCCTTTACAGAGATGAGGTTTATAACAAGAACAATCCCGCAAATAAAGGAAAAGCAGAAGTAATTGTTGCAAAACAGAGAAATGGTCCCACTGATACAGTTTATCTGACATTTCTCAGTGATTATACCCGTTTTCTTGATTATACTGATAGATATACTGGCACAGAGATAGAAGAGGAAGTATAGGATGCTTAAAAGAAAGCCAGCTGTTGCAGAATATTTCTATCCATCAAACCCAAAAGAGCTTCTTCAGGAATTAGAAGAATATATGCCTTCTCAAACAAAAAAGAAGGTTTATGGTGCAATATGCCCTCATGCTGGTTATGTTTATTCGGGCAATGTTGCAGGAGCTGTATATTCAAAAATTAAACCTGTGGAGGTATTTATTTTAATTGGACCAAATCATACAGGTTATGGTTCAGAAGTTTCTGTTATGACAGAGGGAGAATGGGAAATTCCTCTTGGGACAATGAAAATTCATCAGGAACTTGCAAAGGCAATTACCGAGAAAGTTGCTTTTGCTTCAGATGATATAAAGGCTCACCTTTATGAACATTCACTTGAGGTTCAGCTTCCATTTATTTATAAACTCAATTCTAATGCAAAAATTGTTCCAATAACATTAAAAATGCTTTCACTTGCAGACTGTATGAAATTAGGACAAGGAATTGCGGATGCTGTAAAAGAACTAAACCTATCAGACAATGTTGTCATTATTTCAAGTACAGATATGAGTCATTATTTACCCGATGATATAGCGAGAAAGACCGATGCCTTTGCTATTGAGAAAATTAAAAGCTTTGACCCTGAAGGTCTTTATAATACAGTTTTAGAGCATGGAATCTCAATGTGCGGTTTTATTCCTACCGTAACAATGCTTTATGCAACAAAACTGCTCGGAGCAAGACAAGTTCAGATTATAAAATACACCACTTCTGCTGAGGTGAGTAGAGATTATAATAAAGTTGTAGGATATTTAGGTGCAATTGTTATCTAAATTGCCTCTTACTGCAGCAATACTTGCAGGTGGTAAATCCTCAAGGATGAATATGCCAAAGTGTCTTATTCCTCTGGAAAATACAAAAATTATTAATATTCTTATCTCTAAATTAAAAGGCATTTTTGAAGAGATTTTTATTGTTACAAATTTTCCTGAGTTATATTTTTATACAGGTATTCAAATGATTGGTGACATTTATCCTTTTAAAGGACCTATGGCAGGAATTCACTCTGCACTTAAAAACTCAAAATATGATGTTATGGCTTTTGCCTGTGATATGCCATTCATAAGACAAGAAATAATTTATAAACTTTTTGAAACGCATTATTCTAAAAATAAAACAGCAACAGTTCCTTTATTTGATGATAAAATTTACCCTCTTCCAGGAATTTATTCCAAGAAACTCTTAAATACAATAGAAGGGTTGCTCATAGAAGATAAGCTCAGCATGAGGAAATTACTTGATGATGTAGGAGCATATGTTATTGAGGTTGCAAATTTAGATAAAGAAGGAGTATCTTTTATTAATATAAATACATTTGAAGATTTAGAAATTTTAAAAAGCAAAAAAGGAGGGATTTTATGTTTGGATTAGGAACTCAGGAATTAATGATCATTCTTATTATTGTGGTAATTCTTTTTGGTGCAACCCGTCTACCACAGATAGGCAAAGGAGTTGGAGAAGCAATAAAAAATTTCAAGAAAGCCACAGCAGATAAAGATGAGATTGATGTTACTCCAAAAAAGGATAATCCTGAAGAGAAAAAGTAAATGTGAGCAGATTTTTACAGGCTGAGATTGACTTAAAGGCATTAATTCACAATTTTTCAGTAATCAAAGCTTTTCTGAACTCTTTAAAGGTAAAATGTAAGATAATTGCTATCATAAAAGCAGATGCCTATGGACACGGTGCTGTAAAGATTGCACAGGAACTTGAAAAACAAAAGGTTGATTATCTCGGAGTTGCCTTTTATTCAGAAGCGGTAGTTTTAAGAAAATCAGGTATAAAATCCAGAATTCTTGTATTGTTTGATACTGACATTAAGAAAGTTTTTAAATATGCTCTTATACCTGTAATTTTTAATTTTAAGCAAGCAAAGGTTTTATCAGATGAAGCAAGAAAAAGGGGGGTAATTCTTCCTGTCCACATCAAAGTAGAAACAGGAATGGGAAGGCTTGGAATTTATGATAATCCTTGTAAAACCATTAAAGATATTGCGGATTTGCCAAATCTTAAAATAGAAGGGATAATGAGTCATTTGTCTCAAGCAGAAACCAAGGAGTGGACATTAAAACAGATAGAGAGATTTAAAGAGTTGAAGAAGTGTCTTAGGAGTATTAATATCAAGCCTTTGTTTCATATTTCCAACTCAGCAGGGCTAATTTATCCTGAAGCCTTATTTGATGCTGTTAGACCCGGGCTTATGCTTTATGGATACAGTTCAAACGATTTTACAGCACAAATAAAACCCTGCATAACAGTTAAAACTAAAATTATAGAAATAAGAAAACTCCTTAAAGGAACACCTATAAGTTATGGAAAAACCTTTGTAACAAAAAGGGATAGTCTTATAGGTGTGATTCCAGTTGGATATGCTGATGGATACTTCAGAAAACTCAGTAACAGAGCATTCGTTATAGTAAAAGGTAAAAAAGTGCCTGTTGTTGGCACGGTTTGTATGGATTTAACCATGATAGACCTTACAGATGTTTCGGATGTAGAGATTAACGATGAAGTTGTCTTACTTGGAAATTCAGGGAAAGAAAAAATCACAGCAGATGACATAGCAAAATGGGCAGAAACAATCCCTTATGAAGTACTAACATCTCTTGGTAGCAGAGCTAAAAGGAAATATATTGGAATATAAGGAGGATGTAATGATAGCTGAGAGGGCAAAAAAGATTAAACCGTCACCCACTCTTGCTGTTGACAGCAGAGCAAAGGAACTCAAGGCAAAAGGTTTTGATATTGTGAATTTCGGTGTAGGAGAGCCTGATTTTGACACACCAGAACATATTAAAGAAGCTGCAATTAGGGCGATAAGGGATGGCTTTACCAAATATACTCCAGTGGGAGGAATAGACGAGCTTAAAGAGGCAATTATTGAAAAACTTGAGCGAGACAATGGATTAAAATATAACAAAGAAAATATAATTGTCTCCTGCGGTGCAAAGCACTCTCTTTATAATATTGCTCAGGCTTTATATGGTCCGGGAGATGAGGTAATTATTCCAGCACCTTACTGGGTATCCTATCCAGACCAGGTTTTGATAAATGAGGCTCAGCCTGTAATTGTTGATACCTATGAAGAGGATGATTTCATGCTTCGTCCAGAAGCTTTAAAAGATAAAATTACAAAGAGAACAAAGGCAATAATACTTAATTATCCTTCAAATCCAACAGGTTTTATATACAGCAAAGAAGTTCTTCAAAAAATCGCAGAGATAGCATTAGAAAACAATATCTATATTATTTCAGATGAGATTTATGAAAAACTGATTTATGATGGTAAAAAGCATATAAGCATAGCTTCACTGAGCGAAGAGATAAAGAATAAAACAATAGTTGTAAATGGATTAAGTAAATCACACGCAATGACAGGCTGGAGAATTGGATACGCAGCAGGTCCTGCTGAAATAATAAAGACAATGACAAAAATACAAAGTCAGTCTACATCAAACCCGACCTCTATATCACAGAAAGCAGCAGTTGCCGCTTTAAAAGGAAGTCAGGATTGTGTTGAGGTGATGCGAAAGGAGTTTGAAAAAAGAAGAGACTACATCGTAAGGGAGATAAATAAAATTCCGGGAATTTCATGTAAAATGCCTCTTGGTGCTTTTTATGCCTTCCCTAATGTTAAGAGCATTCTTGGTAGAAAATCAGGCGATATGGAGATAAATTCTTCTATGAATTTAAGTATTTATTTGCTTGAAAAGGCAATGGTTGCAGTTGTTCCTGGCTCTGCCTTTGGTGCAGAAGGATATATAAGAATATCTTATGCTACAAGTATGGAAAATCTTTCTAAGGGGATTGAAAGAATTAGGGAAACCTTGGAAAACCTTAAATGAAAGACTTTAAATCCGGATATGTTGCTATAGTTGGTAAACCAAATGTTGGTAAATCAACACTGTTGAATAATATTCTTGGAGAAAAGGTTTCAATTGTAACGGAAAAGCCTCAGACAACCCGTAACAAAATTATGGGAATTAAAAATTTCCCTGATGCTCAGATAGTATTTATTGACACTCCGGGAAATCATCGTCCAAGACATAAACTCGGTGAATTCATGATTAAGCAGTCATATGAAGCAATGGAACTGGTTGATTTAATTGTACTTATGGTAGAACCTGTAAAACCAAAAGAAGCTGATTTATCAATCATTGAAAAAATTAAAAAAATGAAAAAGCCTGTTATACTTGTTATTAACAAGATAGATACAGTAGAAAAACGGAGCCTTCTTCCATTAATAGACCTTTATAAAGATATTTTCCCGTTTAAGGAGATAATTCCCATATCCGCGCTTAAGGGTGACGGTGTTAATATTCTTATTGAAAAAATTATTTTTTATCTGCCTGCAGGTCAAAAACTTTACCCTGATGATATGATTACAGACCAGGCTGAAAAATTTATGGTTGCTGAATTTATAAGAGAAAAAATCATGAAATATACAGAAGAAGAGATACCATATTCAGTAGCAGTTGATATTGAAAGATGGGAAGAAAGTGAAAAGTTGTTGACAATCGGAGCAAATATTTTTGTTGAAAGAGAAGGTCAAAAAATTATTATAATAGGTAAAAAGGGAGAAAAATTGAAAAGAATTGCAACAGAAGCAAGACTTGATATTGAGAAACTTTTAGGAGTTAAGGTTTTTCTTGAAGTTTGGGTTAAAGTTAGGAAAAAGTGGAGACAGAGAGATATATTATTAAGGAGTCTGGGTTATTGAGATGTTGATAGAGATGAAAGTAGAAGGGTTACTTTTTGATCCAAGAAGCGGGATGTACATCCTCCTTTTGCAGCAAGTAGATGGTGAAGAAACCCTTCCTATATGGATTGGTAAACCAGAGGCTGACTCAATAGCTTTAGCTCTTGGTAAAGTTATAACTCCAAGACCATTAACTCATGATTTAATAAAAAACATACTTGATGAACTTGAAGTCAGGGTTACAAAAGTTGTTATAACAGATTTAATTGACAATACCTACTATGCTCTTCTGTATACCACAGACGGGATAAAAGAAAGAAAGATTGACTCCAGACCTTCTGATGCTGTTGCCATTGCTTTGAGAGTTCAGGCACCGATATTTGTTGAGGAAGGAATTTTTGAATTAAGGAAAGCCGACGAACTTGAAGAATGGCTTAAAAATCTCAAACCGGAAGATTTCGGCAATATTATGTAGTTAATGATTTATTCTACTGAAGCCATTGTTTGTAAAAATCTTCCCTATGCTGAAGCTGATTTGATTGTTACACTTTTCACAAAAGAGTATGGACTGCTTAATCTTTTTGCTAAAAGCCCCCGTAAAATTAAAAGCAGATTTGGCAGTTCTCTTGAACCATTAACTTACTCAAAAATATCATTTATTGGCAGAGAAGATAAAATGCAGAAAATAATCCAGTCTGATATTCTTCACTCTTTTCAATACATAAGAGAAAATCTATCTTTATTTATTAAAACTGCAGATGTTTTAAGAATAATACTTGAAATACTTCCACAAAGAGAACCAAATAAACAACTTTTTGCAACTCTCTTAGAGGTTCTTTATGGTATAGAGAACAATAAAAATACAGAGCCATATACACTTTTTATGAAAATAAAAACATTAAATATTCTTGGATACTTACCTGATTTCAAAACATGCGGTATTTGTAGAGGTAATACAGACAGTAATTTTTATTACTCAAAGGGATTTATCTTGTGTAAAGACTGTTATCAAAAAAAAGCTGATACCTCGTATAAACTTTCTCAGGGTGCAATAAAACTGCTTTCAGATATATCCCGGTGGAAATTTAATTATCTTTCAAGAGTGAAAATATCAGGTAAACTTCTTGACGAAGTTGAAAATTTTATCAAGCAACATCTTTCAAATTTTTAAGCCTAACTTCAGCCTTCAGCCTGACGCCTTCAGCCTTCTAATAAGATTTTAAATCTTTACTTGACTTGCTTTTTTATATTGATGTATGTTAGTAATTACTACCATATGATTAAGACAAAAGATAAAATTATAAAATCTGCATTAATGCTGTTTTCCAAGAAAGGATTTCTTGGCACAACAACAAAAGAAATTGCTAAAGATGCAAATATTGCTGAAGTTACTCTTTTCAGATACTTCTCATCAAAGGAAAAGTTATTTAATGAAGTTTTAAGAAGTCAATCATTTTTACCAACACTTAAAGACCTTATATCAAAACTTGAATCACTTGATTATAAAGAGGCATTGGAGATTATTGCCAGATATTATCTAAAGTTACTTAAAAAAAAGAAAGACCTTATCTGCATAATGCAATCGGAAATATTAAAATATCCTGAAGAAATAAGAGAAATTCACTCTAAAATAATTAAAGAAATATCTGATACTTTTGCCAGCTTTCTTGAAAGTCTTAAAGACAGGGGAATATTAAAAGATATAGATACAAAATACGCTTCAATGGCATATTTTGGAATGCTTTTCAATTTGTTTATAAAAAAAGAAATTTTCAAGAATAAGATAAATCTAAAGAAGGCTTTAAAAACTTATATTGAAATTTTTTATGAAGGGACAAGGAGGATTTAATGAAAAAATATTTTTTGCTATTTGCTTTTTTTATTTTTATACAAAACACAGCCTTTGCACAGGAAAATTACACAGTTAACGATATTTTTTCAATTGCACTAAAAAAGGCTGAAAAAGTAAGAATTGCCGAAGAAAATATCACAATATCAAAAGAAGGAAAATATAAAGCATTGGCAGGACTTTTACCAACTGTTACTGCTTTTGGCAAATATACTAAGTATAGCGAAGAAAAACTTATCAACACTCCGATATTTACTCAGGTAATTCAGCCTGATAGAAGTAAAGTATGGGGTGTTACAGTAGAGGAAAAGCTTTCTTTAGGTGGCAGAGAGTTTACAGCTTTTTCAATGGCAAAGGATACCTTAACCAAGGCAGAATTTGATGTAAACTCTTTCAAGGAACAGTATCTTTTAAGGGTTTCTCAGGACCTTTACGGTTATCTTAAGGCAAAAAGAGCAGTAGAGATTGCCCAATCAAATGTTGACAGATTAAAAAAACATAGAGATGCAGCAAAAATAAGGTTAAAAGTGGGGGAAGTAACAAGGACAGACCTTTTGAGAGCAGAAGCTGAATTAAGCGGAGCAGAGGCTGATTTAATATCAGCAATAAACTCTCTTAAGATTTTAAAATCAATACTTGCAAGGGATGTAGGAATTGAGGGAGATTTTGAGATAATGGAAGGAAAACTTGCAGACCCTTACTTAAATCTTACAGTTGACCATGTTAAAGCATTTGCAAAAGATGAAAGACCTGAGATAAAAGCAGCTTTACTGGCAAAAGAAATAGCAAGAAAAAATGTTAATTACGCAATTGGTTCATTTTTCCCCTATCTGAGTTTTTCAGCAACATATCAGAAATTTGACCAGGATCCCTCAAATCAGTTCACAAATAAAGAATCTAAGTATGCAATAGCTGCTTTGAATTTCCCAATATTTGAAGGAGGACTTCGCAGAGCAGAAGTAGGCGAAGCAAAAGCTAAACTCAGGCAGGCTGAACTTCAATATGAAGATACTTTAAAAGAGGTTTTTGTTGATGTTGAATCAGCCTATCATAACTATATAACATTCAGAGATACAATAAAGTCTCTTGAAGATGAGGTTGCTTATGCAAGAGATAATTTTAATTCAGTTTCAAAACAATATCAGTATGGACTTGCAAACAGTATTGATGTAACAGATGCAAATACTTTTTTAGTTACATCAGAAAGAAAACTTATGGAAGCACAGTATAACTATCAGCTTGCAATACTTAGGCTGAGACAGGCAACAGGAACACTGCTAAAGGCTTTCATGAATAATGAAATAGTTACTGGAGGAAGCACTAAATGAATTTTTCTGGAATGGGTGAAAAACTTAAAAATTCAAGAAAGATAAAAATTGCAATACTGGTTATCATGGCAATAGCTGTTTTAATTTTCATGGCAAGGGAGATTTATTACTACATTGTTTATGAAAGAACAGATGATGCTTATGTGGAAGGGACTATTGTGCCAATTTCACCTCAGGTTTCAGGAAAGGTGATTAAAGTCTATGTTGATTATAACCAGAGAGTAAAAAAAGGAGACCCATTACTTGAAATAGAGCCTGATGATTACATTGCAGAGTTAAATGCAAAAAAATCAACAGTTAATACATATCAAAATCAGAAACAGGAGATATCATCTTCTTTAAATGAAGCTATGGCTAAACTTAATGTTGCAGAGGCAAATCTTCAGTCAGCCCGTGCTCAGAGAATACTTGCTGAAAGAGAGTATGAGAGAATAAAAGGTCTTTATCAGGAAGACCTTGTTTCAAAAAGCAAGTTTGATTCAGCGGAAGCAGCATTAAAAGTATCTCAGGCACAAGAAAAAGCAGCAGAAAGCCAGATAAAAGAGATTAAATCAGCAATAAACACCCTTACAGTAAAGCTTAAAACTCAGCAGTATCAGATTGATAAAGCTCAACAGGAGTTAAAACTTGCAGAAATAAACCTTAAAAGGACTCTTATAGTTGCTCCAGCAGATGGAAGAGTAGCCAAAAAATCCGTTGAAGTTGGCCAGTATGTTCGTCCAGGTCAGCTTTTAATGGCAGTTGTAGATGAAAAGGACATATGGATTGGAGCTAACTTTAAGGAAACTCAGATAGAAAAAATGAGGGTTGGACAGCCTGTAACGGTTAAAGTTGATGCTTACCCGGGGAAAACCTTTAAAGGGCATGTAGCAAGCTTTCAGCCGGGAACAGGTGCTGTTTTCAGCCTATTTCCACCTGAAAATGCCACAGGAAATTTCGTAAAAGTTGTTCAGAGGATTCCTGTAAGAATAATAATTGATTCATCCTTTGACCCTGATTATCCTCTCTGGCCCGGAATGTCGGTAGTTCCATATGTTGATGTGACAGTAAAAACAGGTCCAAAACTAAAAGATGTGATGGAGAAACAATGAAGCAGTTCTTTGTATTTTTTTTTATTGTAATTTTTTTTGCTTCTCAGTCTTTTTCTCAGGAAATGGCAATTCCTTCTTACTCTCTAAATGATTGCATTGATATAGCTTTAAATAAAAACCCTGGACTTCTTGCCTCAAAACAGCAGGTTCAGAAAAGCTATTTTCAAATAGGAGAGGCACGCTCAGGTTACTTTCCTGAAATAGATTTATCTCTTGGTTATCAACGAAGCTATCAAGAATCACGCATAGGAAATGAATACTCAAAGAACTATTCAGGTCAATTATCTTTAACCCAGACAATCTTTGATTTTGGAAGAACTTCAAAAAAAGTTGATATTCAGAGGGAGCTTTTCAGGGCAACAGAATGGCAGGACAGGGATACTATCTTAGGAATTATTTATAATGTTAAAGATGCCTATTTCAACCTTTTAAAAGCTAAAAAACAGCGTGAGACCGCTCAGGAAGTAATGAAACAAGCTCAAAAACATCTTGACCTTGCAAAAGGTTTTTATGAAGTAGGACTCAAGCCAAAGATTGAGGTAACCAAAGCAGAAGTAGAATTAAGCAATGCAAAACTAAGTCTTATTACTGCTGAAAAAACTGTGAGGCAGGCTCTTTTGAATTTAAAAGTTGCCATGGGAATAGTAGAAATGCCTGATTTTGACATAAAAGACGAAGATTACGGAATTAGAAAACTTGAAGAAGACCAATCTATAAAAATTGCCCTTGAAAAAAATCCACAGATTCAGGCTGTAAAATTCAACAAGGTTGCAGCGGAATACTCTGAAGAATTGATAAAAAAAGAATATTTGCCAACTCTCACAGGCACAGGAAAATATGGATATGTTGGAGAAGACTTTCCCCTTGATAAAGGATGGAGCTTGCTATTTCAGGTTAATTTGCCAATATTCAGTGGATGGTCAACCACATACAGGTTAAAACAGGCTAAAGCTGATATCGCCTATTATTCTTTTAAAGAGGAGTCCTTAAAGCAGCAGATTGTATCCCAGATAAGAAGTCTTTTTGTTCAACTTAAAGAAGCATCCCAGAGAATTGATACACTTAAGCTCGCATTAAAACAGGCTAAAGAAAACCTTGACCTTGCAATGGGAAGATATGAAGTTGGAGTTGGAAGTTCAATAGAAGTGGTAGATGCAATAGTTCTTTATGAGCAGGCAAATACTCAATACTGGCAGGCAGTTTATGACTATAATGTAACTTATGCTTCAATAGAAAGAAATATAGGGATGGAAAGATGAAAAAAAAGAAAAAAATGTTATTAATTTCAGGGGTAGCAATAGCCATACTGGTTACAGTGATAATTTTTGTTTTTTCTGGTTCAAATAAAATCCAGTTCAAAACAGTAAAGGTTCAGAAAGGTGATATAACTCATATAGTAACCGCAACAGGAAATGTAAATCCTGTAACAACAATCATTATTGGAACAAGGGTTTCAGGAACAATTGTAGCTCTTTATGCTGATTATAACTCTCAGGTAAAGAAGGGTCAGCTAATAGCCCAGATTGACCCTACACCCTTTGAAAATGAACTTAAACAGTCAGAGGCAGACCTTATTAATTCAAAGGCAGCACTTTTTAAGGCAGATGTAACATTGAAAGATGCTGAAAGAACATTAAAAAGAAAGCAGGAACTTTTTAAAAGGGACCTTATTGCAAGAAGTGAACTTGATGATGCTGAGACAGCCTATAATACAGCGAAAGCTCAGTATGAAATCGCTCTTGCTCAGGTAAAAAAAGCAGAGGCTGGATTAAATCAGGCAAAAACAAATCTTGGATATACAAGAATAATTTCTCCTGTTAATGGAGTTGTTATTGCAAAAAATGTTGAAGTAGGGCAGACAGTTGCAGCAAGCTTTCAGACACCTACACTTTTTACAGTTGCACCAGACCTTACAAAAATGCAGATTGATACAAATGTAGATGAAGCGGATATTTCAAAGATTAAGGCAGGAATGGAGGCAAACTTCACAGTTGATGCCTATCCAGATAAAAAATTTAAAGGCATTGTATCTCAGATAAGACTTTCTCCTACTGTTACTCAAAATGTTGTAACCTATGATGTTGTAATATCCGTTGATAACTCCCATCTAATGCTCAGGCCAGGGATGACAGCAAATGTTACATTTGTTGTGCAGAGTAAAAAGGATGTTTTAAAAATTCCAAATGCTGCTTTAAGATTTAAAATGCCTGATAGCAGTTTCTCAAAAGCTGAATCCTTTTCTCAAAGGCGTAAACCAGAGGAAAGCAAACAGCAGGGAGTATGGATTATGAAAAATGGAAAGCCTGTCAGGGTTAATATTAAAACTGGAATAAGCAATGGTGAATGGACAGAGCTTTTAGAAGGAGATATTAAAGAA
>Ga0068707_1002289_pt1 | contig 13528 bp, 9 predicted proteins | sample YNPNPMetaG_FD_66600 | JGI IMG/M metagenome (GOLD analysis project Ga0068707, IMG submission 66600) | Anoxygenic and chlorotrophic microbial mat microbial communities from Yellowstone National Park, USA - YNP NP MetaG | ecosystem: Environmental > Aquatic > Thermal springs > Hot (42-90C) >... | reverse complement strand
CCAGGCGGGGGCACTGAGCCTCCACGCCGGCCATCAGGTAGGCCACCTCCTGGGGGCTGATGGCCGGCTCCTCGTCCAGCGGGCGGTCGTGGTCCAGGTCGGTGGTTCCCACCAGGGCCACGCCCTCCCAGGGGAAGATAAAGACCGGCCGGCGGTCGAGGGGATGGAGGAAAGTGAGGGCCTGGGCGGAGGGAAGTCGCCAGCCGGGGAAGATGAGGTGGCTGCCGCGCAGGGGGCGGATGCGGGCCGGCCGGCCCAGTTCGGCCCGGAGCCGGTCGGCCCAGGCTCCGGTGGCGTTGACCACCACCTGCGCCCGCACCTCGGCGATGCGCCCGCTCAGGACATCGCGCAGCCGCACCCCCACCACCCGGCCGGCGGAAGGCGTCCCTTCCTCCCCCAGGAGGAGCGAATCGGCCCGGGCATAGTTCAGGGCCACGCCGCCGGCGGCCACGGCCTCGCGCAGGATGCGTAGCACCAGCCGGGCATCGTCGGTCTGGGCATCTCCGTAGCGGTAGCCTCCCTCCAGGCCTCCGGCGGAAAGGTGGGGGGCCAGGAGTTGAAAGTCCTCGGCGCTGTAATAGCGGTGGCTCCATTGCCAGGCCAGGAGGTCGTAGATGGAGAGGCCGGCCCGGTAGGCCCAGCGGCCGGGGCGGTCGCCCTGGTAGGTGGCGATCAAAAAGCCCATCGGCTCGATCAGGCCGGCGCCCTCCGCCAGGAGCCGCTGCCGCTCGCGTACCGAGGCCCAGGTCAGTCGGATGTGACCATCCTTGAGGTAGCGCAGCCCGCCGTGGACCATCTTGGAGGAGCGGCTGGACGTCCCCCAGGCAAAGTCGCGCTGTTCCACCAGGAGGGCGCGCAGACCCAGCCGCACGGCCTCGCGAAAGATTCCAGCCCCGGTGATGCCCCCGCCGACCACCAGGATGTCCCAGGGGCCGGCCAGTCTGGACCAGACCGTTTCGCGCCAGTTAGAGGACCACATTTCGTCTTACGTTTACGTTTTACGTGTTCCGTGTACGGTACACTTCCATCCGCCAGAGGGCATCCCGGGCAATCTCCTCCGGAACCGAGGCCTGCCACTCCTGGAATTCCATTTTTCCTCCTCACACGCCTTACGCACCACGCATCACGCAACACGCAACACGCATCACGCAGCACGCACCACGCATCACGCAACACGCACCACGCATCACGCAACACGCAACACGCATCACGCACCACGCATCATGTCCCCACCATCTTCCCCGGATTCATCACCCCTCCCGGATCCAGCGCCCGGCACGCCGCGCGGAGCACCTCCATCCCCAGTTCCCCTTTCTCGGCTTCCAGGTAGGGCCGATGGTCCAGCCCGACCCCGTGCTGGTGACTGATCGTCCCGCCGTGGGCCACGATGGCCCGGCTGGCCGCCTCCTTCATCTCCCGCCAGCGTTGGAGGGTTTCCTCCGGTTCCGGAGACAGGCGGAAAATGTAGGTGGTGTAGAGGCTGGAGCCGGAGGGATAGAGATGGGAGAGGTGGCTGAAGACGTGTACCGGCTGGCCATTCGCCTTTGTGAGCGCCTCCTCGATGGCCTGAAGCAGCCTGGGCAGAGTCGTCCAATCGCTGGCGGTCTCCAGGGTGTCCACGGCATAGCCCATTTCCCAGAGGGTGTTGCGCAGGTAGGGGGTGCGGAAGCGGCTCTTGTACCACTGCCGGCCGAAGGCCCGCCCCACGCAGATTCCCCCATGGCGACGGGCGATCTCCAACGCCTCCCGGCGGGCCATACGCACCAGCGCCTCTTTCCCAGTGAGGCCGAGGATGAGCATACATTTGCCCTTTCCCACCCCGCGCAGGGCCAACAGCCGCTCCAGGGCGGCGATAAGGCGTTCGTGGCCGGCCAGGGCCAGGGTGGTCTCGGTCTCGGCAGCGGTGCTGAGACGCAGCATGGAGAGGGGCAGCCGGGATTGCACGATCTGCCGGACGGCCTCCTGCCCCTGTTCGAAGGAGGGGAAGAAGACGGCCGGGAACTCTTCGCACTCCGGCAGGGGAGTCACCCGCACCGTGGCCTCGGTGAGGATGCCCAGCCGGCCCTCCGAGCCCAGGACGATTTCGCGCAGGTCCGGGCCGGCCGCCGAGGCCGGGAAAGGGGGAAGGAGGAGGGTTCCGGCCGGCGCCTCCAGCCTTCCTCCGGCGAAGAGGCGCTCGATACGCCCGTAAAAAAGCGATTGTTGCCCGCTGGAACGGGTGGCGATCCAGCCGCCCAGGGTGGAGTACTCGAACGACTGGGGAAAATGCCCCAGGGTATAGCCCCGGGCCCGCAGGGCCGCCTCCAGGTCCGGCCCGCAGACCCCGGCCTCGAAAGTCGCCAGATGGCTGCGCTCGTCGAGGCGGAGCAGGCGGTTCATCCGCCCCATATCCACCGTGAGTGTGGGACGGGAGGGCAGGGGATTGATGTGGCCGACCACGCTGGTTCCTCCCCCATAGGGGATGACGCACGCCCCCACCTGGACGGCATAGCGCAGCACCTCCCGCACCTCGGCCGCCGTGGTCGGATAGGCCACCCCATCGGGGAAGGCCTCCAGCCGCCCGCTGCGCAGGGCCACCCAATCGGGCAGGCTCTGGCCGCGGGCGTGGCGGAGGCGCAGGAGGGGTTCGGTGGAGACAAGCGGGTGGGGCGGCAGGCGGGAGGGGGGAACGGCAGCCAGGACGGCGTCCAGGTCGGCGTCCCGAGGCGGCGTGCCCGGTCCCAGGCGTTCGGCCAGGAAACGCACCGCTCCCCCGGGGAGGGGGTAAACCACCGTGTCGTCGCCCCAGCCGTTCCAGCGTCGCATGGCTATTCCAATGCCCCTTATCCGGCGGGGGCGAGGTCGGGAGGGCCCCGGCCCTCGGCGTCGTCCAGGCAGGTGGGGCGGGCCTGGATGGTGCGGGTCAGGAAGACCTCCAGCCCTTCGGAGCGAAGGTTCTCGTAGAGGGCGCGGGCCGGTGCTTCCTGGGCGTAGATGGCGTAGAGGGCCGGCCCGGCCCCGCAGAGGCGAACGTGGTCGGCCCCGGCCTCCACCACCCGCTGGCGGATGGCGTCCACCAGTTCGAAGCGGCGAAAGGCCACCCACTCGAAGGCGTTGAAGATCAGGCCGGGCTCCAGCGGCCGGCCGGCCTGGAGGTCGCGGGCCATATGGCGGGTGACCGAGCCTGAGGTATACTCCCGGGGGGTCAGGCTGCCGTACATCAGGGCCGTTTTCTCCGGAATCGCCAGCGGGGGGCAGATGAGTACCAGCCAGTGTTCCGGGAGGGGAGGGAGGGGGGTGAGGATTTCCCCCCGTCCCTCGGCCAGGGCCGTGCCGCCCATGAGGAAAAAGGGCACGTCGCTCCCCAGCGCCGAGGCCAGGTTGTTCAGGTTGGCCTCGGTCATGTGCAACCCCCACATCCGGCTGAGCGCCACCAGGGTGGTGGCCGCGTCGCTGCTGCCTCCCCCCAGGCCGGCCCCCACGGGAATCCCCTTCTCCAGATGGATGGAGGCGCCCTCCATCCGGCCGGTCGCCCGCTGGAGCAGGCGCGCCGCCCGCAGAATCAGGTTGTTCTCGGTCACCAGGTCGGGCACGTTGCAGGTGAAGGAAAGGCCCTCGGCCGGCTCGAAGGAGAGGGTGTCGTAGAGGTCGATGGTCTGCAGAATGGTGAGCACGTCGTGGTAGCCGTCGCGCCGGCGGCCCAGAACCTCCAGGCTCAGGTTGATTTTGGCAAAAGTCCGCCACCGGGTCATTTCGCTTTCTCCAGGGCGGTCCGCAACTCCTCCACCACGCGTCGGGTGTACAGCCAGACCGAACCCAATTTGCTTTCCACCACCATTTTATCAAATATCAGGAGGAGGACGGTAGTCGGAGTGACGGTGAAGGCGTAGAGGTCGTAGCGGGAGCCGGAGAAGAGGCTCAGGCCCAGGAAGCGGTCGTCCTTCAGGAGGCGGGCCAGACCGCCGATTCCGGCCAGGCCGGAGGCCATCTGGGCGGCCAGGGCCGGGATGGGCATATCGCCGGCCGAACCTTCGGCCAGGAGCACTTCGCCGGCGACGCTGACCATAAGGGCCAGTTGCGGGCCGATGGAAGCCACCAGGTCGCGCAGGGCGCGGCGCACGGCCTCCTGTTGCGCCGGGGTCAGGGTCACCCGGGGGGCCGGCGGGGGCGGCGCAGCCGGCTTCTGTACCGGCGGCGCGGCCGGAGGGGCGGCCGGAGGCGGCGCCTCCTTGGGCGGTGGGGGCGGCGCTTCTTTGGGAGGCGGGGGCGGCTTGGGCCGGGGCACCGGCAGGCCCAGCGCCCGGCCGATCACGGTGGCCACTTCCTGAACCGAAACCTCCGGCAGGAGGGCAAAGAGGCGGAGGGCCTCGGCCTGCGATTGCAGGGCCGGGGTGATCCTGGCGCCCACCAGGACCACCCGGGTCGCCGGGGACAAAGCCTGCACCACCTCGGCAAACTCCATCCCGGCCATTTCCGGCAGTTGGGCCGGGGACAGGACCAGGTCGTAGGGGGAGCCCCGAATTTCCCAGAGGGCCTCATTTCCGGAAGCGGCCAGGGTGAAATCCAGAACGCCTCCCCATAGTTCGATCTGGGCCTGCAGGACCGGAATGTAACCCTCTTTGCCGGCCACGATCAGCACACGCCTGGCCATAGGTTCCTCCGTATCAGTTTGCCGCAGAGTAGGAGCGACCCGGCGGGCCGCTCTGCGTTCCTTCTATACCGTTTCCCCGGCCTCCGCCCGAGGCAGGGTAAAGTAGAAGGTGCTGCCCTGCCCGACTTCGCTCTTGACCCAAATCGAACCGCCGTGCAGAGCCACGAGTTCACGGGCGATGGCCAGACCCAGCCCCATGCCCCCGTGCTCACGCCGGAGGGAATCCCCCACCTGATAGAAAGGCTCAAAGATGCGTTCCCACTCCTCCCGGGGGATTCCGCAGCCCGTATCCTCCACGGCCACCAGCACCCTGTCTTCCCGAGCCTCGGCCCGAACGCCGATTCGCCCTCCCGGGGGAGTGAAGGTGATCGCATTGCTCAGAAGGTTGCTCAGAATCACCTTTACCTTTTCCCCATCGGCCAGGACCGGGGGAAGGTCGGTGGGGATTTCCCAGGTCAGTTCCTGCCCCTTCTCCCGGGCCGGCTGGCGGAAGCGCTCGATCATTTCGGGCACCAGGTCCTGCAGGCGCAGGGGGGCGGCCACCAGACCCACCTCGCGGGCCTCCAGGTAACGCAGGTTGGTCATATCGTCCACCAGGCGAACCAGCCGGTTGGCGCTTTCCAGCACCGCTTCCAGGTAGTTCTGCGCCGGCCCCTGGAGTTCGTTCCGGAGCATCAGGGTGTAACCGAGGATGATGGAGAGGGGGGTGCGCAGTTCGTGGGCGGCGATGTTGAGAAACTCGCTCTTCAGCCGGTCCACCTCCCGCAACCGGCGGTACGACTCCTGGATTTCGGTAAAGAGACGCACCTTCTCCAGGGCGACGGCCAGTTGGTTACACAGCAGGCCGGCCACCTCCAGGTCGCTGGGGCGGAAGGGCGTCCCCCCGCTTCTCTCGCTCAGGCAGAGCACCCCCAGGATGCGTTCGCTGCCCCGGATGGGCACGGAGAGGAAGGAGGGATTCCGATAACTTTCCTGATGGGGCAGGGACAGCCCGGCCAGCCGGGGGTCGGTGCGCACGTCTTCGACCAGCAGCGCTTCCCCGCTTTGGAAGACCAGGCCGGCCACCCCCTCGTTCAACCTCACCGCGTAGCCCCGCCCGACCTCCGGCGGCAGGCCCGTTGCTCCCGCCACATACAACACCTCCTGCCCCGGTTCGTGGAGCATCACCGAACCCCGCTGGGCTCCGGTCTCTTCCATCGCCGCCTGCAGGGCGACCTGAACCAGGTAATCTTCCTCCAGGAGAGAGGCCATCGCCTCGCTCACCCGCACCAGGCGCATCAAGGCCTGGGAGCGGGCCCGCTCCCGCTCCAGGTCGCGCCGCCCCAGCGCCTTGACCACGGCCAGACGCAAATCGTCCAGGCGAAACGGCTTCTGCAGGAAATCGGCCGCTCCCTGACGGACCGCCTCGATGGCCGCTTCCACCGAGGCGTAACCGGTCATCACCACGATGGCGATTTCGGGGGAAAACTCCCGCACCCGACGCATAACTTCCAGGCCGTCGATCTCGGGCATGCGGATGTCCAGGAGCAGAAGGTCAAACTCCTCCTGGCGGAGCATCTCCAGGGCCTCCTGGGGGCGGGTGGTCGTGGCCACCTGGTATCCATATTTCTGCAGGGTACGAAGACAGAGTTCGCCGATGGCCACCTCGTCATCCAGCACCAGGATGCGGGCCGTTTCGGTGGGACGGGGTTCGCCTTCGCCCAGGGTCATCCGGACGCCTCCGCAAGAAACAGTCGCCGGCGGTGGAGGAGGGGAGGGATTCGTCCGGCCTCTTCCAGGCCCAGGGCCTGGAGGAGCAGATGGGGCCGGCCGGCCGCATTCAGGCGCAGGCGCAACCTGCCCAGGTCCTCTCGCCAGGAGAGGACCTCGATTTCCTCCACCGTCTTCCGCAGGTCCAACGCCCGAGGCCGTCCTTTGTGCACCTCCTCCACCGGAAAGGACTCGGCCTCCAGAAAACGGCGCAGCCGCTCCCGAACCTGGGGGTAGGGGGGCGGTTGAGGCACCTCAACCTCGATTTCGCTCCCCCGCACCCGGGCGGCCAGCGCCGGCGCCTGGGAGGGCGCTTCCAGGACGGAACGCAGGGAAAGGCCGGCCGGCAACTGGGGCTCCAGCCGTTCCCGCGCGACCTCGGGTGAGACGAAAGAACGGAACTCTGCTTCCAGCCACTCGGCCTCCGCGGTCATGCCGACGGCCAGGGGCAGAGCCAGGGAGAGGCGGGGGTGGGGGTGGTAGCCCTGGGAGTAGGCCAGCGGCAGGCCGGCCCGCCGGAAGGCCCGCTCCCACAGCCGCATCATATCCAGATGGGAGAGGAAGCGCAAAGGCTTTTCTCGGGAAAAGACGATGTAAAGGCGCATGGCTCAGCCCGTTTTCCTTCCTGTCGGAAGTTGTGGTATAATGGAGCACGACCTCAGGCCGGAGGGCTTCCGATTCCGGCCCGGGCCAGGGAAATGACACAAATGGCACAGGCCGATTCGCATGAAAATCATCTGCTCCTTTTCCTCGACCGCATCGAGGCGATGATTGCCAATCGGACTCCTCTGGCCGAGGTCCTGCGTGCCATCGCCGAAGCCGCCGAGCACTGCTGCGCCGCCCGGGGCAGCCTTTTGGCCTATCTTCCTCCTGCCCAGCCTCCGGAGTACTACGGCTCTGCCCATGTTCTCCCCCTGGGTCCGGTTCTCCTGGCCAGGCTGGAGAAAATCTCCTTGCCGGCCGAAGGGCCGAACCCCTCTTCTCCGCCCATCATCGAACTCCCCTTGCCGGAGGGAGATGGGCCGTCCGTTGCCCTGACCACCCCGGTCTACGAGGGGCAAATTTTGGGCCGGAAGCCCAGCCTCCGGGCCGCCCTGGCCGTGTTTTGCGAACAGGCCCCGGCCCAGGAGCATCTCCAGGTCCTCCGGCTGCTTCACCACCACCTCCTGATCGCCATCGAGAATCGGCTGCTGGGCCAGGTGGTCTCCGAAAGTTATACCAGCACCATCCGCGCCCTGGCTTCGGCCATCGACGCCCGCGACCCGACTACCCACCGGCACTCCCAGGCGGTTACCGAACTCTCCGTGGCCCTGGCCGAAGCGCTGGGCCTGAGCGAAGAAGAAGTGCAGACCATCCGCTACGCCGCCATCCTGCACGACATCGGCAAGATCGGCATCAGCGAGGCCATCCTCTTCAAACCCGGCCCCCTCACCCCTCAGGAGCGGGCCATCGTGGAGGCCCATCCCCTGGTCGGGGCTTCCATCCTGTCCGGCATCCCCTACCTGGAACCCCTGATTCCGCTGATCCTCCGCCACCATGAGCGTTACGACGGAACCGGCTACCCCGACGGTTTGCGCTACGGCGACCCCCGCTTCCCGCTGGGGGCCCAAATCCTGGCCATCGCCGACATCTTCGACGCCATGACCACTGAGCGGCCCTACCATCGGGGGCTGAGCATCGACGAAGCCTGTTCTTTTCTCCTGCAGCAGGCCGGCAAGGCGTTTCATCCTGAACTGGTGCACGTTTTCGTCCAGATGATTCGCGCCCACCGGTCGGGTAAGGGATGACCGACCGTCGGGCGAGACCGCCCTCCGCAGGCCATGGCGCGGGCCAGAGTTTTCGGCGCTGCCGCTGGCCGGGTCCGCCAGTGGCCGGAAGGGGCAACCCGACGGGTCGCCTGATAGGTGCGGGTTTCCAAGGCGGGCGCCCCGCAGGTCAGATTTTAAATGTGCAAGGCCCGCTAGCGGGCAACGGTTCTGCGGACCGAACCCAGCACCTCCAGGTTCTCCAGCGGAACGGCCACCACCGAACCGGTCTCCAGGCGCACCTCGGCCACCCGGCAGCGTATCCCGCCGGCCATCGTCCGAAGGCCGCGGGGAAGGCCGACCACCGTCCCCGTCTGGCCCAGGAGGTCCTCGCTCAGCAACCGGACTTCCCTCCCCACCCCCAGGCGTTCGGCATCCTCTTCCGGTGGAATGTCGGCAGGATTGGCCCGGGGAAGGGGGATCACAACCTGCGGCCGGTACATTTCGGCCCCGTGCAGGCAGGTCCGCCCCTCGATCAGCGCCTCCTGGCCGTCATAAGAGGCCAGAAGTTCGAAGGCTGGCGTGGACATCGGACGGCGTCCGAAGCCCTCGGTCACCACCAGGGTCAGGGGAAAGTCGCGCCCGGCCGATCCCGGAGGGAAGGCCCAGCCGTCTCCTTCCCAATCGGCATCGCCGCGATAGCCCACAAAGGCCTGGAGTTCCTCCACCGGGATGCTGCCCACCACCAGGCCGCGCACCCGGTAGGAGATGGCCCGCTCCAACGCCGCCGCACCGACCGGCCCTCCTCCCAGAAGGATGGACAGGGCCGAGCGCTCATCGATCATCTCCGGCAGAAGTTCATCGCCGGCCGAGGTCACCGCCACACGGAGGACGCCGTGTCGCTCTTCGCCCAGGCCGAAAATGCCCTGCACCACGGCTGCCGGGGTCTGGATGGTCACCGAGCGGTACGGCTCCACCGCCAGGACAAAGCCCTTGAGGGCCGCCCGCAGTTCGAAAGTCTGGGCCGGCGGGGTGATGACCAGGTAGCCCCGGGCCGCCTCGGCCGTGGAGAGGGTGCCGGAAAGAGGGCTGCGGAAGATACGCGGCCGTAGCCGCCCCACCCGCACCAGGATATCGCCGGCCTCGACCTCCGCCCCGTCCTCCAGAAGCACGGCCTTGGGTAAATCCTTTTCCGCTATTCCCAGGATACGGGCCACCGGATACCGCCGGCCCCGGGCCGGAAGGAGGGTTCGGGCCACCACCTCATCCGGCTCCACCCGGTTCCCCACCCGCACGAGCACCTCGCCGGCGTAGGGAAGTTCCCGCACCCGGGTGACCATGGTAAGCGGCTGGACCGCAGGCCGGAAAGTGGGATAGTAGACCGTCACTCCGAACTCCTCGCCGACTCAGCGGCCGTTACCCCAAGAGCCTCTGCCATGCCCTCGACGCGCTCCGGAATCTCCGCAGGCTGTCTGCCCGGCAGGTCGGCCAGTTCTTCTTCCGTTCCGGCCCCGCACTGCCTCCACCAGGCCCGCAGGGCCTTCCAGCGTTCTTCCTCGTCCTCGGGAAGTAGGAGCGGACGCCCCCGGGCATCCACGAGCAGACCCAGGGCGCCGCCACGCACCATTTCTCCACCGTGGGTCGAGAGTTGCTCTCCCGGCCGGCCCTGGCCCACATGGACGCCCCGGGCCGGCCGTACCGTCAGGTGGGCTTCCTCCGCCCAGCGGAAGGGGACCAGGGCGACCTCCCCCCAGCGCACCTCGACCTGTTGGCGCATCTCGCCGGGATACTCCAGTTCCAGGGACAGGGCTGGAGCGCCCGGTTTTGCCCGTCCCAGGGGGACGAGGCACGGCCCCAGGTGCAACAGGGCGTCCCTCAGGAGCACGCAGGCCGCGGCATCGGGGTTCAGCGTGGCGATGGCCCCGACCGAGGGAAGGAGGCAGGAACGGTCCAGATAAAGGTCCACCAGGCCGGTTGGATTTTCGCCGCTGGGCTCCAGGGCGTCCAGCAAGGTCAGGGCGACCTGGGCCAGGCGGGGCATGCGGGCCAGGCCTCCTCCCGTCGCCACCACCATTTCCGGCTGGCCGGCTTCCTCCTGGATCTTGCCCCAGCCTTCGGCCAGCGCTTCCCGGGCCAGGGCCTGTTGCAGGAGGAGGTCTTCCACCGTCGTGGGCAGGGTACGCGGCCGCAGGTAGCGGTTCAGAACCCGGGCACGCACCTCCTCCTCCGAAATGGGGAAGGGCAACCACCGCCGGATGCGGGCCGCTCCCCGACGGGCCAGGAGGCGGGCCAACCCATACCCCAGGCCGAATTGACCCAACACCACCCGACCGCACTCCTCCCCGGCGGCCCACACCAGGGTGGTGGAAGCGCTGCCCAGGTCCAGGACCAGAACCCGCCGCTGACGATGGGCAGCCAGAAAGCGGGCCACCAACTGCAGGCCCAGGTAGGGCATCTGAACCGGGCTCTGGGACCAGGAAACCAGTTCCTCATAGCCCGGCAGTCGTTGCCGAATCTGTTCCTCATACAGCCGGGAGATTTCCTGGCGGGCCGGCCCCAGATTTTCCTCCCGCATCCCGGGGCGGACGTTTTCGGCCAGGCGCAGGTCTACGGCTCCCTCCAGGCAGGACTGTACCGCTTCCTGGGCCCGCCGGTTGCCCGCATAGATCACCGGCAGGGGAGGGCGGGCAACCTCGTGTTCCAGTCGCGTCGGGCGCGGAGGCAGGGCTTCGGCCAGAAAGCGGGCCAGGGCGCGCACCGGAGCGATATTTCCGCCGTCCACGCCCCCCACCAGAAGCACCCCACCCGGGCAGAGCCTTTCGAGGACTTGCCACCAGACCCCTTCCGGGGCGGTCTCGGCCAATGGGTCGTTCTGCAACACCTCCTCCATCGTCACCACCCGGATGGGCACGGCGTATGTCCCTTCCAGGGCCCGTATGGCGCTTTGGGCGGTGATGTCGGCGGTAACCGCCAGCACCAGGATGGGCAGGGGGCCGCCGGCGCTACAGGTAGCCACCAGGGCATCTACCCCCTGCCCGTCCCGCCCCTGGGGGATGCGTAGCCGGCCGTCTTCCAGAAGTTTCCGGCCGGTGCGGACCTCCAATTCGGCGATGGCCTGGCGAACGGCGATGGTCAGGTTGGCCAGCGGGGGGTCTACCGTCGAGGGGAGGTCGCTCTGGGCGACCAGACGATACTCATCCTCCCCAACGACATCCACCAGCGATACCCGGGTGCGCTCGATTCCGCAATCGGCCACCAGAATGGCCCGAAAATCGGCGTCGGCATCCATCCCGAAGTCTCCTCAGGGCAGAATGGCTCGCAACCAGCGGGCCAGGAATTCGAAGCGCTCGGCCAGGGCGTTCAGGAGCGAGAGGGCCCGTGTGCCCAGGAACGAACCCAGGGCCACCAGCAGAAACCAGCGGCCCAGCCGGGCGATCCGACCGATCAGGCGGCCTATCGGGCGGTCTGGACGGATGGCGAAGAAGAAATAGGTCAGGCCGGCCAGCACGACCACTACGACCACCAGGTTGTCCAGGAGGCCGGGCCCGCTCAGGGGCAACATGCTGGCCCGGACCTGAGGAAGCAGCGTGCCGGTGAGGATTCCCCCGATGGCCAGGGCGGAACCCACCCCGAAGACGATGGCCAGCGGCCAGGAGGCCAGCCAGCGCACCGGCCGGGCCAGCCAGAACCAGAGCAGGATTCCCCACACGATGCCCAGAGCGGTCATCAGCCGGGTGAGCGGGTCCGCCACCGAGGAGCCGGCCAGCGCCAGGCCCAGGCTCGGCAGAAGCACCCGTTCCAGGACCACCAGGGCGGCGTACCCCAGGGCCGTCCCCACCAGCAGATGCTCGGCCAGACGGAAGAGGGGATTATCGGCGATCAGGAAACTATAGACCATCAGAGTCAGAAGCGCCGCCACCCAGAGGCCGATGACCTGTTCCATCTTCGCCGCCTTTACGTTCGGTTCGCCTCTCTCCGGGAATGGGGCCGCCAGCCTCCCAGGAGGGCCAGATTTCCCAGCAGAATCAGGGCCACCAGACCGAACTGGGCCACCGTAAGCAGGCTCAGCCGTCGCTCGACGGAAAGCCCCGGGCTCAGGGAAACCTGCTCTCTATCCCGCAGGAGGGCCTCGTACTGAACGGCCGCAGCAACCCCTCGCAGGAGGGCCGGCGTCCCGGCCCGGGCCTGGCGGTACGGCTGCACCAGGGGACCCAGTTCGGTCGGAATCACCAGAAGACAGGGCTTGTTCGGATAACGGGCAATCACCTGCTCCAGCCAGCCCAAAGCCCGGTCCTCCTCTCCCACCATCACCACCAGCAGGGAAACGTCCTCCAGCGACGGGACTCGCTGGAGCAGGGGATAGTCGGCGGAGGGACGGCCGTAGAGAAAGTCGCGCGGAAAGGTCCAGGACAGCGGCTGATCGGCCAGCAGGCGCAGGGCACTTTCCGCCCCGGTGCGGATTCCCAGGTTGAGGAAATAGTCGCCGTAGGCATAATCCCGAAATTCCCCGTACTGCCGGGCCAGCCGGTCGACGGTCTGGAAGACCTGTCCGGTCCCCGGCTCTCCATAGTCATTTCCCCGGGGGAGAACCTCCAGGAGGGCCGTCTCCATGGTCTCCTGGGCCAGTTGGCTGCCCTGGAAGGTGGTGCTGACGGCGATCACCGGCGCCTTCCACTTCAGAAGATGGCGAAGCACCACCAGGGCCAGCGGTCGCATTTCCCCCACCCGATGGAGGTCCCAGTCAAAGGCCACCAGCACCGGCCGGGGAGTTTCCCCGGCCTCCGAAGACCAGGCGATGGCCTGTTCCACCGAGGTAAAGGCCTGCTCCGCCTCCGGAACCGGCACCCGTGCGCCGGGGAGGGAGATGTTGGCCGCAACCATCACCGCCATGAGGAGCGCCAGAGCCAGCATGGGCCAGCGCTGGGACAACCAGTGGAGCAGCCGTTGGGAAAACGAGGGAAGGCGCCTGGCCCGGGGACGTTTCTCCGGTTCGGGTACGGCCACCAGGGCAGCGAAAAGTTCTGCCGCTTCCCGACGGGCCGGGGAAAGCGGAGGGAGCGGCGGACGAGGCAGCCGCTCGATGGCGGCCGGGGTGGGGGCCTCTTCTTCCGCTTCCTCGCCAGCCAGCCGCTCCAGCCAGGCCAGTTCCGTCGCCGGCGCTTCGACCGCCTTCTCCTCGGCCGGCCGTTCCTCGGCCCGCAACCATTCGGGCAGTTCCACCCCTTCCAGGAACGGCATCGGGGCTCTTTCCTCTTCCTTGGGTTTGAGCGCCCGGGCCCATTCCGGGAGGGCAGCCTCTTCCTCCGGAGTAACCGGAGCGGGGGCGTAGAGTTCCTCTTCTGGAACGGCCTCGGCCGGGGCCACTTCCTCCATCCAGGGTGGGAGGACTTCCTCCGGGGCCTCG
>Ga0068707_1002287_pt1 | contig 13534 bp, 10 predicted proteins | sample YNPNPMetaG_FD_66600 | JGI IMG/M metagenome (GOLD analysis project Ga0068707, IMG submission 66600) | Anoxygenic and chlorotrophic microbial mat microbial communities from Yellowstone National Park, USA - YNP NP MetaG | ecosystem: Environmental > Aquatic > Thermal springs > Hot (42-90C) >... | reverse complement strand
CCTCGGGCGCGACGGCCGCCACGGCCGAGAGGCCCGACGTGGCGAGCGCCACCGCGTCGTCGTAGGTGAGCGTCTGAGCCGAGCCCTGGCTCGACCGCACGCCGCCCTGGCTGACGGCGCCCGGCGAGATGAAGATCAGGTTGGTGCCCATGCTGTTGATCTGGCTGTCAATCGCCTGCTGGGCCCCCCGGCCAACCCCCATCAGCGCGATGACCGCGGCCACGCCGATGATGATGCCCAGCATGGTCAACGCGGAGCGCAGCTTGTTGGCCGAAAGGCTCACCAACGCGATCCGAATGCTTTCGATGATGGTCATCGCACTGCTCCTGTGGCCACCGGCTCCGGAACCGGGATGGCGGGGGCCGTCAGTTGTTCGGCGATGCCGGGCACCCGACGGCGGTCGCCGTTCCGCTCATCGCTGAGGATCTTGCCATCGCGGATGTGCACGACCCGCTCGCACTGCGCCGCGATGTCCGGATCATGGGTCACCATCACGATCGTCAGCCCCTGTTCGGTGTGCATGCGATGGAACAGCTCCATGATCTCCGCGCCCGCCCTGGAGTCCAGGTTGCCGGTCGGCTCGTCGGCCAGGATGATGGACGGGTTGGTGACCAGCGCGCGGGCGATGGCCACGCGCTGCTGCTGGCCGCCCGACAGCTCGTTGGGCCGGTGGTGCAGGCGGTCGCCCAGGCCGACCCGCTCCAGCGCCGCGATAGCGCGCTGGCGGCGGTCGCGCACGCCGGCATAGACCAGCGGCAGCTCGACGTTGGCCAACGCGGTCGTGCGCGGGAGCAGGTTGAAGGTCTGAAAGACGAAGCCGATCTTGCGATTGCGCACGCGCGCCAGCTCGCGGTCGCTCATCCGGGCCACTTCGACGCCGTCCAGCTTATAGGAGCCGGAAGTGGGCTGATCGAGGCAACCGATCACGTTCATCAGCGTGGATTTGCCCGAACCCGAAGGCCCCACGATCGCCACCCATTCTCCGGCCGCGATCTTCAGGCTCACGCCGTCGAGGGCATGCACCTCGCTATCGCCCATCCGGTAGATCTTGTAGACGTTTTCCAGTTCGATCATCGTTCGCCTCGTCCGGCGTCTGCGCGCCGGCGCTCCGTCCGCTTACCGCCCCGGCCCGGCCGGGATCATCATCGGGTTGCCCACGCCCGGGATCCGATTGGTCTGCGCGGTCGTCGTCGTGCCGACGACCACCACATCTCCCTCCTTGAGCCCGCTGATCACCTCGGTGTACGAGTCGCCGCTCATGCCGACCACGATGGGCACCTGGATCTCGTTGCCCTCCAGGAGGACGGTGGCCATCTTCTGCCGGCCGACGGTGCGCACCGCGCGGTTGGGGATCATGAGCACGTTATCGCGCTCGTCGGTGATGATGGTCACGTTCGCGGTCATGCCGGTCTTGACTTCGGGCGTGGGGTCCTTCACGGCCACGGTCACGGGGTAATTGACCACCCCTTGCGTCTGCACGCCGGCCGGCGAGACCAGGCTCACTTCGCCGGTCAGTGTCACGTTCGGCAGCGCGTCGAGGGTAATCTGGGCCGGCTGGCCCACCTTGATCTTGCTGACGTCCACCTCGGCCATGTTCACGATGATCTCCAGGTTGTCCAGGTCGGCCAGTTGGATGGCGCCGGCCGTGCCGCTGGTGGGCCCGGCTCCGCCGACGACGATGTTCACGGCCGTGATCGTGCCATCGAACGGCGCCACGATCTGGGCCTGCTTCAGCTTGTATTCGGCCTGCCGCACGGCGATCTCGGCCTGGGCCACCTGCTGCTGGGCGATGTCCAGCGTCGCGGCATCGGGCCCGGCCAACAGCTTGTCCAGGTCGTTCTGCGCCTGGGTCACCTGCGCCCTGGCGGCGATCAGGTCGCTCTCGCTGGCCTGGAGCTTGGCCAGGTTGGCCTGCGCCTGCTGAAGCTGGCTGAACGCCTGGGCCACTTTGGTGCGGGCGTCGGCGCCGGCCGTGGCCAGCGACGCCTCGTAGTTGGCCTTGGCCTGGTTGAAGTCAATGGTGGCGTTCTGCAACGCGACCGACTCGGAGCGGGCGGCGATGTTGGGCGCGCTGGCCACGCGATCGTAAGCCGCCTGCGCCTGCTGGAGGGCCGCCAGCGCCTTCTGATATTGCGCGGTGGCCGCATCAATGGTCGTGCCGGCGACGGCCGCCGATTTGACCGCCGCATCGTAGGCGGCCTGGGCGCTCGCCAACGCGGCCTGGGCCGCGGCCAGTTCGGCCTGTGTGGGACCCGCCGCGAGCTTGTTGTAGCTGGCCTGCGCCGATTCCAACCGGGCGCGGGCGTTGGCGATGTCCTGCGCGGTGGCCGGCGCTTTGGTCTGCGCCAGCTTGTTCTCCGCGATCCTTAGATTGACTTTGGCGTTTTCGAGCTGCAGCTTGAGATCGCTGGTGTCCAGCTCGGCCAACACCTGGCCGGCCTTCACCCGGTCGCCGACCTTGACATACACTTTCGCCACCGTGCCGCCCTGTCCGAAGTTCAGAGCAACCTGCTGATGCGCGGTGATGTTGCCGGCCGCGTTGACCGTGGCCGTCAGGTTGCCGCGCTGGACGGTCGCGGTGGTCTGGCCGGCAGCTCGCGCCGTGGTTTGCGCGGCGCCGGCCGTACAGCCGGCCAACAGGCCGGCGATAAGCAAGAGAGCAACCATCCCAGAAAGCCGTTTCATGCCGATCGTTCCTTTCCTCGCGCGCTGCCCTGCGCCAGGCAGCTCGCCTGCACTGGATTTGCCCTGGATGATAGCCGCTAAAAAGCATAGGACACAAATGATTTGTATCCTAATCAAATGAGAGTTCGATGAGAAATCGGTCAGGTTTCTGTTAGGATGAGCCGGGACGCACGAGCCCGGCGCCCTTGGAGGCACCGGGCTCGTGAGAGCGTCTGGGGTGAGCAGCGAGCGCGCGCGGCCGGGGTCAATTGAGGAGGCAATGGCGGAGCATCGCGGCGAGCACGCTCACGCCGGCGCGCCATTCGTCGAGGGCGATATGTTCGTTGGGGGTGTGGTCGAGGCTGCTGTCGCCCGGGCCATAGGCGACGATGGGACACCGCCACACCGGGCCGACGACGTTCATGTCGGAGGTGCCCGTCTTGACGACGAAGCCCGGTTCGCCGCCCTGCTCGCGGATGGCGTTCAGGAACGCGCGCACCAGGGGGGTGTTCTTCTCGGCCCGATAGGCATACTCCTCTCCTTTAAAATCAATGCCTACCCTCTCATCGCAGGCCACCAGCAACGCCTTGATCTGATCGGGCGTCACGTCGAGCGGCAGGCGGAAGCCGAGCCGCATCTGCACCGTCTCCAACATGCCGTCGTCCGACGAACAGATGCTGCGCAGGCTGGGTTGCACCTGCTCCCAGATCTTCGTGCGGCCGGCATTGAGGGCCGCGACCCGTTGCGTGACGCAGTTCCAGAACGCGACGGCCAGCTCGGCCGCGCTGGACTCGGGCCCGGCCGTATGCGAGAGCAGCCGCTGGATCGTCACGTCGGCCAACAGGCGGCCCTTGTAGCCGAGCGCCACTCGATGCCAGCCGGTCGGCTCGCCGATGACCACCATGTCGGGCTTGCGGCGCTGGGCCAGATACCGTGCGCCCTTCGAGGTGGCTGCTTCCTCTTCCACCGCGCCGACGACGACGATGCGCCAGCCGGGCAACGGTCCCAGCATGGCGGCCGCGACGGCAAAGGCCGCCAACGGGCCTTTGGCATCCACCGCGCCCCGGCCGTAGAGCTTGCCCCCGCGCACGGTCACCCGCGGGAAGCCGGGCACGGTGTCTATGTGGCCCAACAACACGATCTCGCGCGCGGGGCCGTGCCCGTTGCCCGACGGCCCCTCCAGGATGCCGATGGCGTTGCCGGCCGCGTCCCGATGGGCCGCGAAGCCGCGGCGCGCCATCCATTCCACCAGGTGGTTGACGGCCGGCCCTTCCTGGCCGGAAGGAGAGCGAATCTCAACCAGCTCTTGCAACAATCTCATGCCGTCATCCAGCGCCGTTTCGACCGGCAGCCGGCTCAATGATCCGATCATGGTCTCCTCCTTCTATCTCTCACATTCGCAAACGCGCACAGATCTCCGCGGTCACCTGAGCGGTTGTGGCCGCGCCGCCCAGGTCGGGCGTCACGATCCCCGCGGCGACGGTCGCGGCCACCGCGCGGCGCACGCGGTCGGCCGCCGCGGCCTGGCCCAGGTGATCGAGCAGCATGGCCGCGCTGAGGATGGCGCCGATGGGGTTGGCGATCCCCTGGCCGGCGATGTCGGGCGCGCTGCCGTGCACCGGCTCGCACACGGCCACGCGGCCCGCGCCCACGTTGGCCGACGGCGCCACTCCCAGCCCGCCCACCAGCCCCGCGGCCAGGTCCGACAGGATGTCGCCGAACAGGTTGGTGGTGACGATCACGTCGAAGCGGGCCGGATCCTTCACCAGCCACATCGCGGCCGCGTCCACCAGCATCTCTTCGACCCGCACGTCGGGATATTCGGCCGCCACCGTCAAACACGCCTGCCGGAACAGGCCGTCGGTCAGCTTGAGGACGTTGGCCTTGTGGACGATGGTCACTTGGGGCCTGGGGCCTGGGGGCTGGGGGCTGGAAGCTGGAAGCTGGAAGCTAGATGGGTTGAGTTGCCGATGGGCGGCCCGCTTTCGCGCCTGCTCGAAGGCGACGCGCGCGATGCGTTCGCTGGCGCGACGGGTGATGACGCGCTCGGCGATGGCGGCGTCGGGGCCGTCCCGGCGCTCGCGGCCGGCGTAGAGGCCCTCGGTGTTCTCGCGGACGATGAGCAGGTCAATCCCCGTGCGGGGCGCTTCGGAAGGGCCTGGCACGGAGGGCAACAAGCTGACGGTCGGCCGCAGGTTGGCGTACAGGTCGAACTGTTTGCGCAGCGCCAGGATGGGGGAGCGGTAGGACCTCTCGCTGCCCCCCTGGCCCCCCAAATTTGGGGGGGACGGGGGGCGAGGAGTCAGGTCGCCCGTTATCGGCGATTGCGTGCCCCCCTGGCCCCCCAAATCTGGGGGGAACGGGGGACGGGGGGTTAGGTCGCCCGTTATCGGCGACTGTGTGGCGCCGAACAGCGTGCCGTCGGCCGCGGCCACGGCAGCCAGGGTCTCGTCGGGCAGGGCGGTGCCGCGGCGGAGGAAGCACTCCCACCCCGCCTCGGCCTCCACAAACCGCACGTCCGACAAGACCGCCGCCATCACCTGCGCCGCGGCCGGAATCACCTCGCGGCCCACCCCGTCGCCGGGAATCAGACAAATGGTAAACATAACGCGCCTCCCAATTCCTAATCCCTAATCTCCAATCCCCATCCTCGCCCGCAACATCTCCAACAGCCCGCCCGCTTCGATGATCCGCTGAACCGACGGCGAGAAGGGCTGGAAGGGGAACTCGCCGGCCGCGCAGCGCACCACGCAACGGCCCAGGTCCACCGTGATCGTCTCGCCGTGTTGGATCGCGGGGATCGCCTCGGGGCAGACGACCGGCAACACGCTGTTGTTGACCGCATTGCGGAAGAAGATGCGGGCGAACGACGCCGCGACGATCACCTTCACGCCGGCCGCCTTCAGACACGTCACGGCCTGCTCGCGGCTCGATCCCGCGCCCCAGTTCCGGCCGGCAACGATGATGTCGCCCGGCCGCACGTTGGCCGCAAAGGTCGGGTCGAGATCTTCCAGCGCATGCTTCGCCATCTCCGCTTCATCTTTAATAGTGTACGTGTACTTGCCGGGGAAGATCACGTCGGTGTTCACGTCGTCGCCGTATTTCCAGACGCGGCCCGTGAAGGAGGGGGATTGGGGATTGGGGATTGGGGATTGGGGACGCGATGTCGGTTGCAGGTTGCGAGTGGCGGGTTGACCCGTCCCCGCTTGATCAGTTGCGGATTGATCGCTTGCGGGCCGGATCGAACGCCCCGACCGGACACTTCCAGCCTCCAGCCCCCAGCTTCCAGCTTCCAACGCCATCTCTCGCGGATCGGCGATTCGCCCCGCCACCGCGCTGGCGGCCACCACGGCCGGGCTCGCCAGGTAGACGGCGGCCTCGGGGTTGCCCATGCGGCCGCGGAAGTTGCGGTTGCCGCTGCTGATCACCGTCTCGCCGCTGGCCGGCACGCCCAGGTGATTGCCCATGCACGGCCCGCACCCCGGCACGCCGATCATCGCGCCCGCGGCGACGAAGGTCTCGATGTAGCCCAGCTTGAGGGCCTGTTCCAGCACCTGGCTCGAGGCCGGGATCACCACCAGCCGCGTGCCGGCAGCCACGCGGCGCACGGAGCCGTCGGGCCGGCGCAACACCGCGGCCGCTGCGGCCAGGTCCTCCAGCCGGCCGTTGGTGCAGGTGCCCAGGAACGCCTGATCTATGCGCGTGCCCGCCACCCGCGAGAGGGGCACGGCGTTGGCCGGATTGTGCGGCGCGGCGACCATCGGCTCCAGCGTGCTCAGGTCCACGACGTGGCGCGCCAGGTAGGCCGCGTCGGGATCGGGGTAGAGCGCGCCCGCGGCGAGCCGGTCGCGCCAGGCATCGGCGGCCCCCCCCGCCCCCCAAGATTGGGGGGTGAGGGGGGCATTGACGGCCCCCCCGGCCCCCCAAGATTGGGGGGTGAGGGGGGCACGCGCAGCCAGTCTCGCCGCCAGCCATGCGAACACCGCATCGTCGGGCTCCAGGTACGCGCTCTTCACGCCCGACTCCGCGAGCAGGTTCGGCAGCACCATCCGGCTCTCGACCGAGAGGGTGTGCAATCCCGGCCCGCCGATCTCGACCGCGCGGTAGATGCCCGCTTCGGGGCCCAGGAGCTTCAACAGCCACAGGCCCAGGTCCTTGGCCGTGACGCCCGGCGGCAGTTCCCCCTCCAGGTCCACCCGGATCGTCTCGGGGACGCGCAGCCACAGCTCGCCGGTGGCCCAGATGGCGGCCATCTCGCTGCGGCCGACCCCTGCGCCGAACGCGCCCAACCAGCCGGCGTGCGTGGTGTGGCTATCCGCGCCCAGGATGAGCTGGCCCGGCCACACCAGCGCCTCCTCGCTGGCCACCTGATGACAGATGCCGCGGCCGGCCTCGTAGAAGTGCACGATCCCCTGTTCGGCCACGAACTCGCGCACCTCTTTGTGGTTCAGCGCGTGTTCCGCGTTGGGCGCGGGCACGGCATGATCCAGGAAGATCGCCAGCCGCTCCGGATGCTTCACGCGGGCATAGCCCAGGCTGCGGAACAGCTTCGCGATGGCCGCGGTGTTGTCGTGGCTCAGCGCCACATCGGGCCGCGCGTCCACGATCTGCCCGGCCACGGCGTGCGCCAGTCCCGCCGCGCGCGCCAATGCTTTTTCAGCGAATGTGTATCCCATATGGCTCCTCTCACCCCACCCCTGCCGGCAGCGGCGATTCGACCGGCTGGTGGCCGTTCGCCCAGTTGCGCAGCAGGCGGTCCACGTCGTCCAGCGTCAGCGCGCGCTCGTCGGCCAGCGCCTTGATGTGCTGCGTCAGCGCCTTCACCTGGGCATCCGACAGGTTCAGGTTGAGCTGCTCGGCGCGCGCCTTCACCGCGTTCCAGCCGGTGAGCCGGTGCGCGATGGAGATGTAGCGCGTCAGGCCGAAGTCGTGCGGATCGAGCGCCTCGTAGGTCTCCGGCGCGTTCAGGATCGCCTTGGCGTGGATGCCGGCCTTGTGCGTGAACGCGCTGAAGCCGGTGACGTAGTTGTTGAACGGGATGTCCACCCCCACGATCTCGGCGACCATCAGCTCGAGCGGCCGCAACCGTTCCAGGCGATATTTGGCGCGGGTGGCGGCGCGGTCGAGGGTGTACATGCGGGCGATCAGCCCGCCGAGCGGCGTGATGCCGTTGCGCTCGCCGATGCCCAGCACGGTGGTGTCAATGTGCGTGGCGCCGGCCTCGAGCGCGGCGAACGCGTTGGCGATGGCGCACCCCGAATCGTTGTGGCCGTGGAACTCGATGTCGCAACGGGTCAGCCGGCGCAGGGTGCCCACGATCCGGCTCACCTGCGTCGGCGTGGCGATGCCCACCGTGTCGGCCGTGCCCAGGCGGTCTACCACGCCCAGTTTGTCCACGGCCAGGTAGACGCGCAGCAGCTCGGCCTCTTCGCTGCGGAACGAATCCTCGGTGCTGAAGCGCAGCTCGATGTCGGGCGCCTGGCTGCGGATCCACGTCAGCACCTCGGAGGCCAGATCAATGATCTCGTCAATGCTCTTGCCGTGGCTGAACTGCCGCAGTTTGGACGACGTGCCGATCACCACGTCCACGCCGGCCACGCCGGTATCCAGCGCGACCTTCGCGTCCTCCTTGTGGCAACGGATGTGGGTGAGGACGCGCGCCCTCAACCCCAGCCGGGCGATGGTCTTGCAATCCTCCAGGCTCCCCGGCGACGCCATCGGCGAGGTCAGCTCCAGATACTCGACGCCGAACTCGTCCAGCGCCCGTGCGATGCGGATCTTCTGTTCCGTGGTGAACTGCGCGTTGACGAACTGCTCGCCTTCGCGCAGGGTGGAGTCTATGATGTAGTAATGATCGAGAGACATGGATTGCTCCGTGAAACGTGAAACGTCAAACGTGAAACGTGAAACGTAATATGTGATGTGACGGCTTCGCTCGATGCCTGGGCGCGCCCCCCGCCCTGGTCGGCGCAGGCCGACCTGCCGGCCCGCGGCCCCTTCGCCCCGAATTCATTCGGCGGCTTCAGCCAGCTTCCAGCTTCGAGCTTCCAGCCTCCAGCAACACCTGCTCAATCGCGTCCGCCACCCGTTCCAGATCCTCTTCGGCGATGACCAGCGGCGGGAGGAGGCGGAGGACGGTGGCGCCGGCCGGCAGGGCGAGGACGCCGAGGGCCTGGAGCTTCTGCAGGATCGGGGTCACTTTGACCCGCAGGTCCACGCCGACCAGCAACCCCAGGCCGCGCACCTCGCGGATGAGCGGCGATTCGATGCGGCGCAGCCGGCCCAGCAGGTGTTCGCCGAGCCGCGCCGCGCGGTCGGGGAGGGTTTCGCCTGACCCCCCGGCCCCTTCTCCTGCGAGGAAACCTAACCCCCCGGCCCCCTTCCCTGCGAGGGAAGGGGGAGATTCCCACCCCTCCCCTTGTAGGGGAGGGGCCGGGGGAGAGGTGACACCTGACTCCCCAACCCCCTTCCCTGCGAGGGAAGGGGGAGATTCCCACCCCTCCCCTTGTAGGGGAGGGGCCGGGGGAGAGGTGACATCTGACTCCCCGCTCCCTCTCCCTGCGGGAGAGGGAGCGGGGATGAGGGCTTGCTCCTCGAGAGGGCCGATGGCCGCGGTCATCACCTCCAGCACCGCCAGCGCGGCCGCGCACGCCAACGGGTTGCCGCCGAAGGTGCTGCCGTGCGTCAACGGCCGGATGTTCTGCACGCGCGGGCCGATCAGACACGCGGCCATCGGCAGGCCGCCGGCCATGGACTTGGCGATGGTCATCAGGTCGGGCGCCAGGCCGTGATGCTGGCAGGCGAAGAGCTTGCCCGTGCGGCCATAGCCGGTCTGCACTTCGTCGAGGATCAGCAGCGCGCCGCGCTCCCGGCACAGCTCCTGCGCCCGCTGCAGGTAGGCGGCCGTGCCGGGGTGCACCCCGCCCTCGCCCTGGACGACCTCCAGGATCACCGCGGCGGTGTCGTCGCCCACGGCGGCCTCCAGCGCCGGGATGTCGTTGTAGGGCACATGGCTGAAGCCGGGCACCAGCGGCTCGAACGGCTGGCGATACTCCTTGTTCCACGTGGCCGAGAGCGCGCCGAAGGTGCGGCCGTGGAAACTGCGCATCGCGGCCACGATGCCGATGCGGCCGGTGCTCAGCCGGGCGAACTTGAACGCGGCCTCGTTCGCCTCCGCGCCCGAATTGCACAGGAAGACGCGCGTCTCCGGGCCGGTCGGCGCGACGGCCGCCAGCCGCTCCAGCAGCCGGGCGCGCTGGTCGTTGTAGAAGATCTCCGGACAGGAGATCAGCGCGGCGGCCTGGCGGCTGATGGCTTCCACGATGGCCGGATGCGCGTGGCCCAGGTTGGCCGCGCCCTGGCCGGCGACGCAATCAATGTACTCCCGGCCCTCTGCGTCCCACACGCGCGCGCCCGCCCCCCGCACGATGACGAGCGGCCGCTTGGGATAGACGCCGGAGGTGTAGCGCGCTTCGAGGGCCATGAGGGTGGGTTGGTCGGTTGGTAGATTGGTCGGTTGGTAGATTGGTAGATTGGTCGGTTGGTAGGTTGGTAGGGCCATTGGGAGTTTGCTCCTATCTGCTCCTATACGATAGAACCTACGCAGTAGAGGCTTCCAGCCGGTCTGCGACCGGCGTCGTCGGAATACCTCGTTTCTGGCGGCCAGACGGGGGTCGCAGACCCCCTGCGAGCGAGAAGTGCGTAAGTCCTGCATATGACTGTTGTTTTGCGTGCCAGGCATCTTGCAAAGTGCCTGGCACGTGGCGGCCACTTTACGTGCCAGGCATCTTGCAGAGTGCCTGGCACGTGCCGGCATCTCATTTTTAGGTGAGTCCATCAGCTTCCGATGATCCACCACTCCCCAATCTACCACTCCCCAATCTACCAATTTCCAATCCCCCATCCCCGATCACCGTCCCCTCTCCGGCCAGGGCGGCGCGGACGGGGCCGGGACGCCGCGAGTCGGCGATGATGACCGCGGCCACTCCGTGCTCCAGCGCTTCGCGCGCGGCCAGGATCTTCTTCTTCATGCGGCCCTGCGCCAGCTCCTCGGCCCGGCCGAGCTGCTCCGGCGCCAGATGGCGGATCAGGCTGCTCTCGTCGGGGAAGTTGGCGAGCAGGCCCGGCACGTTGCTCAGCAGCACCAGCGCCGACGCGCCCAGCGCGGCCGCGATGAGCGCCGCGGCCCGGTCGCCGTCCACGTTCAGCCGCTCGCCCGCGCGGCCCAGCGCCAGCGGCGCGATGACGGGCATGTAGCCGGCCGCCAGGAGCAGCTTGAGCAGCTCGCCGTTGGCCGCCTCGAGCTGGCCGGTGAAGTCGTCGCGGATGATGCGCTGCCGGCCGTTCTCGACCGCGCGCACCGCGTCCTTGCGCCGGGCCGTCAACAGCCGGCCGTCCACGCCCGACAGGCCCACCGCGTTGCAGCCCAGCGCCTGCAGGCCGGCGACCAGCGTCTTGTTCACCTGGCCGGCCGCGGCCGCCACGTACAGTTCCAACATTTCGGGATCGGTATAGCGGCTCACGTGGCCCGAGGGGGACGTGATGTGGCGCACCGGCACGCCCGCGCGCTGCGCCAGCGCATCGGCCGCGGCCGACGTGCCGTGCACCAGCACCACCGGCCGGCCCGTGGCCGCCAGCGCCGCCACATCCGCCAACACCGCGCCGGCATCCACCCCCGCCGCGCCGCCGAGTTTGATGACAACTGGCTCCATGTTCGACTCCTTGATGAGGGGGATTAGGGATTGGGGATTGGTCAATCTCCAATCCCTAATCCCCAATCCCTAATCCCTACACCGGATGCAACCCCACGAACTCCAGCCCGAGCGTCTCGTCCCAGCCGAGCATCAGGTTCATGCACTGGACGGCCGTGCCGGCCGCGCCCTTGCCCAGGTTGTCAATGGCCGCCAGCGCCACCAGCCGACCGGTCTGCGGCTCCAGCTCCCAGCCGACATCGGCCAGGTTGGTGCCCGCCAGGAGCTTCGGCTCGGGGTGGCGATAGATGCCGCTCCGCTCGTGGACGATGCGCACGAACGGCTCCTGGCCGTAGGCCGCCCGGTACGCGCGCCAGAGGTCCTTGTCGCTCAGGCCGGGCGCCACCCACGCGTGCGCGGTCGCCAGGACCCCGCGCACCAGCTCGACCGAAGTCACCGACAGATACAAATCCCTAATACCTAATACCTGTTTCACCTCCGCCTCGTGGCGATGGCCGACCGGCGCGAAGGAGCGCACCGCGTCGCGGCGCTCCGGGTGATGCGACGCCGCGCTGGCCGTGGCGCCCCCCTCCGACGAGCCGGCCTTCACATCCACCACGATGCGCTGATCGGGCAGGAGCAGGCCGCCGCGCACGAGGGGCCACAGCGCCAGGATGGCAGCCGTCGCGTTGCAGCCGACGCCCGAGACGTACTGCGCGTTGCGGATGGCCGCGCGGTTGACCTCGGGCAGGCCATAGGCGAAGCGCGCCAGCCAATCCGGCGCGGCGTGCGGCCCGCCGTAGTAACGCTGATAGAGGGCCGGGTCGGCCACGCGGAAGTCGGCCGAGAGGTCTACGATGCGGCCGGCCAGGCCCGCCAGTTGCTCGATGCGGCGTTGCGCCTCGCCGTGCGGCAACGCCAGGAAGAGCACGTCGCAAGGCCGAAGCTCGGAGATGGAGGTGAAGCGGATCGGTTGAAAACCGGAGGAAAGACGTTGGCCCGTCGGCCGGAGGTTGGGATGGAGGCTATGGGCGAACTCGCCGGTATGGCTTTCGGAGGTGACCTGGGCGATCTCGACCCGGGGATGGCCGAGCAACAGGCGCAACAGCTCGCCGCCGCCATAGCCGGAACCGCCCACGATGGAAACGCGCACGCGCTCGCTCATCGGACGGCTCCTGCGACGGCGCTACGGTGGACGACGCCCGCCGGATACTCGGCGTCGCCGCCGCTGCGGCCGACCGCCAACACGTACTGGACCACGCGGCCGGGGATGTCCACGCCGGTCGTGTGGATGCTGTTGCGGAACTCCATGGTGTGGTTCACCTCGTTGACCAGGAAGCCGCGGTCGGGGTCTTCGAGCACGTCAATCGCCAGCACACCGCCGCCCACCGCTCGCGCCGCGCGCACACAGAGCGCGTTCAGCTCCGGGGTCACCGGACAGTTGCTCGCCTGGCCCCCGCGCGCGGTGTTGGTGATCCAGTGGGACGAGCTGCGGTAGATCGCGCAGATCGTCTCGTCGCCGACGACGAAGGCGCGGATATCGCGGCCGGGCTTGGCGATGTACTCCTGGATGTAGTAGATGCTGTGCTGATAGGAGCCGAGGACGTCCTTGTGTTCGAGCACGGTCTCGGCCGCGTCGCGGTCGTTGATCTTGGAGAGCAGCCGGCCCCACGAGCCGACCACCGGCTTGAGCACGACCGGATAGCCGAACTCCTCGATGGCTCTCAGCGCGGATTCGGGGGTGAAGGCGACCTTCACGCGCGGCTGGGGGATGCCCGCTTCGGCCAGCGCGGCCGTCGTCAGCAGCTTGTCCCAGCAGGTGGCGGCGGTCGCGTAGCGGTTGACCGTGCGGTAGCCGTGCGCCTCGAGGATGCGCAGCGCGTAGATGCCGCGCGCCGCGCTCACCGAGCGTTCCAGGACCACGTCGGCCGACCAGCCGGCCATCGCCCCTCCGGCCATTGCCCCCCCGGCCCCCCAAAGTTGGGGGGAGTGGGGGACACCTGGCTCGTCGGTCCCGGCCCTCGCCCCCCCGGCCCCCCAAAGTTGGGGGGAGTGGGGGGCACCTAACCCCCCGGCCCCCTTCCCTGCGAGGGAAGGGGGAGCCGCGTCTTCACTCCCCTCCCCTGGTAGGGGAGGGGTTGGGGGAGAGGTGACACCTAACCCCCCGGCCCCCTTCCCTG
>Ga0068707_1002285_pt1 | contig 13543 bp, 10 predicted proteins | sample YNPNPMetaG_FD_66600 | JGI IMG/M metagenome (GOLD analysis project Ga0068707, IMG submission 66600) | Anoxygenic and chlorotrophic microbial mat microbial communities from Yellowstone National Park, USA - YNP NP MetaG | ecosystem: Environmental > Aquatic > Thermal springs > Hot (42-90C) >... | reverse complement strand
GGATTTCGCCTGGCGGGCGCGGCCTTGCTACGGGTTTTGGCATCGGGGAATCCTTCCGAGCCACCGGCTGATAGGCAACCAACTCTCGCCCGTCCGAGTTCAGCAGTGCGAGGCGCAAATCGGTTTCTGTTACGCCCTCTGGCAATTGAACTTCGGCCACGAACGGTTCCCGCGGGCTGATATTGATCGCGCGTTCGAACAAGCCTGTTTTTCCGGCGTGGAGGCTTGCCCTTGCATTTCGAAACTGGCCGGTTGCATTGAACGCGATTCGGGCCGTTCGGTTGCTGACTGTGAGATTAACCGCCGCATCAATGGTCGCGTTGCTTGCGCCGCCCAACTGGCGGATCGGATACCAATAATGCCGCCAGGTCTTGACCTCGCCCGGCTGCAACCAACTGTAGTCGGGTTGATTGTCAGACCACGCCCCGGCCATCAGCTCGAGGTACGGGCCGTCGTTGTCCGTCAACACTTTCGTCCACATCTCGCCTTCGGGGCCGTTGCCCCATTCGAAGAATTTCTTGCCCGGGACCTGATGATGATCTGCATAATGCAGCACACCCGCCTGACGCCCGTGATCGTATCCGCCAAAAAAGTCCATTTGCGAATCCCACGCAAAAAACGAGACCGGCGACGGATGGTTTTTCCACCAGCTCAAATCGACACCGCGATAATCCACGCCAGCGTAGGTTTCGGCGCCGATCGGCCAATGGGCGAACTCGGGTTTGCCATGCTGCACCGCGAACTCGACGTCAGGCGGGAAAAGCACCTGATACTTCTCGTTTGCATGCACGCCCGGATTGATCCAGAACAGGATCGGATGCGCGTACGGGGTGCGATTGAAAATCCGGGCGCTCATCTCGATGTACGAACGTCCCGGATACAATGTCACCCCGATTATCCATTTCAGCCGATGCCGCCACTCGGTTTCACCAATCCAGACCGTCTTGCTGCCGTCCGGGCGTGTTTCGAGTGTGTAATCAACGGGCATGAAACTTGTCGCCCTGTGATGATGCGGAACATTCCACTCGACACCCCCTGATATCCATGCGCCAAGCATGCCAATCAAAGCGGGCTTGATCACGTGCTGGCGGTAGAAAAAGTCATAGTCGTTCGACTTGTCTTTTGCGATGAAGATACGCCCGCCAAGCTCGGGCATTACCGCCAGTTGCACGTATTCATTCTCAAGGTAAACCAGGCGGTAGCTCTTGTTTTGGCGCTCGTCGGTCAGTTTGTCCAAGACAGGATACGGATAGAACGTTGCTCTGGCGCCCTGGTAGGTTCGACCGCTGTAAAAGCGCGGGTTGGGATCGGGCGGCCCGACGACATACGTTGGAATTACCTCGTTTGTTTCCCACAACTGCACTTCTGCAGCGGCGAACTGAGAGCCAATTGTAAGCGCCACCAGAATGGCCCGGAGCAAAGTGCTGCGCGATTCGGAGCCTTTCTGAAAACAGCAAACCGTCATAGTCATCGCACCAGCAATCATTACACCAGCGCCCGGCCACATCGAGCAAATTTGCCTTTTCCCGTTCAATCTCTGATTATGGCCGGCGTGTCGGCCATAATCAGCGAAAGAAAGGCATGGCGGCGGATAACGAGGATTTGCTTGTACTCGTTTCTCGGGTTGTGGATTTGCGTCGGTTTGTGGTTCACGCCGGCCGTTTACCATCGTGTCTATCTGTTTCCGCGCATCAAATCGGAGCTGAAGGTTCTGAGGTCAACGCTGACACCCGGTCAACCCCCGACCGGATGGAAAGAGTTCAAGGGCGTTGTTCACAGTCATTCCCATTTGTCTCACGACTGTGAAGTTCCGTTTGAAGAGATACTCCGCGTACTGCAGCGAACCGGTCGCGACTTTATTTGCATGAGTGACCACTGCGTTAATGGTTTGGCGGATTTCAGTCTCCAGTGGCGCGGCCTTCACGAAGGCAAACTGTTCATTCCCGGATTTGAAATGAGGCGCGGTTTCATGCCGTTCGGGGTCGCCTCGAACGTTGTGCTGACAAACAGCGAAGCCGACGTTCTGCTTGCCCAACAAATCGCATCCGGGGGCGGAGTGCTGTTCTATGCGCACCCGGAAGAACCGCGCGACTGGGATCGGGCGGAACTGGCCGGGATGGAGATTTACAATACCCACGCAGATTTCAAGGATGAGCGTTGGGCGTTACTGAATATCGTGCCGGACGTTCTGCTGAATCTCGATCGCTATCCCGATCTTGTCTTGCGGACCATTTTTGACAGGCCAACGTCAAATTTGGTCAAGTGGGACGCATTGAATCGCAGCCGGCACATCAGCGGCGTCGGTGGCAACGATTGCCATCAAAATGCCGGCCTGAGAATCTGGTGCACGACGACAAACACAATCCGCATGGAAGATACCAGCCCGAAAACATTGTCCGAGTTGCGATTGAATCTGATCACGCGCCTCGTTGCATCCGGTTTGTTTGGCAAACTCGAACCCGGGAAAAAGCTGTTTCAACTCCAGCTTGACCCGTACGATCTCATGGTGCAGCACGTGACCACGCATGTCTGGGCGCACGCCCTGACCGAACAGGAAATCCTCGATTCGCTGCGAATTGGACGAGGGTTTGTCGGTTTTGACCTGCTTGTTGACAGCACAGGCTTTGTGTGGTTCGCCGAAAACACAGCCGGAATGGCTTTGCCCGGCGAAAACCTGCCGTTCGACGCCAAAACTCAGTTCCGCGGTCACAGCCCGTGCCATTGCAGAATTACGATCCTCAAGGATGGGGCGCCGGTTCACCAGAGAGAAGGCGAATCATTGGCATGGCAAGCGTCAGAACCCGGCATATACCGCGTCGAAGCCGAACTCAAGCTGATTGGGAAATGGACGCCTTGGGTCTATTCGAATCCAATTCGATTGACCCCGGGCGCGACTCGACCCCAGACCGACCGGCCCTGAGATTTCGCCGGGCTGCTGATCGGGCATGATCGGGCACAGTCAAACGGTCGTTTCAGCGAGACCACCGGACTGGCCCGCAAGAAACCCGATAGCCAACACGTTAAGAGCGGCCTTGGGGACAAATGAGCTGATCTCGACGTATTCAGGCACTTTTGATCCGTCCGGGCTTCGCTCCGAGCAATGGTCGTTTTCGCCGTGCGGTCCGAGTCCGTCAATCGTCGGCACCGCGCGCCAGAGCAGGTTGCCATCGCTGAGGCCGCCGCGTTCCTCGCCTTCGACCTCGATTCCGAGCTTTGTGGCGGCGCGACGCCAGACTTCCAACAGAGCGTCGGTTGCCGGATTGCGCGGCCAGGGGGCGGTCTCGCTCAAAAACTCGATGTCAATGTTGCACGGGAATCCGTCTGCCGGACTTCGGACCTCTCCGGGACCTCCAAGAGCCAGCAAAGCCAATTTTGCCTCCTCGAACACGTCTGCTCGAAAAGCGCGCAGTTCGCCCTCGGCAACGGCCAGATGCGGTACGCGGTTCAGACCGCCGCCGCCTCTGATCAAACCCACGTTAAACGTCAGATCGCGCGAGTAATCTGTGAATGACGAGATTCTCTGTACCACAAGTCCCAACTCGACAATGGCGTTGGCTCCCTGCGGATGACGGCCACCGGCATGAGCGCCTCTTCCGGTCACGGTAACTCGCCATGTGGCGCGGCCCTTTCGTGCCACAACCAACCTGCGTACTTCACCACGTCTGCCTTCAGATTCAAACACGAGCGCAGCAATTGTGTTCTTGTCGAACCGGTGGCGGCATACCCGACCGAAGTCGTGCGAAGTGGTTTCTTCTGACGAGTTGAGAAAGAGGCGCCAACCCAACCGATCGAACACCCCGGGCATCAATTCCCGAATTGTTCTTAGCACCAGCCACATCATCACTGTGCCGCCCTTGATATCGTGTGTGCCCGGGCCGTAAATGCGGTCGCCTTCGATCTGCCAGCGAAAGTTGTTCAGTTCTTCTTCGTCCGGGGGAAAAACGGTGTCGAGATGCGAAACCATGGCCACGTTGGCGCTTGAACTGCCATTGCGGATCAAGACAAGGTGATCACCCCACGCAGGGTTTTCCGATGGGACCTTTTCAGACTTGAATCCGAGCTGGGCGAAAACTTCGGCGGTGAGATCGCCGAGCTTGTTAACGCCGGCGCGGTTTTCGGTCCAACTGTTTATTTCGACCATCTGCCGGAGCAGATCAATCGCCTCGGGCAATTGTCGTGTCAGTGAGTCAAAAAGAACTGGTTTGTCCAACATCGCGCGATCAGCGTGGCCATTCCCCCGTGAGCGGTCAAGACCAGCTTGTTTGTTCCTGTTGAAAACCCTGAACTTTGTGTCTGTCCCCATATCCCGCCCACCAACCGCCCTTTCGGACACTCCGTTGAAAGTTGAGAGTTGAACGTTGCGCGTTGAACGTTCCTGATCGGCATACCGGACATCGTGCCTGTCCCCATATCTGCGTGCCGCACCCGGTCTCGACCACCCGACCGTCGCTTGGATAGGTCTAACAGGCCAAAAATCCGGTCGGCCGAATTCCGTGTCTGTCCCCATATCCAGGCCACCATGCGCCCTTTCGGTCACCCCGTTGAAAGTTGAGCGTTGAACGTTTCACGTTGAACGTTCCTGATCGGCATACCGGACATCGTGCCTGTCCCTCTATTTGCCCCGCCGGCATCCAAACACCGTGCCTGTCACCATATTTGGCTGTAAGAGGCCACAAGTCAGGTCAGGAATCAAGGGGGGGACCGGAGTGTCAGCGGGGTTCCGCACCAATACACATCGTGTCTGTCCCCATATTCTACATTCCTTTTGCCAGTTACGTTTCATGGTCGATGAGGTAAGCAAAGGGCCGAGCCCCACCAACTATTGGCCTTCTGGCGGACGTCTTCGGTAGTGCATTACTTTGAAACCCGGTCCTTCCAAGACAAGCTCGCCAGCGTCAAACAAGTGCTCGAATCGAGGGAAAAAACAGTCACCTTCAACAATTTGTTCCACAACCGTCAGGAAAAGGTCTGAACAGCGGGGCAGAGCGGCTGTGTACACTTGCGCTCCCCCGCATATGAATATGTCGCGCTGATCATGCACAAGACCGATTTCATCGAGGCTCCCCACTGTCCTCACACCGGGATGGGCAAAGCCCGTTCGGCTCAGGACTATTGTCTCCCGGCCAGGCAGCGGACGTCCTATCGACTCGAACGTTCGCCTGCCCATGACCAGCACATGCCCCATGGTGGTTCTCTTGAACCACTTGAATTCCTCCGGTATGTGCCATGGGATCCGGCCTCCGCGTCCAATGACGCGATTGATTGACATGGCGCCGATGGCTTTGAATGCTTTCACTGAACGGCGTTCAAACCGACTTGTTCGGCCCCGACCCGACCATGTTCGCAGCCCACTTGGATCCGCTGAGGCGTTTGCCCGCTCCAATGTAACTGTGACCTGGCCCAGTCGTGCGAGTCAATCCCATACCAGAGAACCCGCGACCGTGCCATCTCAAAAATCCGACCGCGCATTGCGCGGCTTCATGAACAGGAGTGCGCGCCGTCCTCTCGTTTTGCGCCCGAGCGCAAAGCGCAGCGATCCGGAATCAATACTCAGGGCGGCACAGCCGCAACGGAATGCGCAGAGCGAGACGACTGCACTGGTTGCAGGAATACCGCCGTGTCGCAAGGCGCTGAACGCGGTGACTTCGAGTCTGGCACCTTATTCGCGCTTGCCCGTGTCCGGGTTTTCAGTTACTAAAAACGCCATGAATCGCCGCGGTTTTCTTCGGATGGGCGCCGCCACAGGGCTGGCTGTGACGGCTGCGAGTTACCTGCCAATAACCTTCGCCGCAGAAAAGACCAGACGAGTCGGTCTGATAGGCACCGGATGGTACGGCAAGAGCAGCCTTTTCCGGCTCCTGCAGGTCGAACCGGTCGAAGTGGTGTCGCTGTGCGATGTTGACCGGCGAATGCTTGCTGAGGCGGCAGAAATGGTGGCCGAACGTCAGAAATCGAAGAAAAAGCCGCGCACGTACAGTGACTGGCGGGAAATGCTCAAGGAAAAAGACCTCGACATTGTCATGGTTTCGACCCCGGATCACTGGCATGCGCTGCCGTCGATCGCCGCAATGCAGGCCGGCGCAGACGTGTACTGCGAAAAGCCGATTTCAGTCGATGTCGTCGAAGGCCAGGCTATGCTCGCCGCCGCAAGAAAGTACGGGCGCGTCGTCCAAATCAACACGCAACGGCGCAGCACACCGCATCTGATCGAGGCGCGCGACAAGGTTTTGCGCGAGGGCAAACTTGGGAAGATCGCCCACGTGGAAATATGCTGTTACTGGCACATGCGCGCCCGCGAGAACCCGCCCGACACAGAACCGCCCGAGTATCTGGACTATGAGATGTGGACCGGGCCGGCGCCGATGCGGCCCTACAACAAACTCGTCCACCCGCGCAGTTGGCGCGCATTCATGGAGTACGGCAACGGCATCGTCGGTGACATGTGCATTCACATGTTTGACATGGTCCGATGGCTGCTCGAATTGGGCTGGCCCAAACGAATCTCATCCAGTGGCGGTATTCTCGTGGACAAGGCAAGCAGGGCAAACATTACCGACACTCAAATCGCCACGTTCGACTACGGCGATCTTCAGGTCGTTTGGAAGCATCGGACATGGGGTGAAGCGCCAGACCCCAAATACCCATGGTCAGCGACCATCTACGGCGACAAGGGAACGCTCAAGGCCAGTGTTTTCAGCTACGATTTCACGCCTCTGGGCGGGGGCGAACCCATGCACGGCGATGCAGTTTACGAATACGACAAGTATCCGGAGGATCGTACCGAAAAGGACCTCGAACGCCATTGCGCCGCTCCAATGCGCCGGCACTGGCAGAATTTTCTCGCTGCGGTGGACTCGCGCACGCGGCCCGTGGCAGACATCGAACAGGGTTTCATCTCGAGCGCCTCATGCATTTTGGCCAACATCGCCATGAGTGTCGGCCGCACACTGCAGTACGACCCTGAGAAAGGCATTGTGACCGACGACCCGGAAGCGACGCGGTTACTAAAACGTCCTTACCGTTCGCCGTGGGTGCATCCTGATCCGGCCACGGTGTAATACCATATTGGCAAATCCGCGCAGTAATCGCAAATTGGCGAGTCCTTCGACAATTGCGCCTTCAAACTGTTCGGCCACTGATCCAAACCTCATCTTTCCCAGCCCGGAAATCTCGCCGCCTTACCAGATCAAGACTCAAAAACTTCATTCCGGTGAGATTTCCGGGCCAGGCGATGAAGTCGCCACTTTCAGCGCAACGCGACGTTGCAGTATTCCTGCAACTGGCGCAGTTGTCGCGAGCCCAGCATTCGGCTGTGGCTGCGCCGCGCTGAGATGTGACCGAGTTTGGGCCAGGAGCTCACGCAGGAGCGTTGCTGTTTTCTGCGGCACCGAGGATTTTGTGTTCTGCGATCTGGAATGATACCCGCATGCCTGGGGCCAATCCCAAGCGTTTATAATCCTCCTTGGTTAACCGGGCGCATACGCGGGCTCCGGAAGGCAGTTCAAGGTCCAGCCGCATCATTATCCCGAGGAAATACGCGTGTCTGATCACTGCCTGACAGCGATACTCATCAGGCGAGGGTGAAACCCGGACATTATAGGGCCGGAACCCGACGCGTACCTTGTCGCCGTCTTTGTATCCGGGAGCCGGAAACACAATCTGATCCAAACAGGCCATGCCGTTGCGGACTTCGAGCTCGATGACGTTCATGACGCCGATGAACCTTGCGACGAACTCGTTTGCGGGCTGTTCATAGACTTCCTGGGGAGAACCAACCTGCTCGAGGCGTCCGCAATTTAGGATACCGATGCGGCTGGCGACTTCCATGGCTTCTTCCTGGTCATGCGTGACGAAAAGCGTTGTAACGTTGAACTGGTGATGCAGCCGCACCAGCCATTCGCGCAGTTCCTGGCGAATCTTGGCGTCAACCGCACCAAACGGTTCGTCCAGCAACAGAACATCGGGCTTTGGCGCGAGCGCGCGTGCGATTGCCACGCGCTGTCGCTGGCCGCCGGAAAGCTGGTGAGGATAACGGTGGCCAAGCTGTTCGAGCCCGAACAGGTGCATCAACTCCTCGACCCGCTCTTTTACGGCGCGGCGTTTCCATTTCTTGACGCGCAGTCCAAAGGCGATGTTCCGGTACACGGTCATGTTTTTGAACAGCGCGTAGCTCTGGAACACGAACCCTATGTTTCGCTTCTGCACAGGCAGGTCGTTGACACGATGACCGCGAATGAAGATGTCACCGGAAGTTGGCGTTTCCAGTCCGGCAATCAACCTGAGCACGGTTGTTTTGCCGCCGCCGCTCGGACCAAGCAATGCCACCAGCTCGCCTTCGTTGACGACAAATGAAAGATCGTTTACGGCGATTGTGTCGCCGAACCGCTTGGTCACGTTTTTGAGCGCAATACTCAAATTGACTTCGAGCAGGTTACTCGGGTGCCAGAAGTGGCGCGCTCAGCTCTGGCATAAACCCGCTGAGTATGCCATTCGAACCCCGTTTTAATTGCGAGAGTGACAAGGGCCAACAACGCCAAAATGCTCGCCACTGCAAATGCTGCTGTCGAATTGTATTCCTGGTACAGCTTTTCCACCCGGAGCGGGAGCGTATCTGTCAGACCCGTAATATGACCTGAAACCACTGAAACAGCGCCAAACTCGCCGAGTGCACGGGCATTGCAAAGGATCACACCGTACAACAGCGCCAGTTTGACCGACGGGAGTGTCACATGCCAGAACGTTTGCCAGCCGCTGGCTCCGAGGGTCAACGCCGCCTGTTCCTGTTCACTGCCTGTGGACTGCATAACGGGGATCAACTCCCGCGCCACGAACGGCAAGGTCACGAATGTGGTGGCCAACACCATGCCCGGCACGGCATAAATCACCTGGATGTTGTGCGCATCCAGCCATGGCCCCAAATACCCGCGCAAGCCAAACAACAGCACAAACATCAGGCCGGTGACAACCGGTGAGACCGAGAACGGTAGATCAATAAGCGCAACCAACAGGGTCTTCCATCTGAACTCGAACTTCGCGATGGCCCATGCCGCTGTGATTCCGAAGATGAGGTTTAGCGGGACAGTAATGGCGGTGATCGTCAGGGAAAGCCTGATGGCCGAAGCCGTGTCGGGGTCCACCAAGGCGCCATAAAAAACCGTCCATCCCTTTTCAAATGCCTTTGCAAAAACGTTCAACAACGGCAAGAACAGAAACACCAGCGCGAAAAGCATCGCAATCGCCACCAACAAGAACCGTCCCACGCCCGAACGCGACTCCGCCAAATGCGGTGGAGATCCTCTGGCAGTTTGGCGTTCAGTTATCATAAGTTGCCGGTACGGTCCGGTTCACCGATTGAATCTGTTAGCCCAAAGTTGAAGTTTGTTTATTCCCGCGAGAATCAAAAAGGACACCACCAATAACACCATTGCTATTGCGGTGGCACCATTGTAATCGTATTCCTCGAGTCGAATCACGACCAGAAACGGCGCTATCTCGGTCCGAAATGGAAGGTTCCCGGAAATAAAGACTATCGAGCCGTACTCGCCCACGGCGCGCGCGAACGCGAGTGTGAAACCGGTTAGCACGCCAGGAAGCAGCGTCGGCGCAATTATCGTCAGAAACGTCCGAAGCCGGCTTGCGCCCAGGATGGCAGCCGCTTCCTCGACGTCGCGTTCGAAGTTCTCGAGCATTGGCTGCAGTGTCCTCACCATGAACGGCAGGCCAACAAATGTAAGCGCGATTACGACGCCAGCCCGCGTGAAAGCCCCGTGAAACCCCAAAGGCACAAGAAATCGCCCCAGCCAACCGTTTTCGGCGAACATACTCGCAAGGGTAAGACCAGCCACGGCAGTAGGCAAAGCGAACGGAAAATCAACCAAAGCATCCACCCAGCGGCGTCCCGGAAACTCATAACGCACCAGCACCCACGCCAACAGTGTGCCAAACACGGCGTTGATGAATGCCGAAACAAATGATGCGCCAAATGTAAGCTGCAGCGCCGCTATTGCACGCGGCGTGCTCACAAGACGAAAAAACTCCTCCGGCGACAACTCGAATGCTTTCAGCGCCAGGGCGGCCATCGGAATGACCACGATCACACCAAGGTAAAACATCGTGTATCCGAGCGTGAACCGGAACCCGGGCAAAGAACTGAAATGGCGTTCCGCGGCGCGCATTGCGCCATCCAGTCTAGCCAACAGTCACTGCGTCGCCAACACGGAAGTGTTAGTGGTGTCGCCCACGGCCTAAAATTGGCCTGAAAATCACGGTTCCAAAATGCCCGGGCTGAATGTCTCTGTGCGCTATGCAGGACCGATCCGGTTCTGCCGCGATAAGCTGAGCCAGCCGTACCGAGATGGAGTGGTGGCTTTTCCCCGTAGTAGGTGGCGCCCAGATATGGGGACAGACACGGTGTTCGGTATACCGATCGGGAACGTTTAACGTCCAACTTTCAACTCTCAAGTTTCAACGCGGTGACCGGATGGGCGCATGGTGGCTCGGATATGGGAACAGACACGTAATTTGGACAACGGTGTGACCGAAAGGGCGAAGCTGGGCGGGATATGGGGACAGACACGATGTTTGGGGGCCGGCAGAGCAAATAGAGGGACAGACACGATGCCCGGTATAGCGATCAGGAACGTTTAACGTCCAACGTTCAACTCTCAACTTTCAACGGTGTGACCGAAAGGGCGCACGGTGGGCGGGATATGGGGACAGACACGATGTTCGGGCGACCGGACTCTTGACCTCCGGACCTGGCCGAGCGCCCATTTGCCGGTCGAGGCCGGCTGCGGCACCCGGATATGGGGACAGACACGATATTTGGCCCGACTCGATGCTGCTGGCCGGATCAGTCCAGACCACGCTTATACTGACAAATCGATCAATATTTGCGAAGATTTTCAGACTCAGGTCGCCTGAGACTCACCGCGTTCTTCGGGCGATAAAGATAGTGAGGTCTTTCGGCCTTGGGAAAAACCGCGCCAAGGCAATAGAATCCGGATTCGCGGGACTGACGTTGTGCGTGGCTGGTCTGAACCTGGACTTGGGTTTACTTGTTGGTCGCACCAACTCCGGCGCGGTCAAAACGCTAATCGACCATATTAGCGGTGCTTATAGCATGAACGTCGCGTAGAAGTTGTCGTCGTTCAATACAGGTGGCCTCCCCACTATCAACCCCGCACCACAGACCAGCCGTCCCCCAAAGCCAACCCCACAATCTTATGGCCGTCTCCCTGACCCTGCCCCGCCACGAGCCTTGAGCCAGATCATGATCATCCCAAGATCAGATGGCGACACGCCCGAAATCCGCGATGCCTGCCCCAATGTCTGCGGCCGGATCCGCTTCAGTTTCTGTCGCGATTCAGTCTTCAAACCAAGAATTGCGTCGTAGTCCACCCAATCCGGAATCACCATGCCTTCCATCTGGCGCATGCGCTCGACCTCGGCCTGTTGTCGCTCAATGTAACCTGCGTACTTGACAATAACCTCGACCTCTGTGGCAACGTCATCAGGCACAGCGTGTTCTGGCTGCGGCAGATCGCCATGCCGGACGTCCGGCCTCTTCAAAATCTGCTCTAAAGTCAGCGACCCATCCTTTGTCGAACGCAAACGTTCGAGCTCCGCGTTGATCGCAGCTTCCTTGGCTAGGAACTTCTCGTAACGCCGCTTCGGCAGCAGCCCAAGTTCATATCCTATCCGGCACAGCCGCAGGTCGGCATTGTCTTGGCGGAGCAAAAGCCTGTACTCCGCCCGCGAGGTGAACATCCGATACGGTTCGTTGGTCCCTTTGGTCACCAAGTCGTCGATCAAGACACCGATGTAAGCTTGGTCTCGACCAAGGACGAGCGGTGGAAGCCCTTTGACACGCAACGCCGCATTAATCCCAGCCATGATCCCTTGCCCGGCCGCTTCCTCGTAACCACTTGTCCCGTTGATCTGACCGGCCAAGAACAGGTTGCTGCAGACTTTGGTTTCGAGCCACGGGGTTAGTTGAGTAGGGTCAGCGTAGTCATACTCGACCGCATAGGCGGGCCGCATGATCTCTGCGTTTTCACAGCCGATGACTGATCGGACCAAAGCGACTTGGACTTCGTACGGCATACTTGTCGAGAGGCCGTTGATGTAGATTTCCTCGGTATTTATGCCTTCGGGTTCCAAGAACAACTGATGTCGCTGCTTGTCAGCGAACCGAACAATCTTATCCTCGATCGAGGGGCAGTACCTTGGGCCGACGCCTTTGATCACTCCAGCGTAAAGCGGTGACTTGTGAAGGTTTGCTCGAACGATCTCGGCTGTTTTGCTGGTGGTATAGGTTATGTGACAAGGGACTTGGCCGCCAGCCTGCGCCAAGACCGAGTTCGGCGGATAAGCCGACGACCTGTGTCCATGGCCCGTTATTGATTCTTCTTGTTCCACGTGGAACAATTCGTCTGTCCAATGGCTGAAATATGGCACAGGTTCGTCCCCGTCCTGGCGTTCAGTCCTCGAAAAATCGATCGTCCGCCGCAAGAGCCGTGGTGGTGTGCCAGTCTTAAGCCGGCCCAGCGTCAATCCAATGGCTCTTAAAGAGTCACTTAGCTTTGACGCCGCTGCCTCGCCCGCACGTCCGCCTTCAATCCTCGTCATCCCGAAATGCAACAGCCCGCGCAAAAATGTGCCTGTGGTGAGGATCACCGCGCGTCCCACGAACCGAACGCCCAGTGCTGTCTCGATCCCCGTCACCCTGCCCCCCTCGGTTGTTACCGCAACAACCTCGCCTTGCGCACAGGAAAGTCGCTCTTGACGTTCGCAGACCTTCTTCATCTCAAATTGGTACGCCTTCTTGTCACATTGCGCACGTGGTGCCCAGACGGCTGGTCCCTTCTTTCGGTTCAGCACTCTGAATTGGAGCCCGCTCAGGTCAGTTGCCAATCCCATCTGCCCGCCCAAAGCATCGATCTCCCGCACCAAATGACCCTTGGCAAGTCCACCTATGGCCGGGTTGCAGGACATCTGACAGACGGTGTCCAAGTTCATGGTAACCAGCAAGGTCTCGACCCCCATCCTCGCTGCGGCCAATGCCGCTTCAACGCCAGCATGGCCGCCACCCACCACAATAACATCGTACTGCTTCTTTTCCTGGACCACGCCGCGATCATACCACAAGATCACTCCGGCGACAACAGACAAACCTTTTTCATCGCCAATCAAATCGACGCTATAATTAGCGGTGCTTATTATATGTATAAGTACCTTTTGCGTTGCCCAATCGGTCGTCTTGTAATATGGTCCACACAGCACGGCGCTGCCACAACCGAATTGAAATGACGCCTTTCCAGCGAAATGAACTGGCCGTCCGCCTCGCCAAAATGGCTCAAAACGGCGTGTTCATCGGGACTTCGTCATGGAAATATGAAGGCTGGCTCGGCCAGCTCTATACCCCGGAGCGCTACACCCACCACGGTCAATTCTCCAAGCCAGTGTTTAATCGCACGTGTCTGCAGGAGTACGCAGAGATTTTCAAGACAGTCTGCGTTGACTCCGCGTACTACAGGTTTCC
>Ga0068707_1002282_pt1 | contig 13553 bp, 9 predicted proteins | sample YNPNPMetaG_FD_66600 | JGI IMG/M metagenome (GOLD analysis project Ga0068707, IMG submission 66600) | Anoxygenic and chlorotrophic microbial mat microbial communities from Yellowstone National Park, USA - YNP NP MetaG | ecosystem: Environmental > Aquatic > Thermal springs > Hot (42-90C) >... | reverse complement strand
ACGCGGACCAATGGGAGGATAATTCGCATGTTTGTGTAGTTGTTAGCAATGCAGCTGGAGAAACGCTGGAGTTGGGGCCGGCGAAGTTGGAAGTGTATCTTATGGCGATCTCGTTGCCGGACAGTAAAACCAACAGTATAGGTCCTGCATCCCGGTATCCCGCTACAATTAATGTCAGTGGCGAGCTGACAATGGGGCTAAAAGAATTAGTAGTGACGTTGAATAATTTGTGGCATGGTCGTCCAGAAGATTTAGGTTTCCTCCAGATTTTTTATATTTCTACTAACTATCAGCTATCTTAATTGTGGAATTTTGAGCAATTCACCGCCTTTTAAAGCAGACTGATGTGCTATGATTCCCGGGGCTGTATATGCGACTGCTTCGTAAACGTCCACGCTTGGCTTTCTGTTTTTAACTATGGCATCAATGAATTCGTGGGTTAAGAATGTATGAGAGCCTTCGTGTCCGCTGTCATGCCTGAGCGGCTGTGGCAACATTTCCGTGCTCCACCATTTTGGTATTTCATATTTTTCAAACTCTGGCATTTCCCGCAAAAAACCACCACTGTCTTTTTCCATTGTTTTAGCAGAGCGGACAATTACTGAATCCAGACCATTTGGATGTGGAAAGAAGAAACTCATTTTATCGCCATACCATTGAGCCCGTTCAGTCCCACGATGTGCGCCTTTCCAGTAAATTGCGACCCTGAAAGCGTTTCCTTTGTCGGTCTTAAAGAAAGCAGTCTCATTCCAAAACGGATTTTTATAAACGTTATCCTTTAAAATCTGGTCGTTATCTCCCCATCCGATACAACAGACACTTACAAGTCTCTCCCCTGTAACGCTAACGAGGTGTGATGTGCAGTGGGTTGGATAATGCATTGGTGGAAAACCGTATCTCCACGTTTTATTTCCATTTTCCCAAAAAAGGACCTCAAGACCCGGATGGTGGTATTCGGATTCTGTGTAAAAGATGTTTCCAAATTTTCCTTCCTTATAAAATTTGCGCGCTGATATAGTTCCCTGCTGGTAGTGACTAGTCTCTGCCATCATATAGGTTAGGCCTGTTTTTTTAACGGCATCAATTAATTGCTGGCATTCCTCGATTGTCATTGCTGCTGGAACGGCGCAGATCACATGTTTTCCGCTGTTCAGAGCAAGCAATGTATGGCGTACATGGTCGGGAGCAGGTGTAAAAATTGCAACAGCGTTAATATTTTTATCTTTTACAAGTTCTTCAAGAGAGTCATAGGCTTTATCGCATTTGTATCTTTTCTTTAGGGCTTCGCGACGATCAGGTCGAAGGTCGCTCACAGCCTCAACGATGCAATTAGGATGTTCATCCCAGTAAAAACTTCTGCCAAAGTTTCCTCCGACAACACCAATCCTCACCTTATTCAAAATCGGTTCCTCGCCATTAAGTAGATGCTGAAAAGCAATTGCAGCAGTTGTTGTGACTGTTGTGCTTAAAAATTGACGGCGTGAAAATGTATTATTTGTTTTCATTGTTAATCGATTTTAACTCGTACGAAAAAATTTACAATATTCCTCTGAGTTGATTTAATGATCGAGAAGTCAGAAGAAACACTTTAAAAATTGAAACAAATTGGCAATTAATTGAATAATAAGAATCTGTATTATGTTCACCTTGGTCGTAGTAAGGTATGGTTTATATGGAGGTTTGTCCTCTTCATCAGATTCCAGCAGGCCCCATTTACATTGAGACTCTTCAGGGTATTCAAATTGGGGGTGAGACCTGGTTTCGGACAGCGTGAAAGCGCATTTTCCAATATATATGAACAAACATTATTTTCATTTTATTAAGCAAAAATGGTGCACAAAACTTAAGTATACTGGCTAATGTAATTTGATTCCTGGTGTGTTGATTCCTGGTATGCCTGGGATTTGCTATTATAGCACTGGGAAGTTAAAGAGAATAAAAAGCATCAACTTTGCAATGTGTGGTTTTATCCAAATATTGTGCTGATATTTAAGACCTATGTTTATCATGGCATAATCATAACGTGGATAAATCTGTCTGATATTTAGTGAAATTTTTATATTCCAATCTCGAATGGAAGTAGAAAAGCAGAGACACGGCTTGCGTTTATTGGAAAGACGCGCATCATTGCGTCCCGAAACTGGAGGAACGACTTCCACGCAGTCCGTTGGACGGGCTTAAACATGACTATCAATGAATGGCCTGGAATTAGGTCGAGGTGAAACTTGCCCTCCAGAAATTAACTTTGAAATAATTTTGAGTAAGAATTCAATAGTAATAATTCGGGCTAAGGGTTTAGTGGATAATAATATCTTTGCGGCGTGATTGTGGAGTTACTTTTAGTTTTGTTATTTTCCTGTTCAGATATTCACATTCAACAACAGTGTTTTTTGTCACGAATAATTTAAATTTTGCATTCCAATCCTTTGGAAATGCTGGGAGAATGTGAATTTTTTCGCCATCGTCAAAAAGTAACATATTTTGCAATGTCATCATAATGCTGCTCCCGTGGTCCTGGTCTGGCAACCAGTCGTAGTTTGGACCCCACATCGCCGGGAATCTGAAATTTTTATGAGAGTTTTTGACTTTATAAAGTAACTGATGTTTGGCCTCATCGCGTAACCCAAGAATGGCTGCACATTGTCCATCATAAGACCAACCTACCATACTTTTTTCTTTTCGCTGATTAAATGTTTCACGGCCGATATCAACATTGGTGCTCCCGATATGGTATAATTTAAAGGGAAAGACTGCATAAAGTTCCGGGTTTTCAATGTTACTCCGTCTCTGGTCAAAAAATTGTGCAGGCAAAAGGTAGCGGATATTGTTGTCTGATTTTATGGGAATTTCGGGAAGCATTGATTTTAACCTGGAAACTATTTCACGTTCTGATGGGGGTAATTGAGTTGTCATTTTGCTCAGCCGGGCTACAACGTTGTGGAGTCCGGCGACTGATGGCATATCATTTGTGACATTGTACCAATAGGTTTCTACAGCTTGTGTAGGAGAAATTACCAATTTTCCATTTTGGTCTTTTTCAAAGCGGGTAAGATAATAGAGCAGGACCTCTCTCGCCATTGGTATTAATTTAGTATCAAAGAATTGTTTGTCCTGAGTATAGTCGAAATAGTCAAGCATAAGTGTTACAAGTTCAAGCCCTTGCTGCCAGGCATATCTCCACCAGGGTGAAAGAATTTCATTTGGATTTTTGCCAGTTCTGTCCCACCCGTAATCGTCATTTGAATACATTCCGAAGATGTTCATTGTTTCAGGAAAATATGCTCCGTGAGCGTCATAGTAGTGCTTGGCTCGAGCCTTGCAAATATCCAGATTTTTCAGGTAAAAATTAAATAACGGTTGTGTGAATTCGAAATCACCGTTTGGCAACATCGGAAAGTATGGGAGTCTTGTGTTCTGCCACCAATAACAATCACCCCACCGTCGCCAATCCGGATCAAAAGCGGGGCCGCCAACATGTTTCGGGTCAACTGTAAAAATTGATCCGTTAAATTTTATGGGGTAATTTCCCCGTCCTGCGCAGGCGCTTATCCAGCGTTGCAAAATATATGCACGTGTAATGTGAGATATATTTTTGTCTGATCCTGATATTTCACTTTTTTCGGCATTTGACGCAACAACGACTCCATTCAGATAAATTTTCATTATACCTGAAAGCGGGTCGTAGGTTGCTGCAATATGACTCCACTTAGATTCAGGTAAACAATCTTTTGCGATAATATTTTCATTACCAACAAGTAACCGCAAACTCTTTCCCGGATAGGTGTCAAAAAGAAAGCCGTCATCAATACCGGCGGTTACTTTATCAATAATTCGCGCTGCGCCTGCCGTTTTTTCAGGCATTATCCAGCCTTCAAAAGTAAAACCATTTCTAAATTCAAACGGTTTGTCATTTGGAATTTCGATGCCTCCTGATTTAAACCAACCGACTTTAATACCATTCAGATTTGTTGAAATAATTTCTCCGATTATTTTCCCTTCGAAATTTGTAGAAGTTAAATTTTGCACCTTGTTATTTTCAAGGTTTTTAAATTGCCAGCAAGCTAAGGCGTCTTTCTCAGGAAAATGGCTTGAAACTCCTGAATTGAATAGGTTTAAAATCTCCGATTCTGTTAGCGGCTTATCAAATATGGTTATCCTTGATACATAACCTTTAAACAGATTCCCACCACTTGAATCCCGGCCGATTCTTAGAGGATGCAAATTTATTGGTATGTTCTTTTTCTCGTTTTCTTGAACAAAAACCCAGCTTTTGTTCCAGAATTTTTTCCACCACTCAGTGGTTCTTGATTGAGCCTTTTTAGAATTGGCATTTTTCAGCATTATTTTTCTAACTTCATTTTGCCATTCAAGCATGGTATCTGTCTGCGCGGTGTGTGTTGCTATTTGAATCTGAAATTGATTAACTGGCTTTTCTGTTTTGATTGATGTTTGATTATCCTTTTTAAAAGGCTTACCCATAATCATTCCCCCGAAGGTTAGATGTAAGAGCGGGTCATTCTGGGGCTCATAAAATTTACCTAATCCCTGGTGTTGAAAAGTGTAGGGGACTACAGAGTTTTCATTCCGGTGGCACCACATTATTGTATCTGCGTACGAATCAATTATTTTATCATGCGATTCCGAAACAACTACATTTGAGGGTGCGTTTTTCATCGTCCAGCTAGAATCAAGTTCTTCGCCTCTTAAGATTTTTTTGTTAGTACGCCATGTTTCAAAAGTCGCGCTTACATCAAACGGAAAGCGTGATTCACCAATAACGTGAATTACTGGAGAATCAGCATCGACGAATATTCTCAGTGTAATTACTTGTTTATCTTTGCCGGCGGTGATTTCAATACGTCCTTCTTCCAATTTCAATTCTTGCCTGAAATAATTTCCTTTTACAAACGGATTTGGTGTTAAACTAACCCTCACTTTGCCAAGTTTTAGCAACCGACAGGCTTCGCTCCAAGTATCTGTACGCGAGATATAGAATTGCAAGTCACCATCTTCTTCAACCCATAGATTAATTCCTACCTCCCCGTTTCCAGCAGGGACTGAGTCGGAAGCGTCCTTACCCGGTGTGTTCCAGATTACGTTATACCTTCCGATTTCGCTTTGTGAAAATAGAGAATAAGGGAAGTTTAAAATAAAAAAGGCTTGCAGTACAAAATTCAAACATTTCCATTTTGATGATTTCGATTTCATATTTTTAACAACTGTACCTACTGTATAAATAATGACGATATCTTTGCGGATGTTATTTTCAGATTTTAATCACTGCCATCGAAAAATTAGTGTTATTTGTTTGAAAACATCAAAAGTATCCGCGAATAGACGCTAATGTAAAAAAGGATCCGCGAATGAACACGAATGAGTGCTACTGGAAGCGAAGGGAGGCGAATAGGTGTGAATTGGGCAAATAATGTTTCATGTTAATTATAGAAGCAATGAATAGTGTGGTTAAAGAGGGAGAATTAACGGGCTGAGAAAGGGTTTTTTAACTTTGAGTTTGTCTGGTCTGATGTTTCGGAGTTGATTTGGAAAGGGTTGATTTGTTTCTTAGCTGGGATTGTTTTTACGAATAAGCATGCAAGAGCGATTGAGAAAAGGGCTGCAAGGATAAAGTGTGCGACAAAACAAATAAGCAACGCAAAGATACTAATAAATCTGTATTTCCAGAGTAAGATGCATGCTGATAAGAAGAGAGCCGCAAGCATTTGCGCGTATATGGATATTATTCTTGAAGATTTAAAGTCTGGGTCACGACCTAATATTAAAAGTACGAGCATACAGATCGGTGCATATAAAAAAGAAAGAAGAGACCATGCAATTAATAGAGAATTGATGAAGATAAGAAATAGTATGACCAGTGCTATTGGCAGCCAGGCTTTCCATATGGGTTCCAGTTTTAATCTGTTAAACGGAACGCTTAGATTTTTAGGATAATAAATTTTGAAGCTCGTAGCTGTTACAGAAATCAATAAATAATTTTTAGTTAAAGAAATGTAGAAGTCGGAAGATTGGTCGATACTTAATTCTTCATTGATGTCGACGTTGGCGCTCAGGAAGGAATTTTGACATAAATTAGTTGGGGTTGAGGCGTTCCAACAGAGGACGCCGTTTTCGATATTGGCCGAGTCCGGAAGTTTTGAGACACACGACGAGATGGACTTTAAGATGGTGGTTGAACCTAATAAGAGAGCTAGTGAAGATATGACCGCAATGAACAGTTTAGCAATATTTAATACTTTCTTGTGCCACAGATTAGGTTGTTCGATTTCAATATAATTGATCGTGTTCACAGGGTAAGTGACACATAGATTTATAAAAAGATTAATAGCCTGGTATAGAGATTAATCCTGGTTTTCTGGTTGTTGAGGTTGCGGAGAACCCTTTGCTTGAGGTGGAGTCACAACCATAAGTGGCAGTGGATATCGTATTTTCATTACGTCGTCAATTAAGACTTCGATATAATAAACACCGGCTGTTTGGAACTCGATTTGACCAAACACCGATACATTAGTTGCGTGGTGTGACGGGTCTTGTAATGAAAACTTGACTTGAGTTTGGCGCAGGACCGTAGTTTGGTCTGGGGCAATTATTCTGACAGACTCCAAAAATGTGCCGATTCCTGCTGTCCACCTATTAAACAGGCAAAGTTTAAAGGCTGTAATTGGGACCTGGGGTACTCTAATAATGCCGATAATGCCGACGAGTATAAAATTACCATTAATTTCTTGTCTTACGTCTTCGCAGAGTAAAGAACACTGGAGATCTGGTAATATACGCATTGGGTTCATAATAGTTCCTTTTGATAATTAAATTTAGTGTTTAAGTGTTTGTTTTTCTGCTGCTATTACAGTATTTCGCATAAGCATGGCGATGGTCATTGGGCCAACACCGCCTGGGTTTGGAGTTATTTTGCCTGCTATATTTTTAACGGAATCGAAATCTACATCACCGACCAGTCTGTATCCGTTTTTTGCTGAAGGGTCGGGTATTCTATTGACGCCGACGTCTATGACTGTAGCGCCAGGTTTGACCATGTCTGATTTGACAAACAATGGTACGCCGATGGCTGCAATTAGGATGTCAGCTCGGCGGCAATGGTCTTCAATATTTTTTGTTTTTGAATGGCAGATGGTAACAGTAGCATTTGCGTTTTTGTGTTTTTGCATCAAGATGGCTGCGACAGGCTTGCCAACAATATTACCCCTGCCAAGAACGACAACTTCGGCACCACTGATTTTGATATTTGATCTAAGGAGTAATTCATGGATTCCGGCCGGGGTACAGGGGATAAATCCACTGTCGTCGCCAAGTAATAATTTTCCAAAGTTTACTGGATGAAATCCGTCTACATCCTTATCTGGATTAACAGTAGAGAAAACTTTTGCCTGGTTAATGTGGCTGGGGAGGGGGGCTTGGACCAATATGCCATGGATGTTGTTATCATTATTTAATTTTTGAATAAGGTCCAGGACAATATTTTCCGGAGTGGTTTCTTCGAGGACAAAAACTTTGGATGAAATACCCAAGCGCAAGCACATTTTTTCTTTCATGCTTACGTAGACTTTCGAGGCTGGATCTTCGCCGACTCGGATAAAAGCCAAACCTGGATTTATATCTTGAGATTTAAGTTTGTTAATTCGCTGAACTGTTTCAGCGTGTATTATTTCGGCTATGTTCCGTCCGTCGATAATATTATTCTGAAGCATTTGTAATAACCTGGATTGATTCTAGCATTAAAACTGGGGTGTTAGGCCAACGTGGATCGATTACTTCTTCTCCGCAAACCCTGACGAATTTACCTCGATGTGGTTTAATAGGGAGATTGGTAGAAGTAGAGTAAAGGAAGTTAATAGTTTTTCGGGTTTCTTTACTAACTAATTCGTAATAAGAAGGCGCTTGAATGCTTACAGTGCTGCGGACAATGCCTTCCCGGATTACAATTCTGCGGGGATTTTCAAGCTGTGGCTGTGGTGCGGGTTGTGCTGGTGGCTGTGATATTTGTTGAGGTTGTGTTGGCGGGGTTGGTTGCTGTTGTTGGGGCTGCTCGGTTTTTTCTGGTGGTTCTGTTAACTGAGGTTGTACTGCCGGTTTCTCGTCTTGCGTTGTGGTGGCTGGCTTTAATTCTGGTTCATTTTGTAATGTGACCTGGTCGGCAATCAAGGGCTGTGGCTGGGTTTCTTGATTTGGTGGCGTTGACGGTTTTTGGGGTTCGGTTTTCTCGGTTTCGATTGGAGTCTTGGTTGCGGCTGTAACAGGTGCTTGATCTTCTAATGTAATAAAGTCAGCAGATACAAAGGCAAAGGCATCGTCCGGCGGTTCGATTTCGATCCAATTATCTATGCTACGTATTGGTTTTAAAGTTGTACCTTTTTCTACCCGTCCTAAGATGCTATAATTTTCGCCTGGGCCAGCACGCAGGTTCAACTTTGAGGCGGTTACTGTATGGGTGGCCGGGTCTACATAGTTAGAATTGACCCAGATAGTAGTAGTCTTGGGCAATTGGATCTTATACCAACGTGTAGGTTCTCCTTCTTTAGGTTTTTTAACTTCTATTTCGTCGAGAATGACTACTTGGTCGTTATGTCGCAACTGGTGAATTACTTCTCCTATTAATGATGGCTGACCACGTACATTTACGCGATCGGCTTGCACAACGCCTTTAGTGCCGGGGGCAATGGCGGCCGAGGCAAAAGTCCCTGTAATAATTAAATAAGATAAAACCAGCCACGTTTTAGTGTTCATAAATACAGTTAGTTAACATCTTTACGATGTTTTTGTCAATACAGTAGAAGGAAACGCGGATAAAAAGGATTAATAATGTAAAAAATTAAACTGGTTTGGTCTTTTTAAGGCCAGTTACTTTATCTCCGGGTTTCCATAACCCTTGAGATTTAAGAATTTCCAGACGCTCACGTCGTTTTAAGACGTTCCGTTTTTTTCCGCTGACAGCAGCAGCTTTTAGACTTGGATGTAGTGACATAACAAGTATTTGCTTTTTACCAAATTTTTATATTTCAATTTTAATTTTAACACCGAAAATACGGTGTCAAAAGAAAACTACTCCAAATGAATTAACAATATTCCCTGACAATGTCAATATACTTAGGCTAAATATTGGTTTTAGTCTGAATCATTTTGTTCAGACTGGCTTTAACAAAAACTTCTAAGCCGACTGTAAAAGAATTGTGTTTTGATGGGTAATTAAACGTGAGTATTTATTGTGGTTCTGTTTTTTCTTCTGAAGGTAGTACCAGATTTTCAAATGGTCGGTTTGATAAAGTATTAGATTCAGCAGAGTCGGTATTAATCACCGTGTCGGGTTTTATGGGTTTGGTTTCCGGGTTTGTTTGTGAGGTTTTCTGAGATTCAGCGGTTGTTTCGGATGCTGGTTTGGCGCGTTTATTTTTAGGTAGCGGTGTAATAATGACTGTAATGCCTTTACCGATCAATTTTGGTTGGTTTTCTGGTTGGCCATAGGGGGCAAGTTCCTTGATAAAGTTGTTAATAATATTGAAACCGATTTCCTGATGAGCCATTTCGCGGCCACGGAATTTAAGGGTTAATTTAACTTTAGAGTCATCGCAAAGGAAATTGATTGCGTGGCTGACTTTGATCTTGAAGTCATGTTCGCTAATTGTGGCAGAAAGTTGTAGTTCTTTTAACTTACTAGCGTGTTGATGTTTTTTTGAGTCTTTTTGTTTTTTTGATAATTCATATCTATATTTGCCAAAGTCTACCAATCTACAGACTGGTGGATTGGCATTAGGTGCGATTTCAACTAAATCGACACCGTATTGACGAGCTAAAGCCAGACCATCGTTTAAGGACATTATGCCGAGCTGGGCTCCGTCCACTCCAATTACCCTTATTTCGCGGGCGCGAATTTTTCCGTTTACACGGACTTGATTAAACGAATTTTTATTTTTAGAAGGTAAAGATTGGCTCAAGGCTTTCTCAATGGTTGAGTTTTACTTTGTTTATTTATATTAAAATCCATTTAAGCTTAGCTAAGATTAAAAGATTTTGTGATTTATGGCAAGGATGTTTTTATGAGAAATTTATTTGGAGGCCGAGAGCCTTAATATTACGTTCAAGGGCAGATTTTAATTCCTCCATTTTAATCGGTTTACTTATATAGTCATCCATACCTGACTCGAGGCATTTTTCTCTATCGCCCTGGAGGGCGTTGGCTGTCAGGGCGATTATTCGGATTTGGCTTTGGTTTCCGTGGTTAGGTTTGAATCTTGAATCGTTTCTAATTCTGCGGGTAACTTCGTATCCATCCATTTCCGGCATATGGCAATCCATCAAAATAATATCGAATGGACGTTGTCTGAGGGTTTCCAGGGCTTCGATGCCGTTTGAAACGGCTTGGGCTGAATAACCTAGTTTTTGCAGTTGCAGTAAAGTAACTTTTTGGTTAACGGGATTATCTTCTGCGAGCAAAATTTTTACTGGGTGTGTTTTATAGTTTTGGGTTTGGATTTGGTGCCTTTTAGGTTCATTATTGATTGGAACTTTTTCATCGGGTTTTTCAGAGAGCGTTTTAATCAAGCATCGTTCGAGTTCGGCCATTTTTACGGGTTTAATGAGATAAGCTTTAATGCCTGCGGCTTTGAATTCGTCTTTATTATCTCTATGGCCTAGTGAAGTGAGTATGGCAATTGGTGTTCCGTGAAGGGCAGGATCTGCCTGGATCAATCGGGCAAGCGTTATGCCATCCATTTCAGGCATGGCCATATCTAGAATTGCGAGGTTGAATGGTTGATTTTGTTTAGCGGCATTGCGCATAATTTTTAAGGCTTCTCTAGGTTCTGCTACACATTCGCATTGCATAGCCCAGCCTGTGAGTTGATAATAGAGAACTTTTCTATTTATTTCGTTATCGTCGACTACTATGACCTTTTTATTTACGAGGATTTCTCTTTCGACGAGTCGGTTATTGAGCTGTGCACTTTGGGTTTGAAGTTGGAATGGTATGTTGAACCAGAAGACTGAGCCTTTGCCGGGCTGACTATGTAAGCCTATTTGGCCGTGCATCATTTCAACTAACTGTTTACAGATTGCAAGGCCAAGGCCAGTGCCACCATATTTTCTTGTGGTTGATGTATCAGCCTGGACAAAAGGCTGAAACAATTTTTTCTGGACTTCCGGGCTTATGCCGATGCCGGTATCGGAGACCTCGATTTGAATATTTATTGTTTGCTCAGTTCTGGAAAGTTCGAACACATTAATACAGACTTCACCACGTTCGGTGAACTTCAGTGCATTACCAACCAGGTTTAAGAGTATCTGACGAATTCTGCCTGGGTCACCGCGCAAAGCAGTAGGGAGGTCCGGCGGAATGAGCGCTGCGAGTTCCAGATCTTTGACTCTAGCTCTTTCAGCTAGCAGGTCCAGGACGCTTTCGATGACTTCTCGGAGGTCAAAATCGACATATTCTAGAGTCAGTTTCCCTGCCTCGATTTTGGAAAAGTCAAGAATATCATTTATCAATGAGAGCAGCGCATCCCCACTAATGCGTATGGTTTCAGCAAAATCGCGTTGTTCTTCATCCAGATTTGTTTCGAGTAACAGGTTAGTCATGCCTATGATACCGTTCATAGGTGTGCGGATCTCGTGACTCATATTAGCCAGGAATTCACTTTTTGCTTTATTTGCAGCTTCGGCGGCGATGGTCATTTTTTGAGCGTGTTCGATTGCTTGTCGAAGTTGTTCATTTACGATAGATAGTTTTTCATTAGCAGCTTCAGCAGCATCTTTTGCTTTTTGAAGATCAACGAGGGCTTGTTTTCTTTCGGTTATATCTCTGGCGATGAATTGCAAGCCAGTAGGTGCGCCATTTTCGTACATTAATCTACCGTTTAATTCAAGGACTGATTTTTTATGATTTTTGCCTGTGACTTCCAGTTCTATGGGTGTTGTTTGTTGGTTTGAAAATATCTTGTTCTGCCAATGGATTAATTTCTGTTTACTTTCGTCAGAAATAAGGGAATCGAAGTTAATACCGATTAATTCTTGTCTGGAAAAGCCGGTAATTGTCTCACCTGCATGATTTATTGATGTAATTTTTCCCTGGAGGTCGCAGGTAAAGATTATATCGTGGGCGTTTTCGAAAAGCTCTCGGTATTTGGCTTCGAGAGCTGATTCATGTTCTAGCTGACGTCGGATTATTTCAGTTTGTTTTTTAACTTTTTTTCTGAGTAATTCCAGCCATGTGCAAATGACCAGGATTATTGCACTCATTATGGCGATGAGTTTGATAGTATTTTGGAACGTCCACCATTCTGGTTTTTTGATTATCTGGATGGAATCTATAGAGTTAAAAAGGATTTTAAGTGCACGGGGCTGGTTGTTTTCATCAAATTGAAGTTTAACTACGCCGTCTATTCCTACCAGGCTTCCCTTTAAAGAGGCGAGCTTTGGTAGGTTAGTATTTGGTCTAGCCAGGTGGTCTAGTATAAGCCCTTGACAGGTGATGATGTGATTGCTGGATTGTATAAGCAAGTTTACGATATTAGATTGCGAGTCTAATTCCAGGACTCTGCCGGTTATATGCACTGGCTCGCAATGCAATGATTTTTTTATGATTTCATCTATTGGAATCTCATTGAAGGACAACTGGTAGGTCTTTGTGAGCTTATTAACAGATGCATCTTGTAAAGTAATTCCTCTTTTGGAGAAGCTAGGGAAGCCTACAACCTGAATATAATCGCCTGGTGTAATGTTTGTAGTCTCGGCTGATTCTATTTCTATAGCCCCGGTACTGTCTTTAATTACAATGCTTTTGCCCGGATCCTGGTGGTAAACGGTTCCCTGGATGTGGACTCTATGGCCAGTCCAGCCTGATAATTCGAATCTATTTAATTTACCGATCGAGATTACAGGCAGACCGTATGGATTTGGTAGGGCTGGTTCCTCGATAACCACATCATCAAGTCCTCTGACAAAGAATTGGAAACTGATGAAATGCCCGTTTTGGTCAAATAACGAACCGCACATTCCTTTGATTTTTATACGCGCATCTACAAAGTCCTGGTGAGAGACACTGCCATCATTTAACATCACCTGGACCCTGAATCTTTGTCCGGATGATATGATTTCCATGATTAATTTATTAGCCTGTTTGGAGGTTTTTCTGACGATACCTGAAATTTCGACCAGTTGACAGTCCTGGGTGCCGCTTAGAATTTGTTCAATACTTGCAGGCCTGGCCTGGGGTAACTCGCTTTTGCCTAGATAACGAATTTTGGACTGGGTAATTACAGGAGCAAATTGACCACGGGCGGTTATGCCGGTGATTTCCACGAGGTCGCCGGCATTTATGCTTGATTCATTAGTATCTCGCACAAATATCCCGTCTTTGTAATCATGGACAAAAAAGATATGCCAGATTGAATCATGGTAAGGCACTACACCTGTTATTTTAACGGGGTAACCTTTTGCTGCTTCATCAGTAGTCAAAGATCTAATGTCACCAATATTTGTGATGATATTTAATGAATTAGTAGATTGGTCGGTATTGGTTATTTGCGCGA
>Ga0068707_1002281_pt1 | contig 13554 bp, 13 predicted proteins | sample YNPNPMetaG_FD_66600 | JGI IMG/M metagenome (GOLD analysis project Ga0068707, IMG submission 66600) | Anoxygenic and chlorotrophic microbial mat microbial communities from Yellowstone National Park, USA - YNP NP MetaG | ecosystem: Environmental > Aquatic > Thermal springs > Hot (42-90C) >... | reverse complement strand
CTGGGCGGAGGTGGTCATCCGCAGGCTGCCGGCTGCACGATCCCTGGGCCCCTGGCCGAGGCCGAAGCGCGGGTGCTGCCGCTGCTCCTAAGCCTAAGCGGCTAGAAAACAGATGCCCTCCATGGCTGCGCTGCATGGCATCCTGAACCTCAATAAGCCGGCCGGTTGGACCTCTCACGACGTGGTGGCCCGGGTGCGACGTATCCTGGGCCAGCGCCGCGCGGGCCACGCGGGCACGTTGGACCCACTGGCCACCGGCGTGCTGCTGGTAGGGGTCGGCCAAGGCACGCGCGTGCTGGAATACCTGATGAAGGGCCAGAAGGTTTATCGCGCCGTGGCCCGCCTGGGCATAGTCACCAACACCTACGACATCCAGGGCCAGATCATCGCCACCGCCGAGGTGCCAGACCTGACCAGAACGGAGCTAGAGACGGCCTTGCGGCCTTTCTGTGGCGAGATTCAGCAGACCCCACCCGCTTACTCAGCCGTCAAACAGCAAGGCGAGCCTGCTTACCGCAGGGCCCGGCGCGGGGCAGAACTCCAGCTCACTCCTCGCCTGGTGACCATTGAGCGGATCGAACTACAAGCCTGGCAGCCTCCCCTGCTCACCCTTGAGGTGCACTGCAGCCCAGGCACTTACATCCGCAGCCTGATCCATGACCTGGGCCAGGCATTAGGCTGTGGAGCAACCCTGGTTGAACTAACCCGGTTGCGCAGTGGCCACTTTACCCTGGAAGAGGCCATCAGCCTGGAGACCCTGGCCGCGGCCGCGACCAAAGGAGACCTCGACCGGTACCTGCATCCCCTCCAGGCCGCGCTGGCAGATCTGCTCCCCGTGCATGTCACTGCCGAGGAAATCGCCTGTCTCGTCCATGGCCAAGCCATCCCTTGTCCCTATCACCCTCCGGCAGCCACCGGCTATGCCCTGGCGCCAGATGGGGCAGTGGTAGCCATCCTGGCCTACAGCGCCAGGACCGGCCAATGGCTTCCGCACAAGGTGCTCTGGCCCACGGCCAACCATCCATAGTGTGCTGGCAAGACACAGTACATATCCGCGGATCTATGTTGATCTACCATGGCTTTCCCGAACAACCATTAGAGCAACCTGTCTACCTGACCATTGGCAACTTCGACGGGGTTCATCGCGGGCATCAGCATCTGATCGCAAGGCTGGTTGCAGCAGCTCACAACCAGGGCTGTCTGGCCGGGCTGCTTACCTTTGATCCACACCCTCTGGCGGTGTTGCAGCCCGACATCCCCCTCCAGCACCTTACCACCCTGGCTGAACGCAGCGAAATCCTGGAAACCCTGGGGCTGGACTTCCTGCTGATCCTGCCCTTCACAGGTGAGGTGGCTGCCACATCGGCGGCGGACTTCATGGCCAGCCTGGTGGCGAGGTTGCGCCTGGTCTCGCTATGGATTGGCCCCGATTTTGCCTTAGGCCGCGGCCGGGAAGGCGATGCCGATTACCTGCAACGCCTGGGCGCGGATTTGGGCTATACTCTGCAGGTTGTGCCTCCTTTCAACTGGCAGGGGGAGCCGGTGCGCAGCAGCCGCATCCGGACATTGTTGGGAGGAGAGGGCGCGGTCGCCCGGGCGAGCGAACTGTTAGGACGGCCCTATCAGGTGTGGGGGCGGGTGGATACAGGCGTGGGGCGCGGCCGACAACTTGGCTTTCCCACCGCCAACCTTACTCTGCCGGCGGGTCGGCTAATGCCGGCCTTCGGGGTCTATGCCTGTTGGGCCTGGCACGAGGAACGAGGTTATCCCGCGGTGGTCAATGTGGGGGTGCGGCCCAGCTTCGAGCCGGGCCCACCTATTGTGGAAGCATACCTGCTGGATTTCGAGGGTGACCTGTATGGCGAAACAGTCGGGCTGAGTTTTATCCAGCGGCTGCGCGCGGAAAAGCGCTTCCCCAACCCAGCTATGCTGGCCGACCAGATCCGTGCCGACAGCCAGGCCGCCCGGCAGATCCTGGCCAACCCACCTGATCATGCCGCGGCAATGGGGGAACGATTCTGGGAAGAGATCAGGCACACTGCTGACTGTGCCATGCGCGTCACGGGCGCTGATCAGCGCCAGCTCTTTGCGCGCGCCGCGGCAGGGATGTTCCGCCTCCAAGACGCTAACCCATGCCGGCCGATCAGCATCGCCCGCTCGGTGCGCGCCCTGGCCGACAACCCTGCCGAGCTGCTGGTGGCCTGGCTCAATGCTCTGCTGCTGGCCCAGGACGTGGCCGGCGAGCTCTATACGCGCTTTGAGATTTACGAGATCTCAGCCCGAGGGATACGCGGTGTGGCCTACGGTTACCCCGGCAGCCCCACACACACCATGATCAAAGCAGCTACTTACTACGATCTCAACGTAGAGGAGACCCCGGCCGGATGGTCCGCAACGGTTACTTTTGACATCTAACCCCTTCTGTCACCCTCAAACTGCCACCGGAGCCGGTATGTGGGGATGCGGATCGTACCCCTCCAGCGTGAAATCCTCATAGGTGAAATCAAAGATCGAGCGCACAGCCGGGTTGATCTTCATCCTGGGTAACGGCCTGGGCTGACGGGTCAACTGTAAGCGCGCCTGTTCCAGGTGATTGATGTAAAGGTGTGCATCTCCTGAGGTGTGGATGAACTCCCCAGGTTGCAGATCACACACCTGCGCCACCATCATGGTCAGCAGCGCATAGGAGGCAATGTTAAACGGCAGGCCCAGGAAGATATCCACCGACCTCTGGTAAAGCTGGCAGGATAACTTCCCGTTGGCCACATAGAACTGGAACAGGACGTGGCAGGGCGGCAGGCGCATCTTCTCTATCTCGCCCACGTTCCAGGCGCTGACGATCAGCCGGCGCGAATTCGGATCAGAGCGGATCTGCTCCACCACCTGCGCGATTTGATCAATGGTGCGGCCGTCGGCCGTTCGCCAGGAGCGCCATTGCGCGCCGTACACAGGGCCCAGGTCGCCGTCGGCATCGGCCCACTCATCCCAGATGTGGACCCCGTGCTCCTGGAGATACCGGATGTTGGTATCGCCCCGCAGAAACCAAAGCAGCTCGTAGATGATTGAACGCAGATGCAGTTTCTTGGTCGTCAGCAGGGGGAACCCAGCAGCCAGGTCAAAGCGCATCTGGTAGCCGAACACCGAGCGCGTGCCAACACCAGTGCGATCCGCTTTGAATACGCCATGCTCAAGCACATGGCGCATCAGGTCCAGGTATTGCTGCATCTATGTTGCGCGGAAGTCAATGATCCGCAGGTTGAGTTTTTCGAGCGCGTGCCGCAGCACCTCAGGCTGCACGTCATTGACCTTGACGGTGATCAGCCGCTCATCCTCCCGCTCGCCCCTGGAGGTGACCAGGCTGACAATATTGGCACCCACTCCGCTTAGGGCCTGGGTCAGGCCAGCCAGAACCCCTTTCCCTTCATGCACTGCCAGGGTCACCCGGATGCCGGGTACCCGGGCGCCCAGTACATCGAGCAGCACCTTGAAGATGTCCGTCTCAGTGATGATCCCCACCAGTCTGCCATCTTCTATCACCGGCAGGCCACCGATCTTGTTATCGGCCATAATGCGCGCCGCCTCTTCCAGCGGCGTGTTGGGACCGACCGTGATCACCGGGCTGGACATGACCTTCTTGATCGTCAGCTTGGAGAGCAGATAGTGGAGCTCATAAATACTGAGCGAGGTGGCAGGAGAGGGCGCGGCGTGCAACAAGTCCTTGTCGGAGACGATGCCGACCATCCGGCCGGCATGATCGAGCACTGGCAGGCGGCGAATCCTGCGTTCGCGCATCAACTGCAGGCCGTCATCTATGCTGGCGTCTTCGTTGATCGTAACTGGATTGCGGGTCATCCACTCACCCACGAGCATGATACACCTCCATGGCTTAGAACCTGACTCCTCCTAAACTCGCCCCTGGCGGGAGCGAGGAAGACCGGGAAAGGGTTTACGGGCAGCAAAGCTGCCCGTAAACCCTGTTGCGAGATTGCTTCCGTCCTACCCTGGCAAGGTGGGCGGACGTCAGGACAAGACTACTGTCTCAGGGCGCCGGTGACGGCCGCGCCGATCCCCAAGGCGCCGCCGACCAGCAACGAGATTACAAATACGATGATGAATACTACGACGGCCGAGACAATAACTGTCAGGGCCGCATTGGTGTTGTCCTGGTCTAACGATTGGCGGATCGCCACGAAGCCAGTGGCGATCGACCAGACCCAGGCCACGATACCGATGACGACATTCAGGCAAGGGATGAAACTGAGCACGTTGAGCACTTGCGGCGCGTAAGCAAACCCAAACGCGCGACGTACTTCGCCCACATCACCGGTGCCCTTGAACCACTTGGTGCCAACCCAGTGCGCGATAAACACCCACAGGTAGTAACCTGCCACCCCCAACACCGCCTGTACGATAGCCATGCCAATCGCGGCCAACAGCCGGCCGGCGATCAGTTGGCCGATCAACGCGCCAAGCGCGCCAGCTACTGCGGCGATGATCACCACCATCAACGCGTCCTGATCGTAGCTGGTGTCGCGCTCGACTTCCTCATAGAAGTCCTTGTCAAGCCGGGCGGCGCGAATCATACCACTGAGGATACGATTGAAGTCCATGATGTACCTCCTCCTGCAAGGGATATAGCTGAGAGAGCACAATAAGCTCCGACATGCAGTTTATCCTTTCCTCCGTTGCCGCTGATCACCCCCTTTCCCTGACTTGCCCTTGGGAGGCGCGTAGCCCAGCCGGCGTAGTGCCTGTTCATCCTTGCGCCACTTAGGGCGCACCTTTACCCACAGGTCAAGGTACACTCGTGTGCCCAGGAGCTTTTCGATCTCCTGCCGGGCTGCCTGGCCGATTGCTTTCAACATCATGCCATCCCTGCCCAGCACAATCGGCTTATGGCTCTCGCGTTCAACATAAATGGTGGCTGAAATGTAAGTCAGAGGCGTGGCAGGCGCTTCGGAGTCCCCTGCCCTGGCCTGTTCCCGTTCCTTGAACTCCTCCACAACCACGGCCAGGGCATAGGGCACCTCATCACGCAGGTGATACAACGCCTGCTCGCGTACCAGCTCGGCTGCCATGAAGCGCAACGGCTGGTCGGTAATCTCGTCCTCTGGATAATAACGCGGGCCTGGAGGCAAGGACGCGATGAGCCTGGCGAGCAATACGTCCAGGTTATCACCCCGGGTGGCTGAGATCGGAAGCCATTCGGCCTGGGGGGCCAGTTCCCGGTAAGCAGCCACGCGCTCCTCGAGCTGCTCTGGCGGCACCAGGTCAACCTTGTTCAGCCCCAGGATGACGGTTGATGCCTGTTCCACCGCGCGCGCCACCTGGCAATCCTCATCCGTCGGTGGCACACTTACATCCACCAGCCACAGCACCACATCCGCATCGAGCAGGGCAGCCAGCGCGGTATCCACCATGATCTCGCCCAGACGATGGAGCGGCCTGTGGATGCCGGGCGTGTCTACGAAGATAATCTGCGCGTCGTCGCGTGTAAGGATCCCGCGTAGCCGGTTGCGCGTGGTCTGCGGCTTAGGCGACACGATGGCGATCTTCTCGCCCACCAGGGCGTTGATCAACGTGGACTTGCCCACATTGGGCCGGCCGACTACGGCAACAAAGCCGGAACGGTGTTGGGGGTATTCTTGGGGTGGCTCGATCCCGCTATCTGGATACATGTGGAAGCCTGGCAAGCTGGTCACCGGCAAGAGAGCTATCCTGCGCGCATCAGGTTCTATCTGCCAACCTATGCTGCTATCCTGAACGGGTTGAAATCAGTGTTCACATCGTAGTAATCTTCTTGCTCCGCCTTCTTCAGAGCGCTTACGATACGATACGTAATGGGTGTGAAGAGCACTTCGATGCCCACCTTGAAGATATAGTTGGCGACAATAATGCTCAGCGCGGTCTCCCACGGGAAGACGCCGAACATGCTGGCAATCACCACAAACAGAGCGCTATCCACTCCCTCGCCCACCAGCGTCGAGCCGATGGTGCGTGACCAGAGGAAACGGCCGCGGGTGAGCACCTTCATGCGGGCCAGCACGTAGGAGTTGCTGAACTCGCCTGCGAAGTAAGCCATCAGGCTGGCTACGATGATGCCTCCGCTGCTCACTCCGCCCAGGATGGCGTCGTAGGCCCTCTGGCCCACGGTGGCCTGCCAGGTGGCCTCACCAGGCATCCGCCCTACCAGGGCCAGGGTCACGCTCATCAGGCCGGCCATGGCGAAGCCGGTCCAGATCACACGGCGGCTACGGCTGTAGCCATACACCTCAGTCAGCACATCCCCGAAGATATAACTGATGGGAAAGAGCAGGGTGCCGCCGTCAAACGCCAGTGGGAGATTGACCAGGGGCAGGCTCACGCCCCAGTCCACGATCTTGGCCGACGACGCGATGTTGCTGATCAGCAACACAGCCACAAAGAGGGCCATGATAAGATCATAATAACGGTAGGTCCGGTTCATCTGGCGAGGCGTGTCCCCAAGGCATTTATTTGATACCGCAATCGCGGGGGCAGACGATTCCCAAACTGGGCCAGGTGGCGCTCAATATCGGGCAGCTCAGCCTGCCACGCCGCGATATCTACCCGCAGCAGCTCGCGTATGTCCTCGGCCGGGATGTCAAGGCCGCTCAGGTCGAGGTCCTCTTCCCTGGGCAGATACCCAATAGGAGTAGTCTGAGCCCCAGCCAGGCCATCCACCCGTTCACACATCCACTTGAGGACCCGGCTGTTCTCTCCGTAGCCCGGCCACAGCCACCTGCCGTCGGCCGTTTTGCGGAACCAGTTGACGTAGAAGATGCGCGGAGCACGGCTGCCGAGCCGGTCTCCCATCGCCAGCCAATAGCTAAAGTAATCGGCCATATTATAACCGCAAAACGGCAGCATGGCGAACGGGTCACGGCGCAGCGCGCCCACCGCGCCGATGTTGGCGGCCGTCGTCTCCGATGAAGCCGTGGCAGCCAGGAACACACCATGATCCCAATCAAACGCCTCGGTTACCAGCGGCACCACACCTGCACGCCGGCCCCCGAACACGAAAATGTCGATCGGCACCCCTTCTGGCTTCTCCCAGTCAGGGCTGATGACCGGGCACTGGCTGGCCGGCGCGGTGAAGCGCGCGTTAGGATGCGCGGCCGGCTCAGGGCTGCCGGGAGCCCAATCCCGGCCCTGCCAGTCCACCAGGTGGGAAGGCGCGGGAGTGCCAATCCCTTCCCACCAGATATCGCCATCGTCGGTTAGCGCGCAGTTGGTAAAGATGACATTGCCCCACAGAGTATCCATGGCAGCCGGGTTCGTCTGATACGAGGTCCCCGGCGCGACACCGAAGAAGCCACGCTCAGGATTGATGGCGTAAAGCCGGCCATCGGGGCCGATCCTCATCCAGGCGATGTCGTCCCCCAGGCACTCGGCTCGCCAACCAGGTAGCGTGGGTTGGATCATGGCCAGGTTGGTCTTGCCACACGCCGAGGGGAAGGCCGCAGCGATGTGGTATTGTCGGCCCGTGGGGCTGATCAGGCGCAGAATCAACATGTGTTCAGCCATCCATCCTTCGCGCCGCGCCATGGCCGAGGCAATGCGCAGGGCAAAACACTTCTTGCCCAACAGGGCATTGCCACCGTAGCCAGAACCGTACGACCAGATCAGGTTCTCCTCAGGGAAATGGCTGATGTATTTCTGCTCCATCGGCGCGCAAGGCCATGGGACGTCGGGCTGCCCCTCGGCCAGCGGCGCGCCAACCGAGTGCAGACAGGGCACGAACTCGCCGTCCTCGCCCAACGCTTCTACCACCCGGGTCCCCACGCGCGTCATGATATGCATATTGCACACCACGTATGGGCTATCGGTGATCTCCACCCCGATCTTGGCCATGGGCGAGTCCAGCGGGCCCATGGAAAACGGGATAACATACATTGTACGCCCCTGCATACAACCGCGATAAAGACCAAGCATCGTACGCTTCAGCTCATCGGGCGCGATCCAGTTGTTGGTGGGGCCGGCGTCATCCCGATTGGCTGTGCTGATAAAGGTGCGCGCCTCTACACGCGCCACATCGCTGGGATGGGAGCGAAACAGAAAGCTGTTTGGTCGCCGTGCCAGTGGTATCGCGCTGCCGACGGCCACCATTTGCGCCATCAGCCTGTCGTACTCCTCCTGGCTGCCATCGCACCAGTATACTCTCTCAGGCTGGCACAGCTCTGCCACCTCACGGACCCACTGCGCCAGGCGTTGGTTCTTGACTTTGTACCTTGACATAGCTCTCCTCAATCTGTGCTTCACCCGTCATACCCATTGGGGTTCCATGGCTTCAGATAAACATCGCTGTGGAGCAGTACATGGACGGAAACAGCATGCGGATCCGCAGCCACCCGATGCCCCAGTACGCGTCATAGGATTGCCTGACGGCAAAGGAGCACCATCAGACCGCTCCCATTGTGTGTCACGAATTGCGGTGCACTATACGTGTGCCTAGACGGGTCAGGCGCTGACCGTTATCGGCTCTGATTGAGAGGCGCCCGGTGTCGGCAGCTCCTTGCCATCCGCTGCCAGTACAGGTTTGAGAGCCGCGATGGCACATTCCAGCATGGCTGGCTCCGGCTCGCGCGTAGTCAGGCGCTGCAACAGCAACCCTGGCGCGATCAAGACGCGCACCCAAGGCCGACTGGCGCGGTCGGCAGCGAACCGCATCAACTCATAGGCCAGAGCAGCCACTACCGGGATCAGGAACAGCCGCGAGGCGAGACGTAGAATCAGGTTCTCGAAGTGAAAAGGAGCGAACACGAGGATGGCGATCACCATTACTGAGAGCAGGAAGCTGGTGCCACACCGGGTGTGCGCCGTAGGATAGCGGGCCACCACGGCCGGAGTGAGGGGTTCCCCAGCCTCATAAGCGTTGATCGCCTTATGCTCGGCGCCGTGATAGGCAAATACCCGCCGGATATCGGGCATGAAGCCAATGCCCCACAGATAAGTCAGAAAAAGGGCCAGCCTGATCACCCCCTCCACCAGGCTGGTCAGCAGGCCACCGGCTGTAGAGGGCGAAGCCCATTTGGCAGCTATTGTGGGAAGCATGAAGAAGAGCAACACGGCCACAGCCAGGGAGGCCGCTACCGTGGTCCATGCTAGCGGCCCGGTAAACTTCACCTCCTCGTTCCCATCTTCGCGCAGCGCCACATCGGCCGACCATAACAGGGCACGCATGCCGAGGCCCAGGGCATCCCACAACATGCCGATCCCACGTACAAAGGGCCACTGGCCCCAGCGCTTTGCATAAATAGCCGCTGTCAGAGGTTCCTGATGCACGACGATTTCACCGTTGGGGGCACGCACAGCAACCGCCATCTGCCTGCGGCCACGCATCATCACCCCTTCGATTACGGCCTGACCTCCATAGTAGAACTTTGCCAAAGGTCGACTCCCACACAGGAGAAGATAACCGGCTACTAACCCGAGAATGACGGCAGACGTGCCAATTGTAGACGACCCCTGCTCTCACGTCAAAAGGGAGAACATCAGACATCACTCTGAACCGCGTTTGATGCGAATCTCCGATTCGCTATCCGTGAGCCCTATTGATTGTATGTTGACAGACCTGATCGCTCTGTAGGCCAGAACACGTTCACGGTGGTCCTGATCATAAAGTATACAGGACCTTCAGCAAATTGGTAAAGGCTAAACCTTATGCTACACTTTACCCCGTGACCAAGCTCTATGACCAGATCGCCCGTTTCTTCACCGCTGAATACGCCAACTTCCTGGACGACCTGCCCATGATCCAGGCCTATGCCCAGAGGACTGGGGGCCCGTTGCTCGAACTTGGCTGCGGCAGCGGCCGGCTCCTGATCCCCCTGGCCAGGGCCGGCTATGCCGTGACCGGAGTTGACAGCAGTCAGGAGATGCTACGCATCGCCGAAACCAGGGCCAGAGAGGCAGGTGTGGCCGACCGGGTGACCCTTATCCACGGCGACTTTGCCACAGCTCCACTGGCGGGCCCCTATCGTTTCGCCTTTGTTGCCATGGATACCTTCACACATTTGCTGACCCAGGCAGCCCAACTGCGCGCCCTGCGCCACTGGCACCGCTACCTGCACCCTGACGGCCTGCTCCTGATCGACGTTTTCCACCCCGATGTGGCTCAGCTCGCCGCCCTGGACGGCCGCCTGGAAGTGGACAAGTCCTGGTCCGATCCCGAAACAGGCCACACGGTGCTCAAGCAACTCTCTCGCACCGTCGAGCTGGCCAGGCAAATCATGCACGTCGTGCTGCTATACGATGAAATCGCCGCCGACGGACTCGTGCGCCGCACCCTGGTCTCCTTCGACCTGCGCTATCTGTGGCGATATGAAGCGGAACTCCTGCTGAAAATGGCAGGATTCACCCTCGAAGCTATCTTCGGGGACTGGCAGTTAGGCCCGTTCCAGGATGCCAGCGACCGCATGATCTTGGTCGCACGTCCTGGCACCTGAACAAGGGAACACGGGACGGCGCAGCAGCGCAGGAGGCTGGCCATCCATTCCTTCCCGGCTACCTGCCATGGTGCGTGTTGCCGCCGGGAACACAAGAGAACCGGAGGAAGGACGATGTTTGTAAAGACCTTACGCAAAACCCTGGTCGTCCTCGTACTTTTGGCCTTGGCCACCGGACTGGGTGGCTGTCGCAAGAAGCAAGTGACCCCCACCCCTACCCCACACGGGCAAACCATGCCTTCCAGGCAATCTCTACCGCTGGCAGGCGAAGGCAACTCGCCGCTACCCACGCCCGCCATCCAATCATCGCCGGTTGGCCCTTGAGGCCGCGCGCTCGGCCACTGGCAGCCCATATCCTGGAAAGCCAGAGGATTGCCTATCGCCCTCCACCGAGACGGACCATGACCGGCCCGAATGGCCTCAGAGGGTAATCTTCTCCAGGGCGCAGTCGTGGTCAGACAAGCCTGGCCCGCTGCAGGCGCTCGCGCAACGCCGGCCGGTTGGTGTAGCGCTCCTGCAAGCCCGCGACCCGCGCCTGGAACTCGGCCAGCCGGCCCTGGTACTCAGCTAGGTCATGCAGCTTGCGGAGCAGCGCGACCGCTTTATCGTAAGAGGCGGTCTTCTTCTCCTCGATGAACGCCACGACCTCACGCCAGGCTTCAGCTTCGCGCGGCGCGAAAGCCTGTAGTTCTGCGACGCGTTTGGCCTCGGCTGCTTCGGCCGCGCGGCGCTCTGCTTCACGGCGCAGCCGATCGGCGGTTGTTCGCAACTGGCCCCATGTGCGCCGGGCCGCGGCCGGAGGTGAGCCGGACATGCCAGCCAGCTCCTGCAGCCGGCGGTTAAGGATCAGCGACAGGTGCGGCTCTCCGCGTGCCAGCCGCACCAGGAAGGCATCCCGTTCCGCCGGCGCAAGGCGGGCGATAGCCTCTTCGGGCGAGATGGCCGGCGCCACTTGCCGCCGTGGGCTGGCAGCGGCCGCAGCTTCGAGAAGGTACTCGTCCACGTCGAAGAGCTCGACAAAACTCGCCAGGGGTGGAGATAGGGACGGACTGCCGTCCACCCCTGTCAGGCCGGGCGGGACGGGCGGCTCAAGCTCCTCGTCCTCGGCATCCTCAAGCTCAGCGGCGCGCAGCCAGGCCAGGTACAGCGCCCGGTAGTCCCCTTCCAGGATGTCGTCGCGCAGCCGGTTCAACGAGGAAAGCCAGCTCTCACCCTCGATCCAGTCACTTCCCTCCTCTTCGTTCAGCGAGATATCCAGGATCAGATAATCGCCGACCGGCTTCAGTTCAATACAATACTCCCACAGGTACGGCTCTATCTGTTTGGGGTCGAGCAGGCCCTTGGGGAAGCGGAAGGCCAGCCGCTTGCTGCCCCAGTTAGCCAGGTAGAGGAAGGCATCAAAGTAGCGGGCCAACACCTGGATGGGGTCATGCTTAAAGCTGCCCCAACTGTAGGTGACCACCGCCTGCGACGAGGTGACCTCGATATGGCTGGACAGCCTGTTCACCGCTGCGCGCTCTTCGGGCGTGAGCGGCCGGTCAAGAGTTTGCCATTCGTAGTACTGGTATTCGCTCACAGGTAGTGTCCTCCTACAGACTCTATCATGCCCCACAGAAATTGCTCACGACTTCGTACAGCACCCGAACGCCGAAGACCAGGCCATCCACCGGCACCCGTTCGTCGTGGCCGTGAATTATCTGCAAGAAGCTCATCTGCGGTGGCAATCGCAGCGGCGAAAAGCCGTAGCAGGGAATGCCCGCCCGCGCCAGGTGCTTGGCATCTGTCCCCCCCGTCATCATCATCGGGACGACGGCTGCTGCCTCCGGGTCGTGTCGCCGTAACCCCTCGGCCATCGCCGCAAAGAGCGGTGTCCGGTGGGAGGTTTCCACCGGTGGCGCCACCGAGAGGGGCTCAAACTCGTATCCATCCCCCACCACTGCGCGCACTTCAGCCAGGAAAGAATCCAGCTCCTGTCCGGGGAGAATCCTACCATCCAAGTCCGCCTCTGCCTCCGATGGAATGACGTTCGTCTTGCTCCCGGCTCGCAGGACGGTGGGTGAGACAGTGTTGTGCAGGAGTGCATGGAAATAAAACACCTGCTGGGGGTCTCGGAGGAAGCGGAGCAGGATGAACGGGCTGAGGGCCGGGTTGAGCAACCCCCGGAAAACCAGCCCACGGATTCCGCCCAGCGCGGCCGCCATCCCCTCCACCATGCCGGCGACCGCATCGGTGCGGTGGAAGGGTAAGGAGGCCTGCCCCAGCTTCGCCACCGCCTCCGCCAGTTTGACCACCGCGTTGTCCTGATGGGGGACAGAGCCATGTCCGGGTGTGCCGTGCGCCCGCATCCGCACCCAGCAGATACCCTTCTCTGCCACCTGGCACAGATATAGCCTCTTCCCGCCCACGGTGATGGGGAACCCGCCGAACTCGGTCAGCGCGTATTCAGCCCTGATAAGGTCCAGGTGATGGTCGATCAGGTAACCGATGCCATAAAGGCCACCGGCCTCCTCGTCGGCGGTCGCAGCGAAGATGACATCCCGCGCCAGGCGGGGCTTCTGGCGGGCTAGCAGAAGCATCGTGATCAATTGCATGGCCGTGGTGGATTTCATATCCAGTGCGCCGCGTCCCCAGACCATCCCGTCTACTATCTCGCCGCCGAAGGGGTCGCGGGTCCACTTTTGTGGCTCCACTGGTACCACGTCCAGATGGGAGAGGAGCAGCAGCGGCGGGGCTACCCCACTTCCCCGATAGCGGGCGACCACGTTCCCCCGCCCCGGCGCCGACTCCAGCACCACGGGGTCATACCCCTCGGCGGAGAGCACCTCCGCCAGGTAATCGGCTGCCGGCCTCTCGTTCCCCGGCGGGTTGACTGTGGGGATGCGAATCAAAGCCTGCAGGTGGCGGACGGCCTCCTCAGTTGCTGAGTCCCAGTTGATGTTCATTTTGGCCTCCTGGTCTCCATGGCGAAGATGAAATTGTTAGCAAATCCCCCGAGGAGAGTCAGCCCTGACAGTGTTGCGGCCGTGTTTGCAGCGATCCCGATAAAGACTCAAGATCAGGACAACGACCAGCGGAATTCGAACAGAAC
>Ga0068707_1002279_pt1:12500-13563 | contig 13563 bp, 6 predicted proteins | sample YNPNPMetaG_FD_66600 | JGI IMG/M metagenome (GOLD analysis project Ga0068707, IMG submission 66600) | Anoxygenic and chlorotrophic microbial mat microbial communities from Yellowstone National Park, USA - YNP NP MetaG | ecosystem: Environmental > Aquatic > Thermal springs > Hot... | reverse complement strand
CAGAGCTCCCCCGCTTGGACCGGACAGCCTTGAGCAGGGCGGCCGCCACCGCGCGGCTTCATCCCGACCAGGCAGCCTCGCCGCTCCGGCGGCAGGATAGCGGATGTCCCAAGGTAAGACCTGATGAGCCCGAACAAATACGGCCGGCGCTGCGGCTCTCGTGAGAGACCCGTCACGCGGCCGGGCTGCGCCACGAGTGCGCGTTCCGGTTGACTGTCGGCGGCGCGCGGCGGGCCGGTCTTTACAAACCGGAAGACTGGCTCCCCGCGCCGTCGTAACCGATAACTTCCGCTGTCGGCGCCCAAAGCCGACGAGGCAACCCGGGTGCAGACCCGCCGGAGATTCCGAGCCGCGAGCTCGCCTTCCGGCCGCCGCGAAAGCGGCTCCGGTTGTTTGTCGTCACGGGTTAATGAGGCCGCAGTGTGTCGATTCACGGCAGAGGCCGGGGACGACGTTCGGGAAATCGTGCTCTTCAACAATTGCCTCGCTTCGGGCACGGTGCACTCTTGTCGGGAAACCGAGCAGCAGGACGTCCTTATCTGCTTCTTCCGATCCCGCTCGCGGCGCCTGGTTCGCCGCTTGGGCAAGCAACCGGTCCTGTCGTCAGATTGACTCCCGGTTGGCGTCGTCAGCGCGTGTGCTTGCTCAGTGGGCCCCGCGGCCCAGCAGCACGTGCGGTATGGTTCGGAGAAGGATCTCGAAGTCCAGTGCCAGGCTCCACCGGTCGATGTACTCGAGGTCGAGCCGCATCCACTCGTCGAAGTCTAGCTCGTCGCGGCCGGCCAGGGTCCACAGGCAGGTCAGCCCCGGGCGCATCCGCAGGCGCCGCCGCTGCCAGCGCTCGTAGCGTTCGACCTCCTCCGGCACCGGCGGCCGCGGCCCCACCAGCGACATTTCTCCTTTCAGCACATTCCACAGTTGCGGCAGCTCGTCGAGAGAAAACTTCCGCAGCCAGCGTCCCAGCGGCGTCAGGCGCGGGTCGTTGGGGATCTTGAAGGCCGTCTTCTTGACGTTGAGGTGGGCGACCTCGGCCTTGCGCGTCTCCGCGTCGGCCACCATGGTG
>Ga0068707_1002279_pt1:0-7500 | contig 13563 bp, 6 predicted proteins | sample YNPNPMetaG_FD_66600 | JGI IMG/M metagenome (GOLD analysis project Ga0068707, IMG submission 66600) | Anoxygenic and chlorotrophic microbial mat microbial communities from Yellowstone National Park, USA - YNP NP MetaG | ecosystem: Environmental > Aquatic > Thermal springs > Hot (42-90C) >... | reverse complement strand
TTTCCTGAGCAAGGTTAATCCGCTCAGGGTTAGTCGGAGCCTAAGGCGAGGCCGAAAGGCGTAGCCGATGGACACACGGTTAATATTCCGTGACCTCCGTAGGAGATACCGATGCGGGGACGCAGCCTCAAGCTCGCTGGTGGCAATGGTTTCCACCAGTGGGGGCGAGGAGGGCCGGACAGGCAAATCCGCCGGCTCGTCTGCCAGGAAAAGCCGCTAAGGGCCGAAGGAGTCCGTACCACAAACCGACACAGGTGGTCGAGATGAATATTCTAAGGCGCTCGGGTGATGGGTTGTTCAGGAACTAGGCAAATTGACCCCGTAACTTCGGGAGAAGGGGTGCCCGCTTCACGGCGGGCCGCAGAGAATAGCGCAGGGCGACTGTTTAACAAAAACACAGGTCTCTGCAAAGTCATAAAAACGACGTATAGGGGCTGACGCCTGCCCGGTGCCGGAAGGTTAAAGGGAGGGGTTAGCCGCAAGGCGAAGCTCCGAACTGAAGCCCCGGTGAACGGCGGCCGTAACTATAACGGTCCTAAGGTAGCGAAATTCCTTGTCGGGTAAGTTCCGACCTGCACGAATGGCGTAACGATCCTGCGACTGTCGTAACAACCCGCCCGGCGAACTTGTGGTCCCGGTGAAGACGCCGGGTGCCCGCCACTAGACGGAAAGACCCCGTGCACCTTTACTGCACCCTATCAATGAATTATGGGGCGGTCTGCGCAGCATAGGTGGGAGGCTTTGAAACCGGGCTCTCGGGCTCGGTGGAGCCGCCATTGAGATACCACCCTGATCGTTCTGTGATTCTAACCTGGCCCCGTCATCCGGGGCAGGGACATTGGTAGGCGGGTAGTTTGACTGGGGCGGTCGCCTCCTAAACGGTAACGGAGGCGCCCAAAGCTTGGTTCAGGAGGTTTGGAAATCCTCCGTCGAGTGCAATGGCATAAACCAGGCTGACTGCGAGACCTACAAGTCAAGCAGGTGCGAAAGCAGGGCATAGTGATCCGGTGGTTCTGTATGGAAGGGCCATCGCTCAACGGATAAAAGGTACGCCGGGGATAACAGGCTGATCGGAGCCAAGAGTCCACATCGACGCTCCGGTTTGGCACCTCGATGTCGGCTCATCGCATCCTGGGGGTGAAGAAGCTCCCAAGGGTTAGGCTGTTCGCCTATTAAAGCGGTACGTGAGCTGGGTTCAGAACGTCGCGAGACAGTTCGGTCCCTATCTGTGGTGGGCGTAGGAGATTTGAGGGGGTCTGCCCTTAGTACGAGAGGACCGGGGTGGACGAAGCTCTTGTGTTCCAGTTGTCCCGCCAGGGGCACAGCTGGGTAGCGAACTTCGGTCGGGATAAGCGCTGAACGCATATAAGCGCGAAACCCTCCCCAAGATGAGATCTCCCAACCGTAAGGTAAGAAGGGCCCTGGAAGACTACCAGGTTGATAGGCCGGATGTGTAAGCGCAGCAATGCGTTGAGCTTACCGGTACTAATAGCCCGTTCGGCTTGACCATAAGATTTACCCTTTACACAGAATCCGCTCTGTGGCTTCCCGCGGACGCCCGTCAATATTCAGCATCCACAAGCTCTTCAGGCTTTGGGTGACCATAGCGAGGGGGAAACACCCGTTCCCATCCCGAACACGGAAGTTAAGCCCCTCAGCTCCGATGATACTGCCCGCGCAAGTGGGTGGGAAAGTAGGACGTTGCCCGATTATGACAAAGGCTCCAACCACCGGTTGGAGCCTTTGCCTTTTCTGCCCGCACTTTTCCTCGCGCAGCGAAACGCCCCCCTTTTGCGCGGCCGCATCCTTGCCGTCCCGTGAGCCGCCGCCCTCCCTTGGCCTTGGCCCGCCGGACCGTCAACCCTGGCGCCGCGCCGCCGCAATCACCGCCAGCGCCGCCAGCGCCGCCGTCTCCGCCCGCAGAATCATCGGGCCGAGGCTGACCGCTTTCCAGCCTGTCGCGGCCGCCGCCGCCCGCTCGCGGTCATCCCAGCCGCCTTCCGGCCCGCACAGAAGAGCCACTGTCCCGTCCGGGGACAACTCGCCGAGGATGGGCGAAGCGCCCGCCTCTTCCTCCAGCCAAAGGCGCGTGTCGGCTTGCGTGTTCAGCGCTTCGGGCAGCGAAACCACCTCGCCGAGCCCAGGCGGGCGCAGGCGCCGCGACTGTTGTCCGGCCTCGCGAAGGATTTTTTCCCAGCGCGCGCGGCGTTTCGCCGCGGCCGCCTCCAGCCCCTTTTCCGAGCGCAGGCTCGCGACTGGCGTGATTCGCTCCACGCCGAGCTCGGCCGCCTTCTCGAGCATCCACTCGAAGCGGTCGAACTTGAACAGCGCGGCCAGCAGCACCACCGGCGCCGGCGGGCGGACCACGGCCGCCGGCTCCAGCAGCGAGAACTCCACCTGTTGCCTGCCGAATCGCTCAATCCGCGCCAGCCAGACCCGCTCGCCGTCCGAGAGTTCGTAGATCTGGCCCGGCTGCGCGCGCAGCACGCGCCGCAAGTGCTCGGCCGCTTCCCCCGTCAGCCAGGCCTTGTCGGCCTTCCACTCCTGCGCATAAAACAGCCGGCGCGCCATTCACTCCCAGCATATCCCGCCGCCCCGGCGAGCCTGCGAAAATGGAATTCGCCATGATCGCCCATCTGCGCGGAATTCTGCTCGAAAAGCACCCGAACCAGGCCATCGTGGAGGCACAGGGCGTTGGCTACGACGTCGCCATCCCGATTTCGACCTTTACCGCGCTGCCCGCGCCCGGCGAGGAGGTGCGGCTGCGCATCCACACCGTGGTGCGGGAAGACGCGATCCAGCTTTTCGGCTTTCTTTCGGCGGAGGAGAAATCGCTGTTTGAAAAGCTGATCACGGTGAGCGGCGTGGGGCCGAAGCTCGCCCTGACGGTGTTGAGCGGCATTGCCGCGGACGACCTCGTCCAGGTGATCCGTTCGGCCGACGTGCAGAAGCTGACCCGGGTGCCGGGCATCGGAAAGAAGACGGCCGAGCGGATCGTGCTCGAGCTGCGCGACAAGATCGACGAAAGCCCGCGGCGGGCCGCGGGTCTGCCGGGAGCGCCGGCTGCGATTCTTTCGCCGGAGGAGGCCGACGTGGCGAGCGCGCTGGTCAATCTGGGCGCGCAGCGGGCGGCGGCGGAGGCCGCGGCGCGGCGCGCCTCGCAGGAGCTGGCCGGGGAGGGCTTCGAGCGGGTCTTCCGCCGCGCCCTCGAACTGCTGCGATAATCGTGGATACCGGCACGGATGCCCGAATCAAACAAATCCCGGCGTTTTGTTTCGGCCGACGCGGCGCCCGAGGAGCTGCAATTCGAGGCGGCGCTGCGCCCGCAGAGGCTCGCCGATTTCACCGGCCAGGAGAAGGTGAAGGAGCTGCTGGCGGTGACCATCGAGGCGGCGCGGCGGCGCGGCGAGGCGATGGACCATGTGCTGCTGATCGGGCCGCCGGGGCTCGGCAAGACGACGCTGGCGCACATCATCGCCGCCGAGCTGGGCGTGCCCATCGACCTGTCCAGCGGCCCGCTGCTGCAACGCAAGATCGACCTGACCGGCATTCTCACCAATCTCCGCCAGCGCCAGGTGTTCTTCATCGACGAGATCCACCGGCTGATGCCGGACGTCGAGGAGGTGCTGTACTCGGCGCTCGAGGATTTCCGCATCGACGTGGTGATCGGGCAGGGCCCCGGGGCGCGCACGCACTCGCTGCCGTTGAACCGTTTCACCGGCGTGGGAGCGACGACGCGGCAGGGGCTGCTGAGCGCGCCGCTGCGGAGCCGCTTCGGGCTGATCCTGTATCTGAAGCACTACGACGTGCCGGAGATGACGCGCATCGTGAAGCGCGCCGCGCGGCTGCTGGAGGCGCCGATCGACGACGACGCTGCCGAGGAGATCGCGCGCCGCAGCCGCGGCACGCCGCGCATCGCCAACCGCCTGCTGCGCCGCGTCCGCGACTTCGCGCAGGTGCGCGCCTCGGGCCACATCACGCTGCCGGTGGCGCGCCAGGCGCTCGACCTGCTCGAGGTGGACCCGCTGGGACTGGACGAGGTCGACAAGAAGATCATGCTGACGATTCTCGAAAAGTACGGCGGCGGCCCGGTGGGGCTGGGCACCATCGCCGCTTCCACCGACGAGGAGCCGGACACGATCGAAGAGGTGTACGAGCCGTACCTGATGCAGCTCGGCTTCCTCGACCGCACGCCGCGCGGCCGCGTGGCCACGCCGCGCGCCTTCGGGTATTTCGGCGTGCCGTACCGGGCCGGCCAGAATCGGCTGTTCTGAGGCCGGCGCCTACAGCAGCCGCCGCGCCGCGTCGTTGGCGAAGGCGGCCTTGCCCGCGTCCGACTCCACCACCAGCAGGGCGGCGATGCGCGACACATCGCCCTGCTCGCCGGCAAGCGCGCTGGTGGCCGAAAGGAAGAACAGCGGGCCGAGGGCGAGGAACTCCTCGCCGGCGTAGAGGCGGCGCAGCTTGCGGTGGAAGGTCTCGGCGACCTCGCGGGTGAAGCGCGCCAGCTCCGGCACGGCGCTTTTCGGCGACGTGCGCGCCAGCCGGTCGAGTTCGCGCGCGCACTCGGCCACGTGCAGGACGGCCTCGACGAGAAACGCGTCGGCGGCCAGCAGGGAGACAAAGTTGCGCTGCTGACGCCGCACGTTGGCGAGGATGTAGCGCGCGTCGGCCGGCTCGTAATAGGAGGCCGTCTGCCTGCGCCCGGCCGCGGCCAGCACCTGCCAGATGTCGGCCAGCCGTTGGCGGAACTCGCCGGCGCAGGCTTGCAGCACGGCGTCCACCACCTTCGGGTCCATGAAGTCGTAGGAGAGATCCTTTTTCCGCGGCCCGGAAGAGGGCGGGCTGCACGCCCAGGCGAGCAGCGGTTGGACGGCGCTCGGGCGCGTGAAGGCGTCGAGCCCGGACAGGTACAGCGCGGGCAGCCACTCGCGCGCCATCGTCTGCACGGCGCTCGCGGCGCGGCTCATGGCCGGGATGTAGCCGGCCGATCCGGGCAGCGGCGTGTGCATCCAGATGTCGGCCAGCGCGCCGGGCAGGCGCAGGGTCAGCTCCATCCGGCAGGCGGAGTCCGGGATTTCGGCCGCGCCGAGGCCGTAGAGGGCGAGCACGCGGCGCCAGGCGGCGCGGGGGCTGCCGGCGGGCAGCTCCCGCCGCTCGGAGAAGGCGAGCGTGAAATGGTCCCGCACCACCTCGCCGTCGCGGACGGCGAGCGCGGCCGAAAGCACCATTGCCGACTGGTTGCGGAAGTCCGCGGCGAGCACGTCGGAGGCCTCGGCGGCGTATTGGATCTGGATGCGGCCGTCGGGGGTGACAACGGCCTCGGCCGAGGCGAGCGACGCCAGGTCCTTCTGTTTCCTCCGCAGCCGGAGGAACGGGACCGAGACCTCGACGACAAAACGGCGCCGGAATGTTTCGGCGAGCACGGCCCGGCGCATCCGGAGCAGCCCGTCATGGCCGGCGAAGACGGCGTCGAGGTCGCCGGCGGCCGTGCGGAGAGCGTTGCGGAGGCCTGCCGGGTCCAGCCGCCAGGTGACGTCGGCGGCCGCGGCGCTGGCGGCGTCGCGCCCGACTGCCGCGGCGAGCCGCAGCTCCCACTGGCGCCGGACGGCGGCGGCGGCCCCGCCGGCGATGCGCGCGGCCAGCCCGTCCCATCCGCCGCCGAGCGCCTTTTCGGCCAGCCGCACGCCGCTGCCGAACAGTTCCGCGAGCCGTTCCCGCGCCCAGGCGTCGGCCGCGGCGCCGGCGGGCTGGCGCGTCGCGGCAACGGGCATCGCGAGCAAAACATTTTCGGCGCCTTCTGTTTCGAGCGCGCGCAGGATCTTCCTGGCCGCATCCTGAAGGGCGGCGGCGGCCAGTCCCGGGTTCTCTCCGCCGGCGCCGGCCGATTCGAGAACCGCGGCTGCCCAGTCGGCCAGCTCCTTCCAGGGGCAGTCCCCGGGTCCGCAGAGCGATTGCGCCAAAGCGGCCGCAGTTTCGGCGGCGGCCTCGCCTCCGGCCAGAGACGCGAGCGCCTGGCGGACGGCGGCCCAGCGCGCCGGGTTGGCGAGGATGTCCCACAGCGCGGCCTCCTCGCGGCCGCTCAGGCTCTGCCACAGTTCGCGTACGGCGTCGAAGCCCCGCAGCGTGGCGCCGGCGGCGGAAACGAACTCCTCCACGCGCTTGCCGCCGAGGTCGTTCAGCAGGCCGCGCGCCCAGTTCAGCGGGTGAATGCCAAGCAGCGCGGCGACGATCTCGCGGACCCGGGCGGCGCCCTCGGGCGTCGCCTGCGCCGACCACCGCATGGCGGCTTCGGCCCCGGCGCCGCGTCTCCGCAGCCGGCTGACGGCTACGCGAATGCCGGCCGCGCCGCCGACGTCCTCGCGCCGCAGGGCGGCCACCCAGTCGCCCGTCCATTCGCCGTGCAGGCGCGCCGAGCCGGCCGTTTGCAGGCGGACGCCCGTGGCGCCGCGCAGCACGCCTTCGGCGACCTCTTTCAGCCAGTGCAGGTCGAGGCCGAACGGAACGGGAACGGAGAAGGCGAGCCTGCCGTGCAGGCCTCGCAGAAAAACCACGCCGGGAGGGAGGTCTTCGGGCGTGCGGACGTCCTCCGGCGCCTGCGGGAGGCGGACATCCGGCCCGGCCCCGGCAAAGCGGCAAACGAGCCAGCCCCCGGCGCCGGGGACGATTTCCGGCTCTCCGGAGGAATGGGGAAGAAAATCAGGGGGCAGGGAATTGCGCCAGCCGTCCATGCTGACGGCAGGCAAGAGGGAAAATTCGTCGCCTGGCATGGGGATCCTCGGAAAAAGGAAAAGGCCCGCCGAAGCGGGCCAGGGCGAGAGCCACGCGGACGGGGCCGGGCCGGAGGCGCCTGTCCGGCCCGGCGGCGCCGCCGCGCACACCATCCGTTTCCAGAATACACGGCGGGCGGAAAAATCGAGGGCCAAAAGCCGCGGAAAAGCGGCCGAAAATTCCGGCTAAAACGGAGGAATCAAATGGATTTTTCCGCGCCGTGATTTTTTTGCGAACCGGCGTGACAGCCTGCGGCGGCGCTGCCGGGCGAGCCATGCGTTCATCTGGCCGAGGGAGGCGAAGAAGCCCGCAAAGCGCGGGTCGAGCCGGCCGGGCGCGCGGAGCTCCGGGCGGAAGTCGCGCGGCGTGAAGACGCCGCCGATGTGGATCACGGCTGCGCCCATCGGGCGGTACTCATGCGTGCCCTGGGCCCAGGCGAGGTCGCCGTCGAGCCAGAGTGCGAACCCCATGTCAGCGCAGCTCCCCGGGCAGAATGGTCCAGGCGGAGGGGTGCCGGGTAAACCCGATGCGAGGATAGTAATCCACCGCCTTCGGCGCGGCCAGCAGGACGAGGCGGCAAGGCGCGGCCTCAAGCACGGTGCGCAACAGGCCGCGGCCGATGCCGCGGCGCTGATATTCAGCCCGCACGCAAAGATCGCTGCAATAGGTGACGTAGGCGTAATCGGTGAAGCAGCGCGCCGCGCCGGCCAGGACTTCGCCGTCCCAGGC
>Ga0068707_1002277_pt1 | contig 13566 bp, 14 predicted proteins | sample YNPNPMetaG_FD_66600 | JGI IMG/M metagenome (GOLD analysis project Ga0068707, IMG submission 66600) | Anoxygenic and chlorotrophic microbial mat microbial communities from Yellowstone National Park, USA - YNP NP MetaG | ecosystem: Environmental > Aquatic > Thermal springs > Hot (42-90C) >... | reverse complement strand
TTCGCTATGCACTGAAGCAAAGGTCGACGAACTGTAAGTGATCACAGGGTGGCGGCGTTTCTCGGAGCGGCTTGGCGGAGGCGCTTCGATCTTCCAGGATTTGGACCAGGGGGAAGCCCTCTCGGCCGAAGCGAAGCTGAGGCCGACCGAGGGAGGGGGCAAGGATCCCCCGGAGGCCAAATCCTTTGGAAAATCAAGCGCCGAAGACTTGAAGCGGAGGGGAATGCCGCCACCCCCCGTGACCAGTTACAAAAAGAGACTCGCCCCTTACAAGGTGCCGCATTATGTGGAGTTTCGGGACATGTTGCCCAAATCCAAGGTGGGCAAGCTCCTGCGCCGCGAGATCCGGGACGAGGAGCGAAGAAGGCTTGGGAAGGGAAACGAATAGGATCCGTTGGATTGGCCCTCAACTTGGCTCGACGCGGAGGTCGTCCTCCATGGCCTTGGCGCGGACGATCCGGACAGCGATCTCCATCCCCTCTTGCAGCCACGGGGCCGAGGCCGCTGGCAGGGAGGTCTCCAGCATGAACTCCGGCAGGAGGATCTGCACCTTGTTGCCGTAACGGCCCAGGACCAAGGCCTGGGTGGTGAGGCCCTTCTTCCCCTCCAGGTACCGCAACAGCCAGTATCTCTGCCTGGCCTGCTCCATCTGGGCGGCCTGTGCCAAGACCTCCTCCGAGTCCATCAGGATCCGTTGGAGTTCCTCCCTGCTGTAGGGAGGCGGCTCTCCCCTGATACAGGAAACGAGCTGCCTCTGCATCACCAGGTCGTGGAAACGCCTTATGGGAGAGGTGACGGTGACATAGGCCCCGACCCCCAATCCTGTGTGGAAGGCCGGATCCAGAAGGAACTCCGCCCTGTTGAGGAGCCTCCGCTGACGATAGCTGGCGAGCAGATCGCCCTGCTGGGCCCGGTCGAGGATCCGCTCTCGCGGCTCGCCCTGGGCCCTGTATATCGCGGGGACGGACGCCTCCTTCAAGAGAGTGCCAGCCAAACGGTTGGCCAGGATCATCATCTCGCTCACCAGGACCTGGGATGGGGTCTCCCTGTCGCGACGTTCCAGCGAGATCTCCTCCCCTTCGACCCTGACCGTCACCTCGGGGATGGGGAGCAACAGGGCGCCGTTACCGACCCTTTCCTCCCTCCATCTATGCGCGATGCGGAACAGTGTTCCCAGGGGCCCCTGTGGGTCATCCTCCACCTCCCGATCCACCCCCGCATAAGACATCCGGCGCTTGACCATGATCCAACAGAGGCAGAAGCGATGATCCACCAATCTGCCATGGCAGTCCGTATCCACCAGCAGCCCCACGGCAGGCCTGCTCTCCCCCTCCTTCAGGCTGCAGAGCCCTTCGGACACCTCGGAAGGGAACATGGGGATCCTCTCCTCGGGGAGGTAGATCGATGTGGCCCTCAGGGCCGCCTCGCGGTCCAGAGGGGATCCTTTCGGGATCACCACTGAGATGTCCGTGATGTATATGCCCAAGCGAAACCCTTCCGGCAGTACCTCTATGCCCACGGCATCGTCGATGTCCCTGGTGTGGGGGTCGTCTATGGTGTAGACGGGCCTATCGCGCAAGTCCTCCCGGCCCTCCGGTGCCGCCGCTCCGGGGGGAAGCTCCCTCAAGGCCCTGGCCTGTTCCAGTACATCCGGCGGGAAGGACCTCCTTGTCCCGAAGCGAAGGAGATGGAGGTTCTCGTCCACTGACCAGACCCCCATCTTGACCAAGGCGGTGAAAGGTGCGAGGGGGTGGGTCAGGCCAGCACGCCTGAGCATCTCCTCCGCGGCCTGGGCGCGCCGGGCGCCCTTTCCGTACAAGGCGTAGTCCTTGAGGGTCTCTACGATCTGCTCTCTCTCCGCAGGGGGCGGTTCGTGACGACCCGCGAAGATGGCGCGCAGCCACTCGGCACCGTGTTGGATGTGACGCTCCTTCTCCTCCTGGCGCGACCTCTGGGCGAGGATCTTCTCCACGGTCTCCGGGTCGTTGGGCCTGAAGCCCTTCGGTCGAAATTTGAAGTAGAGGCGGTCCGCCAGCATGGCCCGGATCACCGCCGAGGTCTCATCATCCCCTGTCCGTCCCAGCGCCAGCTCGGCCAGCTCCCCGGGGGTGTACTCCTCCTGCTTCTCCTCCCGAAGCACCTCCCAGATCTCCTCCACCCGGATCCTGTTGGCCAGTTCTTGCCGCTGGGCCGAACGCCTTTGGAGGTCACGGGCCAAGGCCTCCCTGGACCGGCCCAGGGAGATCCTCTCCTCGGAGCTGTGGACCAGGCGGGCCGTGGACAGATTCACCTCTCTCATGGACTCGGTGAGGGCCCGCAGCCGGCCCTTGCGCTCCTCGAGGCACACCGCGCAAATGACCCGGCCCTCTTCTATGAACTCCACTATCTGACCCGGCACCACGGCTCTGCCCTACCACTTGCCAATGAGCATGAAGAGGCCGATGACGATGAAGGCCCCGGCCGCGGCCTTCTTCAGGATATGCTGAGGCACCCACTCGGCCATGACAGTCCCGAAGAGGACCCCGAGGGATGTGGCCAGGAACAGTGCGGTGCAGGCCCCGAGGAGGACCGAGAACGGCGAGCGGCTGTCCGCTGTCATGGTCAGGGCGGCCAGCTGGGTCTTGTCCCCCATCTCCGCGAGGAATACCGTGGCGAATGTGGCCAAAAAGACCTTGGTTTCCATGAGGGGCTCCTTCAAGTGAAGAAAAAGGCCCCGCGAGGGGCTCCAAGGCTCAAAGTACCAGCCCCCCCGGGACAAGTCAACGTCCACCTACTGGGATCTCCTTTTCTCCTAACCCAGCCTCTTGCGGAAACGCGTCACGCTGAGCCCCATGACGCACCCCCCCAGGATCGCCAGGGCTAGAAGCTGTGGCCACAGGACGTCGATGCCGTTTCCCTTGAGGAAGATCCCGCGGATCACCACGAGGAAGTAGCGAAGCGGGTTCAGGTGCGTCAGGGCCTGGATCCATTGCGGCATGTTCTCTATGGGGAAGTTGAATCCGGAAAGGAGCACCGCCGGTGCGAAGAAGAAGAAGGTGGCCATCATGGCCTGCTGCTGCGTGCCCGAGACCGTGGAGATGAACAGACCGATCCCGAGGGAACTGAGGAGGAATAGGCAGGTGGCCATGAAAAGCAGCAGGATGCTCCCCCTGATGGGGACCTGGAACCAGAAGACCCCGACCACGGTCACGAGCACCACGTCAGCCAGGCCCACCAGGGCGAAGGGCAGCGTCTTGCCGATGATCAGCTCCACCGGCCGGATCGGGGTCACCATGAGCTGCTCCATGGTGCCTATCTCCTTCTCCCTCACGACGGCCATGGAGGTGAGGAGCAGGGTCACCAGCATCACTATCATGGCTATGATCCCGGGGACGAAGAAGTTGCGGCTCTCCAGGTTCGGGTTGTACCAGGCCCTTGTCTGAACGACCACCGGCCCGAAGTGGTGCGGAACCGGCCTCCCGCTCTCCACACCGAGGCGCCGGGAGAGCTCGGCGTATCGTTCCTGCATCAACTCCAGGATGTATTGATTGAGGATTCGCTGGGAGTAGTTCATGACGACAGTGGCCGTATTGGAGTCGGTCCCATCGACTACGACCTGCACGGCGGCCTGTCTCCTGGAGTTCAGGGCGGCAGCGAACCCCCTCTCGATCCTGATCACAGCGTTGACCTCGCCCCAATCCACCAATCGGTCCAGCTCCCGTGGAGATTCCAGCACCGCCCAGACCTTGAAGTAGCCGGAGCGGACGAAACGCTGGATCAGCTCTCGGCTCTCCGGAGTCCTGTCCTGGTCGTGCACAGCGGTCCTGATCTCCTTGATGTCCATGGTCACGGCATAGCCGAAGATGAAGAGCTGAATGAGGGGTGGAAGAAAGAGGATGACCCTCATGCGCCTGTCGCGGAAGATCTGGATGAACTCCTTCAGGATCATCTGTCTGATGCGCTCGATCATCTCCCCCGCCTTCACTCCACAGTGCGCCTGAAGCTCCTTATGCCCAAGAGGAAGACCGTGCCGCCCATGAAGCCCAGGACCAGGGCCGAACCCAGGACGGCCTCCAGTCCCACGCCTTTGATGTAGACACCCTTTATGATGTGGATGAAGTATCGGGCCGGGACAACGGCCGTGATCCATTGAACGGCCGTGGGCATGTTGGCTATGGCCCATATGAAGCCGGACAGGAGGAAAGAGGGCAGAAAGGAGGTGATCATCGCCACCTGGTTGGCCAGCAGCAGGTTGCGCGCCCTGATGGAGATCAGGAGGCCCAAGCCGAGGGCCACCATGAGGAACCAGGCCGAAAGGAAGATCAACAGGACGGGGCTTCCCTTGGGGGGGATCCCGAAGAGCCATGTGGCCATGGCCACGCACATGAGGGCGTCCACCATGCCGATGGCGAAATACGGGACGAACTTCCCGAGGATCAGCTCGGCGGCCCCGATGGGGGTTGAGACGAGCTGCTCCATGGTGCCGCGCTCCCACTCCCGCGCCACGGTCAAGGAGGTGAGGGAGGCGGCGATCATCATGAGGATGACGGCCATGAGCCCCGGGATGATGAAGTTGCGGCTCTCCAGCTCCTCGTTGAACCAGACGCGGATCCTCGCATCGATGGGGGCCTCCATCTCCTTGACCCCCAGGCGCTCTATGGTCCTGACGAGCCATTGCTGGGCGAAGAGCATGCTTATGGCCTCTATGTATCCCTGCGTGATGGTGCCGCGGTTGGAGTCGCTCCCGTCCAGGAGGGCCTGCACCTGTGTGGCCCTCCCCCTCAGGAGGTCCCTCGAGAATTCCTTCGGTATCACGAGCCCGACCGCCACCCTGCCCGAGTCCACCAGATCCTGTATCTCCCGGTAGCTTTCGACATGATGGGTGACGAGGAAGTAGCCGGAACGGGAGAACCTGGAGATGTAGTCCCGGCTAAGGGGGGTCCGGTCCTGGTCGTAGACCGCGGTGGCGATGTCTCGAACATCGAGCGTGAGGGCGTAGCCGAAGAGGAAGAGGAGCAGCAGCGGGATGGCCAGGGCCATCCCCAGGCTGCGAGGGTCGCGCCACACGTGGATGAACTCCTTGCGGCTCACGGCCCAGACCCGCCTCCAGCTCATTGTCCCCTTTTCTCCCCACGCACCATGGCCACGAACACGTCCTCCAGGGAGGGGACGACCTGCTCGATGCGGAGCACCTCCAGTGATCTCGCCCTCAAGGCGCTCCTGACGGCCTCCACCCCGGAGGAGGGGTCCCAAACGCGAACGTGGAGTCTCTGACCGAAGAAGGCGGCGTCGAGGACCTCGGGGCTTTCCTGCAATGCCTCCAAGGAGTCCAACAAGGGCGTGGCCTCGACCTCCAGTATGGCCTGCTTCATGAAGCGCGTGCGCAGCTCCGCCGGCGATCCAAGGGCCACTATCCTTCCGCCGTCTATGAGGGCGAGCCTGTCACAGTACTCAGCCTCGTCCATGTAATGGGTGGTGACGAATACCGTGGTCCCCCCTTGGGCCAGGGCATGGATCAGGTCCCAGAAACGCCTCCTGGAGATGGGATCCACCCCGGAGGTCGGCTCGTCCAGAAACAGGATAGGGGGCTCGTGGAGGATGGCGCACGCCAGGGCGAGCCTCTGACGCAGGCCCGTGGCCAGGTCCCTGGCCAGGGTCTCCTCTCGTCCCTTCAGGCCAGCCACCTCCAGGGCCAGGGCCATTCGCTCGGGCCTCTTGGCGCGGGGGATGCCGTATATCCCCATGTAAAAACGGAGGTTCTGTCCCACGGTCAAGTCCTCGTACAAGGAGAAGCGCTGGGACATGTAACCTATGTGCTCCTTGATCCGATCCGGCTGGGTCAGGATGTCGTAGCCCGCCACCGTGCCCGCCCCCGAGGAGGGCGCCAGGAGCCCGCAGAGCATTCGGATGGTGGTGGACTTGCCGGCCCCGTTGGGGCCGAGAAAGCCGAAGATCTCCCCGTCCAGGACATCGAGATCTATCCGATCCACGGCCGTGAAGGCTCCGAAGAGCCTCGTGAGCCCTCTCACCTGGACCGCCACCCCTCTCACCGAGCCTCCTCCTCTGCCGCCTCCCCGATGAGGGCGATGAAGGCGTCCTCCAGGGTCGGCGCTATCTCCCTGCTGGAGGCCACATCCAGCCCGGCCGCCGCGAGGGCGGCGAGGACTCGGGACAGTGCATCCTCCCCTTCCAGGGCCACATGGAGTCTCTGGCCGAAGACACCTATTTGAAGGACGCCGGCCAGTCCCTCGACGAGGCAGCGGGCACTTCTCGCCTCCTCGACCTCTATCTCGAAGATCCGCCCCGGGACCCGCGAGAGGATCCTCTCGGGCGGTCCCTCTTCGAGGAGACGGCCACGGTGGAGGAGGCCCACCCGGTGGCAACGCTCGGCCTCATCCAGATAGGCGGTGGAGACCAACATGGTCACCCCCTCCCGAAGCAGCTCGTAGAGGATCCTCCAGAAGTCCCTCCTGGAGACGGGGTCGACCCCGCAGGTCGGCTCGTCCAGGAGCAGCACCTGTGGGGTGTGGATCAAGGCGCAAGCCAGGGCCAGTTTCTGCTTCATGCCGCCCGAGAGGTGCCCGGCCCTTCGTCCCTGAAAGGGTTCCAACTGGCTGAAGGACAAGAGCCTGGCCAGCCGGGCATCCCTTTGGCGTCTCCTCACGCCGAAGAGGTCCGCATAGAAGTAAAGGTTTTCCCTCACCGTCAGGTCCTCGTAAAGACCGAAGCGCTGGGGCATGTATCCTATGTCACTCCTCACCTCCTGGGGGGGCCTTCCCAGGAGCCTGACCTCACCCGAGGTGGGCTCCATTATCCCGCACAAGATGCGCATGGCCGTGGTCTTCCCCGCCCCGTCAGGCCCGACGAGCCCGTAGATCTCTCCCTTGCGGATCTCGAGGTCGAAACCCCGCAGGGCCTCCACAGGGCCGAAGGATCGTCTCAACGAGACGGTCTGGATGGCCGGTGGGGCGGTCATGGGGCCTGCTGCGGCATGGGCTTGACGCGGATCGGCGATGAAGGCACTTGCCCCAGGAGGATGACACCGTCTGCGGGCATCCCGGGCTTGAGCTCCCCCTGTCGATTCGCCACGCTCACCTTTATCCTGTAGACGAGCTTGACCCGTTCCTTCTGGGTCTGGACGTTCTTGGGGGTGAACTCCGCAGAGTCCGAGATGAAGGAGAGGACTCCCTCGTAGACCTTTCCAGGAAAAGTGTCGGTCTTTATCTGCACCCTCTGGCCCAGTTGGACCCTGCCCAGGTCCTCCTCCTGGATGTATGCCTTGAGCCAGACGTTATCCAGGTCTCCGAGGGTCAGGACAGGGGTCCCGGCCGGTAGGACCTCCCCTTCCTCCGCATCCTTGACCAGGACCACCCCGGAGATCGGTGAACGAAGAATCGTCTCGTCTCTCTGTGTCTGTGCAAGCCTGAGGGTCGCCTCCGCCCTCTCCACCTGGGCCCTGACCGTGGAGAGCTCCTTCTTGAGCCGTTCCACCTGCAGCCAGCCTGTGGAGGCCAATCTGAGGTTGGCCTCGGCCAGGGCCACCTGGGCCTTGGCGGCCTGGATCTGCTCCTGCCTGGGGCCCTCCTTGACCAGGGCCAGGCGCTCCTGGGCCGCTTTGTGCCTCTCTCGGGCCACCTCGTAGGCCGCGGCCGCGTGTTCCCAACTCTGCCTGGCTATGATCTCCCTTTGCACCAGGGCATCGGCCCTCCTGAAGTCCTCCTCCAGCTTGGCGAGCTCCGCCCGTGTCGCCTCGACATCCGCCTCCGCCTGCCGGATCTCCTGCTGACGGGCCCCGGCCAGGAGATCCCTGAGCTGTGCCTTGGCGGCGGCAAGGGCCGCCCGTGCCTGCTCCTCCTGGGCCACGGTGGAGGCGCTCTGCTGGCTGATCTGGGTCTGGAGCTGGGGCATGCGGCTCCTGGCCTCTTCCAGGGTCGCCCTGGCGGCCCTGAGCTGCTCGTCCAGTTCCCTGGCGTCCAGCAGGGCCACCAGATCCCCCGCCCCGACCCAGTCCCCTTCGTCGAACATGATCCTCACGACCCTGCCGGGGATCTTGAAGGCGAGATCCACCTCCGTTGCCTCGATATGGCCCGAGACATGGATCTGACTCCTGGGGGTCTTCTCCTTCTCCGAGATCCCCCGCCAAATCCACGCTGAGGTACCGATCAGCGCCGCTGCCAAGATGAGAGCGAACTTTCGCCTCTTCATGAGGTCTCCTCGTTGGTCGGCGAAGGGGCGCCAGGGAAAGCCGATACCCTCTCCCCCGTCACCCCCGAGAGGGGCGATGCACTTCCCTCAACCCGCAGGTGATCACGGCGTGGGGGCGTTCGTCGGAGCGGCTTGTCTGGCTGCCGCGCCGCGCTCGGCGCAGGCAGGGCGGAGGCGCTTCGATCCTCCAGGATTCGGATCGGGGGGAAGCCCTCTCGGCCGAAGCAAAGCTGAGGCCGACCGAGGGAGGGGGAAAGGACGTGCCTGTGCGTCGCACGCAGAGAGGCACCCCGGAGGCCAAATCCCGTGGAAAATCGAGCGCCGAAGACTCGAGGCGAAAAGAAATACCGCCACCCCCCGCGATCAATTGCCTCAACTCGGCCCGGAGGATTTTCGACGATCCGACATTGTGCCATCACAGGGCTCAGGCAGGGGGGAGTTCCCCAGGGCGCTACCTCCCGGAAGAGGCGAGGGCCTCCAACCCCTTCCAATCGAGTTGTCCGGCTATGGCCTTGAGGTCGTCCTTGGGGGTGGCCCCTGTGAGTTCGAAGAACACCAAGAAGCGGTTCTTGACCTTGACTATGAGCGTGGCCGCTTGGTCCTTCGGCTCGTAGAGCTCCAGGGCCTCGTGGCCTGCGATCTTTGTCTCCTTGACCGGATTGGGTCCCTTGCCCACGTCCTGTTTAAGGTCGTCGAAGTCCTCATAGGCCCCGGGGACGAAAGCGCCGTCCCTTATGGTCACGTCCAGGTCCTTCTCCCCCTGGGTGTAATATCGGGAGGCCTCGCTGTAGACCCCCGAGGGCGTCTTGACGGACTGCCCTTCTGCCGGTTCTTCCGCCTTCCACCCCTTGAACTCCTTGAGGAATGGGAAGAGCTTCTCCTGGGGCACCGGCTGGACCGTTTTGCCCTTTTGCTGGGCCGAGAGCGGCGCCGCAAACACCAGGATGACGAGCGATATCAACACCCTCTGCCATGCCTTCATAGGTCCATTCATGAGAACTCCTCCTCCGACCAAGGTCTTTTCGGATGCAAAGAAGCCGTGCCCCCCATTCTAAACGAAACCCTCTTCTGTGGCCAGTGTCAAAGGGCCTCTTCAGTTGACAGCTCATGACAGGCGCCATTAAACTAGGCGCCATCGATCGTCGGCAGGCTCGGAACAGAGGGGTTCTTTTCGATGGCCTAGGCACTGGATATCCATCTCGAGCGATCATACGGTCAGAGGCCGCTCTCCGGCACCGATTCTCTAGGCGAGACCCCTTTTGGGTTTTTCTCGGGCCATCCCCTCCATGATCCTGCTCACGGCCCTGGTCTCTGCCTCCTTCTATCGTCTGGTCCTGGTGAGGCTGCGCGGGATGGTCATCTCAGAGGTGATCGCGACCTTTGGGATAGGCCTGGCCATACTGGAGCTGTTTCGTTACCTGGGATTCATTGGGTTCGAGTACACGCTGCCTGTATTCTGGGACGAGAGCATCCCCATCGGCGGGACCTACCTGGACTTGCAGCGGCTCTTCATCCTCCTGGCCGGGGGTGGTCTCACCGGTGTCCTCTGGGTCTTCACGCGCCACACCCGCGTGGGGTTGGCCTTCAGAGGGATGGCACAGGACGAGCGAACAGCCCTTTGCCTGGGGATCGATTCGGATCGCATGGCCACGCTCTCCATGGCCCTCGGCGGTGCGCTGTGCGCCATGGCCGCTGTGGTGATCCTCCCTACAGGGACCATCTCCGTGGATGCCGGGTACGACGTGCTCTTGGAAGCCCTCGCGGTGTGCATCGTTGGCGGGCTGGGGAGCGCGGTGGGGGTGATCGTGGCCAGTTTCATCCTCGGCTTGGCCCAGACCTTCACCTCTGCCTACCTAGGCTCGCATTGGATGATGATAGTAGCCCTGGTGGCCATCCTGGCCATATCGGCGATCCGGCCTTCGGGGCTCTTTGGAAGGCAAAAGGAGCTGGAAGAGAGGATCTGATGCCCAGCGGGGCCAGTGAGAGGACGAGCCAGAAGGGCACGCGGCGCAAAGAGCGCATGGACCGGGGCATCAAGGTGCGCTCGGAGGACATCTTCGCCCTCGACTCGTGGCGGGAGATGATCTATCTGGTGGCCCCGCGGCTCTTCCCTCTGGCCGCCCTTGTTGCCCTGGCCCTTTTTCTCCCCCCATACTGGAAAAAGGTCTTGGTCACCACGGCCATCTTCGGCATGCTGGCCATGAGCTGGGATCTCCTTGTCTGCACAGGGCTCGTCTCGTTGGGCCAGGCCCTCTTCTTCGGGGTGGGGGCCTACATCGCGGGCTCCATGAACCACGCCTGGGGACTGCCATTGTGGATCACCATCCCGGTGGCCACCTGTGGGGGAGGGCTCCTCTGCACGCTCCTCCTGGTGCCGGTGCTGAGGCTCAGGGGGATATACTTCTCCATGGTGACCCTGGTCCTCCCCCTCATGTTCGTGAGGATCATAGAGGCCACCAAGATACTGGGAGGCACAGAGGGGTTCAGCGGCCTTGCGGGCCTCCCTGGCCCTGATGCAGAACTTGCCCTAAGCCTCGTGGCGTTCCTGGCCGTGCTCTTCGGGTACAGGCGTCTGATGGGCACGGACTACGGCCTGGTCCTGCAGGGGATGCGCGACAACGACCGTGCCGTGATCGGCTCGGGGATCAATGTCCATTGGTTCAAGGCGCAGGCCCTATTCATCGCCAGCGGCGTGGGGGCCTTTGCGGGGGCCTTCATGACGCACGCGTACATGTTCGTGGGCATGCCGGTGTTCGCGCTGGATTACTCAATACTGCCCATCGCCGCGGCAGTGGTTGGCGGGATGGGGACCCTGGCGGGTCCTGCCCTCGGGGCCTTCATCTTGGTGCCGCTCTCCGAGGCCTTGAGGGCCCTGGGGGCCTTGCGCATCGTATTCTACGGGATCTTCTTGGTGGTCTTCATCGTGGCCCTTCACGAAGGGATCTTTCAGTATCTGGAGAGGAAGTATCACCGGTTCGAGCGCTGGACGAGCGTGTAGCCATGAGCGGGGAGTGGATCCTCCAGGTCAAGGGGATGACGAAAGACTTCGGCGGCTTGAGGGCCATGGACGATCTCTCCTTCGACCTTGGTCATGGGGAATCCCTGGGGATCATCGGCCCCAACGGGTCGGGAAAGACCACCTTGGTGAACCTCGTCAGCGGGTTTGTCAGGCCGGACAGCGGGAGCGTCCTGTACAAGGGAAAAGATATCACCGGGATGCCGCCGTATCATATCGCGCGGCTGGGTCTGGCCCGCACCTTCCAGATGGCGCGGCCGTTTTACAAGCTGCCGGCATTCAAGAATCTGGTCATCCCCCTCTTCTCTCCCCGGGTGCGTGGCCTCTCGGGTGGGAAGTACGGGGACCGGGACGCCATCGCCATCGATCTCCTGGAGGAGGTGGGTTTCGAGCGCGATTCCCTGGTCCCGTTCAAGCCTGCCAGTGCCCTGCCGCATGGATACCTGAAGAGGCTGGAGCTGGCTCGATGCCTTGCCCTACGCCCCGACCTGATCATACTTGACGAGCTTTTCTCTGGCCTGAGCCTGGCAGAGGTGGCCAGCACCGTCCCCATAATCGAGAGGCTGCAGGAAGAGGGCAAGGTTCTCGTCATCATCGAGCATTGGTTGCGGGAGCTCTTCCGCATCGTGGACAGGGTCCTGGTCCTCAACTTCGGACGCAAGATCGCTGAAGGCACCCCCAGGGAGGTGATGGAGAGCGAGGAGGTGAAGAGGGCCTACCTCGGCACCGAGGAGGATGGATGAGGGGCTGCCATGGCCATTTGGGCCGTTCTCAGCGCCCAACCGCGTCCTGCGTGGTCCTTCGGGGGGTGTGATGCTTGACGTGAAGGAGCTCATGGTCTTTTTCGAGAACGCCGTGGCCATCAACAACTTCAGCATGGAGGTGCGACAGGGGGAGATACGGGGGGTCATCGGTTCAAACAGCGCAGGCAAGACCACCCTCATGAACGCCCTCTCCGGCCTGATCATCGATATGAAGCTCAAGGAGGAGCGCAGGGGTGGGGAGCGCATCACAGTCATGGGGGAGATCCGGTACATGGGGGAAGATATCACCGATATCGGGCCCTCGGAACGTGTGGCCATGGGGATAGTCCTGTGCAGGGAGCGTCATCCCATCTTCCCCGAGAGTGACGTGCTGGAGAACCTGAAGATCGCGGGTTACCTCAGAGACCGCAAGGAGATCCGGGAGAGCCTGCGGTTTGTCTTCCAGCTCTTTCCACCATTGGAAGGGCTGATGAGGAAGAAGGCCGGATTCCTGAGCGGTGGCGAACAACAGATGCTCTCGGTGGGCATGGCGCTGGTGGCCAGACCGAAGCTCCTCCTGCTGGACGAGCCTCTCCTGGGCCTGAGCCCGCTCATGCAGCGGCACTTGGTAGACAGCATCGGTCGCATTCGCCACGACGCCGGGGTGACCGTCCTGATTGCCGAGCAGTTCGCCAGGCCCATCCTTCCCATGCTCGATTTCGCGTACATCATCGAAAACGGTATGACGACGCTCTGCGGCAAGGGAGAGGAGCTCATGGAGGACCCTGAGGTGCGGGCGGCTTACTTCGGTGTGTGAGAGGCAGTCGATGGTCACCGGCAAGGGATGGGAGGCGTGAGGCTATGGATCAGATGGGGTCCCGTCCATTTCCCACCATCGGTCAGTCCCTCCTGGACAGGGCCGAGGCAAATCCCGGCAAGACCGCCCTCTTTTACCTGGGCAGCCGCTATACATACCGGCGGCTCTCGGAGTTTGCCGGGGCCTTCGCCCGTTCCCTCGCATCTGTGGGGATACAAGTTGGAGAACGCGTGATCATCTACCTCCCCAACTCCCCGCAATGGGTCGTCTCATGGCTCGGGATCCTCATACGAGGTGCAGCGGCCGTGCCCATCACGCCCATATACACCACCCACGATCTGCGCTACATAGCCAATGACAGTGGCGCCAAGGCCATCGTTTGCACGGACACCAATTACGGCTATGTGGACCAAGTCCTTCGGGAGACGGAAATCCGTACGGTGGTTTGCACCAACGTGGTGGATCTCTTGCCTTGGTGGAAGCGGGCCTTCGGCAGGCTCCTGGACCGGGTGCCGAGGGGTAAGGTGGCTGGAGGGGGCCTCTGTGTGCCCTTCAGGAAAATGCTGGGCGAAAAAGGGGACGTGCCCGCACCTTCTCGGTCCGGGGAGGACCTTGCGGAGATCCTCTACACGGGCGGCACCACCAAGTTCCCCAAAGGAGTACCCATTACCCATAGGCTCTTTCTGGAGAGCGCTCAGGAGCAGTTGAGGCAGGCCGAGCCATTGATACCGAGTAACTGGTCACGGGGGGTGGCGGCATTTCTCTCCGCTTCAAGTCTTCGGCGCTTGATTTTCCAAAGGATTTGG
>Ga0068707_1002271_pt1 | contig 13579 bp, 10 predicted proteins | sample YNPNPMetaG_FD_66600 | JGI IMG/M metagenome (GOLD analysis project Ga0068707, IMG submission 66600) | Anoxygenic and chlorotrophic microbial mat microbial communities from Yellowstone National Park, USA - YNP NP MetaG | ecosystem: Environmental > Aquatic > Thermal springs > Hot (42-90C) >... | reverse complement strand
GCCCGAACCGCCGTCGACGCCGACGCCGGCCGACGGCGGTCCGCCGCCCGAAACGGCGCCGCCCCCCGCCACGCCGACCGACGACCTGTCCCAGTGCCTCGACGGCGTCCGGCCGGCCTGCCTCCGCCTCGCCGCCTCCTCCTTCGCCCACGCCACCGCCGCGCGCGACGACCACGACCTGCGCGCCAACGCCTTCCACTCCCTCGGCAACGTCTACCTGCTCCAGGCCGCCGACCTCGACCCGCCCCCGCCGCCCCAGATTCCCGACCTCAAGGACCAGGAATGCCCTGCCGTCCAGCAGGCGCTCCAGTCCCTCGAGGCGCCGCTCGCCGCCTTCGCCGACGCCCTCGCGCCCCTCGAGAAGGCAATCGACCAGTACCGCTCGGCCCTCCTCGAACGGCCCGGCGACTCCGACACCGCCTGGAACCTTGCCCTGGCCCATCGCCGCCGCCGCGACCTCGAAGACCGCCGCGCCCGCCTCCTCGCCCTGCGCGACGAGCTGCAACGGCTGGCCGAGGAGAAGTGCAAGGACGAGAACCAGAACCAGCAGAACCAGAACCAGCAGAACCAAGACCAGCAGAACCAGAACCAGCAGAACCAAGACCAGCAAGACCAGAATCCGCAAGACCAGGAGTCGTCGCAAAGCGAGGAAGAGCGGCGGCGGCAGCAGCAACAGGAGGAAGAGCAGCGGCGGCAGGACGAAGGACGGCAGCAGGACATCCGGCAGCAGCTCCAGAACCTGCGCAATCAGGAAGAGCTGTTCCAGCAGATGCGGCAGCGCGAGGAAGCCGAGGACGAGGAACAGCAATTGCAGATGCTTCCGTTCCAGCGGCCGCAGCGCCAGGGACCGGAGAGGGACTGGTGAATCGACCGGCAGACCGGCGCAGGCGAGGCCGAACACCGTTGCCCGTCGCCGCGGGATTCGTCGCCTGGGCGATTCCCTTCGAGCTTCTCTGGGCCGCGCCTGCGGAGGCCCAGGTCGAGGTCACGATCGATCCGGCGCGGACGTCGGTGACGGTGGGCGAACCGTTGCTGGTCGATGTGGACGTGGTCTCCGAGGCGGGTTCGCCGGAGGCGATCGGGACCTTGCCGGCGAACGGCTTCGCGGTGCTGGGCACCCGCCAGTCGCAGTCGATGGAGTTTCGCTTCGGCATGGGGCGCACGGTGCAGCGGGTGCGCGTGACGCAGACCTACACGCTGCAACCCCAGGCGCCGGGTACGTTCACGCTCGGCCCGGTGCAGGTCCGACTCGGCGGCCGGACCTATTCGAGCGGCACGGTGCAGGTGCAGGTGCGGCCGGGAAGCGGCGGGACCCCGGCGCCGGTCCAACCGGTGCCCGGCTGGTCGATCCTCGCGCCCCCGCCGACGCTGGCGCCACCGGCGCCGGAGCCAGGCGAGGAGGAGGTGCCGCTGTCGGCCTGCCGGCGGCCGGACGGCTCGCCGCTGCCGCAGACCGGGGCGGACGGCCCGGCGACCTGCACCGTGGTGCGCCCGGGCCTGTTTCTTCAGCTCGAAGTGACCGACCTGCGGGTGTACCTGGGCGAGCCGCTGCGGATGCAGATCCGGGCGTTCGTCGAGCGGTCGGAGGTGGGGTTTTCGGTCGGGGCCCTGTTCTCGCAGCTGATCCGCAAGGAGCCGTCGCTCGAAGGCTTCCTGCGCACGAACCTCGAACGACGGCAACTGGACCTGGACACGCGCACGATCCAGGGACGGACGTACCTGTGGACCACGCTGCGCGACAAGCTGCTCTACCCGACCCGCGAGGGGCAACTCACGATCGGCGCGGCGGAGGCCGAGCTGTCGGTGCCGGACCTGTTTCGGCCGCATTCGCTGCGGCGCCGGACGGCGGCCCTGCCGATCACGGTCCTGCCGCTGCCCGCCGAGGGACGGCCGGCGAGGTTCTCGCCGAACAACGTCGCGGCGTCGCTGACGGTCGAGGGGCGGGTGAGCCCGACGGCGGTGCGCGTGGGCGAGTCGTTCGAGGTGACGCTGATGCTGCGCGGCGAAGGGAACCTCGCCGGTTTCCGCATCGATCCGCCGGAGCTGCCGGGAACGACGGTCATCCAGGCGTCCGACCGCATCGTCGAGCCGACGGCGGACGACCTGCTCGCTCGGCGCACGGTCACCTTCCTGGTGACACCGTCGCAACCGGGCGATTTCGATCTGACGAACTTCGGCGTGTCGTACTTCGACTACGAGGCGCAGGAGTACCGGACGGCGCGGCCGGGGGCGCTGCGCGTCGCCGTCGCGCCGGGCGAGACGCCCCGGGCGGCGCAGACGGCCGAGGACGGGAATCCGGGACCGGCGGCGACTCCGAGGAACCCGCCGACGGCTTCGATTCGACCCCGCGACGACCTGGCCCGACCGTCCGCTCCCTGGCACGATAGCCCGCTGTTCTGGGGGCTGCTGTTCGCCCCGCCCGTCTCCCTCGCCGGCGCCCACCTCTGGAGCGCCGCGGCGCGCGCGCTGCGGCGGCGGCGCGGGCAGGTGCGGCCCGCCGATGTCTTCCGCCGCAGCCGGGCGACATTGCGCCGGGTGGCCCGCGGGCGCTCCGGCGATGACCCCGCCGCCCAGCTCGCGGCGGTCGAGGCCGCTCTGATCGACTACCTCGAGGCGCGCGTCGGTGAACCGCTGCGCGGCTACGCCACGGCCGATCTCCGGCGCCGCCTCGTCGCCGCCGGCTTCGCCGAACCACTTGTCGAACGGCTCATGGCACAGCTCGACTCCTGCGCCTTCGGCCGCTTCGCGCCGTCGGGGAGCCGGGAACGCGGCGCAAGCGAGACGGCGCGGGCGGCGGAGACGGTGCTGCGCGATCTGGAACGGGCGCCGGCGACCCCGGTGGGAGGGAGGACGCCGTGAGCGGCCGAGCCGACCGGCGGACGGCGGCGGGCCCGCTCGCACCCCGCCGGCGAACGGTTGGCCTCGCGACGACCTCGTCGCGGCGGCGCGCCTTCGCCGATCCGGCCGGAGTCCGCCCCGCCGCCGCTGCGCTCGCGCTCGTGTCGGCGTTGCTCTCGTCGCCGGCGCCGGCCCAGGAGTCGGTCGGCGAGACGTTCCGCGCCGCCAACGCGGCGCTGTCCGAGGGACGCCCGCAGGAGGCCGCGGCGGCCTACGAGAAGCTGCTGGCGCTCGGCTTCGAAAGCCCCAACCTGCTGTACAACCTGGCCGTGGCGGAGCGTCGGCTCGGCCGCCCCGGCCGGGCGATCTACGCACTCGAGCGGCTGCTGCGGCTGGAGCCGGGCGACGAAGGCGCCCGCCGGTTCCTCGACGACCTGCGCACCGAGGTGGGCAAGGCGCGGCGGCGCGGCGAGGGGACGGCGGGACTGTTCCCCCGGCGGGGGTTCCTCCACGCGGCGGCCGCGCGGATGCGGGAACGCGACATCGACCTCGCCCTGCTCCTCGCCTCCTTCCTCACCTTCGGCCTGCTGTGGGTCCGACGCTTCGCCCGCGGCGAGGCCCTGCGGCTCGGCCTCGGCATCGCCGCCCCCGTCGCCGCGGCCATCCTGCTTGTCGCCGCCGTCCTGCTCTGGGCCAAGGTGCGGATCGAACCCGCGGCGGGCGAGGCCGTCGTCCTTTCGCCGACCGGCGCGGCGCTGCACGAAGGCCCGACGAGCGGATCGCCCGAGACGCTGCGCCTCCCCGAGGGCGACGTGGTCCGCGTGCTGTCCCGCACCGGGGACTGGACCGAGGTCGAGGACGAGGGCGGGCGGCGCGGATGGGTCGGCCCCGGCGCCGTCGGCGAGATCCACGGCCCGTTCGTCCCCGCCGGCCCCTTCCCGAACTGGTAGCGTCCGCCCTCCACCGCTTGAAGACGGCCGGCAACGTCCGGTAGGGTGGCCGCCATGCAAGACCACCGCACCGATCTTCCGCTGCGAGGCCCGATCGGGTGCGCCGTCCTGTGGCTGCTCCCCGCGATCGCCGCCGCGCGGCCCACGCCCGGCGAGGGGTCGGCTTCCTCGCCGCCGGAATCGGAAGCGACCGACGTCGCCCCCGATTCCCCGCGTGCCGCGTTCGCGCGATTCCTGGAACTGACCGCCGCCGGTCGGTTCGACGAGGCGGCCCGCCACCTCCGCCTGCCGCCCGGCCGCACGGACGGCCCGGCGCTGGCCCGAAAGCTCCGCGGCGTCCTCGACCACGCCCAGGTCGTCGAGACCGAGCTCCTCTCCCCGCTGCCCGGCGGCCAGCCGGACGACCGACTGCCCCCCGGTGTGGACGGCGTGGCGGAAGTGCCGCGCGCCGACGGACGCCGGGATCCCGTGCGCATGGCGCGCTACGAAAGTCCGGACGGGCCGATGTGGGCCTTCACCCCAGCCACGGTCCGCTCGATCGACGACTGGTACGACGAACTGCCCGACCGCTGGCTTCGCGAACGATTGCCCGAGAGCCTGCTCCGTCCCGGTCCCCAGGGACTCCTCTACTGGCAGTGGATCGCCCTGCCGCTCCTGCTGCTCCTGGCGCTCGGCGCCGGACGACTGCTGGGCTGGCTGACGTCGAGCCTTCTCGGACGACTGGCCCGCCGGACCCGGGCCGCCTGGGACGACACGCTCGTGGCGCGCTCGCGGGGACCCCTGACCTGGGGTTGGGCCGCGGCCCTCGTTTACCTCGCCCTCCCGTGGCTGGCGCTACCCCGCGCCGGCGAGGCGTTCGTACACCGGATGCTGGGCGCCGGTCTGCTCCTGATCTTCTTCTGGACGCTCGGGCGCATCGCCGACGGGGTCGGCCGGATCGTCGTCCGCTCGCCGTGGGCCGCGGACCGACCAGGCGCCGCCACCGCCGTCCCCCTGATCGTCCGCTCGGTCAAGGTCGCCGTCTGGCTGCTCGCCGGCGTCGCCATGCTTTCCCTGTTCGGCTTCCCCGTCGTGAGCCTCCTCGCCGGTCTCGGCATCGGCGGCCTGATCGTGGCCCTCGCCATGCAAAAGACGATGGAGAACTTCCTCGGTTCGGTGGCGATCGGGATCGACCAGCCGTTCCGCCCCGGTGATTTCGTCCGGATCGACGACGTGGTGGGCACGGTCGAGTCGATCGGCCTCCGCTCGACCCGCGTCCGCACCCTCGACCGCACCCTCGTCACCCTGCCCAACGGCCGGCTCGCCGACACCCGCACCGAGACCTACGGCGCTCGCGACCGGATCCGCCTGAACTGCACGCTGTCGCTGGTCTTCGGCACCACCGCGGAGCAGATGCGCCGCGTGCTGGAGGGGGTGGAGGCGGTCCTGCGCGGGCATCCCAAGATCTACCCGGACAACCTCGTCGTCCGCTTCGCGGAAATCGGCGCCTCGTCGCTCGACGTCCAGGTGATGGCCTGGTTCATGACGACCGACTGGAACGAGTTCCTGGCGATCCGGCAAGAAGTGCTCCTGGGGTTCCTCGAAGTGGTCGAGCGGGCGGGGACGTCGCTTGCCTTCCCCACGCAGACGATCCACCTGGCGCGCGAGAACGGCGGTCCGGCGCGTGCCGTGAACCTCGGGGCCGGGTCGGCATCTGCGCCGGGCCTCGGGCCGCCTCGGTCGTGATCGAGGCGTCGCCTTCCCCGGACGACTCTACCGGGCCGGGGGCGAGCAGACCGCGCGGCCGACCCACACGCGGCCCGGGGCCGCCGGCGGCTCGCCGCGCACGAAGGCGAACCAGTGTTCGTTGCCGGCGCCGGCCCGGAGCAGCGCCGGATCGCGCGGCAGATCGCCGCCGGTCTCGATCTCCAGCGGCGCGCTGGCCGGGGTGCCGTCGGCATGGAACGGGGCGAGGCGCAGACCGGCGGCGCCGCCCTGGGCCGGCGGCTTCCGGAACGCCCAGAGCACCGCGAACCCCTCCCCCGCCGGGGCCGCCCCGAACGTCCGACGCGGCATCTCGGCCGCCGGCCGGCCGGCCAACACCCCGGCCAGCCGTCGGGCGGCGCCGGCCTCCACCTCCGCCGTGCCCGGCGCCAGGCGAACGAACCGCACGTTCGACGTCGAGTTCCACTCGGTCCGGTCCCGCCACAACACCCCGAGGTCCGGGCCGAGCGGGACGGCGGCGAGTTCGAACAGGTCGGGAGGCTCGCCGGCCTCGGCCACCACCACCTCGCGCACCACAGCGGGCGGGTCGAGCGACAGCCGGGCCGCGCGCACCTGCCGGCGGCCTTCGTCGAACCGACCGAAGTAGGCCAGCGCCGGGCGCCCGTCCCATGTCGCGAGCTGGTGGTCGAAGACGAACGCCGTCTCGGGGGAAGCCACCGTCGGCGCCGAAACCTCGAGGCCCCGCACCGCGGCGAAGTACAGCGGATACGCCTCGGGCTGCGTATGCGTTCGCCAGGAGACGACCAGCCCCTCGGGGAGCGCCAGCAGGCGCGGGTCCTTCGACTCCACCGCCGTCCGACCCGGCGTGCGCCAGGCGCCGGTGCGCAGCGTCGCGGTGATGCGCGAGGCGTTCCAGGAGACGGTGCCGGCCGCATCGACCATCCCGACGAACACCTCGCCGACCAGGTCCCTCGGCTCGTTCCAGGCAAGCACGAAGGCCGATCCGTTCCAGGCGAGCGCGGTGGGGGCACGCGCGGCCCCCTCGCCCAGCTCGACGGCGACGCCGTGCGGGACGCCGTCGAGCAGACGTTCGAGGCGCGCGACCGCCCGCGCCCCCTCATCGCGGATGTACGAGATGCCGAGGACGCCGGGACCCCAGGCGAGGGACGGGGACGAGGCGTGGGAGGCGACGGGCGAGAGCGGGAGGAGGGACCCGGCCAGCCGGCACGCGGGCTCGGCCGGAGCCGCCGCCTCCGTTCGGTCCGCCGTGCCCGGCCCGGAAACCGGCGCGAGGGTCGCCGTCGCGTCCGGCACGACCGCCGCGGGACGCTCGCCACCGCCCCGGGAACAGGAGCCCACGATCGGAACGACGCCGGCGACGATCGAGAAGAACGGCCCGGGGAAGGAATGTGCGCGCCGTCTCACCGCCCGCCCCCGGCCGCGGACCGCGGCGCTCTAGTTCGTGCGGAACGGTTTCTCGATTTCCTTGCGGACCTTCTCCTCGTCGACGCCGCGGGCCACCGCCAGCTCCTTCACGATCAAGGTGCGCGCGGTCTCCAGCATGCGCCGCTCGCCGAAGGAGAGTTGCTTCTCGTTCTTCAGCCGCGACAGGTCACGGAACACCTCGGCCAGGTCGTACAGCGAGCCGGTGCGGATCTTCTCCATGAAGCCGCGGTAGCGCCGGTTCCAGGTCTGATGGTCGAGGCACACGGACGGTTCGTTGAGGATCGACATCACCTCGCGGATCTCGGCGCGCGAGGCGACCTCGCGCAGGCCGACCGCGCTGGCGTTGCGAACCGGGATCATCACCTTCATGTTCGAGTCGAGCACGCGGAGGATGTAGAAGCGTTCGGGCTTGCCCGCGATCTCCTTCTCCACGATCTCGACAACCTCGGCCACGCCCTGGGCGGGACAGACCGCCTTGTCTCCGACCTTGAACGTTGCGGTGTCCGCCATCGTCGTGCCTCCCCGACGTCCTGCCTTCCGGCCGCCGGCTGCGCCGCCCCGCGTCGAACTCCTCGAATCTACACGGGTCGAACCGTGCGACATCGGCGTACTATAGCCGTCGGCGCGGCGGAACGTCAACAGGAAGTTCGCGGCGAGCGTACATAGGCCCGGTCAACGCATCTGGGCCGCCAGCTCCACGAGCGTGATCTCGGGGAGCTCGGAGACCAGCCCGTAGACCAGATCGCCGTCGCGGAACGCGGCATAGCTCACCGGCTCGCGACGACCGGCGAACACCGTCCGCCCCCCCGCATCGTAGGCCCGCTCGCCCCCCACCGGCCCGCCGTCGCCCCGCACGACGAGCACGGACAGCGGCCGTCCCTGGAGCTCGTAGGCGAGATACGCGGCGTCGCGGTCGCCGAGATGCGTCAGCCGCCCGCCGCGGAGCCGGACGCGCGGGTCGGCGAACCGCGGCACGCGGAGGCGGAACGGCACCTTGTCCTCGAACCAGCTCGAGACGGCGTTGCCGTCCGCCGTCGACAGCTCCAGCGGTAACGCGCGTCGCACGACGCGGGCGTGACGGTCCAGCAGCTCCGCGGCGAACGGATCGCCGTCCTGCTGGGCGGCGAGCCGGAAGCCGGGAGGCGCCGGCGGGGCGGAGGGAGCGACCCCGCCGGCGCCCAAGGGTTCGGCCGATGCGGAGGACTCCGCGACCGGTCCGGAACCCGAAGCGACAGGCCCGCGCGTGAGGAAGACAACCAGCCACGCCAGGGCGGCCGCGGTCGCCACCGCGCCGACCACCCCGACCGCCCGGCGAATCCGTCGCGCCCGCTGCGCGCGCCGCAACTCGAACGACACCCGCCGCACCAGCCGCTCCGGCGCCCGCGGACGGTCGGCCAGCCGCCGCACCTCGCCCGCGAACCACTTCTCGAACCGCGCCTGCGCCGCGCACGCCGGACACGCCGCCAGGTGCGCCTCGATGCGCGCCGCGTCGGCCGGGTCGAGCTCGCCGTCCTTCCAGGGCCCGAGAAAGCGGCGGACCCATCCGCACGAGCCGGTTTCCATCCCCTGCTCCTCAGCGGGTCGCCCGCAACCGGACGACCTCGCCCTTCGTGCCGCCGTCCTCGGCGGCCGTTCCCTCGACCTTCCCCCCCCCTTCCCCCTCCGCCTCGACCACCCACTCGCGCCCCCGCAGCAGGTCCTGCTGCAACAGCTTGCGCGCCCGGTGCAACCGCGACATCACCGTGCCGATCGGCACCCCGATCACTTCCGCCACCTCGCGGTACGTGAGCTGCTCCACCTCGGCCAGGACGAACACCACCCGGAACGCCTCAGGCAGCCGATCGATCGCCCGCTGGACCTCATCCGACACGAGCGGCTGTTGCATCACCCCTTCCGGGTCGCGCAGGCAGCGCAACGATGCGTCCGACACGAATCCCTCGTGGTACGGGTCGCCCGCCGGCAGGTCCGCCGCCCGCCGCTCGTGCGCCCGCCGCCGCCAGCGGTTGTAGTAACAGTTCGTCAGGATCCGCAGCAACCATGCCCGCAGACTCGTCCCCTCCTCGAACCGGTCGAACGCCCGGAAGGCCCGCAGCAGCGTCTCCTGCACCAGGTCCTCCGCGTCCTCCCGGTTGCGCGTGTAGCGGACGCCGATCGAGTACAGGAGGTCCAGCAGCGGCAGCGTCAGCTCCTCGAACTTCCTCGCGTCCACCGGCGCTCCCATCGCGGCCCGCCCTTCTCGTGCCTTCCAACGCCGAGGGACGGCCGCCTATTCCGGGCCGGACCGCCCGCCGTCCGCCAACCTCGGCAACGCCACCCCCGGCACGCCCGTGCCCAGGCCTCACCGACCGGTGCGACCCGCCGTGCGGCGGCCCCGACCCCGCGACGACGACCGGCGCGCCACGGCTTTTTCGAGGGCCGCCAGACGGTCTTCCAGAGCCCGGAGGCGGGACCCGATTCTTCGCAACGGACCGAAATCACGCACGATCCGGTTGACCAGATCGTCGATCCTCCGCTGCACGTCCTCGGCTCGCCGAACCCACCCCGCCACCACCTCGTCCCGCACCGACTCGGACTCCGCCGGGGGACGCACCGAGGCTCCGGCCGAGACCGGGTCCGACGCCGCGTTTGACCCGACCCAGGGTGGCGTTCCAGGAGAGGGACCGGCCGCCGCGACCGCCGCCGGCGGCGGGTCGGTTCTTCCGCCCTCCCCCCCGAGACGGAGAAACTCGCGCACGCGCAGCTCGAACTCCGGGCGGCGGAACAGGGCGAGGATCGTACCGAGGGAGTAGCGCGGATCGCGCCGCCGCCCGGCGTCGCAGAGAATCTGCGCCAGAGCGGCCTGCGTCACATCCTCCCCCGTCCGGTTGTCGACCACGCGCACCTCGACACCGCCTCGCACAAGCGCCTCGACATCCTGCAAAGTGACGTAGCGGCTCTCGGCGGTGTCGTACAACTTGCGGTTGGCGTAACGGCGGATCGTGCGCGGTTCCCGCGGTGCCGGAGGGTGTTCCACGAGGTCTCCCTTCGTCGGCCGAGCGACGAAGCGGGGGTGGAGGCGAGGAATCCTTCCCGCGCGCCCGGCGGGGAGTATACTACCGCCGTCCTGGGCCGGGGCGAAGGGGGGTTCGCGTCCCGCGGCCGGAGCGTGCCATGGTCGTCAGCTGTCCGAACTGCAAGCGGCGTTTCCACCTTCCGCTGAACCTCGTCCGCTCGCGGATCGCCAAGCTCAAGTGCTCGAAGTGCAAGGCGACGTTCACGCAGGACCTGCGCGAACTGATTGGCGTACCATCGGCGAAGCTGACCGAAGACGAGGAACGGTTCATCGCCTCGCTGCCGTCGACGCCGCCGCCCAAGGCGCCGGCGGGCGGCCCGCGGGCGGCGGCCGCGGCGCAGCCCCCGGCGGGTCCGAGCCCTGGGCCGGTCCGTTCGATCCGTGACACGGCCCGGCAGCCGGTCTTCTCGCCGACGGCGGTCGTGGGGGAGATCCGGCCCGATTTCGACGAACATGCCCCGACCAGGCAGATGGCCGTCGTGACCTCGCGCCGCACGACGAAAAAGATGCCGTCGGTCCCGCCGGTGGCGCCGCCCGTCCCGGCCGCGACGACACCGTCCGGGGCGGCGCGGACCGCTTCGACCGCGCCGCTTGCCGCGTCGGCCGCCGTGCCCGCCGCCCCATCACCCGCCGCGGCGCCGGCGTCGGCCGCCGTGCCCGCCGCCCCACCACCCGCCGCGGCGCCGGGGCCCGAACGCGTGATCGAGGGTTACGAATCGTTCGGCGAGCCGTCGACGGTCGATGCCGAGCACGAGGCGGCCTTGGCGCGGGCGGAGGCGGCGCGCGCCGAGCTGGAGGCGGCACGGCGCGCGGCGGAAGAGGCCGAGGCGGAGGCGCGGGCGCGCGCGGAGGCCGCGGCGCGGGCCGCCGAGGCCGCGGCCCGCGCGCAGGCCGCCGTCGACGCGGCGCTGGACGAGGCGATGCGCCAGGCGGCCGTCGAGCAGGCGCGGATCGCGGCGGAGGAGGCCGACGCACAGCGCCGCCGGGCCGATCAGGCGGCGACGGATGCGCAACGGGCGCGGCAAGGCTACGCCGACCAAGAACGCGCCCTCGCCGAACCGCGGGCCGCCGCCGCGCCCATCGCCTTCGACCGGCCACCGGTGGAGGGCGGGGACGTCCCGATCGAGGTGCCGCTGGACCAGGGTCCCGCGCCGCCGGCGCCCGCGCCGGCGCCGGTCACCGACCCGCATCAGCGGGCGATCGAGATGTTCGGCGGCGTTACCCCCTCCGGCCGGATCGTTCTCGCCGCGATGGTCGACGTCGACGACGTGCTCGAACTGTCCGACGAGGAGACCGCGGGGCCCTGGCGCTGGGTCGGCTTGGGGACCGGCATTCTCCTGTTCCTGGCGCTGGCGTTCGCGCTGTTCGTGGTGGGTCGCAACGGCTGGCAGCTCGACCTTCCCCACTTCGCCGCCCAGGTCAAGTACGCCTTCGGCCTCGCCGGGTCCGTCCGGGACGACCGTGCCTGCCTCGCCGCCTCGGTCCGCCTCCCCGTTCTCGTGCGCGGACAGGACGGCGTGCTGGTCGTCGTCCGCGGGACGATCAACAACTTCTGCGAACGCTCGGTGTCGGGCGCCGAGATCCGCTGCACGTTGGAGGGTCCGGGCGGACCGTGGACCGACACCGCGCGTCCCTTCTCGTCGGCGGGCGCGTCGGATCTCACCGAGGCGGCGCTGGAGGGCCGGACCACGGGAGGCATGGCGTCGGAGGTCATCCGGCGGGAGAACTCGGCCGGTGTCGTCCTCCCGGGGGCGACGCACGAGTTCTGGTGCACGTTCGCGAACGTCGCGGGGCCGGACAGCCACGCCTCGCGCTTCCGGCCCTCGTTCGAGGTGATCGTGCTTTGAGCGCGCCGGGCGGCGATGCCTTTCGCCGGCTCCTGCGCTCGGTCCGCGACTTCGGCCAGCGGATGGAGCTGTTGGCGGAGCAGGCGCGCCACCAGCCTCCGGAGCGGCTGCTCGACCTGCTGGCGGACCTGGCCCGCTCCGCGGTGCGGCGCGATCCCGCCGCGATCGAAGCGGTGCTGGCGTGGATCGTGCTGTCGATCGCGCCGGAAACGCCGGTGGCGGGGATCGAGCGTGATCTGTTCCGGCGGGCGCAGGCGCGCAACGACCCGCTGCTGTTCACCTTGCTCCAGCCGCCGTTCCCGACGGTGATGGGCGAACCTCCGCCGGGGCGGGTGTTGACGGCGCGCGACGGCCGGCCGCTGACGCTGGGCGAACGACGCGCCGCCGCGCGCCGCGCCGACCGCTTCCTGCTCGACCGGCTGCTCGCCGACCCCGACCCCGGCGTCATCGCCCGGCTGCTGCGCAACCCGGCGCTGACCGAACGGGAGGCGGTGCGGATCGCCGCCTGGCGCCCGGGCCGCGCCGACGTGCTGGTCGAGGTGCTGCGCTGCCCGCGCTGGGCGGTGCGTCCGGCCGTGCAGGCCGCCCTGCTGCGCAACCCCGCCCTGCCCGTGGCGCTTGCCACCCGCCTTGTCCTGCTGCTCCCGTCCCCGAAGCTGCGCGAGGTCGCCCGCGACCTCGAAGCCCCCCTGCTCGTCCGCCTCGCCTGCCGCCGGCAGCTCGAGGCGATCGGCGCGCGCCACCACCCCCCGGACGCTCAGTAGCCGCCGGCCAGCGACGAACCGTAGTAGGCCCCTGCCGCGCCGGGATTGGTGAGCGTGATGTTCGGCGTGGTCGGCGGCACGCTGATACCCCTGGGCTTCAGGTAGATGTACACCGCTCCCGCTCTCGATCCTCCCGTGCCGCCATAGATCGCCCCGACGGCCAGATCGTCCTCGCCGTTGCCGTCGAAGTCCAGCGCTCCGGCGACGCCGCTGCCGAAACTCCCACCGCTCAGACCGGACGGAGGAGGGATCGTGACGAGCGGGGTGGTGCGGAGCGTCCCGTAGCCGTCGAACGCGTCGACGCGGCCGTCGCCCGACGCCGCCCCCGGCACCCCGACCAGCAGTCCGCGCTGGCGCAGCCAGCCGATGCCGCCGCTCGCCGCGATCGGGGATCCGAACCGCTCGTCCGCCGCCGAGCCCGGCAGAACGAGCGTCGGCGTCGCCGGCAGGCCCGCCGCCGTGACGCTGTACACGAGCACCTGCCCCGTCCGGGTGTCCGGAGCGCTCGCATCCGGTCGCCCAACTGCGAACTCGGGATAACCGTCATCGCCGAGGTCGCCGAGGCAAGCGAGGCTGTTGCCGAACCTGCCGGCGGCGGACGACGGAGGATCGAGAATCGAGGGGGTCGTGCTGAGGCCCGCGGCGGCGCCGGTGTACATCTGGACCCGCCCGACCGACACCGAGCCCGAGGCGTACAGCGGAGCCCCGACGAGCACTCCGAAGCGACCGTCGCCCGACAGTTCACCGGCGGACGCGACGGCGTAGCCGAAGAACTGGTTGGCGATCGGGTCCGTCGGGATGAGCACCTGCGCCAGATCGATCGGCAGTGTCGCCGCCCCGAGGTACAGCACCGCGCTCCCGACGTCGCGCACCGACGAACCCCAACGGATTCCCGGGGCGCCGGCGATCAGATCGTCGAACCCGTCACCGTTCACGTCTCCGGCGTTCGCCAGGCTGGTACCCAGCAGCCCTCTGGTT
>Ga0068707_1002269_pt1 | contig 13588 bp, 10 predicted proteins | sample YNPNPMetaG_FD_66600 | JGI IMG/M metagenome (GOLD analysis project Ga0068707, IMG submission 66600) | Anoxygenic and chlorotrophic microbial mat microbial communities from Yellowstone National Park, USA - YNP NP MetaG | ecosystem: Environmental > Aquatic > Thermal springs > Hot (42-90C) >... | reverse complement strand
CGATTCGAATTGCCAGCCGTACCTCACTCCGGGGGTGAACTATGAAAGCCCGGGTGGTGATGCGGATCACGGCAACGATACGGACCTGATTCCGGGCTGGAGCGGCAAACGGCGGATCTCTGGGATGTTCGGCCGACTGGGGATCAACGTGAGTATCGCCGATGTGACTGACGGCACGTCGAATGTGATTTTCGTCGGCGAGATCCTCCCCGACTGCAATGATCACGGTGCCGGCTGGTGGCATTACAACGGCATGGGCAATGCCCACGCCTCGACGTCGGTGCCCATCAACGAAATGACCACTTGCCTTAAAGCGACACGTGTCACCTTCCCCAACTGTCGGGCGCAGAGCAATTGGAACCTGTCGTGGGGATTCCGCTCCCAGCACCCTGGCGGCGCTCAGTTTCTGTTGGTGGACGGTAGCGTCCGGTTCCTTTCGGAAACCATCAACTACACGACGTACCAGCGGCTGGGCGGCCGGGGTGATGGCCAGGCAGTGGGCCAGTTTTAGACGCAGGTGCCCGTTACGGGCGTCTGACGTTCGATTTGCCAGCAATGCCAGCCAAGAGCAAGGGGCTGTGTAGGAACAGGGATGTTGAGGCCGGCGCTGACCATTGCTGGGCCCTAAAGGTTCGAAGGAGTGTTGCCGCAACAGATGTCAAGTTGGATCCTCCGAGCGTTCGCCTGACGGCAAGGTTGGCGGAAATGGAGTGCTTGGAGGGAAGCATGGTGCCCGCAAGCGCCGAGTGGGCGGGAGCGAGTGGTTCCGCCCAGGCGCTTGCTTCGTGCATTTTTGGGGTACGTGTGGAACCCGTGGAGTTTAGCACAAGGAGAATGGCAGTGTCGCGAAAACTGGGAATGTGCGTTGGACTCGTAGGGCTTTTCGCAATGATTGGCTGCGGCGGTCCAAAGGGCTTGCCCAGCGTCAAAGGAACCGTCCTCTATAAAGGTCAGCCCGTGCAGGGCGCGACGGTCAGCTTTGTGAGCGACGACGGAAGGATGTCCGTGGGCACAACGGACGACAAAGGGCAGTTCAGTCTGAGCACAGGTACACAGCCAGGGGCGCCGCCCGGCAGGTACCGGGTCGGAGTGGTGAAGCGGTCCGCAGTACCGGGCGCTAGCGGTGTCGAGGGAGCCGACCCTACGGAGATGATGAAAAAGATGATGGTCGGCAAGGGGAAGATGCCCGAGGCCAAGCACGAACTGCCGGAGAAATATGCCGAGCCGATGAAAAGCCCGTTGACCTACGAGGTGTCGAGCGATTCTAGCAAAAACAACTTTACCATCGAGCTTTCGGACTGATCGAGGGGTGACAATGGCGGCCGGCAACCGGGGGCTACCTGACAGAGGGAAGGGTGCCGGCGGGCGGCGATTGCGGGTGTTGGCGCCCTGGGTGGCTTTGGCGGCCGTGATAGCTGGGACCGCAGCGGCATGGCCGTGGCTGCAAGCTACCCGATACTTGAACTCGGCGCGTGCCGCTTTGGCGCGCGGGGAGCTGCGCTTGGCGCTCCGCAGGTTGCGCGCAGCCCAGCGGTGGCAGCCGCGCCGGCCGGAGGTTCAGTACCTGCTGGCCGTGGCCAACCGCCGGGCAGGGCGGCTGGATGTCTTTGCGGTGCATTTGGCAAAGGCGCGGGAATTAGGCTGGTCCGAATCGGATCTCCAGCGGCAGGAATGGTTGGCCACGGCTCAGACGGGTGATGTTCCCGCGGTTCTTGACCAGGTCATGTCCGTCATCGATCAAGGGGCTCCGGATGACGTAGCCGAGGAGATCTACGAAGCGATCGCGAAAGGTCATATGTCGGTGTATCGGCTTCGGGATGCGTGGATTTGCTTGGACGTGTGGCTTCAGTGGCGCCCGGATGCTCCCCAGGCGCGGTTGATGCGTGCCTCGATCTACGAGCAACTCGGAGACTTGAAATCGGCGGCTGCCGATTATCGCGCCGTTCTTCAGCAGTACCCCGCGGATCGCGAAGCCCGGATGCGGCTGGGCCACGTGCTCTTGGACGACAAGGAATTCGAGGCGGCGCGCGCAGAATACGAGGCCTGGCTGGCCGTGGATCCTGCCGACGGCGAAGCGATGGTCTATCTGGCGCAATGCGAACGGGCCATGGGGCTCGCCGAGCGCGCGGCGGAGCACGTGGACAGAGCATTGGAGCTGGACCCGCCTCCGCGAGCCAAGGCCCTGGCCTTGGGAGAAAAGGGACGCATTTTGCTGGACCAAGGCAAGGTTGAAGAAGCGGTCCAGACGCTCTATGAGGCGGTGGAGATGGCGCCCATGGAGCCGGGGTTGCACTTTGCGCTAGGGACGGCTTTGGCCCGGGCCGGCCGCACAGAAGCCGCTCGCTACCATCACCAGCGGATGCGGGAAATCCGGCTGGAGTTCGGGCGCATGACCGAGATCACGCGGCGGCTGCTTCGCGAGCCATTCAATGCCGAGCTTCGGTGCGAGGCGGGGGAGATCTTGATGCGGCAAGGGCTTAAGCGGGAAGGGGCGGACTGGCTTCGCACCGCGTTGCGGTGCAACCCGCGACATGCCAAAGCCCATGCCTTGATGGCCGAGTTCTGCGCCGAACAAGGCGATATGACGCTCGCCGGCGAGCACCGCCTGCTGGCGGCGCAGTCGGCCACATCGCTTCCGGCCTCGAAGTCTCAGTAAGCTGCTATGCGCTGGTTCGTGCGCACAATGTGGAAGTTGCTGGCGGGCTTGCCGCCGCGCTGGCCCTGGGCTACGGCAGGCGGACTGATGTTGCTTGCGCTAGGGGCCTTGGCAACGAGGCTGGAAGGGCTGGGCCCGCCCACCGCGCGCCGTGTGCTGGCCGCCGTGGATGGCGGGCAGATCGACGAGATGCAGGATCTGCTGGAACAATTTGGGCACTCTGCCCGCGACTCGACTTTGAGCGAGTTTCTACGTGGCGCGGTGCTTCTTCGGCAGGGCCGATACTATGGGGCCCTGCGCTGCTTCGGTCACGCGGTGGATGACCCGCAGCTCCGGGTGCACACGCTGCTGCTTTCTGGCGAGGCGTTATACCGGCTTGGGCAGTTCCGGGACGCTATCGGGGTCCTGGCCCAGGCGCTGGAGGAAGACCCCGATCGGCCCGAGATCCACCTTTGGCTGGCCTCGGCCTACTATGATCTGGGGCTGAATCCGGAGGCGCGGGCCCATTTGCTGCGGGCAGCAGAGTTGGTTCCGGAAAATCCCCGGCCGCACCGCCTCCTCGGGCTAATGGATAAAGACTTCGAACACTATGAAGAAGCGGTGGCCAACTACCGGGAATCCCTCCGCCGCAGCCCCGTGCAGCCGGACACGCCTCAGATTCTTCTGGAAATGGCGGAGTGCCAGATCAAGCTGCGGGCGTACGCGGCTGCCCTGGAAACCCTTTCGCGCCTCCCTTCTTCCCCGGATCGCTGGGTCAAAGAGGCCGAGTGTCTTCACGCGGCGGGCAAGCCCGAGGAGGCAAAGGCGAAGGTGGAGGCTGCCTTGCGGCAGTCGCCGGCGCATCTTTCCGGATTGCTGTTGGCGGGCGCTTTGGCCCTGGAACGGGGCGCGGTGGATGAGGCGGTCGAATGGCTCGGCCGGGCCGCCGTGGCCTATCCCCGCGAATACCTGGTCCGCTTTCGGCTGGCGCAGGCCCTGCGGCGTGCAGGGCGGACGGCCGAGGCGGATCGGGAAACGGCGATTGCCGAGGAACTTCGCCAACTTCGCGACGAGTTTTCTCGCCTCCATCAGACGGCGGCCGCAGAGCCTGACAACGCGGAGGTCCGGTATCGTCTGGGCGTGCTGGCACGAAAACTGGGTTGGCCGAATCTGGCCCGCGTCTGGTTTCGCGCTGCGCTGGGGATCGATCCCCGCTACGAGCAGGCCCGGCGAGAACTGCTGCAAGGCGGCTTGGGTTCCTTCCCCTCCCAGACCACCAAGGTGTCCCCCTGAGGGAGATCCGGTAATGCGGCATGTTTCCATGCACGCCGCCAGAACGGGAGTGTCCCTGCTGGTGGTAGTGGCGGCCATCGGGTGCGGGGCACAACGCGCCGAGCCGATCGCGCAGCCGGCGGCCGCTTCCGTCGATCTCAACCCCTCCCCAGCAGCCACCCCGATTTGTCCGCTGCGGTTCGTGGACGTGACGGCCACCTCGGGCGTCGTGTTCTACCATACCGACGGATCCAGTGGACGCCACTACATCCCGGAAACCGTCACCGCTGGCTTGGCCACTTTCGATTACGATAACGATGGGCTGGTGGATATTTACTTTCCCAACGGCGCCGCTTTGCCCGGCACCACCGTGAACCGCCCGGCCCGCCACGCCTTATTCCGCAATTTGGGCGCGTGTCGGTTCCAAGAGGTGACCGAACTGGCGGGCGTGCCTTGCACCGGGTACGGACTGGGGGTCACCGCCGCAGATTTCGATAATGATGGGGATGTGGACCTCTATGTCAGCCAGTTCGGCCCGAACGTGCTCTACCGCAACAATGGCGATGGCACGTTTACCGACGTGACCATTTCGGCCGGCGTCTCCGATGGCGGTAAGCTCGGTGCCGGCGTGGTATTCTTCGATATGGAGGGAGACGGTGACCTGGACCTCTTCGTGGCGAATTATCTCAAGTTCAGCTACGAAACCCATATTGTGCTGTATGGGCATGGGGTGGCCGAATACGTGGGGCCTCGGGCCTACCCTCCGGAATACCACACCCTGTACCGCAACGAGGGCGATGGTCGTTTTACGGATGCCAGCCAGGACTCCGGCATCGCGCAGCACCCCGGGAAGGGCATGGGGGTTGTCGCCGCCGACTATGACGGCGATGGCGATACCGACCTGTTCGTGCTTAACGACGTGTTTGAGAACTTCTGCTTCGCCAATGATGGGCACGGCCACTTCCGCGAAATCGCGCTGCTCAACGGGTTCAAATACAACGGGGAGGGAATGGCCCTGGGCAGCATGGGCGTGGATTGCGGCGACTACGATAACGACGGCTGGCTGGACCTGTACCAGACTTCTTACCAGAACGAACTGCCCGTTCTCTTTCGCAACCTGGGCAATGGGTTGTTCGAGGACGTCACGGTTCGTTCCGGGGCGGGCCAAGGCACATTGAATAATGTGAAGTGGGGCTGCGGGTTCGTGGATTTCGATAACGACGGGCACCGCGATCTGTTTGTGGCGATGGGACACTTGCAGGACCTCATCGACCAATGGGATTCGAGCACCTCGTATCGCACGCGCAACGTCGTGCTCCGCAACAACGGCAAAGGCCGCTTCATCGATGTTTCCAAGCTTGCCGGAATCGCAGACCTGGCCCCCCATAGTGCACGAGGCGCCTGTTTCGAGGACTTCGATAACGACGGCGACGTGGACGTGGTCATCCTGAACTCGCGGGAAGCTGCCACGGTACTCCGCAACATGTACTATGAGAAGGGCGGCACGAACCACTACCTGGCGCTTGAACTGCGGGGCAGGACTACCAACCGCGACGCCGTAGGGGCCCGGGTGCAAGTGAACGCCGGTGAACTGGTGCTAGTCGACGAAGTGCACAGTGGCCGCGGCTATCAGAGCCACTGGGGCTCGCGCCTGCATTTCGGCCTGGGGAAGCACCAGCGGGTGGAGCGGGTCACCGTCCGCTGGATCGGCGGGCACCGGGATACGTGGGAGGACCTTCCCGCTGATCGCACTGTGCGACTAAGCGAAGGCGATGGCGTAGCGCAGCCAATCGTTCCATGACGCCAGTATCGCGAGGAAGAAACTGGTCGGTGGCGCAGGCGGCCAGCCTGATGGCGGCGGTAACGGTGGCAGGATGCTTTTCGGCCCCAGCGACACCGGCGGGTCGCCTGGCTGCCCCAAAGCCGCAGCCTTCATCCGGTCCCGCCGTTGCTGCCTCCGCGGCTGGACCGTTTTGCCCTTTCCAGTTCCGAGAGGTTACGGGCGAGACCGGGATCAGCTTCGTGCATACCGACGGGTCCAGCGGGCGCCGCTACATCGTCGAGCAGATGAGCAGTGGTTTAGCCACCCTAGACTACGACGGCGATGGCTTGGTGGATATCTATTTCCCCAACGGCGCGATGCTGCCCGGCGCCAGGGCGGATCGCCCGCCGCGCCATGCCTTGTACCGCAATCTGGGGCATTGGCGATTCGTGGAGGTGACCGACGCTGCGGGGGTGGAGTGTGGGTCGTTCGGGTTGGGGATCACAGTGGGGGATTACAATGCGGATGGGCTGCCAGATATCTATCTGAATAATTTCGGGCCGAACCGTCTTCTGCGGAATAACGGCGACGGCACCTTTTCCGACGTAACTTCCCAAGCCGGCGTGGCCAGGGGGAACCTCGTGGGCGCTGGGGCGTGTTTTCTGGACGTGGAGAAGGATGGGGCGCTGGACCTGTACGTGGGGAACTACATCGACCTGGACCTGGCTAGCCACGTGCCACGGCGGGTACAAGGTTTCCCCTCCTACCCCTCGCCCACAGAGTACGCGCCGGTTCCCGACACGCTGTACCACAACAATGGCGATGGCACGTTCGCGGATGTGAGCCGGTCCTCGGGGATCGCCGCCGTGGCCGGCCGGAGCATGGGCATGACCTGCGCGGACTACGACAACGACGGCGATACAGACGTGTTCATCTGCAACGACGTGCAAGAGAACTTTTTGTTCCGAAACGACGGCTTGGGCCATTTCGAGCAGATGGCACTCCAGGCGGGCGTGGCCTACGACGCCAACGGTGAGGTGGTCGCCAACATGGGGGTCGATGCTGGCGACTTCGACAACGATGGCTGGCTCGATTTCTACACTACCAACTACCAGCGCCAGCTCCCAATGCTCTTCCATAATCTTCGCAACGGTATGTTTGCCGACGTGGCACAAGCCACCGGAGCCGGAAAAGGATGCTTCGCCCACGTGAACTGGGGGGCAGGGTTTACCGATTTCGACAACGACGGGCATCGCGACCTTTTCGTCGGCAACGGCCACACCGAGGATAACATCGAAGTCCGAGATCCCTCGGCCACGTACCGCTGCCCGCCGGTGGTGCTACGCGGGGGAAGCAAGGGGACCTTCGAAGATGTGTCCTCGGCGTGTGGCGCCGCGATATTGGAGCCTCACGTTGCCCGTGGCGTATGTCTCGAAGATTTCGACGACGATGGCGATATCGACGTAGTGATCCTCAATTCCCGCGAGCGCCCCACCCTGCTCCGCAATCTCTACTATGAGCAAGGCGGTACGAACCACTACCTGCGTGTCTGGCTGCGCGGCACCACCACCAACCGCGACGGCGTGGGGGCCCGGGTGCAAGTTACGGCCGGCGATTTGGTGCTGGTCGACGAAGTGCACAGCGGCCGGGGCTACCAAAGCCACTGGGGTTCGTGCCTGCACTTCGGCCTCGGGTCGCGCGACCGGGTGGATCGCATCGAAGTCCACTGGGTGGGTGGCCAGCACGAGGTCTTTGCCGGCGGCCCTGCCGATCGGCGCCTGACCCTGGTCGAGGGGGCTGGCATGGGGCGCTCTCCTCTGGTCGGCGGCGGGGGTTTTCGGTACGGTTATGGACGGTCGCCGGGCGAGGCGCCCGGGGGCATTCCACATAACCGATAGCACCGCAATGCCTTCGGACCTTACCACCCTCCGCAATATCGGCATCATTGCGCATATCGATGCGGGCAAAACCACCGTCACCGAACGGATGCTCTATTACGCCGGGTTTACCCATAAAATGGGGGAGGTGGACAAGGGTACCACAGTAACCGACTTTCTGGAGGAGGAGCAGCAGCGGGGGATCACTATTCAGTCGGCGTGCGTTACTTTCCGCTGGAAGGGGGTTACCATCAATCTGATCGACACGCCGGGGCACGTGGACTTTACGGCCGAGGTGGAGCGGAGCCTGCGGGTGCTGGATGGGGGCATTGTGGTCTTCAGTGCCCGGGAGGGGGTCGAGGCGCAAAGCGAGACCGTATGGCGTCAGGCCGACAAGTATCACGTGCCGCGCCTGGCGTTCATCAACAAGCTGGACCGGGAGGGGGCCGATTTTTTCGGCACGCTGGAGGAGATCGAAAAGCGCCTGGGCTGCCAGCCGGTGGCGGTGCAGTTGCCGGTGGGCTGCGGGCCGCCGCATTTCCAGAACCCCTTTCGGGGGCTGATCGACCTGGTGGCCATGAAGCAGCTTACGTGGGTGCCGGAGACCGAGGGGCGGGAATATGTGGCCTCGGAAATCCCCAGCGAACTCCGCCAAGAGGCCGAACTGTGGCGGGGCCAGATGCTGGACCGGCTTTCGATGTACAGCGACGAGCTGACGGAGCTGCTGTTGGCCGAGCAGCCGGTTCCCGTTGACCTCATTGAGGCCGTGATTCGCAAGGCGACGATTCACAACCTGGTGGTTCCGGTGTTGTGCGGGTCGGCCCTGGACCGGATCGGGATTCAACCGCTGCTGGACGCGGTGGCCAAGTATCTGCCCAGCCCGGTGGACATTCCGCCGGTCGAGGGGAAAGACCCGAAGACGGGGAAGACTATCCGGCGCAAGGCGGATCCCAGCGAGCCGTTTTGCGGGCTGGTGTTCAAGGTCCAGGCGGAGCGGCACGGCGACCTGGACTTCGTGCGGGTGTATTCGGGCCGGCTGAAGGCGGGCAGCCGGGTGTACAATCCGGGCAAAGACAAGAAGGAGAACGTGCCGCAGTTGTGGCGGATTCTGGCCGACGACCGGCATCAGGTGCCCGAGGTGGAGGCCGGCGACATCATCGGCATCGTGGGGATGCGTCACTCGGTTACCGGCGATACGCTGTGCGACCCCAAACATCCGATTTTGTTGGAGCCCATCGCCTTCCCCGAGACGGTGATTTCCATGGCCATCGAGCCGGAAAACACCGCCGAACGCAAAAAGCTGGCCGAGGTGCTGGAGATGATGAAGCGGCAGGATCCGACCTTCCAGGCCCGGGAGAGCGAAGAGACGGGGCAGACCATCATCAGCGGCATGGGCGAGTTGCATCTGGAAGTGATTACGCACCGGCTGGTGCGGGATTTCGGCCTGAATGTGCGGGTGCACAAGCCGCGGGTCAGTTACCGCGAGACCATCGAGCGGACGGTGGAGGTGACCGGCCGGTGCCACCGCAACGTGGCAGGCCAGATGCTGTTCGCCGAACTGACGATTCGCATGGAGCCGTTCTCCCAGGGGGTCAAGCGCGTCGTGGTGTGTGTTGACCCCGGGGTGGACCTGCCAGCGGCGTTTCTCAACGCCGCCCTGGAGGTCCTGGCCGAACAAGGCGAAGGCGGGGGAATGCTGGGCTATCCCCTGATGAACGTGCGGATCACGGTGCTGGGCGGCAAGACCCACGAGACCGAATCGACGGAGCTGGCCTTCCGGCTGGCGGCCCGCGATGCCTTTGACCGGGCCCTGCGTGAAGCCGGCGTGGTGCTGCTGGAGCCGCTCATGCGCCTGGAGGTAACCACGCCGGAAGAGCATCTGGGCGAAATCGTCAACGACCTCCAGCAGCGCCGGGCCGAAATCACCCACACCCATCACCGCGGCCAGATGACGGTGATCGAAGCGCAGGCGCCGCTGGCCAACCTGTTCGGTTACGCCAACGCGGTGCGGAGCCTGAGCCAGGGGCGCGCCACGTACACCATGGAGCCGTGTTCTTACGGCCCGGCCCCGCCCGAGGTGCTGCAAAGCTTCCTGTAGCCGGCGCCTGGGTGGGGCCGTGGACCACCCCCTGGCCGCCGACTATCATCAACACCCGAAGGTCAAATACCTTGCCCCAAGGTTTTGCGAGGTCCGGCCATGGCCGAAAAGACGGTCTTCCAGCGAATCCTGGATCGCGAGATTCCCGCCGACATCGTGTTCGAGGATGAGCGGTGCCTGGCCTTCCGCGACATCCACCCGCAAGCGCCGGTGCACGTGGTGGTCATTCCCAAAAAGCCCATTCCTACGCTTAACGACATCACGGAGGAGGATGAGGCCCTGGTGGGGCACCTGTTTGTGGCGATGCGCGAGATCGCCTCGCGCCTGGGGCTGCACAAGGGCTATCGGGTGGTGGTCAATTGCGGGCCGGATGCCGGGCAGGTGGTCATGCACGTGCATTTCCACTTGCTGGGCGGGCGGGAGTTCGGCTGGCCGCCGGGATGATCGGCGTTTTGAGGCCCAGGGGCTCGGCAAGAAAGTGCGCTGATGGTGGCATTGAGAATCCGTCGCATCGACACGCGGCAGGACGACTTTCGCGCTTTGTTGGCGGAACTCCGCCGCCGGCTGAGCCCGCAGGGGGATGTCGTTACCCCCGAGGGCCGCCAACGGACGATCGAGGTGTTCGGCCAGGCGCTGACGCCGGCCGAGGTGGTGGACCGCATCTGCCGCGATGTGGAGGCGCGGGGCCTGGAGGCGGTGCTGGAGTATTCGGCCCGTATTGACCGGGCGGAGCTGTCGGCCGAGTCGCTGCGCGTGCCGGCCGAGGAACTGGCCCGAGCCCACGCGCAGGCCGACCCCGCCTTTCTGGCTGCGGTGCGCCGCATCCGGCAGAACATCGCCAGTTTCCAGCAGGCGATCCTGCACCGCGATGTGCGGGTGGACATCGCGGGCGGTTATCTGGTGGAACGTTATCGGCCGTTGGAGCGCGTGGGGATTTGCGTGCCGGGCGGGGCGGCGGCGTATCCCTCGACCGTGCTGATGACGGCGGTGCCGGCCCAGGTGGCCGGCGTGCGGGAACTGGCGGTGGTGGCGCCCCCCACACGCTTCGGCGCCTATAACCCGCACCTTTTGGCCGTGTGCCACGAACTGGGCATTGCCGAGGTCTATCGGCTGGGCGGAGCGCAAGGGGTGGCCGCCCTGGCCTACGGGGCCGGGCCCATCCGCCGCGTGGACAAGGTCGTGGGGCCCGGCAACCTGTTCGTGGCGCTGGCCAAACGGCGGGTGTTCGGCCAGGTGGATATCGACTCGCTGGCCGGCCCGAGCGAAGTGGTGGTGATTGTGGACCACACGGCCCGGCCTGCCCACACGGCCTGCGACCTGCTGGCGCAGGCCGAGCATGCCCCTGGGGCCAGCATCCTCATCGCCTGGCAGCCGGAAGTGCTCGACGCCACCCTGGCCGAACTGAGCCAGCGCGTGGATGCCATCGAGCGGGGCGAATTGGCCCGGCAGTGTCTGGAGGATTTTGGGGCGGCCATCCTGGCGCGCGACGCTGAGGAGGCCTGCCGCCTGGCCGACGAAATCGCCCCCGAACACCTGCATATCGCCACGGCCGAGGCGGAGCGCCTGGCCGAACGCATCCGGCACGCCGGGGCGCTCTTCGTGGGGCATTACGCCCCGGTGGCCGTGGGCGACTATGCCGCGGGGCCCAGCCACGTGCTGCCCACTAGCGGCACGGCGCGGTTCGCTTCGGGGCTGTCGGCCAACGATTTCCTCCGCGCGGCCAGCGTGTTGTGTTTCAGCCGGGAGGGTCTGGCGCGCCTGGCCCCCGATGCCTGCCTGCTGGCGACGGTCGAGGGGCTTTCGGCCCACCGGGCCAGCCTCGAAGTGCGGACCCAAGGCCCGTGAATTCCCCGCCTGGCGGCTTGGTTGTTGTTCGCTCGGCGATGGTTGGATGAGCTTGATCACCCTATGGATTCCCGCTTTTCTTTCGTCCGTCCCGAAATCCTGGCCATGGCCGGCTATGTGCCGGGCGAGCAGCCGCAGGAAAGCGGCTATATCAAGCTCAACACGAACGAGAACCCGTATCCCCCGTCGCCGGCGGTGCGCCAGGCCATCGAGGAGGCCGTGGCCCGCGGCCTGCAAAAGTACCCCGACCCGCTGGCCGGCTCCTTCCGCCACAAAGCGGCCGAGGTGCTGGGGATCGATCCGGACTGGATCCTGTGCGGCAACGGCAGCGACGATATCCTCACCATTGCCACGCGGACCTTCGTCGGGCAGGGCCAACGGGTGCGCTTGCCCTACCCCAGCTATATTCTGTACCGCACGCTGGCCCAGATCCAGGCGGCCCACAGCGAGGAGGTGTTTTTCCGGCCCGACTGGTCGCTGCCCGAACGATTTGCCGAACCGGCCGAGGGGCTTCGCCTGGTGTTCTTGGCCAATCCCAACAGCCCTTCGGGTACGGTGGTGTCGCCGGAGGAAGTGCTGCGCGTGGCCCAGCGCCTTGCCTGCCCCCTGCTGGTGGACGAAGCCTACGCGGATTTCGCCGACGGCAACTGCCTGCACCTGGTGCGCCAGTGCGAGAAGGTACTGGTCTCGCGGTCGCTGAGCAAGTCGTATGCCTTGGCCGGCCTGCGCTTCGGCTACGTGGTGGCCCAGCCGCACCTCATTCAGCAGATGATCAAAGTGAAGGACTCGTACAATTGCGATGCCATAGCCATCGCGGCGGCTACGGCGGCGCTGGGCGACCAACAGTGGCTGGCCCGCACCCGGGCCTGCATTCTGGCCACGCGGCGCCGCTTGACCGAGGGGATGCGGGCGCTAGGGTTTATAACGGTCGAATCGCACGCCAACTTCACCTGGAACGTCCATCCGCGCCAGCCAGCAAAACCGCTCTACGAGGAACTCAAACGCCGCCGGATCCTGGTCCGATACATGGAGTATCCGGGCTGGGGAGACGGCCTGCGTATCACGGTGGGAACCGACGCCGAAATCGACGCCTTGTTAGACCATTTGCGAACCATGCTCTGAAGTTTTTCAAACCTCGGGCAGCCCGCCGGCCCCCCCTGTTCCCGGCACGAAGCTCCGCCACGGTGCCCACACCGATATGTCTCGAACCGCTCGCATCCACCGGCAGACGCTGGAAACCGATATCGACCTTGCGCTGGATCTGGACGGCACCGGCGCCGCACAGGTCCGCACGGGCATCGGGTTTTTCGATCACATGCTGGCGCTATTAGCCCGCCATGCGGCCATCGACTTGACCCTGCAGGCCGCTGGCGATCTCCATGTGGACCAGCATCACACGGTGGAAGACGTGGGGATCTGCTTGGGACAGGCCCTGCGCGAGGCCTTGGGCGACAAGGCGGGGGTGGCCCGGTACGGCCATTTCACCCTCCCCATGGAAGAATCGCTGGTCACGGCGGCTGTGGACCTGGGGGGAAGGCCCTATCTGGTTTTCGAGGTCGCCTTTCCCAGCCCCAAGATCGGCGAGTTCGACAGCGAATTGGTGCATGATTTCTGGCACGCTGTGGCCACTCACACCCCCTGCAACCTCCACGTGATTCTGCACCGGGGGCGGAACGGGCACCACATTGCCGAGGCAGTTTTCAAGGCCGCGGCCCGAGCGCTTCGCATGGCCGTCCACAGGGACCCCCGCCAAACCGATATCCCCAGCACCAAAGGGGTGTTGTAAACGGCTCCGGGCAGCTCGGCCCGGCGCTTCCCACGCACCCGGCGACCGCCAGGCACAAGGCGGGGCGCAGGCCTACTTGAGCTTCTTGGGGGCTTTGGGTGGGCCGCCGGGATAGTTCGGGCTGTAGAGGATCGTCTTCGGCCGAATGCCCAGATCGCCGCCCACCACAAAGGGTTCGCCCCGCGGGCGCAGGTGTTCTACCAGCCGCTGGCGCCAGGTCGCCAGGAGTTGGCGGAACTCGGGGCGCGGGGCCAGGTCGCGGGTCTCGCCCGGGTCGCTGACCAGGTCGAACAATTGCTGGCGCCCGTCCGGG
>Ga0068707_1002268_pt1 | contig 13589 bp, 15 predicted proteins | sample YNPNPMetaG_FD_66600 | JGI IMG/M metagenome (GOLD analysis project Ga0068707, IMG submission 66600) | Anoxygenic and chlorotrophic microbial mat microbial communities from Yellowstone National Park, USA - YNP NP MetaG | ecosystem: Environmental > Aquatic > Thermal springs > Hot (42-90C) >... | reverse complement strand
GGTGATTGTCTTGATCTGATGCACTATATACCGGATGAATCGCTCCAGCTTATTGTCACGTCGCCCCCCTATAATATTGGAAAGGAATACGAAAGAAAACTCTATCTTGAGAGAATCTCTGAAAATTCCTTTTTTAGAGAAGCTGTTTTTGATTGGTCATATTTATTAGCAGTATAAGTGCAGTTGGTGATGGATAGAGTTCACAAAAACATTGCTAAAATCCCCTTACAGGCAGTGCCCAGCACCCGTCAAGGGGCGTTTTTCAGACTCCAGGCACACCTATCCCGCTGTCGCCAACACGGCGTACCGGTTCAGGTTATCGGCAAGGTTGCGAAGCCCTATGTTTATCCTCGCCCGCATAATGCCTATGCATCTCAGAATAAGACTGCCTGCCATCTGTGCCTGTACCCCAAACACATGCTCAATCCGAGACCGTATCCTTGCCCGTCTCCGGTTCCCCTGCTGCTCCTGCTCGCTCAGCTTTCGTCCCCTATACCCCTTGCGCTGCTTCTCCCGAAGGGCTTCAAGCTCTGCTCGAAATATCTCCCAATTCACCGCACTACTCAGCTTCTGCAACGGATCGCCTACGTTATCACGTTTTTCAAAACGATTTTGCCAATCAAGCTTTGTCCCCTTGTGGGTACTGGTTTTTGACTGATTTTTAGAAAAACCTTGATTAAGATTTGCGTCTCAAAAAATCTTTTTTTGAAAGGGTGACAAGGTCACCTTTTCACATGTCATATCAAGAAAATATCCCGTACCCCTCCCGCAGCCGCCCCTACTACCGGGCGCTGTTTGTGATAATCTGGGATTGGAGGTGATCGAGGTAGTTAAAAGTGAACGGTGAGCAGAGGTGTTCGTGTAACGTGGTTCGGGTAGCGTGATTCGTGGTTTGAGGCACGTGAAGCGTGGAACGTCTTCTTGCGAATTACGTTCCTTGAACCACGTATCACAAAACACGAGTCACGATTCATGGATATATTTAGTATCACCTCACCTCAATCCTCTCCCATCAAAGGGCGAGGAAGTTGCCCTTCCCCGTTACGGGCAATGATTGCGACACCTCCTCATAGGCTGGGTAATTTACTTTTCTGTGTACACCTGATTTATGATCCCTTCGGGGAAGCACAAAAAACGTGCCCGGGTAATGGGTATTTTTATAATGTACATGTCCGGAACCTTGTGCACCCCTGCTTGTTTTAAATCCTCCCGCGATTCCGGGTTTATCTCCTGACGAATTGTTTGGTAGCGTTCACCATCCTTGGGAGAAATGATTTCTGCTGTTCCCCATGCCTGCAGACAGGTCACGGACTGAAACCCTGAATACTCACCGCACACGGTCAGCGATATCCGGGGATTTTTTCTGAGGTTCTTGATTTTTCCGCCGCCTTCGGTCAAGACGTAAACCGTGAGGTCTTTGCTGCGGTACCGAACAATGGTTGACCGCGGCTCGTTGTCACTGCAGGTGGCAAGCGTGCAGATGACGTTGCTCTCGAGAAACTGCACAATGCGATGCCGGAGCGCATCAGGGTCAAGTTTTCGCACCGTGCCTTTGAGCTTTTCGACAAAGTCTTTTTCTAACTTTCGGTCATAGGCTGCTTCCATGGAGTCATGTGTTCCCATGTGTTCCTCCTTCCCTTGGTGTGCAAACGACTTGAAAAACAAATTGTTTTTATTTATACAGTGATAACGATTTGCTTCAGCACTACCGCTACACCCCTGTGGTACTCGTACCATGACTGCGCAGGGGAGTGCAAGGGGTGCGCCATGTTTTTTAATGTAGTGGTGCTCGTAACCTATGTATGACAAGGATCTGATTATCTATTGTGCGATCTGCGTTTGTGCCGGTTTGGGTAGCATTGCTGCAGTGTTTCCCTTTGTGCTTGCACGGCTTGTGCGACCTGCGACACGGATTCACCCCCGGACCCTGCAGTCCTATGAATGCGGCAATCTCCCCTTTGGTCAGTCATGGGATTTTCGGCACGGCATTGCCTTTTATATCTATGCGTTGATTTTTCTCGCGTTTGAAGTTGATATCCTGTATCTGTTTCCTGTTGCGCTTGCCTTCGGCGATGTCGCCCCTGTGCGGGGCGTTTTACTGCTGGGAGGATTTGTTTTTATGCTTGCCTGTGGTCTTGCGTATGCGTGGTGCACCGGAGTCTTCACATGGACGACGAGAAAAAAAATATACTGACTGTATCGGAATACGCTGAGCAGCTCCGGAAGCGGTCCCAGCCAGTGTCAGAGCATGAGCCCGGGTTGCTTGCACGTGTGCCCATTATTGAAAAGATACTCAACTTCTGCCGTGCTAATTCATTGTGGCCACTGACCTTTGGTCTTTCCTGCTGCGCGCTTGAGATGATGGCAGCAGGTATGGCGCGATTTGACATTGCACGTTACGGGGCTGAAGTGTTCAGACCCTCACCCCGTCAGGCTGATCTGATGATTGTTGCCGGCACGGTCAATAAAAAAATGGCTGACACGGTTGTCATGCTGTATGAACAGATGCTTGCTCCCAAATGGGTCATTGCGCTGGGTAACTGCGCTATTTCCGGTGGTCCGTTTGCCGGCGAGGACAATTATTTTGTCGTCGAAGGCGTTGACCGGCTGATTCCTGTTGATGTGTATGTACCGGGCTGCCCGCCACGACCTGAGGGACTTATCGAGGGTATTTTGCTGTTGCAGGAAAAAATAACCGGAACGCGTCATCCGTTTCCGCAGACAAAACATTCATAGTACCTGATTTGGTGTGCGCTATGGCATACGACACAGAACAGCTCATGCAACGCCTCCAAAAGCTGTGTCTGTCACTGACGACTGATGAGCAGGCATCGCGGGGCTGGCATAGTGAACTGGTGATCAGACAGGAGCAGCTTCTCGACGTTGCGCGTATTTTGCTGGAGGCAGGCTTTTCACTGGGTTTTATTACCGCCATCCACCTCAGCCCTTCCTGTGAGCTTGTTTATCAGTTTGTACGCTGGGAAGACGGATACAGGGTTCTGGTTCGTTTTCCTGCCGCGCTTCAGGAGCCGGTACCGTCACTTGCGTCACAGTATCAGGGCGCTGCATGGCACGAGCGTGAAATCTATGATTTTTTCGGCATTACGTTTGCCGGACATCCTGGTCTCAAACCACTTCTCCTGACACGTGACGAAAAAGGGCTCAACCCGCTCTTGAAACAAGCAGCGGCTGTCAAAGAACGAGCAGAGATTTTTTCTGAGCACACCACATGAGCGAACCAGCACCGCACACTCCAGCAGCCACCCGACCCATCCATTACCGGTATTTCATGAACCTTGGTCCGCAGCATCCCAGTACCCACGGCGTGTTGCGCGTGGTGATTGGTTTGTACGGGGAATACGTGCTCAGCATCGAGCCGGTGATTGGCTATGGTCACCGGATGCATGAAAAAATGGCGCAGTCGCGGCAGTGGCATGCATTTCTCCCCAACACCAGCCGCATGGACTATGCCTGCTGTCTTCCCCACCAACAGTGCTACGTGAGTCTCATCGAGCAGCATGCAGGGATCAACGTACCACCGCGTGCCGAATATATCAGGGTTATTACCGTTGAGCTGAATCGGATTGTGAGCCACCTGTTGTGGCTGGGCGCCTTTCTGCTCGATCTTGGTGCGTTTACCCCAATTCTCTACTGCTTTGATGACCGTGAGCAGGCTCTTGATATTCTTGAACATCTTACTGGCGCACGCATCACCCATTGCTTTTTCAGGGTCGGCGGGGTGCTGGCTGATATTGACGAGGCATGTGCAGAGCGCATCCGGTCGTTCATCGCGCGTCTTCGCAGTCGCTTTGCAGTGTACCAGAAGCTTGTCACCGACAACATCATTTTCATCAAACGCACCCGGGGAATTGGTATCATAACGCCTGATATGGCACGACGCTACGGCGCAACCGGGCCCGTACTGCGCGGCAGCGGTATTGCGTATGATGTCAGGCGCCAACAGCCGTATTCCGTGTACCGCGAATTTGATTTTGACATCCCCACCGGCACAACTGGCGACTGCTTTGACCGGTATGCGGTGCGCGTTGAGGAGATGCGGCAAAGCTTGCGGATCATCGAGCAGGCACTTGACCGGATGCCTGAAGGAAGCATCAGGGCAGACGTGCCCCGGCGAATACCGCTGCACGCAGGGCATCGGAGTTTTTCTGTGGAAGGCGCGAGGGGCGAGATAACCTACTATCTTGTCGCTGATGGTTCAGACATCCCCTACCGGCTCAAGGTTCGCTCACCGTGTTTTTCAAACCTGAGCCTTTTGCAGGAACTTGGGGAAGGCATGCTGTTTGCTGACCTGATTGCAACTCTCGGGAGCCTTGATCTGGTGATCCCAGAAATTGACCGGTAACCGGATACGCTATGGAGACCATTATCACAGGAACCTCAGGCATCCTCGGTATGGCAGCAGTTGCCGCGGTGATCATCGGTTTTGTGTTCGTCAACGCAACAGCGCTCGGCTATATTGAGCGAAAACTCTGTGGTCATTTCCAGCGCCGGCTTGGGCCTATGGAGGTCGGTTGGCACGGCATTCTGCAAATGCCGGTTGATGGCATCAAGTTGATTGCAAAACAGCTCATCGCGCCCCGAAACGTTGCCGGTATTTTGTTTTACCTATCGCCGCTGCTCGCACTTGCGCCGGTCGCACTCCCGCTGCTCGTGATGCCGTTTGCGCCCCGGCTACAGGCTCTTGACCTGGAAACAGGGCTTGTGTTTGTGCTTGCCATAATGTCCTTCAACACGTTTGCCGTTTTTCTTGCCGGGTGGAGCTCTAACAACAATTATTCGATGATCGGAGCCTTGCGCTCGGTTGCCCAGAACATTTCCTATGAGATTCCTATTCTGCTGTCACTTCTGACCGTGGTGTTTCTTGCCCGCTCACTGAGCCTGCGCCACCTCGTGCAGGTTCAGGAGCCGCTCTGGTTTTTTCTGCAGCATCCAAGCGCTGCGATAGCGTTTATTATTTTTTTTATTGCGGCGATTGCTGAAACAAACCGATCGCCGTTTGATCTGCCTGAGGCAGAGAGTGAGCTGACTGCAGGGTTTCACACTGAATACGGTGGCATTGCGTTTGCGCTGTTTATGATTGCTGAATATACCTGCATGTTTATCAACTGCTGCCTTGCCACGGCTGTGTTTCTCGGCGGCTGGCAGGGACTGTGGCTCCCCTTGGGGGCGTATGGTTCGGGGCTTGTGTTTCTTATCAAAGCATATGCGCTCATGTTTGTCATCATCTGGTGCCGGTGGACGTTCCCGCGGGTTCGGTTTGATCAGCTCATGAACTTTTCATGGAAGTATCTCATTCCGATAGGGCTCGGCAATTTTGTGCTCGCAGCACTTATGACAAAAATATGAAAACCTACGTTCGTGAAATTTTAAGCGGTGCCGCAAGCCTGGTGAGCGGGCTTGGCGTGACGCTCCAGGCGCTCCTGTCCCGACCGGTGACAGTACCGTATCCACGCAAAAAAATAGCCATGCAGCCCGGATACCGTGGTCATCCGGTGCTGACCCGTGATCCTGCAACCGGCATTCTGCGCTGCATTGCCTGCGGTACCTGCAGTAGAATGTGCCCATCGCGCTGCATAAGCGTAACCGGCACCCAGCGCAACGGGGAGCGCCGGAAAAGTCCCCAGACCTTTGTGCTTGATTTTTCGCGGTGCAGCTTGTGCGGCACCTGTGTAGAGGTTTGCCCGGTAAGCGGGCTTGCGTTTTCACACACCTGCGGTATGGCAGTACGGAGCCGTGCGGCATGTGTCCTTGACCTTGTGAAACTGGCAGAGGAGAGCTCATGCACGAATACCGTGTGCTTGCAGAAATAATGTTCTCTCTGCTCATCCTGCTCACGCTTGGGGGTGCGGTACTTGCAGTAACTGCGCGAATTTTAATCCATGCCGTGGTAGGGCTCGCGCTGTCGTTTCTCGGGGTTGCGGGCATCTATTTTTATCTGGGCAGTCCGTTTCTTTCAATGATGCAGATTTTGATTTATGCTGGCGCTATCACGATTGTTTTAGTCTTTGGCACCATGATCGGTTACACCCCCCGCCAGATTGTTGAGACAAAAATACGCGACGAAAACCTGCGGCTTGCCCTGCCCGCCTGTGGTGTGGCACTGGTCGTCCTTGTGGGTGTGCTGCTGAAAATGCACATTGCCCCAACCCCTGTGCCGGGTGATTGGACTATGGCAACGCTTGGCAAGCGGCTTTTGTATGATTTTTCACTTGCCTTTGAGCTTATCTCGCTGTTGCTGGTTATTGCAATGATCGGCGCTATGGTTATTGTGGCAAGTCAGGAGGATCAGGATGCTGAGTGAAACCCTACACGTCTATCTGATTGTCGGGGCGCTGCTGTTTGCCGCCGGGGTGTACGGCATTGTGCAGAAGCGTTCGTTTATCGGTATGCTGATAGCAATCGAGTTGATGCTCAGTGGCGCCGGGCTGAACTGCATGGCGTTTAATCGGTTTACAGCACCTGATCCTGCAACCGGTCAGCTCCTTGCGCTGTTTATCATGGGCATTGCGGCAGCAGAGGCTGCGCTGAGTGTTAGTTTTATTTTGGCGGTGTATAAGCGGTTTCGAACCATGGATCCGAGCAAGATATTCATACTCAAACGTTAAGCCAGAGACTGCTCTGTTATGTCGCTCTACTTCTCAAACCAGGTCACACTTTTCCTCATGCTTGCTCTGCCGTTTGCTGGTGCCGTGCTGGTACGTGCGGCGCACCACCAGCCACGGCTTCGTGACGCTGTTCCGGTCGTTACCTCAGTGCTGACCTTTCTTTCGGTGCTGAGTCTGCTGCCTGCAGTCCGTGCGGGTATGCTCCCCAGCGCTACGGTCTGTGTGCTCTATCCGGGCATTGCGCTTCGTTTCTGCCTCGATGGTATGGGGTTGCTGTTTGCCGCAACCGCATCGCTGCTCTGGGTGATTGCCAGTATCTATTGTATCGGCTATCTGCGAACCCTGCAGGAACACAGCCAAACGCGGTTTTATGTCTGCTATACCTTAGCGGTTGCTGCTGGGCTGGGTGCTGCGTGTGCCGGAAATCTCTTCACCCTGTATGTGTGCTATGAAATCGTCACTATGGTCACGTATCCGCTGGTTGCCCACCATCAGGATGCGGCATCGTACCGCAGCGGAAGAAAATATCTGGTCTATCTGGTCGGCACGTCAAAAACCTTTCTGCTTGCAGCCATGGCACTCATCTATGCGCTGTGCGGCACACTGGACATGAACCTTAAGGATATTGCAACCGGCATTTTCCCTGAGAGCGCACCACTGATGCTGGTAGGTGCGGCGTATCTACTCTGTCTTTTGGGATTTGCCAAAGCTGCCCTGATGCCGCTGCACAGTTGGCTTCCTGCTGCTATGGTCGCACCCACCCCAGTGAGCGCATTGCTGCATGCGGTTGTGGTTGTCAAGGTCGGGGTGTTTTCGATCTGCAGGGTTATGCTCTCGGTGTTTGGTACTGACCTGCTGAGGGGGAGTGGTCTCGGCACGCTTACCACCGGCATTGCAGGGTTCACGATTATTACAGCGTCGCTCATTGCGCTTGCAAAAACAGACCTCAAGGCACGGCTTGCCTATTCAACCGTTAGCCAGCTTTCCTACATCATCCTTGGTGTTGCCATGCTGTGCCCGATGGGAATAACCGGCGGGCTCATCCATATTGCGCATCACGCATTTGCCAAAATCAGTCTCTTCTTTTGTGCAGGTGCCATTATTGCAGCAACCGGGCTGACTGACATCAGGGATATGGCAGGTATCGGCAAGCGGATGCCCGTGACCATGGCAGCGTTTGGGGTAGCGTCGCTGAGCATGATCGGTGTGCCGCCGGTCGCCGGGTTTGTGAGTAAATGGTATCTGGCACTTGGTTCGCTTGAGCTGCACAGCAGCCTGCTGCTGGGGGTGATTGTTGCCAGCAGTCTTTTAAACGCAGCCTATTTTGGTGAGGTTTTTGTGACCGCTTTTTTCAGGGACAGGCTCGCTGGTTCTTCTCCGCCGGCTGAAAGCCTTGAGCACCCGGTGCTGATGCGCTGCATGGTCATTCCCACCGCTATCGCAGCAGCGCTGTCAGTGGTTGCGGGTGTGTATCCTGAGCTCATCCTTTCACTTATTCGGACACGGTTATGAACATCTTTGTGCGATTGATTGAACGAGCGCAGCAGCGCGGGTCACTGCTCAAAAAACTCTTCGGCGTGTGCCTTGGCGGCATCGTGTGCGTTGGGCTGACCCTCCCGCCTGAAGCAGGTCACCTGCCGGGCGATCACCTGCCGCTGTTTTGGTCCTGTTTTGGGCTGCTGGGGTGCCTCGGTCTTGCAGGGGTGTGCAAATGGATTGCTGGAATGTTTCTTGAGCGGGACACAGATTATTATGACCACTGAGCTGTTGGTATCGCATCCAAGCATCCCCTTTGTTGTAGGGGCGCTGCTGATGTGGTTTGTCAGAACCGTGCGGCTGCGGCAGGCGGTGCTTGTTGCTGTGCCGCTTGTGGCGCTCATGCAGCTCTCTCATCTACCCGATACCGCCGGCACGTTTACCTACCTTGGTTTAGCACTGCAGCCTCTGCGTGTTGACAGCCTCTCGTTTCTTTTTTTGCATGTATTTTGCATCATGGCACTGATCGGTTTTGTCTATAGCCTGCATGTGCTCAACCCGGGAACGCACGGTGCTGCATTGCTCTATGTGGCAGGGTCGCTGGGCGTCACCCTGAGCGGCGATTATGTGACGCTTTTTGTTTTCTGGGAATTGATGGCAGTTGCCTCAACCTTCCTTATCTGGCTGCAACCCACCCGGACCGCGCGCGATGCAGGGCTGCGGTATTTTCTGGTACACAGTGCTGGAGGGCTGGCGCTCTTGTGCGGGATTATACTCAGGTACCTGGAAACCGGTGATCTCGCGGTGGTGCAGGTGGTGCCTGCAACGGCAGGGCTTGCCGACTACCTGATCATGGCAGGTTTCATGCTCAATGCAGCGGTGCCACCCCTGCATGCCTGGCTTGCGGATGCATATCCTGAAGCAACGATCACGGGTGCGGTGTTTCTGTGCGCGTTTACGACTAAAACAGCGGTCTATGCTCTGTGCCGTGTGTTTCCCGGATTTGACGTGCTTGCCGTGTGGGGTGCGTGCATGGCACTGTACGGTGTCTGCTATGCGATTGTTGAGAATAACAGCCGTCGCATACTGTCTTACCACATCATCAGTCAGGTCGGCTACATGGTCTGCGGCATTGGCATTGGCACGGATTTGGGGGTGAGCGGCGCCTGCGCTCATGCCTATGCGCACATTATTTACAAAGCGCTTTTATTCATGGGGGTTGGGTGTGTGCTTGAGATGACCGGCAGGCAGAAACTGACCGAACTCGGCGGACTGTACCGGAGCATGCCGTGGGCGCTTGTGTTTACGGTAATCGGCGGGATTTCGATTTCAGGGTTTCCCCTGACCAGCGGTTTTGTCAGCAAATCCATGGTCACCGCAGCAGCGGCAGAGGCGCACTGCAGCGGTATCCTGCTGCTTTTGATGCTTGCTTCAGTGGGAACGTTTCTCTCGGTTGGCATTAAACTGCCCTACTGTATTTGGTTTCGGGAACCGGTTGAAAAAGCTCCGCTGCAGACACGTCAGGCGCCTTGGAATATGTATCTTGCCATGGCGATTGCCGGTTTTTTCTGTTTTTTTATCGGCTGTTCTCCTGACTGGCTCTATCGGCTGTTACCTCGGCATGCAGCGTATCACCCGTACACCGCAAGCCATGTATCAGAAACCCTGCAGCTCCTTGGCTTTACCGGTCTTGGGTTTTACCTGCTGGCACGAAAACTTGCACCCCACGACACCCTGCAGCTTGACCTTGACTGGGTGTACCGACGGGCTGCTGCCGTGCTGCAACACTGGTGCCGCGCACGCGCGCAGCAATATGATGAAAAACTTGGCGAGTTGTACGCGACCAGAGGATTGCACCATTTCATGGGGGTAGCCCGCAGGTGTGCCACGTATGACATAGAGCGGATTGACCGGTTTGTTGACGGCATTGCCCAGCAGGTGGCAGGTTGCGGTGAACGTATTCGGAATTTCCACAATGGGAAAATTCAGCACTACATCGGTGCTGCAATGATGCTTTTGTTTTTAGTTCTCGGTATCATAGTATATTTTTGACGTTTGCTCATGACACCATCTCTTCTTTTGCAGGGGATAGGATATCCCGTGCTCAGCGTGCTGGTATGCCTACCGCTTGCAGGTGCCGGGCTTGCACTTTTTGTCAGAAGTGCACCTGCGGTGCGGTGGCTTGCCGTAGCCGTGACGCTGCTGACCTTGGGTGCTTCCCTGCCGCTCTATAGCAGCTTTGACCGCACCCTGCCTGGTTTTCAGTTTGTTGAACACCGCGCGTGGCTGCCTGCCGCGCAGTTTGACTATATTGTGGGCGTTGATGGTATCAGCGTGGTGCTCGTGCTGCTCACCACCCTGCTCATGCCGCTGTGCGTACTGTGTTCGTGGCGCGAGGTGCAGGAGCGGGTTCAGGAATTTGTCGTGGTGCTGCTGCTGCTGGAAGCTGCTCTGATCGGCGTGTTTGTGAGCCTCAATATAGTGCTCTTCTACCTGTTCTGGGAAGGGATGCTGATCCCCCTGTATCTGCTGATCGCGCTCTGGGGCGGCCCTGCGCGCAACTATGCGTCGGTGAAATTTTTTCTCTATACCTTTGCCGGAAGCATTTTTCTTTTGTTCGCGCTGCTCATGCTCTATGTGGCAGCAGGTTCCTGCAGTATGCCAGAACTCCTGCAGCAGCCGCTCAGCTACGAGCTGCAGATGCTGGTGTTTATCTGCTGCACGGTTGCTTTTGCGGTTAAAACACCACTCTATCCACTTCACACCTGGCTGCCTGCAGCGCACGTTGAGGCACCAACCGCCGGGAGCGTTATCCTTGCCGGCATTCTTTTGAAAATGGGCGGCTATGGGTTTCTCAGGTTTTGCCTCGGGTTTGCACCGGCAGCAACCCGGGAAGCTGCACCGGTCATGATGGTATGCGCGCTTGCGGCGATTCTTATTGGCGGCTTGCTTGCACTCGGGCAGCAGGATCTGAAACGGCTGGTCGCCTATTCAAGCGTTGCCCACATGGGGTTTGTGGTGTTGGGCATTTTTTTGCTCAGCTCCCGCGGCATGCAGGCAAGCGTGCTGCAGATGATCAATCACGGCATCAGCACCGGAGCGCTTTTTATTTGTATCGGCATGCTCTATGAACGAACCCACAGCCGCCTGCTTGCCGACAATAGTGCACTGGGAGCACTGATGCCCCGTTTTGTCACCCTGCTGACGCTGTGTGCCTTTTCGTCCTTCGGATTTCCTGGGACCAACGGCTTTATCGGTGAATTTTTAATTATCGTTGCAGCGTTTGAAAAAAAATGGATCCTCGGTGCCGGCGCAGTGCCGGGTGTGCTCATTGCAGCAGCATACATGCTCCGGGCTCTGCAAAAAATCATCTGGGCAGACCGTTCGCCGCATCACCACCCCCGAGAAACACCGCCGCGGATGTTCTCTGATATCGGGCTGCGCGAAGTCGGTATCCTGCTGGTGCTTGTCTTTTTTATCATTCTGATTGGGCTGCAGCCCTCCGTGGTGCTTGATTTGACGCGGGCAAGTGTTGAGAGCCTTGCAAACCGGGTTGCCGGGGCAGGAAGGTAAGCGGTAGAGTTCTTTTAAGTGCAGAGGGAATAGCAAAATGTTTCTGCTGATACTGCCAGAGCTTGTGTTCGGTACTGCGGCACTTTTCTTTTTTTTCGCAGCGATAGGGAAGCTGCGCCGCCGAGTCCTTCAGCGAGCAGGATTTATCGCAGCACTTGCAGCCTTGTGTGCTGCAGCGTGGGCATATGACCGAACCGGCATGCTTTTTCATGGGGTGTATACTCTTGATACGCTGTCGCAGTGCTTTAAACTGCTTGTGTGCGCAGGGCTTGTTCTGGTGATGTGGTGCACTGCTGGGTTTCGTGGCACACGAGAAGGGTTCTCTGCAGAATATCATTTGTTTCTGTGTCTGGGGTGCCTTGGGCTCTGTTGCATGGTGAGCACCACGGAGCTGATCACGCTGATCATCAGCATGGAGGTTGCCTCATATTCTTTCTACGCGCTGGTACCGCTGCGAAGCCGCCGCGCTGAGCGGGAGCCGCTTGAAGCAGGCATCAAATACGTTTTCTTCGGCGGCGCTGCAACCGCAGTAACCCTCTACGGGATGAGCTACCTGTTTGGTTTGACACAGACAACCTCGTTGCAGAAACTGGCACAGTCGCTGCCTGCCCTGCTTGCTACCGAGCCGCTTGCGGTGATCGGGCTTGTGCTGTTCACCGCAGGCATATGCTATAAACTTGCTCTGTTTCCTTTGCACTACTGGATGCCCGATGTGTTTGTCGGTGCAGCACATGAGACCGCCTGTGTTCTTGCCACGCTCCCAAAAGCAGCAGCGGTCTGCCTGCTGCTCCGATTCCTTGCTGCAGCAGGCGCTGAGGCGCACCGGCTGGTGCTGGTGTTTTCTACGCTGGCGGTTTTGTCAATGACAATTGGCAATCTGTCTGCGCTCGGGCAGCAGGACATTAAACGTCTGCTTGCTTATTCAGGCGTGGCACACGCAGGATATCTTGTCGTAGGTATGCTCGCGCTCAACCGGCTCGGGATATCGGCGGTGATCTATTATCTGTCGGGCTACGTGGTGATGACCGCGGGATGCTTTTATGTTCTATACCGGCTCGCGCCGCAGGGCGAGAACATCACGGTAGAAGATTTGCGGGGGCTGTACCGGCGCTCGCCGCTGCTTGCCGCGACGCTTGCCGTTGCCGCAAGCGGACTTGCGGGCATTCCACCTACCATCGGGTTTACGGGAAAGTTTCTGATGTTTGCCGGGGCGCTGCAGCGGGAATATTACGCGCTGGTGGCGATCGCCGTTGTGAACATCTGTATCGCGGCGTTTTATTATCTGCGTCTGGTGCGTGCCGCCTATTCGAGCGTCAGCGGGCAGGTCGAGCGAGTCCTGCTGCCGCGGCACGCAACAGTATGCGCCGCAGCGCTTATCGCCGCGATTCTCCTGAGCGGCATGTTGCCGCAGTTCTTCTTCGAAAAAATTCTGCCCGCGGTGCCGACTCTGCTGCGATAGCCGCCTCCCGATTTCCCCAAGGATAACATGATGCAGCGCACCTGCCGCGTCTCATCGTTCGGTTCGTGGCATGGACATGGACGTCCCCTGTAACCTCCCCGGGCGTTGTCTTGGTGTGCCAGCGGTCTTTGCGCGGCACCACGACAGCCCCTGCCCGGAGCGCCGCCCGGCGGACAAGGGGCGTTATGAAGACATTAACGGCACGCCATAAACTTTTAATCGTATACTGATTTTATCCGGGGTAAAGGGGACTGTTCTATTTATTGACAACGATGAGGTGGTTTATTAGGGTGGAGGCATGCTGAGAACAGCGCCAATAGCACCAATGAATTATGTATATCATGTTATGACCCGGGGCAATAATCGGCAGAGCGTCTTCAGGGATGATGAGGAAGTTTATCGGAACGCTCAGCCGAAAACATACAATCGCAGGACACGTGCGATCCATTGGCAGA